>ERZ772962.44-NODE-44-length-72872-cov-6.973921_pt1 | contig 72872 bp, 63 predicted proteins | sample MGYA00580676_ERZ772962 | MGnify/ENA primary metagenome ERZ772962 (study PRJEB29015, sample SAMEA2738049) | human oral metagenome | biome: human oral; feature: human-associated habitat; material: saliva | place: China | collected 2230 ...
CTCCTCTAATACTCCCGTGCGCCGGGCCTGAATGAACAGGCCCGGCGCACGGGAGTATTAGAGGAGTATTAGACCTGGCAGGTCAGAAAGCTTAGACGCTGTCAGGGTGCCTGTCGGACGCTTAGTTGAGCGGGCGCACCTGGGCTTCGGGCACGGCCACGGGAGTGGAGTTGGACTGTCCAGAGCCACCAAATAGGCGCTCCTTAACCGACTCAACCACCTTGTCGGTGACTTTTTCGCCCTGGCGCTTGACGGCGTCGGAAACCTTAGCCTTAGTCGAATCCACGCGGTTGCGCACGGCGGGAGTTTCCGCCACACGCCCGGCAGCGGCCTTAATCTTTTCGTACTGGGCACGCCCGGCGCGGGTGCCAAGCACGTAGCCGCCGGTCAGGCCAATCAGGAATGGGAGTTTGCTAGCCATTTTGTTCTCCTTACGGTTGAGGGCCTACCAGCGAAGCTGGCAGTTTACGGGCCAAAGTGAAGCCGTCGCGGCCACTAACCACCAGGGCGCCGGACTGTTTGAGGCTGCGCACCTGCGGCTCAGCTAGGGCCAGGTGGTTACCACCCGCGAAAACATGCTCTGATGAGGTCAGTTTACGGATGGCAATAGCCTCTACCTTGTCGCCGTGGTCGTGGGCGAGGTCGCCGTAAATGATCCGGTCAAACTGGCCGTCGTCACCAATTAGTAGCCACTTTACCGCAGGCAGGTCAATCATTAGGCGACGCAGCTGGGTGCGTTTGTGTTCCAGGCCTGAGCGGAACCAGCCGGTGTTGGTGGGGCCCCAGTCGGTCATGAGCATGGGGCCGCGCGGGAAGTTGTGGCGTTCAAAGAAGTTACGCAAAGTGGGCACCACATTCCAGGCGCCGGTAGACAGGTAGATTACCGGCGCGCCCGGGTTGGTTTTTTGTACCCGGTTGAGCAGTGCGGCCATGCCCGGCACGGCTTGGCGCGCAAAAGACTGCTTAACGAAAGCGTTCCAGCTGGCCACCAGGGCACGCGGCATGTGAGTGACCATTACGGTGTCGTCGATGTCGCACACCACGCCCAGCTGTGGCCCGTCAGGGATGATCAGCACGGGGGCTTTGATTGTGTCCATGGCGGGGCCGGTGATGGTGGCTTCATGCCAGCCGGGTTTGAGGTTGTGGTTACGGATGACGACGTCGATATAGCCGCCCCGGTCTGCCTGTGCGGAGAGTTTGCGCCCACCCACCTTCACAGTGAAGGGGATGAACGGCACGGGGATATCAATGAAGGAACGCCAGCCGCGCTGGGCGTCTAGCAGTGAGGCCATGGCGGCTTCGCGCAGTTGGGTGATAGAAGGCAGATCCTCGGGGATATGCTGGAATAGTGGGCCCTCGGCGGGTGCGCCGGGTGGGCGCATCACTACGCGCGCAATTACGCGCACCATGGTGGCCGAGCCGTAGCCGTCATAGGCCACTGCTCGCGGGCGCCAACCAGCGCGGCGTAGTCGCGGAATCACGTGGCGGTGGAAGTGTTCTTCACCGCGTCGTGCCAAGTCAGATAGGGGCATTGGTTCTCCTTAAGGAGTTCCAGCCTAGTCGAGCTGTTGCCTGCACCGGTAACGCCCAGGCCAGGGCTACGCCAGAGGCGATAGCGGCCAGGGTGTAGGAGGAGCCCACCAGCTGCTCTACCACGTTCCAGTGCAGCTCGTTAACCTGCCCGTGGGAGAACCACCAGTGCGGGGCCATGATGAATAATGCTCCCTGCACTAGGGCCATAGCGGCCAGGGGTGCGGACTTTAGCCGTAGCGCCACCGCGATTAGCGCCACCACGCTGGCTAGTCCCCACACCCAGTGGTGCGACCAGGTGATGGGGGAGACCAGCAGCCCCAGGGTCATGATTACTGCGGCGGTCAGTAAGGTGGCTAGGTTTTCGGGTAGCACCGGGGCGGCTGGGGTAGTGGCGACGGCGTCCGGGGTTGCGACGGCGTCGTCGGAGGCAACATGCGGGGTAACCACGCTGGTAGCGGCGGCCTGAATACGCAGGCATAGCCAGACGGCGGCCACCAAAGCCAGCACCACCGCGATCGCCCAAGTAATACTCCAGGTGTTTTCCGGCAGGGCGCGGGCCACGAGACCCTTCAGGTTCTGGTTGCTGGTGTAGTAGGCATCCCCGGCGCGCTGGGGGTCCCACATGGCGTCAAAGAAGAAACGGGTCGACTCGCCCGGGCTGATAACCCAGCTGAGCAAAGTGACAGCGAGCGAGGTAGCCACCATGGTGATAGCTGAACGCCACTGACGGCGCAGCAGGAAAATAAGTACGGCAATAGCTGGGGTCAGCTTGATAGCGGCCGCCAAACCAGAGGCCACGCCGCGTCCCTTCCAATTGGCAGGCGCGGCCACATCAATCATCACCAGCGCCATCATGGCGGTGTTTACCTGGGCAAAACCAACCGACTGGGTAAACGGCTCCAGGCACTGTTGAACCAGGATCGCCGCCCAGGGGGCAATAGCAAAAGCTGAGCCCCAAGACCAGCTCAGGCTGCGCCCTACCAGGGCCACAATCACAGCAGTTTGCAGGGCGATAGCTATGATCATTAGGCGCGCGGCGGCGTCGTAATCAAACCAGGTCAGTGGGGATAGCGCCCAGGCTCCAAAAGGCGGGTAGGTGAAAGGGTACATCTTGTAGTCAGGCAAGGCGTACCAGTCGTACAGGGAATTACCACTAAACCAGTTATTTAACGCATACCAGTACACGTACACGTCAAAATGCTGAGGCAGCTTGTAGTCCTTGTCGTACATCTGCGGATAGGTGGCCCCCAGCAGGCACAACCAGCCAAGTATCTGCACAATCGGTGCACGCACAGTGGCATAAAAGCCGGCGCGTAAGTCTGCAAAAGAAAGATTCATGCCTACCTCGATACTTGGCCTGGCTAGGGGCTAGCTAAGCGCAGATACAAATATCCCTAGGGTATCTGACGTACCCCCAGGGTGCGGCGCAAAGTACGCGCCCCACTCCACGCAATCACCACAGCCAGCCACGACATAACCGTAACCGCTAAGAAACCACCATGCGCACCGGAGTTGTCGATGGCCAAACCAGCCAAGAACGTACCCACAGAAACACCCACGTTAATGGTGGTGCTAAGCCAAGTCAGGCCCTCAGTGATCTGGTTGTCGGCCACCGAATGCTGCACAATCTGGTTGGCGGTAGTGAAAGTAGGGGCAATAGCCATACCGGTGATGGCCGCAGCCACCGCCACAAACCACAGGTTAGGGGCAAAAATCAGGGTGGAGGCACCCAGAGCTAAAACAGTCACGCCCACCACGAACTGGCGTTGCAGCGGCCAATGCCACTGGCGTGAACCGTGAATCAACGCCGCCACCAGCGAACCGGTAGAGAAGCAAGCCAAGATTGCGCCGGAAAGGTTCTTGTGACCATGCTCAGTAGCTGAAGCCACAATCGCCACATCATTGGCGCCAAACAGGCCACCCAACACTAGGCAGGTAAGCGCAGTAACCACCAACGCCCCATTACGCAAAACATGAGACTGGCCGGCTTGCTCCTGCACGGCAGCGCGCCCCTTCGCCGGCGGCTCAGTGGCGCGCTGGGATAAGAACCACAGCGAACCCACTGCCTGGGCGCTTACGGCCACAATCAAACCGCTGGTAACCGGCAGAGGCGGGTTAGTCACCAGCATGGTTGCCAGGATCGGGCCCACAATGAAAGCCACCTCATCCATGGCTGCTTCAAGGGCGAAAGCCGTGTGGATTTCATCAGGGGTTTCTAGCAGGTTAGACCAGCGTGCACGCACCAGGGCGCCCATAGAACCGCTGGTACCACCGGCAATGGCGGCGCAAACCAGCAGCGCCGCCGGGTGGGCGTGGAAGGTGATAGAGACAATCTCACCCACCATGGCCAGGCAAGAGGTCGTGATGAAAGGGATCATGAAGCGCTGGCCGTAAATATCTACACGTCGAGCCAGCCAAGGCGCAGTGCAGGCAAAAGCGATTAGCGTTACCGCGCTGACCTGCCCGGCCAGGGTGTAGCTGTGGTATTCGCTTTGAATAGCTAGCAGCGAAGAAATTGACACCATAGACATGGGCATGCGTGCCAGCAGTCCGGTGGCGGAAAATTTAAAAGCACCGGGTTTACGTAGGATGTTTACATAGTTAGATGCCACCGCTCCATGATTACACGGGTAGCGGTGGCAAACTGAACTATGTAACTGTGAGAATCCAAACCAGCCTTGAGAGCTGCTTTGTGCTTGCGTTTAAAGCGGAGCTCTGCGCCTAGCGCTGCTTGGGGTTAGCTTAGCGCTGCTCGGAGTTAGCGGCGTGACGGTTAATCGTGAAGCCCTGGCCGTTTAGGGTGTTCCAGCAGGTGACACCCTCCTCGGTGGAGGTGCAGGCGAAGACGCCGTGCTTAGCCGAAGAGTTGTAGGCCAGGGTGGGGCCCGAAGTCTTAAAGGCAGTCTGGCAAGAGCCGCCGGCGCCGTTTTGCGTGCCCACCGTGGCGGTAAACGGGGTGGAGTTGTTAGAGCAGCTGGGGCCGGTAGCGTTGAAGCTGTATTCCTTGATAGTGCAAGAAACCTGGTCGTCAGCAAAGGTGCAGGTGATGTTACCGGAAGGTGAGGTGAAGCTGGTCATTTCCCGGGCGCCGTCAGGAGCCGGGGCCTTAACCGTAGCGGTAGGCGTGGCGCTAGGCGTGGGGGTTTCAGTCTCTACCGGCGCGGCAGTTTCAGTCTGCACCACCGTGGGGGTGATCGGCCCGGCGTCGTTGACCGAGTGTGGGGAGGTGTCACGTCCAAGCATGTAGGCACCCACAGCCACAGCCAGAATCAAAACCGCCAGCGAAATCCAGCCAAAGAGTGGAAGGCCGCCCTTTTTAGCAGAGCTGTCAGCCTCCTGCTCAGGGGCCTCGTTAGCGGTGGCGTAGTCGTAGGTGGGCTCAGCGTAGGTTGGATCCGGGGCGTACACCGGGGTGGACATGACCATGGTGGCTGAACCGGTGGTGGCCGGGTCGGGCACCTGTGCGCCTAACGGTTGATCCAGCGGAATAACCGAGGGGTTGGCTGCCACAATGTTTTGGGCCGGCCCCTCCACGCCGCCAGTAGCCGGCTGCTCCGGGTCATTCATGGCAAACACAGAGTCAGCAACGCTGGGGGCGCTAGTTTCCTGGTTGGTGCTAAGCACAGAGCGACGGGTAGGAGCGTGGTCGTTAACCAAGGGCCCGGCGGCTACCTGCGTGGGGGCTGCGTCCTGGGCGCTGACAGTGCTAGCGGCGCTAGCTGCCGGCTCATTTTGGGCCTCAAGCTGGGCCAGGAACTGGGGGTTGTGCTTAGCTAGCAGTTGACGCGCCAACGGTAGCGGGCTGCGGGCCAGGCCGGCGTTGATCTGCGGATCTTTAAGGTTAGCTAGCCATTCAAGTAACTGCGGGTAGGCGTTCGGGTTGGCGGCTACCACTGGGCGCAACTGCGGATAGTTGCTGACCAGCTGATATAGGTCAGCCTGCGAAGTCGCGGGACTGGCGGCCCGGGCGGCTAACTGTTCCAGCGAGAGCGTCATCGTGATCCTTCCAGGTACCATGCACTTGAGCCGTGTTAGCCAAGCGCTGTTACCAACCTCAATACAACTACTCTAGTGGCCAAGTCCGACAATTAACTACTTCAGAGTAAAAACGGGACATAATTTAACAGTGTGTGCTTGGCACTATTTTCGATCCGTCACACCAGCTAGGGAGGCCCACATTGGCTGAGGAATTACTTGGCGTGGAATGCGTCAATGGCCACCCAAATCCGCCTGATGCCTACGATTGCGCCACTTGCGCGGGTAGTTTAGCGGCTGCTCCGCGCCTGCTAGATAACCCGCCCCGGATGGTGGTGGAGGCCTCTACGGGGGTCCGCCTGGCCCTGCGTAGGGATCTGGTAGTGGGGCGAGCGCCACAGTATTTGAGCTACAACGAGGGCACTGAGATGCTCACGGTTCCCTCTCCGGGCCGCCTGGTTTCCCGCTCGCATGTGTTACTGCAGGTGGTGGGCTGGCAGGTAAGCGCCATTGACATGGATTCCCACAATGGCACGGTGCTACGCCGGCTGGGTTATGAGGATGTGCAGCTGGTTCCCGACGCCCAGGTTCCCCTGCGTTACGGTGATGAGCTTGATTTGGGTGACGGCGTGGTGTTGCGCTTCCTTCCCCCCGGCGCCAGCATCGACGACGACGCCGCAGCCTCCGCTCATAGCCCGGGGGAGAGCTTGAACGTCACCGGCTCCCTAACCTACTGAAGGCTCAGCCAACCATGGGGCAACGCGAGAGTGAGGGGGCCGGGGCGTCGTCGTCGTGATCAAGTGAAACCGGCACCGGATGAGCCGCCTGCTGTGCCCCCACCGCCTGCAACACGAAACTATCCAAACTGTGTAGGTAACGTTCGCGCTGCATGGGGTTAGTGGGTGTGGGGCGGCCCCCCAGCACGCAGGCGTGAATTAGCTGCACGCTCATGGCCACATCCTGATTAGGAAGCTGGCCCTGGTCGATAGCCTCATGCAGAATTTGGCTGAGCATCTGCTCCATAATGTCGGCGTGCGAGTGTAGGCGCCCCACAGTGTCGCGCGAAAGCGTGTCGGTTAGGCGCGCGCCGCCCGGGAAGTGATAGTGCTGCTTTAGTAGGGCCTGTTCACGGATGTAAACCCGCAGGCGATCAAGCGGATCTTGCACATCCTCAAGGGCCTGACTTAGGCGCGCCACATAGCTGCGGGTTTCGTTCTCGATATAGGCCAGGAGCAGGTCTTCTTTGTCTGCAAAGTGGTTATAGACGGCGGTGCGGCCCACGTGGGCGTTAGTGGCGACGTCGGAAAGCGTGATTTTGTCGAAAGGTTTAGTGGCCAAGAGTTGACCCAGTGAGTCGAAAAGGGCGCGGCGAGTGCGCTCGCGGTGTTCAGCTAGGGTGTTACCAGTAATCTTGGGCATAGGTAAACCTTAGCTGGTTAGTGACGTAAGCAGGAAGTGTGTCAGATTGTGGAAAACTTGCAGGGCGGCGCCAAGGGGGCGCAGGCAACGCAACCAAAAGCGACGCAACTGGTGGTAGGGGCCGTGGTGGTAGATGATTTACGTCAGCCCACGCGGTTTTTAGCGGCCCAGCGCGCCTATCCGGCCCAGCTGCGGGGTCAGTGGGAGTTTCCGGGTGGCAAGGTGGAGCCGGGGGAGTCGCCACAGGCGGCCTTGGCGCGAGAACTGCGTGAAGAACTTAATATTGTGGCCAATATCGGGATGGAAGTGATGTCTGATATACCCCTGTCTGCATGGCCACTAAAACCGGGGCTACAGATGCGGGTGTGGCTAGTGAGCACTGACCGCCCCGAAATTAGCCCAGGCACTAGCCATATGCAGGTCAAATGGGTTACGCCAGTACAAGCTCTTGACCTAAATTGGCTGGCTCCCGATTTACCTATTGTGCGCCAAATCATTAAACTAATGGGTGCTGGCCAGGGAAAATGTGTTCAGAGTTAAGTTGTGAAAGGGCTGATACTTACTGGCCAAAAGGTCACGTTTCTATTACAGTCGGGTACTAGTTCATAGAGAAAGAGGTTCGACATGGGACGTCACGCTCAGAAGGCCACCCCGGCCTCAGCAGTTAGTGCTCTCTTTTCCCAGGTAGGCACCGGTAATGTGGTGTACCGCGCGGGCGGTGTGGCTATGGCTCTATCCCTGGCCGTCTCCGGTGGTGCATTCGCTGCTGTACAGATGAACAACGGTGTCAACACTGACGCCAACAAGGCCGCGCTGACCCACGCAGCACTCGGTCTGGCCGCTCAGCCCACCTCTGCTGCCGAGTCCGTTAACTACAAGCTGGTTGTGGACGGCAAGACCATCTCCGCTTCCACCCAGGCTGAGACTTGGGGTCAGGCCCTGTCTGACGCCGGTGTTTCGGTTGACGACAACGACACCGCCTCCGTAGACCTGACCGCCGCCCCTGTTGACGGCGCCGTCGTTACCGTTGTCCACGCTAGCGTCACCCAGACCAACGTAGACACCGCCATCAAGGCTGGCACCACCGAGAAGCCAGACCCGACCCTGGCCAAGGGTGAAAAGAAGGTAGAAACCGAGGGCGTGGACGGTGTTTCCCGCACCGTTTACAACGTGGTTACCCGTGGCGGTAAGGAAGTTTCCCGCACCGTAGTATCCACCGCCGTCATCAAGCCGGCCACCAACGCTGTGGTGCTGGTGGGCACTAAGGAAGCCGCCGCCGCTACCACCCCGGCTGCCTCCAACTCCTCCTCCAGCTCCAGCGGCGGCGGCAACGCCACCCTGGCTGCCGCCGGCACTGACGCTGCCAGCGCCCAGGCTATTGCTAAGTCCATGATGAGCTCCTACGGCTGGGACGACACCCAGTTCAGCTGCTTGGTTAAGCTGTGGAACCGCGAGTCCGGCTGGAACTACCAGGCTTACAACGCTTCCTCCGGCGCCACCGGTATTCCCCAGGCCCTGCCTGGCTCCAAGATGGCTAGCGCCGGTAGCGACTGGGCCACCAACCCGGCCACCCAGATCAAGTGGGGTCTGGGCTACATCTCCGAGCGCTACTCCAACCCCTGTGGCGCTTGGGCACACTCTGAGTCGGTGGGCTGGTACTAAACCACACTCACACAAGCTGGCGTTTGAGCACGCTAACCATCTCCCCTGCAATCTGTGCTGATTGTGGGGGAGACGTGTATTTGGGGCTTGGCTGGGGTGGCGTCGTCGTCGGCGGCCTAAAAATAGGCAGCTTTCAGCTAGGCTTGAAGGCAATGAAGGCAGTACCAAACCGCGCTATTAATGCGCCCGGAAACTTGTAGGTGACGTGTATGAGTGACGTGGCGGCAGGCAATCTACTGACTAGCAGTGATATCCGCGAGCTGTGTACCCAGTTAAACATTCGCCCTACCAAAACCCTGGGCCAAAACTTCGTCAACGATCCAGGCACGGTACGCAAAATTGTGCGTAACGCCGGCGTGCAAGCGGGCGAGCAGGTGCTGGAAATCGGCCCCGGCCTGGGCTCGCTCACCCTGGCGCTGCTAGAGGCTGGGGCGCAGGTTAGCGCCGTCGAGATTGATCCGCCCCTGGCCCAAGCTTTGCCGACCACCGCCCAGGCACGCTTCCCGGAAGCTAAATTACAAGTTTTTACTGCCGACGCCCTAACTATTACCGGGCCCGAAAGCATTGGTGGCACTGCCCCCACCCGCCTGGTAGCTAATTTGCCGTATAACGTGGCCGTGCCGATTGTGTTGACCGTGCTCGAAAAGCTACCCAGCATCCAGACCGTGCTGGTGATGGTGCAGGCGGAGGTGGCCGACCGCCTGGCGGCCACGCCGGGTAACAAGATTTATGGGGTGCCCAGCGCCAAGGTGGCTTGGTATGCCACTGCCCGGCGCACCCTAACCATTGGCCGCAATGTGTTTTATCCGGTGCCTAATGTGGACTCAGCCCTGGTGAAAATTGAGCGCCGCCCCCATCCGGATACTGCGGCTACGCGCGAGCAGGTTTTTGCTGTTATTGACGCCGCCTTTGCCCAGCGCCGCAAGACCTTGCGTCAGGCACTGGCTGGTTTGGCTGGTAGCGCCACCGCTGCCCAGGAGGCGCTGGAGCGTGCCGGGGTTAGCCCCACGGCTCGCGGTGAGACCCTAGACATTGACCAGTTTGCTGCCGTGGCCCAGCAGCTAAACGTTGCTAACTAACACCCGGCGCACTACTAACAGCGCTAATGGAGGATTTTATGGACGTCAATGCTGCTAGCGCCAAGGTGCGTACCTCGGCCGTGAACACCTCGACTGTGAGCGTTAGTGCCCCAGCCGTGAGTGTTAGCGCCCCAGCCGTGAGTGTTAGCGCCCCAGGCAAGGTCAATCTTTTCCTGGCCCTGGGCGCTGCCCGCCCCGACGGCTACCACCCGCTTAACACCATCTTCGCCCAGATCGGCTTAACTGAAACGGTTACGGTCACTGCGCTGCAAGCCCCGGTTACGACGGTGTCGCAGCCGGACCCATTAGCCACGACTGTCCCGGCCCAGCCGGGCCCGGCCCTAGCAGCCCAAAGTACTCCGCGCATTGAGCTGGCCCTGAGCCGCCCAGATAGCAATGTGCCCCTAGATAGCACCAACTTGGCCTACCGCGCCGCCCAGGCGGTGGCCCAGCAAGCCGCCCAGCGTGGCCTAGGCACCCCTGACGTGCACATTTTGCTAGATAAGGCTGTGCCGGTGGCCGGAGGCATGGCTGGTGGCAGCGCGGACGCAGCTGCCACCCTCAAAGCCTGCAACGAGTTCTGGCAGGTGGGCCTGAGCCTAGAAGAGCTAGCCCAGCTGGGCGCCCAGCTAGGTGCGGATGTGCCCTTCGGGCTTTATGGCGGGGTGGCTCTGGGAACCGGACGCGGGGATCTAATTGAGCCCCTTAAAGCCGCCCCTGGCCCCTACCGCTGGACTTTTGCATTGCAGGATAAGGGTTTATCGACGGCGGCCGTATTTAAACACTTCGACGCCACCGTGCAGGCCCCGCCGGAGGCTGACATGCCGCCGGAGCAGCTACTGGCCGCCCTAGAGGTTGGTGACGTGACCCAGGTTAGCCGCCATATCCGCAACGATCTACAGGCCACGGCTATCGATCTACGCCCAGAACTAGGTCAACTAATTGACCTGGCTAAGAAGGCCGGCGCTCTGACAGCCATGGTTTCTGGCTCCGGGCCTACTGTGGCCGCCCTTAGTGCCAGCCGCGCGGTGGCTGAGCGGGTAGCTCTATGCTGGAGCACTAGTCCCTTCTGCGACCAGGTAGTTACCGGCTAAGTGCCAGCCCCTAACAGCGCCCTCTAACAGTGCGCTGGCGGCGCCCCCTAACGGTGCGCTGACGGCGCTGGGCGAGCGCGTCCGGGGGCAGCGGCGTCGTCGTAGTTACCAGCGCCTACAAGCCCCGTCGCCCGCGCCCCAGCGCCCACAAGGCCCGTCGCCCGCACCCCAGCGCTCACGCGGTAGAATGCGGGGGCTGGTTTTATCTGCAGAATGAGGATTTAATGGCTCACCTATTAGGGGTCGAGAACCTGCGCATTGTTGTAGGCAGTCGCACGCTACTAGACGGTGTCACGGTAGGCATTGAAGACGGCACCCGGGTGGGCGTACTGGGCCCCAACGGCGCTGGTAAATCCACTTTCCTGCAGGCCCTATCGGGGCAGCGTGAAATCGACGGCGGACGCATCACCCGCGCCGCCGACACGCGCGTGGCCATCCTCAACCAAAGCGACAACTTTCCCCCGGGCATCAGCGTGCGTCAAGCGGTGCACGGTGACATGCCTGAGCATGTGTGGGCCTCTAACCCTGCCGTGCGTGACATTCATGCCGGGCTGCTGGCAGACGTGGACCTGGCAGCCGACGTCGACACCCTCTCAGGTGGTCAGCGCCGCCGCGTTGCCCTAGCCCACGTGCTCACCCAAGACGCCCAGGTAGTGGTGCTGGATGAGCCCACCAACCACCTAGATGTTGAAGGCGTGGACTGGTTGGCGCGCCACCTGCAAAAACGCTTTGACTCAGCGCGCGGCGACGGCGCCCTAGTGGTGGTCACCCACGACCGCTGGTTCCTAGACGCCATCTGCAACCGAGTGTGGGAAGTAGTGCCCGGCATCGACCCTGGCAACGGACGCCCCCAAATCCCCGGCCGAATTGAGCTTTACGACGGTGGCTATGCGGCCTACATTTTGGCGCGCGCCGAGCGGGCCCGCCAGGCTGAAGTGGCTGCCGCCAAACGCGAAAACCTACTGCGTAAAGAACTGGCCTGGCTGCGACGCGGCGCCCCAGCGCGCACCTCCAAGCCACGTTTCCGTATCGACGCCGCCGAGGCACTAATCGCCGACGTACCCCCGCCGCGTGACAGCGTAGAAATCACCCGCATGGCCACTGCCCGTCTAGGCAAGCGCGTTATTGACCTGGAAAACGTCAGCGTCAGCTACCCGGCCCCCGGCGGCGGCGAAAACCAAGTGCTGCGCGAGGTAACCTGGCGCCTTGCCCCCGGCGAGCGGGTAGGCATTGTGGGCATAAACGGCGCCGGTAAAACCACCCTGCTGCGCCTGTTGCAAGGCACCCAAAAACCCACCAGTGGGCGGGTGCGTACCGGCCAGACCGTGGACGTAGTAACCCTGTCGCAAACCACCCATGAGCTAGATCAGATCAGCGAGCTGCGAGTGGTTGAGGCAGTGGCCGCAGTGGCCGAGCACGTCACCGTGGGCGGCAAAGATCTAAGCGCCAGCCAGTTGGTTGAGCGCCTGGGCTTTACCCGCCAACGTGCCTGGACCCGGGTGGGGGAAATCAGCGGTGGTGAACGCCGTCGCCTGCAGCTGCTGCGACTGCTGATGGCTCAGCCCAATGTGCTGCTGCTGGACGAGCCCACTAACGATCTAGACACTGACACCCTGGCTGCCATTGAAGATATTCTCGACACCTTCCCGGGCACGCTAGTGGTGGTCTCCCACGACCGCTACCTGCTTGAACGCGTCACCGACCACCAGCTGGCTTTGCTTGGTGACGGGCATCTGCGTGATCTTCCCGGCGGAGTGGAGCAGTATCTGGAGCTGCGTCGCCAGCAACTGGCTGCCTCATCTGGGGCTGCAGGGGCGACGTCGGCAACTGCGGAGGCTAAAAACGCCCTGTCCCAGGGCCAGCAGGGCGCCTTAAGTGGGGCTCAGCGCCACGCGGCTGCCAAGAACCTGGCCCGGCTAGAGCGCCAACTGGATAAGGTCAGTGCCCAGATCGACAAGCTACACGCGGATATGGAAGTAGCTTCGGCTGATCCTGGGCGCGTCAATGACCTAATTGAGCTGGGTAAACAGCTCAGCCAGGCGCAGGAGCGGCAGGCGGATATTGAGCTGGAATGGCTTGAAGCTGCCGGCGAGCTGGAGCAGTAGCTAGGCTGCGTGCTTACCGCCGCCACTACGACGACGCGGCCGGGTGGGGCGTGAGGGCGGACCTTGCTGCACCCGGCGTCCCCGCGGGCGCTTGCGGCGTCGGGGCAAGCTGGGCATACGCACCTGCGCCAGTAACTGCAGCAGCTTCTCCTTAGGAACCAGGTGGCGTAGGTCGATACCCTTACCAGGCAAGCCAATTGACCACGGTGCCAAGTATTTAAGCGCAATACAAACCGCGAAACAGGCCGCCGTAATAATCCAGGCAAAACCCACCGACAGGGAATTATCCAAAACAAACTGGGGGATAGGCCCCATAGCTGTAATGAGTTCTTCCATACCCAGAGAGTTAATTACAATTTGCACGGCCAGCACGATGAATTTGTGAGTACACAAAATACCCAGGGTCATTTTCCCAATGCGGGTCAAATCATCTATATTCCAGGCGCGCGAAATCATGCAGATACCGGCAATACCAACCAGCGCGGCCGCCACAAAGTTGGCGTAGTTGCCGTAGGTGCGGGCCACATAGTCCACCGTGGTGGTGTTGTAGTGGCTGATGGCAGCCGCAATCGCCAGCAAACCAATGCCGTCCAGACCCTCAATTAAAGGGTATTTAATAGGTAAATGGTTAACGATGGGGCGCATATACATGCCCAGGAAAAAGAACGGCATCAGCACCCCCACTCGCTCAAAACTCCAGGGGTACCAAACCTCTTGGTGGGAGGCCAAAAACCAGCTGGGCAGCAGGGAAAGAACAGTAATTACAGCTAAAGCTATACGGTTACCTTCAATTAGTTTGGCCGTAGCCCAAGCTATCAGGTAGGCGACCATAATTGCGGGTAAAAACCACAGCGGCTTATTCCAGTCCATGTGGTGCGCCGAGGGGGTGGCCCACATGATGTCTTTAAGCATGGTGGTAAAACTTGCGGGATTTTTACGACCCAATGAACCAGCTGCCACTGAACCCAGCACTGCGAAAATACATACAGAGATAAAAGCCCACAGCACGTAAGGGAGCATGATGGCGCGGGCACGGGTGTAAAGGAAGCGGGGAAAGGACCGTTTTCCAGGGTTGAAAACCAGTCCAGAAAGGAAGAAGAAGGCGGGAACGTGGAAGGCGTAAAGCAGGTCGAACAGCGCGGGGTGCTGATTCCAGGGGAGATAGAAGTGGCCGGCCACAATGGCCAACATGCACCATCCGCGAGAGACATCGATCCAGGCAATACGCCCGGTGCCGCGCCTAGCTAGGGCGGCAGGTGGGGTCATGCAGTGTCTCCTTGGTTACGCAATACAGGGTCAGGCTCCATGCCGCGAAGGCCGTTCCACGCCAGGTTAACCATGTGTGCAGCAACCTCCTCCTTGGTCATGGTGCGGTCGAGTAGCCACCATTGGGCGGGCATAGCAACAATACCCACTAACATTTGAGCGTACAGGGGAGCAAAACGCGCATCAATACCATGTTCTGTAAATTGTCTGGCCAAGATGCCGGAGACTTGCACCGCCACATCCGCTAACAAAGTGGAGTAGGTTCCCCTTGAGCGGTCATTTTCTGAGGAGATGATGCGGAAACCATCAGTGTTATCTTCGATATATGTCAGCAGCGCCAAGGCGGCGTGTTCCACCACCGCCGAGGGTGAGGGATCTGACTCTAGGGCGTTAACTATAGTGGAGTAGATCAAAGTCAGTTCCCGGTCAATGATGACCGCGTAAAGCCCCTCTTTGCCCCCGAAATGCTCATACACCACCGGCTTGGAAACCTGGGCGCTAGCAGCTATTTCTTCGATTGAGGTGGCGTCATAACCGCGCTCAGCAAAAAGCGTGCGGGCGACGTCGATCAGCTGCTCACGTCGTTCCCCCGCACTCATGCGAATCCGTTTTGAAGTCATAGCCACCGCACAAAGTGTGTAAGAATAGATCCCGGTACGCCTGACGTACCCTTCCGCCCTAGTGTAATGGCAGCACGCAGGCCTTTGGTGCCTTGTGGTCCGGGTTCGAATCCTGGGGGCGGAGCTTTTTGTGCGCTATGCTGTAGACAGTATTTATGCTTCGACCCGTTTAGGAGCTTTCCTCGTGGCCACAAGCCCTGCCGCCGTCATCATCATGGCCGCCGGTAAAGGAACGCGCATGCGTTCGGCGACCCCCAAAGTTCTACACCAGATCGGGGGGCGCAGCTTGTTAAATCACGCTGTGGTTGCCGCCCGTGGACTTCAGCCGCAGTATTTGGTTGCGGTAGTGCGTCACCAGCGTGACGACGTCGTCGCTCACCTTAAGCGGGTAGCTCCGGATGTGGTGATTGCTGACCAAGACGAAATTCCCGGTACCGGCCGGGCTGTGGCCTGCGGTTTGGCGGCGCTACCTGCCGACCTAACCGGCCCGGTGGTGGTTACCAGCGGTGACGTGCCGCTACTGGACACTGCCACCCTAGAAGCGCTGCTAGACCAGCACGTCAGCCGCGCAGACGCGGTCACTATTCTTACCACCGAACTGGCTGACCCCAGTGGTTATGGCCGTGTGGTACGCACCGAGGAAGGTGCGGTAGCCGGCATTGTGGAGCACCGTGACGCTTCTGAGTCACAGTTGCTAATCAAGGAAATTAACGCGGGCGTGTATGTTTTCGACGCCGCTCACCTGCGTGAGGCGCTAGGCACTCTGGGTACTGACAACGATCAGGGCGAGGTTTACCTGACCGACGTGGTGGCCGCCGCCTACCAGGCCGGTAAGTCCACCAGTGCGCTGGTGGTCACCGACACTTGGCTGGTTGAGGGCTGCAACGACCGCGTACAGCTGGCCCAGCTAGGGGCTGAGCTTAACCGTCGCATTCTCGAGCACTGGATGCGCACTGGCGTAACCATCGTGGACCCCTCCTCCACCTGGGTGGATGTGGATGCCAAGATTGGCCAGGATGCCTACCTAGAGCCCGGGGTTATTGTTCACGGTGCCACCGTGATTGGTGATGAGGCCTATGTTGGGGCCCACAGCGTCCTAGACAATGTGGAAGTTCCCGACGGCGCCGTCGTCGCCCCACTAAGCCTGCTGGAAGCCTAACGCAACCAGCATGATCTCCTACCTACCCACCCACATGGCCAAACGGCTACAAGGAGGCAAATAATCCATGACTGGCATTATCAGTGAGGGCTCTAAGCGCCTGGTGATCGTATCAGGCCGGGCTCACCCTGAACTTGCGAATGCCGTGGCCAAGGAACTGGGCACCGAGGTGCTGTCCTCTAGCGCTTACGACTTTGCTAATGGCGAGACCTATGTACGTTTCAACGAGTCGGTGCGTGGCTGTGACGTGTTCTGTATTCAGTCTCACGGCGACCGCGTTAACGACTGGGTTATGGAGCAGCTAATTATGGTGGATGCGCTTAAGCGTGCCTCTGCCAAGCGCATCTCTGTGGTGGCCCCCTTCTTCCCCTACGCCCGCCAGGACAAGAAGCACCTGGGGCGCGAGCCTATCTCTGCCCGCTTGATTGCAGATCTGTATGCCACTGCTGGCGCTGAGCGCCTCATGAGCGTGGACCTGCACTCTTCCCAGGAGCAGGGCTTCTTTGATGGCCCCTGGGACCACCTGTGGGCCCAGCCGGTGCTGGTTGACTACGTTTCTAAGCACATTGACCCGGCTAACACCACGGTGGTTTCTCCTGACGCTGGCCGTATTCGCGTGGCCGAGCGCTGGGCGGACAAGCTGGGTGGCACCCCGCTGGCATTCGTCCACAAGACCCGTGACGTGACTCGCCCCAACGAGTCTGTAGCTAATCGCGTGGTTGGCGACGTTAAGGGCCGTACCTGCGTGCTGGTTGATGACATGATCGACACCGGTGGCACTATCGCTAAGGCGGTTAAGGTGCTGCTCGACGCCGGCGCTAAGGACGTCATCATTGCCGCCACCCACGGTGTGCTCTCCGGCCCCGCCGCTGAGCGTCTAAGCACCTGTGGCGCCAAGGAGGTTATTGTCACCGACACCCTGCCCATCAGCGAGGAAAAGCGCTTTGAGCAGCTGACTATTCTCTCTATCGCGCCGCTGTTGGCAGCCGCTATTAAGGCTGTTTTCGACGACGGCTCGGTGGCTGACCTGTTTGACGCGGGCGACCACTAAGATAGCTAAGACGTATAGCTAAGTTGGGGGCCAGTTCTTACGAACTGGCCCCCACGTGTGTAAAAGATCTAACCGGCGGTAGTTTGCAGCTCAGGCTCACGCACCAGCACCGGGCTTAGACCTGAGGCAGGCGTGATCGTGTCACGGCTGTGGGTGTGGCCACTACCGGTGGTTTCCAGGCGCAAAGGCGCACCCGTATCCAAGCTGATCTCCTTACCTGTACCGATTAAGCCCTCACGGTTAGGAGCCGGGCGGTAGAAGCTAAGCACACCTACAAAAGCCCCGGCAGCGGTGTTAAAACGCGAACGCAGCGCGCTCCAGTCACGGCTGGAGGGTACCAGTGCCATCTTGGCGGCCACCAGCGGTAAACGCAGCGGGTTAAGTAGCCAGGCACCTCGGCGGGTGGCCGGCAGCTGGGAGGTTAGGTGGTATTTGCGAGCCAACCAAACATGGGCGCGGGCGCTCTTAAACTCTGCCTTGTGACGGGCCTTAGTCTTGGGGTTACGTACCCGGTAAGCGATGCGCATACCTGAGAAGTTCTCAGTTTCAATGCCGTGCTCACGCAGGTACAGGGCTAGCTCATTGTCTTCTGAACCCCAGGGAGCGTTAACGTCAAAGCCACGCGAGATCAGCGTTGAGCGGCGGGCCGCAAAGGAGCAACCCATGAGGATTGGTATAGCCCGGTCAGCATTAACTGGAGTGTAGGTTTCAGTTTCTGTATCCGGGTGGATAGTCTCGTAAGCCTTGCCTAGGGCCCAGAAGTTTTTGAAGGTGTCTTCTAGGAAGTAGATGCCGGATCCGGAAACTACTTGCCGCTCAGCTAGAGATTCAATGCCTTGGCTGACCCAGTTGTTGGAAAGCATGTCGTCGGCGTCGCAAAACAGTAGCTTTTCACTGTTTGCATAGCGGATACCCACGTTGCGGGCGTAGCAGACGTTACGCTCCTGGTCAGAGATGAAGTAACGCAGGTTGACCTGGCGGAAAGCAAAGCGAGGGTAGTAGTCCTCAAGTAGCTCGCGTGTCTCGTCAGTGGAGCCGTTGTCGATTACCAGAATCTCAAAGGCGCCCTCATAGTCTTGACGCAGCAGCGAATCCAGCTGGATAGCCAAAGCTGGGGCGCTGTTTAGGGTCGGGATGATAACCGAGGCTTGCGGTTTTGGGGTCATGGCGTACCTGAGAATCGGGGGCTAGGGCATGAGCACCTAGGTACTAGTCACTGTCTGGGAACTAATCGATAGTTTCCTGGGAGTTTCCTGTGCTCACTTGCGATAATAGTGCAATAAAAGCGCCGGTGCATAGACTAAAGGCACAAAATGCCAACCCAAATTTATTGTTTGTTTGCAAAGCTTGGTCCACATGTAGCAAAACCCAAGCAATTACAAAGGTAATCAGGGTTAGCCTCACATATGGCTGTGATAATTTCTTGTATTGCACTTGTTGTAAAGGCAGCAATAAATAAGCCCAAAATAGTGCCAAAGCTGTGGAAGCAAACACGTCAGTCCACAAGTGTGCGGAGCTGACCAGCACCGCAGTGGTGCCCAAAATAAAGGCGCTCAGTGCCCCCACAAAAGCGATTCGCTTGAAAATACGCGGCAGTTTAGTGGCGCTAAGTGCGGCCATAAGCGGCACGGTAGCCACCAAAATCATGCCAGCGTGACCTGAGGGCATGGTGTTGTAATGGGGGAAATAGCCGGTGCCATTGATGCCTCCCTGAGGCAGGTAAGGCAGACGAGTTTTAAGCACCTGGATAGTGCCTAGCAGGCCGGCCGCAAAAGCCAACAGCTGCACTGGCAACAACCAGCGCCTGGCAGCCAAAGCCACCACCACGGCCAGGGCCAAGCTGGCCCCGGCCACCGGGGCCGTGCCCAGCTTGGTAAACACCTGCACATAGGGCTGAAGGGGCCCCACAAACGTATGCAGGCCCAAACCAGCCAGGTAGGCACCCTGTTGGGTGGCCTCAAAAAGGTTGCGGTAAGCCCAGGTGGCCAGGAAGGTAAGTAGTGCGAGGGAAGCGGGGAGGAAACGTTTCAAATGGTTAATTACTTCTTTTAATAGGCCCCGCGTGAAGAAAGCACCGCCTGCACCGTTTTGGTCAGGATCGATAGGTCTTGTAACGGAGACCAGTTGTCAATGTAGTACAGGTCCAGGCGAATGGTTTCATCCCAAGACAGGTCTGAACGCCCTGAAATCTGCCATAGGCCGGTAATACCCGGGCGCACTCGTAGACGGCGCATCTCGTCGGGGGTGTATTTAGCTACCTCACGCGGCAGGGGCGGGCGCGGGCCAATCAGGCTCATGTCACCCTGGATCACGTTAAACAGCTGGGGGAGCTCATCGATAGAGAAGCGACGAATAAAGCCACCCACCGGGGTGATACGCGGGTCTTTCTTGAGCTTAAACATGACCTCATTGGTCTTGTTGCCGCCCTGAAGCTGCGCCAGGCGCGCCTCGGCGTCAACCACCATAGAGCGGAACTTGATCATCTTAAAGGTCTTACCATCGCGCCCTACGCGCTCTTGGAGGAAGAACACAGGGCCACGGTCGGTAAGGTACACCGCCAGGGCGGTAATAATCATGACCGGGCTGACCATAATCAGCGCTAGGGAAGCCATGACAATATCGAAAATCCGCTTAGAGTGCGATAGTGCGCCGGCAGAGTTGGGATCTTCTACGTAGACCAGCGGCATACCACCTACTGGGCGGGTACGGATACGGTCAGCGGCGACGTCGACCAAAGAAGGCACCACAGCCAGCTGAGTGCGGTGCCCCTCAAAACGCCACACATAGCGGCGGAAATCAACCGAGTCAGGTACCGAGCCGGGGGCGAAAAGTACCAGCTCAGCCTGGGTGGATTCAGCCAGCTTAAGCAGGTTATCGCTGATAGAACGGTGGTCACCCTTATAGGTTTCGAGTGCCTCATCAGGGTCAAAAACCAGGTAGGGTTCCAGACCCAGCCAAGCTGAACGCTTAAGCATCCGGGATAACTGCTCAGCCTGCTTGGGGCGGCCCACAATAATCACACGCGAAATACCGTAGCCACGTCGGTGCAGCCAGTGCAGGATGCGGCGGCCAAACAGACGCCCCAAGGTGATTAGCGGCATCGCAATGATGAACAGCAGCAGGAAGTAAGAGCGCGAGAACTCAGTAGTGGTCATGTATAGCACCAGCGAGAAAAAGCCGATGTTAAACAGGCCAGCGTTAAGGGCGCGGCGGATACTGATGGTGCCCGAGCCGAACTCGCGTACCGCATAGCCCCCAAAGCAAGCAATTACCACCAACCAGGCGGCTGAAGCCAGCGGCTTCCAGTGCATAAGTGCCCGAGTTAGGGCCGAGACGTCATTAGAGAACAGACCTGACTGCTCGCGTAAATGCCACGCAATGGTGAACGACACCCAGATAGCGAGGAAATCAATCACGATAGCGCCTAGGCGCACTAGGTGATTGAAGGTACGTTTACTCATCTTCAAGACGAAACCTACTCGGGGCAGTTGGGAACTTAAGACAGTGCTTCGACCTGCTGGTGCAGGGCTTGGATGAAACGGTCCAGGGAGAACTTGTCGCCGTGGGCGCGGATTGCGGGGTGATCCCAGGTGATTTGCTCGTTCTTTTCCACGATGGCTGCAATATCAGCGCTGGTGGGCTTAGAAAAGAATAGACCAGTTTGGCCTTCTACAACAGTGTCGAGGTAGCCACCTGCGCGCAGGGCCAGTACCGGTTTACCAAAGCTGTAAGCCTCCAGCGGGGTGAGCCCAAAATCTTCAAAGGAAGGTGCAATCAGGGCCTGGCAGTTGGCGTATAGCCAGCGCATTTGGCCGTCACTTAAGCCCTGGAACATGCGCACATTATCTGGGCACATAGCCGCTAGGCGCTCAGCCTCAGGGCCCTTACCCACAATTGCTAGCTTGCGCTGGGGCATGTCAGCAAAAGCCGCTATGGCGCGATCAACATTCTTGTAGGGCATCAGACGCGAGACCACCAGATAGAACTGCCCAGCCCAACTGGAAATCTCGTCCACAGCTTCCTGGCTGGCACTGGCGTCAATCCCACCTGGCGGGAACAGTAGGTCAGCCTCAATGCCGTAGACGCGCTCAATGCGCTCTTTAACAATAGAGGAGTTAGCCAGGTAGCGGGTGGCGCTGTGAGCGGCGCGCTTATCCCAACGCAGCAGCGGCGCATACACCGCGTTTAGCCCTAATACCTTGGGTGAAAAGCGTGAGGACTGGCCCAGGTACTGCTCGCGTAGGTACAGGAAACGGGCCGGGGAGTGGCAGTAAACCAGCTTGGCTCCAGTGGTTTTAACCCCGTGCGCAAAACCGGTGGAAGACACCAGGGTTACACCTGCATTGATCTTAATTTTCGACGTCGCCGGGGCCAGTAGTGGCAGGGCGATGCGGTGATCGTGACGGAAGGCCCCTACCCGGTTTAGGCCGGTGACGCGAATATCGGCGTCCTTGAACTCAGGGAAGGTGCCTTCTGGGTCGTACAGGGTGGTGAAAATCGGGGCCTGGGGAAAAGCCTGGTGCATGGCTAAGGCCACTCGTTCCGCACCGCCACGCTGAGTTAGGTAATCATGGGCGATGGCAACGCTAAAGTGCTCACTCATCAAAGTCTCTCTTCTGCCTATGGCAAGAATGTAAGGGAAATGGGGCGAGAAGTAGTTTTATGAAATTTTGTACCTTAGAAGCGGGCGCTGACCTGCTCACTGTGGCAGTAGCCGCTAAGGGAGGCGGCTTCGACGTTCAACGCTACTAATTTAGTAGCAAATGGTCCGGGCAATACGCCAATAGCGCTATCTGTGAAATTGGCTAGCTGCTCGGTGCTCTCCTCGTTAGTGCGGCTAGCTACCGCCCCAACTAGTTTGCCCCACCAGCCGCCGCCGCTTGTTACCGGGGCGATAGCGCCGGGGTGTAGCTGGTCGAAAGTGCGTCGTGCTGCGCCTGAATGGTAGGCGCGCATGGCTCGCTTGACGGTGTCTGTGGCCGCGCCGTGGTGCAGGGTTTCCAGCTCGGGAGCCAAAATTACCGGGATGCCGGCCTCATGTAGGCGGTAGCCGTAGTCCACATCTTCCCAGCCGTAGTGCTGGTAGGCGGTGTCATAGGGGCCGATTTTTTCCCAGGTTTCGCGGGTAATAGAGCAGTTTGCTGCCCAGTGACGCCAGGGCGGGATAGCACCCCGGTAGGAGGCGGCTAGGGCCGCGCGGGTGCGGGTAGCGCCGTATACGCGGGTGTACTTTGAGGGCGGCAGGATATCTATGGTTAGCCCGACGACGCCGCAGGGCTGGCCTTGGTGGCGCGCCCAGTGCCCAGCGACAAAGTCTGTACCGGGCTCAAGATCGTCGTCGCAGCGCACCAAAACCTGGCCTTTAGCGGCGCTAAAACCAGCGTTTAGAGCGGCTACGCGGCCTTGATTTTGCTCCAGCACCACGGCCCGTACGGGCGCCTTGCTGGCGAAGGAGTCGATAATTTCTAGGCTGTTATCAAGCAGCCCGTCGATTACCACTACCGCCTCAAAGTCGGTGTCGCTTTGCTGGCTTAAGGCGTTAAGCAGCGTAGGTAGCTTGGTGGCTCCCCGATAGGAGGGGATGATGATGGAAGTGCGCGGTTGGTTCATGCCTTGCTGGCCTCTTCTTCCAACTTGTCGTATTTGGCCATGACATTTTCGTGCCCAGCCAGGTAGTTAACCAGCTTGTTTTGGCTGGCGCGCAGATCCTCTTCAACCGGAGCCTCAAGTTTGGTTAGCTGCTCTTCGTCAGCGCCGGGGGCGTGGGCCCACCAGGTGCAGGCAGCCAGGGCCAAACAAGCGGGATAAGACAGGAACACGTTGCCCAGGTTGGCCGCACACACCAAAATTGCGATCGGGGCGGCTTCAAGGTAACGGTTAGGTAGGGTGGATAGCGGGTGGCTGACCTTGACGATGGTGAGTACTACTAGCGTCAGCATCAGGTAGAACATGATCCAGCCGCCTTCAGCGCGTAGCAGTAGGTAACTGGAGTGGAAGAAGAACTCGTTTACACCCAACTTGACGGTAAGGGTGCCGGGGCCGTGACCAACGAAGGGGTTTTCGGCCACCAGCTTTTCTTCCAGCGGTACGATCAGTGAACGCAGGTGGTCAGAACCAGCACGGTCAGAGAATGAACCCTCGTTCTTGACGTCGTTGGCGTAACCAATCACCGCTTTGTATACGCCAAACAGTAGCGTGGCTTTAAGCCAAACATTAAAGTTTTTAGGGATGAACACCCAAGCCAAAGCCAGGCCCAGACCCAGCCAGGTGGTACGTGAGAAGGTTAGGAAAATACCCAGCATGGAGATAGCCAGCACAATGAAGTACTTGCGGTTACGCTGGGCAATACCGGCGTAAACCAATCCCAGTGCCAGCAGGTGCAAACCGGCGGTGTTGGGGTCACCAAACATACCGATCATACGGCCGGGGTAGGTTGATTGAGGCAGGGTGATAATGCCGTAAGCGGTGGCGATAACCTGCGAAACTCCAATAGAACCTACCAGGGCCCGCATGTTTAGACGCCCCGAGGTGGAGGCGGCAATTACCAGCGCCCAAGCTACGATGTGGCCCATGCGGGTAAAAGGTAACTGGTCGTTGTAAACACCTGCGATTGCCATCCAAGCGGGGATGGCAAACAGTAACATGCGGTAGCCGAAAGCCGGTTGCCAGCCCACCTTGGGTTTACGCCCAAAGGCCATGATGGACAGCAGTATGGCGCTGATATCGGCTACGGGCACGCCAGGGACGAAGCCCTCCAGACGCAAACACAGCGGGATGAACAGGATCATTTCCAGCAAGGACGGGGATTTACGCAGCAGCGCCTGCAGCGAAGAATCATCCTTGCGGAAAAACACATCCCAGTCGATAGCGCCGGGCTTAACCGCGCGGCTCATTTAACCTCCTGGGGTAGCACGTCGGTAAGGAAAGCGGCGATGCGCTTAGTGGCCGCCTCAGGGGAGAATTTGCGCTGCCAGCGCTGCCATTCTTTCTCAGCCTGTTTGGCCCGTTTGGTGGGGGTGGTGTCCACTAGGGCGGCGACGGCGTCGGCTAGCTCCTGGGCCTTACCGGGGGCCACCTGGTAGGGGTAGTCCCGGCCAGCAACCTCAGGTAGAGCGCCGGCGATAGAAGTCACGAAGGGCACCTTGGCGCTCATAGCTTCAGCGACCATAAGCCCAAAGGACTCGGGGCAAATGGAAGGGAAGACGGCCACATCAACTAGGTTGAAGAAGTCTTCACGCTTAGTCCAACCTAGCTGCTTGGTGAAGCTGGCGATAGGGGCCAGGGCGGCACTTACCCGCTCGCGTTCGGCGGCGTCGACAAAATGCGGCTCACCGGCAACCACCAGCTCAAAAGCGTTTCCACGGGTAGCGTTTAGCTGCGCCATAGCCTCAGCTAAAACCTCAATGCCCTTGTCGGGGCTGGGGCGGCCCAAGAAACCCACCGTGATAGGGGCCTTGAGGTCACCTTTAGGCTGGGTTTTAACCTCCTCACACCAGTTGTAAACAATCTGGGAGGTGGGGAAGTGCTTAGCCATGGAGGCGCTGGGCACTGCTAAAGCTAAGGCGCCGCACGCGGCCAGTCTGCCAGAAACCACATGCTTAAAGCTGGGGGCCTGGTGTAGGTGCACAATGCGCTGGGGATGACCCATGGTAGCCAGGGCGGGTACATGCCCATGGCACCACAGCACCCCCTGACGCTGGCTGGCATCCCAGGCGCGCAGGTTACGCATATAGGCTTTGCGACCCTGGCCCTTGATAGCCACAGTGGCAAAACCGGCTTTAGCGGCAGCCGCCCCTACGCCGTCGGCAAGGGCAGGGGCCACCACGGTGACATCATGGCCAAGCTGACGCAGCACCTTAGCGGTGCGTAGCAGCATGACCTCGCCGCCACCAATTTCGCCGTTATTAGCCGCTAGGGTAAAGCGAGTCACTTGAAACACCCCTGATAGACCTTGACGATGGAGTGACACATGTCGGACACGCTAGGCCAGTAGGGGTTAAGCTGCGGGCGTTGGGCCAGCTCTAGGCCCTGGCTGGCTAGCGCCTGGGCGATAGCAGCGACGTCATAAGCATCCACTAGACACTGGCTAGGCAGAATCTCGGGGTTACCGCCAACCGGCGTGGCCACCACACCCATGCCGCTAACCACTGCATCTAGCAGCGAGTAAGAGCAGTTCTCCCACACCGACAGCTGGGCAAGCACATCGTGGCTAGAGAGCGCCTGGCAGGCGTCAACAAAGCCGGGGAAGTCAACGCAGTCAGTTAGCCCCAGCGACTCAACCGCGCCGCGTAGGGCTGCCTCCTCCTCGCCGGTGCCGGCAATAGTCAGCGTGGCCTGGGGGTAATCGCGCTTAAGCAGAGAGAATCCCTTAAGTAGCTCCAAAATGCGCTTTTCTGGCGCCAGGCGGGCCAGGGACAAAATCCGCAGGCCTTCCTTGCGCTGGCTGGGCGCGGTGGGGGCGTCGACGCCGTTGTGCAGCACGTCGATCACCCGGCGCGGGTGCCACTTGGCTTCCATGGCGTCAGCGGTGGCCACCGAGCAGGCCATAAGCGCATCGAAACGCTCACAACGCACCTGGTGGGCGCGGCTCATCAAAGCCGATTTGAAGCTACTGCCGTGGTAGACACTGTCATCGTAGGCGATGCCATGCTCAGTTGACACCAGCTTGGTGGGGCCGGTTAACGGCACCGCCAAGGCGCCCACAATGTCTGCATAGGCTAGGTGCGTGTGCACAATGGCCGGGCGTAGCTTGGCTACCGCGTGGCGCAGTACCCGCACTGAAGCGGCCAACCCATAATTGGGCCCGAAGCTTTCAGCCAGCACTGGCACACCTAGCTGGGTTAATTCCTCAGCTAGCGCTCCTGGTGGGCACAGCACCACCATGCGGGTACGGGGCAGGCCGGTGCGGGCGACGTCGAGAACATGACGTGCCACCCCACCGATCTCAGCAACCGGAACTACCCATAGCGCGATTGGTGCGTTACCCGCTACGCCTTTATAAGCCACTGTCACAGGTACTTCTCCAGGCGGTCTAGGGCGGTCCAGAAGCCCTCACCATTGTTAACGTGACCCATCCAGATTTCCGGAATGAAGGACACGCCGGGGGCCAGGCGGTCAAGCTGCTCAGCCAGCTCAGGCCAGTTAACGTCACCCTCGTCGATCTGTACACCCTCACCGTCAACGCCCTTACCGTCAACAATGTGCAGGTGGGCGGCTAGCGGGGCGAGAATTTCGGTGTATTCACGCAGTGGGCGGTGCTCGTGGTTAGCCGACAGCATCGAGTGGGAGATGTCGTAGGTGATCTGTAGGCCGCTACGCTCGGCAAAGTCACGCAGCGCCTCGGGGCTCATAAACAGGTTGTGGTACTGCTGACCACCCAGTAGCCACGGGTAAGGCGGCAGGGTCTGGGGGGCTAGGCGCACACCGGAGTAGTCCACGTGCTTTAGACCCTCAATGATGCGGTCATACATGGCCGGGATTTGCTCAGGGTCAACCGGGCCTTCCTTGGTGAAACCACCCAGGGTGGCAATAAAGACCGGGTCTTGCTCCTGAGTGAAGTAGGGGCGCAGTGACTTGGTGATGTCGATAGTACGCTGTAGCTCGCGGATAGAGCGCTCCCACACGGCGTCGTCGGGGGAGGCCAGATCCAAAATAAAGTCACCGCTGAACAGGTCAGGCAGGTGGCAGGTGTAACCCATGGGTAGCGGGTTGTCCTTGTAGGCCGCGAACACCTCGTCCACGTCCATGTCCAGGTCCTTGTAGGAGTAGTGGAACTCCAGGAAGTCCGGCTTGGCGCCGGCATCCAAAATGGCCTGGAAGTCGTGGTAGCGCACCGGCACACCCCAGGGGCGACGGAAGTGGTAGTCGCGTGGGCGGGCGGGGTTGTCGGAGATGTCGCCCTCGTAGAAGAAGTCGCCGGCAGCTACGTTGCGGCGAGCAATGCGGCCCACCAGCTTGTCTAGCGAGTTAGGCTGCAGGCCACGGCCGGGGCTCTTAACGTCGACGGCGTCGGCGGTGATGCGCTCACCGGACTTGATGTCACGGGCGGCCACCAAAGACTTGGCCAGGTTGGCGCGGTTCATGAACTCACCGGGGGCCACTACGCGGGCCTCGGCGGTGCCCAGGGAGGCCTCCACGTCGCGGATCTGACGCACCATGGCGGCAAACTCGTCAGGCAGCAGCGAAACCTTGTGGTCGTTACCTTCAAGGTTGCGGTCAATGGTGAAGTGCTTTTCGATCACTGAGGCGCCCAGGGCCACAGCGGCCATGGGGATGTGGTAGCCACGCTCGTGACCGGAGTAGCCCACCGGGCAGTCACCGATCTCAGCTAGACGCTGCATGTAGCGCAGGTTTAGGTCCTTGAAAGGGGCCGGGTAGGTGGACTGTACCTGGAGTAGGGCGTAGGGGGCGCCGTAGCGACGCAGCAGGGCCACCGACTCCTTGATCTCATCCTCGGTGCTCATACCGGTGGAGACGATCATGGGCAGGTTTTCTTTAGCGGCAGCGGTTAGCAGCGCGTGGTTGGTTAGGTCAGCGGAGGCAATCTTTAGCCCGTCGACGCCGTACTCTAGCAGTACCTCTAGGGAGGGTAGGTCCCAGGGGGTGCACATGATGTCAATGCCCTTGTCGCGGCAGTGATCGAAGACCTCGATCATCTTGGGGGCCGGCAGGGAGAAGCGGGTGAGCAGGTCCAGGGTGTACTGGGCGCCCAGGTCTTCACCGGCAGTGATCTTGCCGGAAGCACCACGGTAGAGGGCGTCCATGTCACGCAGCTGGAACTTAACGCAGTCAGCCTTAGCTTCCACAGCTAGGTCTACCAGCTGCTTGGCTAGGTCAACATTGCCCTGGTGGTTGTTACCAATTTCAGCGATTACGAAGGTGGGCTGGTCTTTACCAACGCGGTGGCTACCAACGGTGAAGGAGTCGTTGCTGGGGGAGGCGATGGCCACCATGCGGCCACGGGTATCTAGTACCGGCACTAGGCTGACGCCGTCGCGGAACTTCCAGTCCAGCTCGTCAACCAAGGTGCCCTCGGTGACGGTGCGCGGGGAACGGTTAGCTACCTTAATGGCGCTGGTCTCCATGTTGGAGTTGCCGGCGGTAAGCCAGCGACGCACGTCGCCGTCGGTAAGTGAACCCTGTAGTACGCCATGCTCATCTACCAGGAAGATAGTGCGGGCCTTGTTGGCGTTGATTTTAGCTAGGGCGCTGAGCAAAGAGTCGTCAGCGAAAGCTACGTAAGGGGTAATGGAACGCTCGATGCTCATGCTAGACCTTCCTGCTGACGCATTTCGATAAGGGTTTTGCCTGCTAGGGCTAGGTCAAGGGGGCCGTCAATGTCGACGCCTTCAACCTCATCCATGACAAATAGACCAATTTTGCCGCCGATACGGTTGTTGCGTTCGCGGTAAACCCACGGCTTGGTTACATAAAGAGAGCCAGTCTCGCGGTAGCGGAACTGGTCGGGGGTTAGCTCCTGACGACGCGGGCGGTGGTCCACATCAAAGTCGGCGGTGGGGCCGTGACCGTCGCGGGCAGTCCACCACAGGAAGGGGGTCTGCGGTACGGTGCCAACCAGTGAATCAACACCGGTTTCACGGGCCTGGGCGATAGCGCGGTCAATGGTGCCAGGGCGACGCACCGGGCTGGTGGCCTGCAGGAGCATCACGAACTCAGGCTCATAGCCTTCTTTGTCACGCAGGTAGTCCATGGCGTGCACAATCACCGGCTCGGTGGCGGTGGTGTCCTGGGCTAACTCGGCGGGGCGGTCAATCACCTCAGCGCCGGCTGCGCGCGCTACGCTCGCGATTTCTTCATCTTCAGTGGAAACCACTACGCGGACGTCTTTGGCTTCCAGGGCCTGCTCGATGGTCCATACCACCAGGGGTTTGCCACCTACGTCACGCAGGTTCTTACGCGGGATTCCTTTAGAGCCGCCGCGCACGGGAATAACACACAGGGTGCTCATATGACTGAATAGTCCTATTCAATGTGTAATAACGGGAACGTAGCCACGCAAAAAGCATGACATTTGCTAACAATTGTAGCTTGGAGCACGCCAGCCAGTCACCGGGCGTGCGGGGATTCACGTACTGGCTTAAGCAGCCAGAATCTGGGCGATTGCCGTGGCCGGTTCAAGGGCTGGCGTCTGGGGGGCAACCGTAGGGATGTCAGACCAACGCGACAGGCCGTAGCGGGTATGGAAAGAGTGCACCCAGCTGGGGGCGTTAGGTGCATACACCCAGGCAGGAATACCGCGCGCGGCCGCCTCCAAGGTTCCGGTGGAGAACACCGAAACTACCGGACGGTTAGTTTCAAATAGTGGGCTGGTGCCCGGATCAAATTCAATTCCGCGCCTACGCCAATAGGCGTGAATTAAACGTGAAGCTTTATCTTTTTCAGAAGGGTGCGGCCGGTAAATCGCCCCGGTATCGTGGCAAAAACGCTCACTTACTCGGGCCATATAGCTGCGGCCAATCTCGGCCCCATGCAGCTGGCCTAAAAACAGTGGCCGCGCCGTAGCGGAAACCTTAATACGCGGCTGCAAAGCGGCGTTAAACAGCAGCTGGCTGCCCACCACCTGCCAGCTGACGTCACTGCGAGAACTAGCCCAAAATTCGCCGTCGGCCTGGGACCACACCAAAGCCCGCGCCCCCGCAGCTAGCGGCGCCATAAACGGGGTAAGCAGGCCGTGCTGCTCAACTAAAAACTCAATGTCGCGCGCGCGAGCCCAAGCGTAAACCTCGGTGCTAACCCCCAAATAGTGCCCGGGGGCCAACACTCGCTTCACCTTAGCTAGCAGCTGTGAATCAGCGGCCTGAGCCCAATCCACCAGCTGCCACTCGCCGCCCTCATAGCGCTCAGACAAGGCACGCGGAAAAGCAATCGCCACCTCATCCAGCATCAGTGCCGGACGCTCATAGGCATCTAGGTGAGAAGGCGAAGCTGCCTCCAACACCGCCAGGGCACGCGGCTGACCGCGCAAAGCCACCACAATATCCACTGGCGCCGGCGTCGAAACCCGCTGGCGCACAGCAGTTTTTAGCTGCCGCACCCGGTTGCGGCTAGCCAACCAAGCCTGCCAAGCCTCCAAATCAGTGGCGAAAACTAGGCCATCTTCAGGAATAATCATTGCCAGCGCGCCTCCAAAGCCTGCACGCGGTGAGCAAAAGTATGCTCAGCCAAAGTACGTTTACGGCCCGCCTGGGCAATGGCTTGCGCCCACTGCGGCTCAGCCCCGGCGCGTTCAGCCAGCTCCACTAGCTCCTGGGTGGAGTTGAAAACCAGCAGCTCACTGCCCGGATCGTAGAGGCTATCGACGTCGGCGCGATCAACAATCTGTAAACCGCCCACGCCGCAAGCCTCAAACGTGCGCATAGTGAAACCATCCTGATCCCCATGCAGGTTCAGCGAGGCACGCGCCCCAGCCATCACCCCATAGGCATGCGAACGGTCCAAGTCGCGCCCGCTAGGGATCGCCGGGCGGTGCCAAGACCAGGTGCGGGCCCGATCCCACCAGTGCTTAGACCAAGCGCGCCCATAAGCCTTAACATCCACGCCCGCCTGGTATAAAGCCCGTAGCATCGGCTCACGCTGGCCGTAGCGGGCCCCCACAAAAACGACGGCGTCGCTAGCTACCGGGGTAAAAGACAAGCTGGAATCAAAAGCCAGTGGCAAATAGAACGCATCCAAACCGCGCTCAGCCATAGCGGCGGCGTCGATCGCAGAATACGTGGCCATCGGACCACGCATCTGCAAACCCGCTTCATCCACATTCATGCGGCGCAGCTCATCGTAGAACCAAGTAATGCGCTTGGCCCCAACTTCCTCAATAGACTGCCAGTAATCAGCCTGCAAAATGTCGCCCTTAATGGTGACCACCACGTCAGGGTGAGACGAACGCACCAACTGCGCACAGTGGGCAGTAACCTGCTGGGCATGCAAACGCGAACCGGGCAAACCATGCGGGTCGCGCCGGTCAGCCAATTCAATTTTGAGCTTATGCTCCACGCGGTGAGCCGCGTTGTCTAAACGGTCATAGCAGTAGGGCAACACGGTGTAACCGCGCTGCTTAAAAGCCTGCGCTATGCCCTGCCAGTAGCCGTGGAACACAGGGCTAACCAATAAAAGTTTTTTACTCATGCTTGGGACCGATCGGCATGCGTTGGGTAATTGATTTGGGTACTAGCTAAGTTACTAGCTTGTAAGAGAGTCTGGGGCGATTTTAGGCTGGCAAAAACGCCAATTCGGTAGCTAGACGCTCGCGGGCAGCCACATCTACGCCGCGCATTTGACGGGTCAGGTTCCAAGCAAAATTGATATACGAGGCAGTTTTTAGGGTGGCTCGCAGACGCTTTACACCGCTAGGGCCATGCCACTTGTCGGCGTAAATGAAACGCGAGTCAACCAGCCACTGCCGGCGCTTATCGGAAGCTGAGGAACCACCGCCAGCATGCACCAAGGTGGGCTGGCTAAGCACTACCGAAGGTAACCCTAGCTGACGCAGGCGCAACTGCAGGTCAACTTCTTCACTGTTCATGTGGAAGCGCGAGTCAAAACCGCCCACTGCCGCAAAGGCCTGACGCGGCAGCAGCATAGCCGCGCCCACCACCCAATCGGCCACTTCAGTGTGGGTATTGTCGGCCAGAGTGTCGTGTCCTACCAGCTCATGCAGCACCGGCAGGTGACGCAGCCGGGCCAGGGGAGTGAGCCATTCAATACCCTGGTGTAGGGCATTGGGGAAGTGGCGGCCATTCCAGTGTGTGGCACCTACCTCATTAATTACGGCAGGGGTCACGATGGCTGGCATCCAGGGCATAGCTGCGCGGTAATAGTTACCCAGGAAGTTAGGCTCCAGCTCCACGTCGGAGTTAAGGATTAGAACATAAGTGCCGGTGGCGGCGGCAATGCCGGTGCTTACGGCGCTACCGAAACCGCTATTTGTCTGACGACGAATTACTTTAACCCCGGCCGCATCCGGGAAAGGCTCAGGGGAGCAATCGTCACTAACGATTACCTCGAAATCAGGGGCGTCTACTTGTGCTTTTAGCTGCTCTAGCAAGGGAAGGGTGGCAGCTGGGTCCCCATAGAAGGGGATTACCACACTGAGCGCGCAAGAGGGCATGGCTGGGTCCTTTTACTCGTTGGTTACCCCAGTCTAGCTTGTAAGCCTGTGGGATATATATGATGGTTGACAGGTAAACGAAATATACGGTGTGCAGTGTGTCGCTGTGAGCTGCATTAATAAAGCGCGGTTTAGGAGCTAAAAGATTATGACATTTAAAGCTAAAGCTTTGTCTTTGGTGCGACGCGGCAAGCGTGAAGTCATATTAACTGCCATTGGTTTTAATGGCGGCAATAACCTGTTCAAGTGGCAGTTGGCATATTCACGCACTTTAGATAAGGGCCTAATTTCTAAGGTGCTTTATTTCCCTAACCAGGATGCCTGGCTGGAGATGTTCCCGGGGTTGCGTAAGCTGTCAATCACCTCAGACCAGATACGCTTTACTGACCGCCGCGCCACCTATATGGGGGCAGCTCAGGGAGTGGACTACACTCCGCAAGAGCGCGCCCGCTTTATTAAAGACGTACTGCTAACATCTGACGGTTTTAAACAGAGTCTAGAGCGCGCCCAGGCTTTTGTGCGCGCTGATGACTTAGTTATTAACGTGCGTCGCGGCGACTATTACAACAGCCGTTTTGAACCAGAATTTGGCATTAACATTGTGGAATATGTGCGCCAGGCGCTAGCTAAACAATTAGCTTTAGGGCCGGTGGGGCGCGTGGTGCTAGTTAGTGACAATGTGCCCTGGTGTGTTGACAACCTCACCCACCTAGCCCCGCAGCTAGAGTTTGTGGTTAATGAGAACCGCCGCGACATGTTTGATGATCTGGCGGTGCTGGCCTGCGCTAAGCGGCTGATCCTGGCTAACTCCACTTTCTCCTACTGGGGTGCCTTTATCGCTCAGGTGCTGGGCACGCAGCTAGAAAATATTGTGGCCCCCGCCTTCCACCAGGGGGACGTGCCCACCGCCAGTGAGCTGTGGCGTGACCCGCGCTGGAACTTTATTCACGAAATTGACGGCGGCTGGCAAAACTATCCGGGTCGACTAGAATCCTGAGCGTGCGTCTGAAGGCCCTGCTCGATGTTTTAGCTCAAAATTCTGCGGTTTCACAGGTCATTGACCTGGCCAGTTCACGTGTACGTACCGACTACACGGCGGCGGTTGTGCCCGGGGTGCGCCCGGCCCTACTGGCTGCAATGGCCCTGGGGAAGGCGGGTTTAGACGCCGTCAGGCCGCAAGTAAACCACCCGTTGCTGGTGGTGTGTGCAACCACCCGTGAAGCTGAAGAAATGGTGGCGGCGCTGCGCTGCTACCTACCCGATGAGGCAGTAGAGATGCTGCCTGCTTGGGAAACCCTGCCCCATGAGCGCCTGTCGCCCAGGGCTGACACTGTGGCCGCGCGCCTGGCCGTGCTACGCCGCCTAGCCCACAGTGAAGAGGGCGCTATCGGCGTGCTGGTGGTGCCGGTGCGGGCGCTGCTGGCGCCGGTAATCGCGGGGCTGGGTGAAATTGAGCCGCTCACTTTAGCTACCGGGGCGCAGCTACCCCTGGAGGCAGCCACCGAGCGCCTAGTGAAAATGGCTTACACCCGCGTGGATATGGTGGAAAATCGCGGCGAGTTTGCCGTGCGCGGCGGTATTTTGGATGTTTTCCCACCCACCTGCCCACGCCCGGTGCGGGTGGACTATTTCGGAGATGAGATTGATGAAATCTCCTCCTTCGCGGTTTCAGATCAGCGTTCAATTGAGGTTTTAAAAGCCCCGGTGGTGGTTACCGCCTGCCGTGAGCTGCTGCTTAACGACGTCGTCCGCGAGCGCGCCGCCGCCCTGGTCACTAAAATCCCGGGTGCGGCAGATTTGCTGGAAAAACTAGCTGAGGGTATTTACGTTGAGGGCATGGAGTCCCTGGCGCCGGTGCTGGTGGACAAGATGGTGCCGCTGCTGGAGTTGACTGGCCAGCGCCTGACTGTGATTAGCGAGCCTGAGCGGGTGCGCCGTCGCGCTGAGGATTTGGCGGCCACCACCCAGGAGTTTTTGGCGGCGGCCTGGACTAGTGCGGCTTCAGGCGGGCAGGTGCCAGTAGATTTATCGGCGGCGGCTTTTGCGCATTTGGCTGATGTACGCCAGTTGAGTTTGGCTAAGGGCCTGGGGTGGTGGTCGTTTAACGCCTTTGCTAGCGCCCCGGATATGCCTAGTTTGCCTATTACTGAAGTGCCCGGCTATGGCGGCGGCTTTGAGGCGGCTGCCCGCCAGGTGGGGCAGCAGGCTAAGGATGGTTGGCGGGTAGTTATTAGCGCTGATGGTCCGGGCCCGGCGCGCCGTTTGGCTGAGGTTTTGGGTGAGGGCGATATTCCTGCCCGCATTGTGGCTGATTTGGATGAGGTTGCGGATCTGGGCGCTAGCGATGGTAGCGGCGACGGCGTGGTGCGGATTTTGCCTGCCTCGGCTTATCAGTCTTTCCTGATTCCCTCCCAAAAATTTGCTTTTATTGGCCAGTCGCAGATCACGGGGCGAGCTAGTGCTTCGCCACGCGCCCCTAAAGCGGTGCCGGCGCGGCGTTCAAAGCGTAGCGTTGACCCCCTATCGCTACATCCAGGTGATTTGGTAGTGCACTCACACCATGGGGTGGGTCGTTTTGTGGAGCTCACGCGCCGGCCTGTGCCCGGAAACCGTAACTCTAGCCGCGAATATTTGGTGATTGAGTATGCGCCTTCTAAGCGTGGTCAGCCTGCCGACCGGCTCATGGTGCCCACTGACTCGCTTGATGCGGTTAGTAAATATGTGGGTGGTGACGCCCCGGCGCTGAGCAAAATGGGCGGCGCCGACTGGCAAAAAACTAAGGCTAAAGCCCGCAAGGCGGTGCGTGAAATCGCCGGGGAGCTGGTGCGCCTGTATGCGGCCCGCCAGGCTGCTAAAGGCCACGCTTTTAGCCCTGACACCCCTTGGCAGGCGGAGCTAGAGCAGTCTTTTGCCTACACTGAAACCCCTGATCAGCTGGTCACCATTGATGAGGTTAAGGCTGATATGGAAAAGAGCGCCCCTATGGATCGCCTGATCTGTGGGGATGTGGGTTACGGCAAAACTGAGATTGCGGTGCGGGCGGCCTTTAAAGCTGTCCAAGACGGCAAGCAGGTGGCAGTGCTGGTGCCCACCACGCTGCTGGTGTCGCAGCACGCAGAAACTTTCACGGAGCGTTTTGCCGGCTTCCCCGTGACCGTGGCGCAGCTGTCGCGTTTCCAAAGCGCTAAAGAAAGCCAGCAGGTGCTGCGTGACCTTGAAGCTGGCCGTATCGACGTCGTCGTAGGCACCCACCGCCTGCTGACCGGCTCAGTCAAATTTAAAGACCTGGGGCTGGTAATTATCGATGAGGAGCAGCGCTTCGGGGTGGAGCATAAAGAAGCCCTCAAAGCTATGCGCACAGATGTAGATGTGCTGTCCATGTCCGCCACCCCCATCCCGCGCACGCTGGAAATGGCGGTTAGCGGGCTGCGGGAAATGTCCACCCTGGCCACCCCGCCGGAGGACCGCCACCCGATTTTGACCTATGTAGGCCCCTATGAGACCAAGCAGGTGGGCGCCGCCATCAGGCGTGAGCTGCTGCGTGAAGGGCAGGTGTTCTATGTGCACAACAAGGTTGAGGACATTGACTCGGTGGCTGCGCGCCTAACTGAACTGGTGCCTGAAGCTAATATCGCCACCGCCCACGGGCAGATGAGTGAGCACCGCCTAGAGAAGGTAATTGACGCCTTCTGGAAGCGTGAAATTGATGTGCTGGTGTGCACCACCATTGTGGAAACCGGCCTGGATGTGTCTAACGCCAACACTTTGATTGTGGATCGCGCCGACCGTATGGGGCTAAGCCAGCTGCATCAGCTGCGTGGCCGGGTGGGGCGTGGACGTGAGCGGGCCTACGCCTACTTCCTATACCCGGGCGACAAGCCCCTTACTGAAACCGCCCACCAGCGTCTGCGCACCATTGCTAACAACACTGATTTGGGTGCGGGTATGCAGGTGGCCATGAAAGACCTGGAGATTCGCGGCGCCGGTAACCTGTTGGGTGGGGAGCAGTCTGGGCATATCGCCGGGGTGGGGTTTGACCTGTATCTGCGCATGGTAGGCGACGCGGTGGAAGCCTACAAGCGCGGCGTAGGCCTGGGTGAAGATGAGGAGGCAGCTGAGCCTGACTTGAAGGTGGAGCTGCCCATTGACGCCAATATTCCTGAGCAGTACCTGCCCCATGAGCGATTGCGTTTGGAGGCTTACGCAAAGATGGCGGCGGCTAAGTCTGATAGCGACGTCGACGACGTACTAGCGGAGCTGGCTGACCGTTACGGCCCGGTGCCTGAGCCCACCCAGAACCTGGCGCAACTAGCCCGCTTGCGCGTATATGCAGCCAGCTTGGGGGTGTACGAGATTGTGGCGCAGGGTAAATCTATCCGTTTCGCGCCGGTGGCCCTACCTGAGTCGGGGGCGATGCGCGTCAAGCGCCTCTATCCGGGCACAATCATTAAGCCAGCCACCCGCACCCTGGTGGTGCCCGCCCCGGGTACGCGCGGTTTGCGGCGCGAAACTTTAAGCGCCAGAGAGCTATTGCGCTGGGCGCAGGTGTTCTTGCATGCGGTTGTGGCCGGCGAGGCCGAATACGAAACCGAAGCCACCAAATACCGCAGCCGCTAAGTGCGCCGGCGCCTTGCCCGCATTGCGCAGCTGACCCGCCCGCACTGCGCGGTTGCAAAACGGCTGCACTTTTGCGTGTACACCCAGTAAATTTGCAGGTAAATTACAGGTTATGGATGTTGTGGTAATTCTGCCTGGCGGACGCGGCTGGGGCCCGGTTTTAAAGCTAGCCGAGATCGCTGCCGACCACCTTGGCGGCCGGCTAATCAAAATCCCGGCCGAATCCCTGCCCGCTGGGCGGCTAGGCAAACTAGCCACCCTGCTACCGCCACCACGCCCGCGCGGAGAGCAAAAGCTGCTGGTTATCGCCTCTATTGGTGATCACCTCAACGCGGTTTTGCGCTCTGGGGTGCGCCGCCACTACAGCTATGTGGCCGGCTGGGTGATTGACAGCTTCTGGGAGGCACGTATCCCCCGCGTGGCCCGCTCACGTGGCTGGTACGACCACCTCTACGTCACAGACCAGCAGGATCTAGACATGTGGGCGGCGGCAGTGCCCTGCCCGGTTGGGGTGTTGCCCTGGGGTGCCGACGTCGCCGGAGCCCAGGTGAGCTGGGCTGATAAGCAGGTGGAATTGCAGCGTGTGGGCCGTCAGCCCCAAGCGTGGGATGACGACGCCGCCGTAGCTGGCGCCGCCGCCAACGCTGGGGTTAGCTTTGCTGGGCGCCCCCCATTTGGTGACACCGATGAAGCCAACCAGGCTTTTGTGGAAACCGCCTACCGCCAAGCCAAAGCGGTACTAGCTTTCGGCACCCGCACCGCCCGCGCCAAATACAACCACCCCACCAAGGATTACGTAACTGCGCGCTGGACTGACTCACTGGCCTACGGCTGCCTAGTAGCCGGCCAGGTTCCCGACACCCCCACCGCCCGCGAAATTCTGCCATCTTTCGCATTAGTGCAGCTCAGCGACACTGATGTGGCGCAGGGCCTAGAGCAGCTCAAAGCCGCCCTAACCCAGTATGACGAAGAAAAGTTCACCGCTATCCGCACCTGGGCGCGCGAACATCTAGATTGGCGCTCGCGGCTAGACCAGATTGCCGCTGACGCCGCGCTTAAGGGCGCTGGAAGCTAGGCCCCATCCCATGCCTTCCCATAATGGCTTCCCCAAGCCCCACCTTTAAATAGCCGCAGTTGGCTATTTGTCTGGAGCTAAAAAATGAATCTCAGCAAAGTTGTTTTATTTACCTCTGACCTGGGCGGTCTAGGGGGTACTACCTCTGCGTTAAACGAGATGGCGCGCGGTTTTAGCGAGCGCGGCCTTTCGGTTAGCTATATGACTTTAGGGCGTGAGGTGGGCCAGCTACCCGTGCCCGGCGAGGTGTTTCGGGTGTTTCCAGGGCAGGCTTACACCACCGATAACCCGCTGGTGAAGCGTTTCCCAGGGCCAGGTGGCGTAAAGCTAAAAGCCCTGAGCCTATACACGCCGGCGTGGCGTAAATACTGTTTAAAGCGTTTAGATCGCCACCTGGCTAAGATCGGCCCGGATACTGCCATAATCGCATTAAAGTACAACACCCAAAAATGCTTAACTGAGGCTATTGGCCGGGGTGTGTGGGCAGCCAATGGCAGTAAGCGGCCCCTGCTGGTTTACCAAAACCACGCCTCAATGCAGTGGATGCGTCATTTCCCCGACTACCCGCAGGTGGCCGCGCCGGCAGATGTGTTCACCTGTTTAGCTGAACCTTACACTCGCGAAACTGCCCAGATCCTGGGGCGCCAGGTGGTGACAATGCCTAACTCGATTAGGTCTTTCGAACTGCCTACGGCGCCAAAAACCAATAAAATCGTGGTTTTGTCCAGGCTGGATGAGGCTAAACACCTAGATCGTTTAATTCAGGCTTTTGCGCAGGTACGGGGGCAGGTAAAGGAGAGCTGGCAGCTAGTTATTTACGGCGACGGCCAGGCGCGCGAAAGTCTTGAAGCGCTGGTTGCTGATCTGCACCTGAGTGATTGCGTGAGCCTACCTGGCAGTTGCTATGACTTAACTAAAGCTTTTAGCGGTGCAAGCCTATCAGCGCTAGTTTCTGATAATGAAGGTCAGGGGTTGAATGTGGTTGAGGCGGCCATGGCCGGGGTGCCCTCAGTAGTTACCCCCTGCTCACCTGGCGCGATTGAGTTGGCTGAGCATGGTGGTTACTTAGCTGACGGGTTTGCGGTAGACGACATTGCGCGGGCTTTGTGCCAAGCTATGTGCGACGACGAACGTGAGGCAGTGGGGCGGCGGGCGCAGGTCTATGCGCAGCGTTTTAGTACCGCTGCAGTAACCGACAACTGGCTTGAACTATTCGCGAGGCGACCCTAAAGGTCATTTTGCAGGACTAATACCCTCGCGCAGGTAGCTTAGGCAAGCTAGACTTGGTCACGTAATATTCCTGTTTCGATTACTTAGGAGCACCACGTGGCCCTCATCGAGAACGTACATGCACGCGAGATTCTAGACTCCCGCGGCAACCCCACTCTAGAGGTTGAAATCCTACTTGAGGATGGTTCCTTCGCCCGCGCGGCTGTCCCCTCCGGCGCTTCCACTGGTGCTTTTGAGGCTGTGGAACTGCGCGACGGCGACAAGAGCCGTTACGAGGGTAAGGGTGTAGAGAAGGCCGTTGCTAACGTAAACGACATTATCGCCCCCGAGGTTATCGGCTTCGACGCCGCTGACCAGCGTGGCCTAGACCGCCTAATGATTGAGCTAGACGGCACCCCCAACAAGGGCAAGCTGGGCGCCAACGCTATCCTGGGTGTGTCCCTGGCTGCCGCTCAGGCCTCCGCCGAATCTGCCGGCCTAGAGCTATTCCAGTACGTTGGTGGCCCCAACGCTCACGTCCTACCCGTCCCCATGATGAACATCCTCAACGGTGGCTCTCACGCTGACTCCAACGTTGACATCCAGGAGTTCATGATTGCCCCCATCGGTGCTCCCTCCTTCCGTGAGGCTCTGCGCTGGGGCGCCGAGGTCTACCACTCCCTGAAGAAGGTCGTCAAGGAGCGTGGCCTGTCCACCGGTCTAGGTGACGAGGGTGGTTTCGCCCCCAACCTAGACTCCAACCGTGAGGCTCTAGAGCTGATCGTTGAGGCCATCGAGAAGGCTGGCTACAAGCCCGGCGCCGACGTTGCCCTGGCTATGGACGTTGCCTCCTCCGAGTTCTTCGACAACGAGACCAAGACCTACAAGTTCGAGGGCGAGCAGCGCGACAACGACTACATGGTCAAGTACTACGAGCAGCTCATCAAGGACTTCCCGATCGTCTCCATCGAGGACCCGCTAAGCGAAGACGAGTGGGACGACTGGAAGGCCCTGACCGACGAGATCGGTGACAAGGTACAGCTCGTTGGTGACGACTTCTTCGTAACCAACCCCGAGCGTCTAGCCAAGGGCATCGAGCTCAAGGCCGCCAACGCCCTGCTGGTTAAGGTAAACCAGATCGGTTCTCTAACCGAGACCCTAGAGGCCGTGGAGCTGGCTCACCGCAACGGTTACAAGACCATGACCTCTCACCGTTCCGGCGAGACCGAGGACACCACCATCGCCGACCTGGCTGTTGCCACTAACTCCGGCCAGATCAAGACCGGTGCTCCCGCCCGTGGCGAGCGTGTTAACAAGTACAACCAGCTGCTGCGTATCGAGGAGTCCCTGGGTGAGGACGCCGTATACGCCGGCGCCAGCGCCTTCCCGCGCTTCAAGGCCTGATAGCAGGTCCTGAGCTAAACCAGCTCTGACTTAAGCGGGCGGGGTGCATTTAAGCATCCCGCCCGCTTTGTATCTAGCCCTCAGGTAGTATCAAAGGTGTGAAGCCCCGTCGCCCTACCCAAGCTGACCCACGTCGTCGTCGCCAGAGGCGAACGTCAAACGCTACCGGCAGCGAGGCAGCCCCCCGCACCCACCCTGAAGGCCTGCCCAGGGTCCGTTTACAAACGCCCCGCACTGGCGAAATCCCGCAGGTACCCCAGCAGCGCGACGACGGGCGCACCCCAGTCTCGCTGCGGATGCTATTAGTGATAGTGGCCCTGCTAGTGCCTACATTCTTTATTGCTGAAAGCGTGCACACCTACTTTGTGCAGCATCAGCGCTACCAGGAAGTTAGCTCCCAACTGCGCGCCACCAAGCAAGAAAATGCCCAGCTGGAGGCCAAACTGCAGGCCTGGCAAGACAACAACTATCTAAAAAGCCAGGCACGCGGGCGCCTTGGCTACGTAATGCCAGGGGAGACCACCTACATTGTGGTGGGAGCCGATTCAGTTAGCGAAACCACCGCCACCAGCTCCACCCCCCAAAATGGCCAACCCTGGTATGACCGTCTGCGCCAGAGCACTCGTGAAGCCGGTAAAGTCCCCAAAGCTGCCAAACGTGAACCCTCCCAACGCGGCTGGCTAGATCCAACCACTAGTCCCACGCCTACCGTAACCACCACCCCATAAAAGCGAGAGCAAATGAGTTCACAAGTTACCCAGGCCGATATTGAAGCCCTAGGCCAACAGCTGGGGCGTGTTCCGCGCGGGGTAGTAGCCATTGCCGCGCGCTGCGTGTGTGGTCGCCCGGCGGTGGTGCAAACCGCTCCGCGTCTAGACGACGGCTCTCCCTTCCCCACCACCTTCTACCTGACCCTGCCAGGGGCGGTATATGGTTGCTCAGCCCTGGAAGCCACCCACTACATGGATGAGCTAAACCAGCGTCTAGCTGAAGATGAGCAACTGGCCGCCGCCTACGCCCAGGCCCACCAGGCCTACCTGGCAGAGCGTGAAAAGCTTGGCCACGTGGACGAAATCGCCGGTATTTCCGCAGGTGGTATGCCTACCCGCGTTAAATGCCTACACGCCCTAGTGGGCCACTCACTAGCCGCCGGTGCGGGGGTAAACCCCATCGGCGACATTGCCATTGAAACCATGCGTGAACGCGGCCTGTGGGATAAGCAGGTTTGCAACTGTAAGGACGGTAAATAATGCGCCTGGCTGCTATTGACTGCGGTACCAACACTATCCGTTTGCTGATCGGCGACTATGAGCTTACCGATCAGGGAATTATCATCAACGAGCTGGAGCGCTCAGGTGAGATTGTGCGCCTAGGTGTGGGGGTAGACCGCACTGGGCGCCTAGATGAGGAAGCTATTGAGCGCACCTTGGACTTCACCCGTGCCTGCGCTGAGCGTTTTGAGCATTACGGGGTGCAACAGGCCCGGTTTGTGGCCACCTCCGCCTCACGTGACGCCGCCAACCGTGACGTTTTCGTCAATGGTGTTTGGGCAATTTTGGGTTTTGAACCTGAAGTAATCAGCGGTGAAGAAGAAGCTGCCCTGGCCTTCCTGGGCTCTAAGGTGGGCAGCAATGTGGATATGACCCACCCGCGCCTGGTAGTGGATTTGGGTGGCGGTTCCACCGAGTTCAGCCTGGGCACCCAATACCCTGACGCCTATATCTCTACCAACATGGGTTCGGGGCGCGTCACTGAGCGTTTCCTAAGTGAAGGCGTCACCCCTGCCTCTGAAGCAGCCGCCCGTGAGTTTGTGCGTTCCATGCTAGATAGTGCCGCTGAGCAGGTAGATTTCAGTGCTGCCCACTCCCTGGTGGGACTGGCTGGCACTATCACTGCGGTTAGCGCCCACGCCCTGGGCCTGGAATATTTTGACAGCCAAAAAATCGGTGGGGCACAGGTGCCCGTAGAGGACATGCGCCGCTCTTGCGACGCCATCATCCACGCCACCCCTGAGCAGTTAGAGCAGTGGGAGTTCATTGCCCCCGGACGCCGTAGCGTAATTGCCGCCGGCGCCCTGATCTGCGATGAAATGGTGGCCCGCGTGGCGGCTGACACCGCTAACACCGATCACCCAGTGCGCCACATTAACGTGTCTCTGCACGATATTCTCGACGGTATCGCCCTCTCGCAGCTATGAACCAGTCCTTTGCTGCCCTGCTGCTGGCTGCGCGTAGGCAACGTCAACTGGTGATTGCTACGGCGCTAACTGACGGCGCTCCTAGCGGCCAGGCCCGCCAGGCTCGTCTGGCCCAGCAGCAGGGGGCAGGGGCTCTGGAGCTGCGCGCGGACCTGCTAGCTGATCCCGCCCAGGTATGCGCAGCGCTGACGGCGGTGAGGGCAGCCTCCAGCCTGCCGCTGTTGCTGACCTACCGCTCAGCTACTGAGGGTGGTAAAGGTGCTGGTCACGGCCAGGGCTATGAGGATTATTTGGCTAGTTTGCTACAGTTGCGCCCGCCCGTAGCTGCGCTAGATATAGAGATGGCTTGCCCTGCCAGTAAGGCGCTGGTAGCTGAGGCTAAAGCGGGTGGCTACGACGTCGTCGGCTCCTGCCACGACTTTACGGCCACCCCCAGCGCGGCCCAGATAACCCAAAAACTGGTGCAAATTACTGCTGACGGCGCGGATATCACCAAAGTGGCTTACATGCCGCGCACTGCCCAGGACGTGGCCGCGCTACGACATGCCGCCCATGACTTTGCCGGCACCTACCCCAACCAGCCCCTAATTGCTATTTCGATGGGGCAGTTGGGTGCCCCAAGCCGCACTGACCTGGCCAATTGTCTGACCTTTGCGACAATCGCCGACGGCGCTGCTAGTGCCCCAGGACAAGCAACTATTGCCTACGTGAGAGCCTGGCTAGAAAACACCCCGGGGGCAAGTACTATAGAACTATGAGCCAGCCCCTCGACTCCTCCTCTCGGGCCGCTGGAATCCCCATCGGAATTCGCGCGCATTTAGCCCACGCCGCCTTGCAGGTCCTAGCGCAAGACGCAGGCGTGGATATTTTGCATATCAAAGGCCCGGCAGTTCATCCCAGTATTGGCCGCGCCCTAACCCACAGCACCGATGCCGATGTGCTGGTGCGCCCAGAGCAAGTAAAGCTATACGTCAAAGCCCTGCTAGATCACGGCTGGCGTCACAACACCTCATTTGAAACCGGCTCCGCCTTCGAGCACGCGGCCACCTTCTTCCACCCCACCTGGGGATATGTAGATCTGCACCGGCGCTACCCGGGAATTACCGCGCCCAAAGCTTTTAACAACCTCTGGGCGCGGCGCATCCACCAAATGCTTGGCGGGGTTCGCTGCGCTACTCCCGCACTAATCGATCAGCGCCTAATTTTGCTGCTGCACGTAGCGCGTAACTCCTCAGGGACGTCAGACCCCGACTATGCCCTAGTGTGGGCAACCCTAGACGAATGCGCCCAAGCAGACCTGCGCCGTCGAGCCCGGGAGCTAGGGGCCCAAGTGGGGCTAGCCGCCGCGCTAGGAGAACTAGACCAATACCGCCAAGACCCCACCCACGACCTGTGGATGATGTTCTCCACCGGCGAGGGCGGGCGCCTAGACGAGTGGAAAGCCCGCTTCAAAGCAGCTAACGGCCCGCTAGCTAAAGCCCGCATTGTGGGCCGGGCACTGCTAGTTAACACCGATCACCTAACCATGCGGCTAGGCCACGAACCCACCCCGGCTGAAGTGCGCCAAGAATATGTGGAGCGCTACCGGGCGGCTTTGCGTGAAGGAATGGACAAAGTTAAGAGGAAACTGTGACCTACCTGCACCCCTCACGCCTGGGTTACTACGACGACCCCACTGAGCAGGCCATTTACTTGGCACCACTACCCGACGGTGAAATCTCCAGGTTGGAAGGCCCCGCCCGCGCTATTTGGATTGGCGCTGATGGGGCTGAGAATGTGGCTGAAGTAGCCCAGCGGGTTGCCCCCTATTTCAATGTTACGGCTGACCAGATCGAGGCAGACGTAAGCGAATTTGTTAGTCAGCTAATTGCTGGCGCACTTCTGGAGGAAGTCATGGACCTAAAGGATGCCCGATGAACGGCAGTTACGGGGCTTCACCCCGGTTGCTGTTTGTGTGCACCGCCAACATTTGCCGTAGCGCCTATGCTGAGGTGCGCGCACGCCAAATGCTGGGCTTGGATGCCGGCTGGGCCTTTTTTAGTGCCGGCGTGCCGGGCACGGTTGGGCGCGAAATGGATCCGCCCATGGTGGCCCAGGCGGTGGCGCGTGGTGTGGCTCTGGAAGACTGCCTGGCTATGCGTTCGCGCCAAATGCGTGAAGGGATTTTGCGCCGCTCGCGCCTTGTGGTGACCATGGCTAACTCGCATCGTGTGGCTTTGCTTGACGATTTTCCTGCCTACGCTGAGCGCTACTGGACTTTAGGGCAGCTAGCCGACGCCGCCACCTTGCTGCAGCGTGATGACGCCTGGCTGAGCTATGACACTGACCAGCTAGTGCAGGCGCTACACGCAGTGCGCGGCCCGGCCGGGGGCGGACGCGACGTAGCTGACCCATATCGGCGTGGAGACGCGGCTATGGCTGCGGCGGCCGATACCATTGATGCGTACTTGCGCACTATTCTGCCGCTACTATCGCGCGGCTAAAGGCCTAGTTGATACCGTACTAACATATAGATTTTTCAGGTTCCCCACCTGATCCCTGGCATCGCCAGGCCGCTCGGAAGAAGGGCAATAACCCACTGTGACAATCCAAGACTTTGTTAGGATGACCCGGGTCAACCTGGGTTTCTTAATCCTATGCGTGCTATTGGGTCTAGCCGGTGGTTTCGGCTATGCCAGCGCCCAGCCATGGACCTACACCGCTACTTCCCAGGCGATGGTGGTAGTTCCCGGTACCGATGCTTTTAGCCAGAACTCTATTTCTGGTCAGAAAGCTAGCGTGTATGCAGTCCTAGCTGGTTCGCAGAACGTGGCTAACCGCGTGGCTAAGACCCTCAAGACCCCCAGCATGGAGGGCACTCTTAGCGGTAGTGCTGATGCCGTTCCCGGTCTGTTCACTCTGACCGCTACCGCCTCCACCCCGGAGCGTGCTCGTGATATCGCTAATGCTGGTATCAAGGCCGTGTCTGATGAGGCTAATGCGATTGCTACTCAGGGTGAGTCAAGGGGTGGTTCAAGCGGGGCTGCTGATAACAGCGAGGTTCGCGTAACCCAAACCCTTAAGGCGCTTAGCCCAAGCGAGTCAAGCTTCCCTACCTCAAATGATTTTCTCATTAAAGGTTCTCTGGGGACTCTGGGCGGTCTAATAGCTGGTGGCCTGTTGCTGGCTGGCTACCTGCGGATAGCTAGTCCGGTAAAAGATAAAGCCTGACCTGTCTAGGAATTTGGTCGCGTTCAGCTAGTAGTGGCTGTGAATTAGAGCGACTAGTAGTAATGCTGGCATGGATAAAGCATTGTTGGGCATGGCTAACGGCGTGGGGCTTGGATCAGGTGCGATAATAAGTGCGGCGGCCGATACCATTGATGCGTACTTGCGCACTATTCTGCCGCTACTATCGCGCGGCTAAAGGCCTAGTTGATACCGTACTAACATATAGATTTTTCAGGTTCCCCACCTGATCCCTGGCATCGCCAGGCCGCTCGGAAGAAGGGCAATAACCCACTGTGACAATCCAAGACTTTGTTAGGATGACCCGGGTCAACCTGGGTTTCTTAATCCTATGCGTGCTATTGGGTCTAGCCGGTGGTTTCGGCTATGCCAGCGCCCAGCCATGGACCTACACCGCTACTTCCCAGGCGATGGTGGTAGTTCCCGGTACCGATGCTTTTAGCCAGAACTCTATTTCTGGTCAGAAAGCTAGCGTGTATGCAGTCCTAGCTGGTTCGCAGAACGTGGCTAACCGCGTGGCTAAGACCCTCAAGACCTCCAACATGGAGGGCACTCTTAGTGGTAGTGCTGATGCCGTTCCTGGTCTATTCACTCTGACCGCTACCGCCTCCACCCCGGAGCGTGCTCGTGACATCGCTAATGCTGGTATCAAGGCCGTAGCTGATGAGGCTAACGCGATTACCACGCTTAACGCGCCTACCGTGCAGCCCACTACTCAGACCACCACTAACCCTGATGGTACCCAGGTAACCACCACCACCCAGAGCGTGGATGGCACCACCAACGTAACCACCACGGACAACAGCTACCGCGAAACCCGCGTAACCCAGACTCTGCAGGCAGTTGCCCCCAGCGCCCCTAGCTCCCCTGACTTCTACAAGCTCAGCGGCATGGGTGCCCTGGCTGGTCTGGTAATTGGGTACCTAGTGGTATTCATGCGCCGCCTGATGGACAACCGTGTACGCCACAACTCCGATGTTGAGGAGCTGCTGGGTTCTTCCGTACTGGCGGTTGTACCTAAGTCCACTGAACTGAACGCCAAGGGCCGTCAGAACGTAGACGGTCTGGGGCAGGCCGCCGAGGCCCTGCGTCACCTACGTACCAACCTGCGCTTCGTGGATGTTGACAACCCGCCGCGCGCAATCGTTATGACCAGTGCTAACCCTGGTGAAGGTAAATCCACCATGTCTGCCGTATTGGCGCAGATGCTGGCTTCTTCCGGTCAGCGCACCGTGCTAATCGACACCGACTTGCGTAAGCCCGTGGTACACAAGATCTTCGGCCTAGATGGTTCTGTGGGTCTAACCCAGATCCTGGCCGGTGACATGCAGCTGTCTGATGTTGCTCAGAAGATTGAAGGCCAGCCCAACCTGCGTGTTGTGCCCGCCGGACGTATCCCTCCCAACCCCTCAGAGCTTTTGGGCTCCCAGCGTATGAAGGCCTTGATGGACTACCTCAAGGATGACGCTATGGTGATCATGGACGCCCCGCCGCTACTGCCGGTTACCGACGCTGGTCTGCTTTCGGCCCTGGCCGACGGCGCCATCTTGGTCATGGAGGTGGGTGGCACCTACAAGGAGCAGGCCCGTCTGTGTGGCAAGATCTTCAAGCAGGTTGACGGCCGTCTGCTGGGTGTTGTGCTTAACCGTGCTTCACGTCGTAACCTCGGTAGCGTTTACTACGGTTACGGTTACGGTGGCTACGGCCAGAACTACTACTACTATGAGGAAGACGAGAAGCGTAAGCTGCTTGGCTTCATCCCGCTGCCTGGTCACCGCAAGCGCAAGCGCGACAACCAGATCGTCTCTATCCAGGAGGAAGAGGTCCACCCTCTGCCTAAGGACAAGCAGAGCCGCCGCGCTTCCCGCCGCGCCGCCCGCACCGAGGCCCCGGCCCAGGTACCTGCTCAACTGCCTGCCGCCACCATGACGGCCGCTCCCGAGCCTGCCCGGCGCGTTAGCACGGTGGTTAACCCTGAGCCGGTAAGCGTACCTTCTGTGCAGGACTCTGCTGACGACACCGCCACCACTGAGGCTGTTGCCAGCCCGGTAAGCACCGGTATGCCGTTGCCTACTGCCTCCATCAGCCAGCCGGTGGGCGAGGAAACTGCCGTGCAGACCTCTGCTGCCTTCGGTGCCCCGCAGGCTAGCGTGCCCACGCGCCGCTCGCTGCGTGAGCGTCGCAATGGCTGATAGCTAATACAACAAAGGTCCCGGCTTAATGCCGGGGCCTTTTTGTTTAGCTTTGTTTAGCCTTCTAAAGCCGAGTAAAGCTCAGTGCTAAAGCTTAGAGAACTGCCAGGATCTCAGTTACGAACACTAGGGTGTCGCCGCCCTTAATACCGGCCTGAGGTACGCCACGGGAGCCGTAGCCTAGCTCGGAGGGGATGGACAGCAGCACGCGTGAGCCTACGCGCTGGCCTACCAGGCCCTCGTCCCAACCACGGATGACCATGCCCACACCAATCTGGAAGCTCAGCGGCTGGCCACGGTCAAAGGAGTTGTCGAATACCTGGCCATCCCAGATCTGACCTAGGTAGTTGCACACAATGGTGTCGCCGGGCTCAACGATCTGGCCGTCGCCGGCGTCGAGAACCTGAATCTCTAGGTCAGCGGGGGGCTCAGCGTCGGGAAAGGTGAGGGTGGGCTTGGTGCCTTTGCTACCGGAAACGGTAGGAAGTGGTGTTGCAATCATGGTTTAAGTTTAAGGGTAACCAATGCCTCAAAGTATGTTTCTACGCCTGAAGTAGAATGGATGCGTTCCCGTTTTTATCACGCTCGTTTCCCCAGCAGGCTTTGCATTTTCTTGAGGATGTTTTGTGGCTCCCAACACCGGCATAGTTAATTTACCTAGGCTAACCAGCCTGCGTTTCTTTGCTGCATCAGGTGTATTCATGTATCACCTGTGCCGTATTTATCCAGGTATGCCGCTTAAAGCTACGTCCACCGTGGGCTATGTTGGGGTTGCATTTTTCTTTGTGCTATCAGGTTTTGTACTGACCTGGTCCACCCCTATCTATAACGGTGTGGAGGCCAAACAGTTTTGGATTAAGCGTGTAGCGCGTGTATATCCCTCCCACCTGGCGATGATGGTTATCGCCTTGCTATTGCCGGCCAGGCCGTTGCCGCTGACCTGGGTTGCGGTACCTCCCAACGCGTTGCTGCTGCAATCTTGGTTCTCACCTAATGACATTGCTTTTGGGGTAAATGCAGTTAGCTGGTCGCTGTCTTGTGAGGCTTTCTTCTACCTGTGTGCACCGCTACTGATCAGTGTGCTAAACGCACTTAAGCCCTTGCAACGCTACCTAGCCGCTGCTGCTGGTGCGGGTGTGGCCTGGAGTATCGGTCTGGTGCTGGCAGCCAATGGGGCTAATGTTTACGCCTACCACTTGCCGATTGTGCGTATCGGTGAATTTATTATCGGTATTGCTTTGGCTTTGGCTTTGCGTGACGGCGTGCGCTTGCCTTTTAGGAGCGTGTGCCTTGCGGGGGTGACCACCGCTGTGATGGTGATGGTTTGCCTGCGCACCGGGCAGGTAACTACGGTTAGCGGCATTTTGATGGTGCCCGCCTTTGCCTGGCTGATTTACGCCTGCGCGCAAGCTGACTTGGATGGGGTACGCGGCGTGCTGCGGCTGAAGCTGTTAGAGCACCTGGGTATTACGTCTTTTGCTTTTTATCTGGTGCACGAATTAGTGCTCCTAAACCTCAAACCGCTGCCCTGGCCGCATGGTTCAAAGCTGGTTAATTTGGCGACTGTAATCGTGCTTTGGGTTATCTGCCAGGCGGCGGCCGAACTGTTATACCGTGGAGTTGAGCGTCCTGCGCAGCGTCGTATTCGTGCGTGGGCGGCAGCACATAAGGGGAAGAATGAAACAAAGGCTGGGCATTATTCGCTACAACCTGGGCGTGCTAGTGGACAAGCCGGAACGCCCGGCACTGGTGTGGATGATGCTGGGAACGGTACTAGTGTCACTGGCGGACACCGCCTCGATTCTGCTGGTAGCGCCGCTGGCGCAGGCAATGACGGGGCAGTGGCGCAGCGGAGCCGCCGGGACCGCCGCTAGGCTTCTGGGTGTAAACAGCCAGAGTGAGCTGATAGCTGTCTTAGCTGGAGCGGTTATTGTCGGCTTCATCGTTAAGGATCTGCTCTCCATTTTGGTGCAGTGGTGGAGCCTTAAGGTTTCCTCTAACCTGCGCTACAAGAGCGCTATTGAAATCAGCGAATACTATCTGCGCCTGCCTTACTCTAAGCACGCCTATTTAGGGTTGGCGGTAATTCTAAATAAGTCTGGTCAGAACGTGACCATGGCTTATAGCGGTTACCTGTTTGGCACTATCACGCTGGCTACCCAGATTTTTGCGGTTGCTAGTGTGGTGGGTGCATTGCTGATTGCCGCTCCGGTGGCTACCGCGATTTTGGCGCTGTTTGTTGGCCTGTTTGGCTGGCTCTTCCTACGTAAGGTGCGCCCGCTAAATGAGCGCCTGGGCGCGGAAGAGGTGGCCGCTAATGAGCGCTCGTTCAGGGCTTGCTTTGACGCTTTTGGCACCATTAAAGAAACCCAGCTGCGTAACGCCTACGACTTCTATCTAGAGCGTATTGATGAGGCTTCGGCTAAGCTGCGCGACATTAGCATTCAGAAGGGTTTCATCGCTTCACTGCCTAAGCAGCTAATTGAAATTGTGTTCATGCTGGCACTAGCCATCGTGTTTGCTTTTACTGCTTTTATGGGTGACAGCCAGTCGCTGCTGTCGTCTATGGCGGTATTGCTGGCGGCAGCTTTCCGCGTGCTACCCACTGCTGCCGGTATGCTGGGCACCTTGGCTACTATCCGTCAGGCTGAGCCGGCTACACGCGAATTTATTGCCTCCAAGCTGGCGGCCCGCTCACAGATTAAGAGCATGGAAATTGTTAGCCGCCAGGAGGTCACCCCGCTGGTTCTGCGTAAAGAGCTAGAGGTGCGTGACGTGCGTTTCCGCTATGACGACGACGCCCCTGAGGTGCTTAAGGGCGTAAACTTGCGTATTCCCTTTGGCACTAAAGCTGCTTTTGTGGGCTCCTCGGGTGCCGGTAAATCTACTTTGTTGGATCTGCTGATGGGTCTGCAGGTACCCACCAGCGGTGAGATCCTGATTGACGGCGCCGACATGCGTGAAAATATTTACGGCTGGCAGTCCAATATTGGGGTAGTGCCCCAGAACGTGTTCATCACTGACCGCACTATTGCCGAGAATATTGCTTTCGACCAGCGCCGTGAGGATATTGATCCGGAGCGGGTGCGTGAGGCTTTGGAAGGTGCGCGCCTGTGGGAGTTTGTTTCTAACCAGCCTGAGGGTATCTGGTCTGAGTTTGGTGAGCAGGGCCGACGTCTATCTGGTGGACAGTTGCAGCGTGTGGGTATTGCCCGCGCCTTGTATCGCCGCCCTAACCTGCTGATTTTGGATGAGGCCACTAGCGCCCTAGATAACGAGACTGAAGCGGAAATCGCTGAAACTATCGATAATCTAAGCGGCAAGATCACCGTGATTATTGTGGCTCACCGACTGTCCACCATCCGTAATGCGGATCAGATCGTGTTCCTGGCTAATGGTGTGGTTGACGGTATCGGTAGCTTCATTGAGCTGCAGGAGCGCTCTGAGGGCTTCCGTAACCTAGTTAAGTTGGCGGCGCTAGAGCAGGCCTAAAGCCAAATCAAAATAAGGCCAGCTACTTAGCTGGTGGCAGCCATAAAAAAGTTTGTGCCCCAGAAGTTTCTGGGGCACAAACCCATATTAGCTGTTTAGCTCACCTGACTCGTTCCAGGTTTTCCAGCGCAGCGGGTGGGCTTTAACCATGGGGCCGTTAGCAGCAAACTGGATGCGCTCATCGGGGCGCCCATGGCTGATGTTTTCCCAAACTTCAAGGATTTCAGCGTTGGATAGCTTGGAGCCAGCCTCCCAGTGTGGGGAGAACCAGCTCAGGTCCTCACCCGTTAGCGCGGTGGCGGCGCTACCTTGACGTACCTTACGGGCTACCTGCTCGGGGGAGCGGTATTGGGCGTGGGCGATCTTTAGGCCATGGCTGGTGGCGCCTACTCGCAGGGCATAGTGGTTACCGGGGCCCATCTTTAGCCAGCGGTGTGAACGCACGGCCACCTTGCCGGGGAAGGAAGGCTTAGTGTCCACAATGAATTCGGCGTTGATCAGGTCTTTAGGGCCGGGCGTGGTGGGCACCATGTGTAAAAAGTCGGCGTAAATCATGTCTGCGCTTTGGCTGCGCAGATAGTCTGCCAGCTTGCCTTCAGGGGCGAACCAGAACTCGTCGCCGTCGAAGGGAATAATCCAGTCAGCCCCTGCCCGCCAAGCTGCATGGCACATGTAGGTCATTTTTTCGGCCTGGATATGTGCCGGTTCGCGGTCTCGGGCTACGTGTACGCGGCCGGTTTTGAGGGCGAATTCTTCTAGAATTTCCGGGGTGTCATCGGTGGACATGTTGTCGCCAACAATGATGTGGCTGATACCCTGCGCAAATAGGTGCTCAATGACCAGGGGCAGGATATCCGCCTCGTTTTTGACTAGCGTTACGCCCCAAACTTCGCCTTCTTTACGACGACGACGCGGCAAGTTGGGTAGCTGCATGTGTTTCATGGCCCGCATCTGCGCGGGTAGGCTGCGATGCTTAATAAAATCTTTGCAAACCCAGCTGGCCTGACCCAGATCTTGGCGGAGTGACATTAGCGTCCTAAGGTTGGGGTGGGAAAGTGTCACGAGGAAAAACGTGACTATACCGTTGATAGTATAGATTGGTTTCCATCCCACTTATAGCCCTTGAGAGGTTGGCGCTATGTTGGACTATGGCAAATTCGTCTATAAGTCGCGTGTGTGGGCAGGCTATGCGAATAGAGCGATTAAACGTAGCTTTTCTACTCAGCAAGTAAATAAACGACGCGAAATTTTAAGCTCTCGCCAGGTGCCTGACTTCCCGGTGACTCCAGGTGCGGTTATGGCCGTAACCATGGTTAAGGATGAGGCTGACATTATTGGTCGCGTCATCACCCACCTGTTGGAGCAGGAGGTAGACCGGGTGATTGTGGCTGACAATATGTCTAGCGACGACACCCCCCAAATTTTGGCTGATTTGGCCAGCCAGTACCCGGTTACGGTGGTGCAAGATAACCTGGCGGCCTACTATCAGTCAGAAAAAATGACGGCCTTGGCTAAGTTGGCGCGCAATCACGGGGCTAAATGGGTGATTCCTTTCGATGCCGACGAACTGTGGTTCGCTCCGGGCGCCACCCTAGCTAGCTACCTGCGGGCCAGTGACAAGAAGCAGTTCCGCGCCGCTGTGCACAACGCTATTCCCACCGAAACCGCCGGGGTGTGGCGTCTTGATCAGCGGGCAGCGAGCCTGCCGAAAACTGCTGTGGCCACGTTACCTGGCATGAATATTTCTATGGGTAACCACTTTGTGGACCGCCCTGGTGAAACCGACGCCGGTATGCGCCTAATTCACTTGCCGTGGCGTTCGCTGGAGCAGATTGAACGTAAATCAACGCAGGGTTCTTTGGCGTTGCGTTTGGCTGAGCATGAGGGGCGCCTGGGGCGCCAGTGGCATGAGACTGAAACTGCTCTGGCGCAGGATGCCGCCGGGCTGTGGCAGGATCTGCTAAACGGTAACCCGCACCCGGCCCTGGACCTAAACTGGTCGGCAGACAGTGAGCTAATCACCTTAGATGAGCTACCTGCTTGGCCTTTTGCCCGTCCCTATGACATCACCGGCCCTAACCGCATTGAAGAGGTCAAATAGGTAGCTGCGCTGGCGCGGGCCGAGCACCCGTGAAAGCCTGCGACGTTGAGAAGCTTCTTAGCTGCGCTGGCGCGGGCCAAGGACTCTCTTAGCCGCGAGCGCTACCAGCTGCCTGTAGGCTTTGCCCACCAGCTGCAAGCTAATAAAAACAAGTGGGGGCGTACCTTTTAGGTACGCCCCCACTATGTGTTTGCTGCGCTTAATGCGCGTAGCGCTATTTGGCTTAGTCGTCGCTGCTGAAGATAGCCAGCAGACGAAGAATCTCAATGTAGAGCCACACCAGGGTAACTACCAGGCCGAAGGCGCAGGTCCAGGCGTAGCGGCGAGGAGCGCCGGCGTTTACCAGCGACTCAGTGTTCTGGAAGTCGAGCACCAGGGACACAGCCGCCATAATCACGGCAATGGGGCCAATGATCAGGCCCAGCGGGATGCCCGCAACGGTCATGGAGTACAGGCCAAACTCGCCGCCCACCAGGCCGGTGAGCTGCAGCAGGAAGTTAACCATGGCGAAAGCGCCGTAACCGATCAGGGCAATCATGAAGATCTTGAGGAACTTACCCTGCAGACGGAAGTTAGCGAACTTGTACAGGCACAGCATTACTACGAACGTGGCCAAAGTACCCAGCACAGCCTGCAGCACAATGCCGCTGTAGCGGGTTATCTCGACGGCGGCAGAGAAGCCACCAAGCATTAGACCTTCAGCTAGGGCGTAGATGAACATCAGTACCGGTGAAGGCTCACGCTTGAAGGTGTTGATAAGACCGAAGATTAGCGCCCCAACAGCGCCGGTGCTGGTGACCATGACGGCGGTGCCCATGGCCTGTGCGCTCTGGGCCTGATAGGCGTTAACCACCAGGTACCAGCCAAAAGCAGCGGTGATAACTACCGTTAGCAGCAGGGCGGCGGTACGCACAATGACGTCGTCGTAAGTCATGCGCCCGGTCTCTACAGCGGAGGCGGCGGGGGCAGCGTACTGCTGCTCAAGCTGGGCCTGGCTGTAGGGGTCGGCGTAACCGGTCTGGCCGTAAGCATTCTGGTCGTAAGTATTTTGACCATAAGCGTTCTGGCTGTAGGGGGCACCATAGCCGCCCTGGTTGGGGTGGCCGGGGGTGTAGCCGGGCATGGTCGGATACCCGGCCGGGGTGGTTTGCTGCGCACCCTGCTTGAATACAGGGTTGGAGCTGAATACGGGGTTGGACACTATCCCCATCTCCTTCCATTTTTTCCTGGTCCCAGCCTGCCATAATAGGCAGATTTAAGCTATTAACTCAGCTAAGGACTTATTCACTATTAGGTTTTGGGGGCTTTTCTATGTCTCCTCCTTAAGTAGGAGACGGCGTACACCTTTAGTCTGGCCATTTTGCCGGCTAAGTTTCCTCACCTAGGCCGATAAGGCTGGGGCAGTGGCTTCCTAGAATTTAAGTCGTAACAACGAAACCCAGAAAGGTTAAGCCCATGATTCAGGCGCGACACTTAACCAAGCGCTATGGCAACAAAGTGGCTGTAAACGATATTTCTTTCGACGTTCACCCCGGTAAGGTGACCGGCTTCCTGGGCCCTAACGGTGCAGGTAAATCCACCACCATGCGCATGATTATGGGCCTTGACCGGCCTACCTCCGGCGCGGTGCGCGTAAACGGCCGTCCCTACCGTGATCTGGCCGCCCCGCTAACTGAAGTGGGTGCCCTACTGGACGCCAAGGGCCTGCACGGTTCACGCACTGCCCGCGCCCACCTCAAGCAGCTGGCACTTTCAAACGGTATTCCTACCCGTCGCGTAGATGAGGTGCTGGAATTTACTGGTCTTAGTGCCGTAGCCAATAAGCGAGTTAAGGGTTTCTCGCTGGGTATGGGTCAGCGCCTAGGTATTGCTGCTGCGCTGCTGGGTGACCCTGAGGTTTTGATCTTCGATGAGCCCGTCAACGGCCTGGACCCTGAAGGCGTTATTTGGGTTCGTGAAACCTGCCGTCAGCTGGCTAGCGAGGGGCGCACCGTGTTCATCTCCTCCCACTTGATGAGCGAGATGAGCCAGACCGCAGATGAGCTGATCGTTATCGGTCGCGGCCGTGTTATTGCCACCGGCCCGGTAGATAGCGTCATTGAAAACACTATTTCTGACCGGGTACGCGTAGCCTCGCCCCAGGCTTCAACCTTGGCCCAGCTACTGCAACAGCAGGGTTGGCAGGCCAGCTCGGTGGAGCCCTCAGTGCTAGAAACCACCGCCACTGACGCTATCCACGTGGGTGAGCTGGCCGCCGCTAACGGCATTGTGCTGCACGAGCTGACCACCATTAAGGCCTCCCTTGAGGATGCCTATCTGGAACTTACCGGCGACGCCGTCGAATACCGTGCTGGTGCCGGTGCCCACTTGCCGCAGCAGCCTCCGCAGGGGCCTGCTGGCCAAAACGTTTACCCCGCACCGCAGCGCTGAAAGCAAGGAGAGACAATCATGACTGCAACTAACCACAGCGCTAACCAGGGCCGCGTGCCCGCCCAGGGTGTTCCTGCCCAGCAAATGCCGACGACGGCGCCCGCAGCCCCCGTACAGGGTGCGCCGGTTCCTGCCCAGGCAGCTTACGCACAAGCTCCCGCAGCCGCCCAGGCGGCCTATGCGCAGGGTGCGCCGGTTCCCGCCCAGCAGGGCCAGGTGCTGCAAGCCCCGCATGGGCAAGTACCCGCCCAGCAGCGCGCTCCGCGCCGTCGAGTGCAAGCCAAGCAAACTTTCTTTAGCGTCTTTAGGTCAGAGTGGAGCAAATTAGCTTCGCTGCGCTCCACCTGGATCACCGCTGCAATTGCATCACTAATTACTATCGGTATTTCTGTGCTGATCATGGCCCAGTACTCAGGTATGAAAGGTTACGCCGACAAGGCTGCCAACTACCTGACGGTAGGCTCTTCCTTCGGGCAGATCGCTGTAGCTGTGCTAGGTGCTCTGCTGATCACCGGCGAATACTCTTCAGGCCAGATCCGCTCATCCCTAGCAGCAGTGCCGCGTCGCGGCCGCCTGTTTGCTGCCAAAGCTTTAGTAGTAGCAATCTTTTCCGCGCTGCTGGGCCTGGTGACGGTGGCGCTAACCTACCTGCTCTCCCTGCCGATCCTGGGCGATAAGGCTGGCTCTCTATCAAACCCTGAATACCTTGGCTTCTTCTGGGGTACCGCAATGGCCTTCGCCATTATCGGCCTGATGGCTATGAGCTTTGGCTATATCCTGCGCTCCACCGCCGGTTCTATCTCGCTGGTAGTAGTGCTGCTGTTCGTACTGCTGATTCCGCTAGGCCTGGCCGCCAGCAAATGGGAGTGGGTCCGATACATTACGGACGTGCTGCCCAGTAGCTCTGCCGCAGCTGTGGCTGACCCCTACCACCTGCTTGGGACCATCACCAAGCTGGACCACGGCGCAGTGATCGCTTCCGGTTACGCCTGGGCCATCATCCCGATGATTATCGCCTTCTTTGTGTTCAGCAAGCGCGATGCCTAAACAGCACTGATAATTCAGTACTAGGTATCTAATGCGGCACTTGCGCTGCTTAACGCAAGTACCTAAAAACTGGCTAAGGCGCCGCCCGGTAAGGGCGGCGCCTTAGCCAAGCCAGGGCTAGTAATTTCAATTGCGGTTAAGCTTTAAAGGAGTAAGCGTGGAAAAGTGGACAATGCGTAAAACCTGGCTAAACATCCTCGAAAAGCTTGGCGCCCGCCCAGCGGCCTCAATTAGCATCTGGCTGGTGTTTATAAGCGGCCTGCTCGCGCTAGAACTGCTGCTAGAAACCTCCGCCCACACCCGGATCGTGCTGTTGGTGGCCTATATCGTGCACGCCACACTGGGGGTAGTGGTGTGCATCTGCGCCTGGGCCTACCGCTACCAGGTGGCGCTGCTACGCAGTGAAGCCTCCCGCCAAGCCCTCGCCGGCCAGCAAGCCACACTACTGGCCGCCGCCAATGAACGCAGCCGCATTGCCCGCGAAATGCACGACGTCGTCGCCCACTCCCTAGCCGTCATGATCACCATGTCAGACGGTATCGCCTCCACCATTGACCGCGACCCCAAAATGGCCAAAGAAGCACTCAACCTACTGGCTGAGACCAGCCGTAGCGCGCTCGCGGACACGCGCCGCCTAGTGGGGGTACTGCGTGAAGACCCGGCAGTTTCCGGCCTGAGTGGGGAGATCACCCCCGCCGCCGTCATTAACGCTGGCGCGGCAGGCAGCGCGGATCTGGCCGCAAATACGGCAGGCAGCGGCGTCGTCGCCCCCAAACTGCAAGTAAAAGAACTGCCGGTGCCAGAATTTGCCGCCCCGGGCACAATAGCCCCCGCCCACCCCAGCAGCGCCATCACCAACCTGCGTGAGCGTGAAGTGGAAGAAACCAACCAGGATGCGGGCGCGCCCCTGGCCCCCGCGCCGGAAAGTAAAGACCTAGCCGCCCTGGTGGAGCGTTTTAAAGAAGCCGGGATGCCTATCAGCTATGAGCACCTGGGGGAGCCGCTGCCAAACGACGCCAATTTACAGCTAACCATTTACCGTATCGCCCAAGAGGCCCTCACCAATGTGCTGCGCTATGCGCCCACCACCAAACGCATCACCGTGCGCCTGGCGCGGCGAGTAGGCTGCGCCGAGCTGTGGGTGATTAACGCCGCCGCCCCCGGCTCGCCCTCCATGCACGGCTCCGGCAAGGGCCTGATTGGGATGCGTGAACGCGCCGCCGTCTACTCTGGATCAGTGCAGGCCGGGCCGGTTGACGGAAACTGGCAGGTGTACGCTATTTTGCGTTGGCAGGAAGACACCTTGGAGGAACTCAAATGGCAGCTGCCGGTATGATCCGCGTGCTTTTAGCCGATGACCAGGCACTTATCCGTATGGGTTTTCGGATGGTGCTAGATGCTGAGGCGGATATTGAAGTGGTGGGTGAGGCGGCCGACGGCGCTGCAGCTATCACCCAGGCTAAGGCGCTTAACCCCGACGTCGTACTAATGGATATCCGTATGCCGGGGGTTAACGGGATTGAGGCTACCGCCGAAATTACCCGCACCCTAGATACCAAAGTGCTCATCCTAACCACCTTTGACCTGGACGAATACGCCTTTGGTGGGTTGCGGGCGGGGGCTAGCGGGTTTTTGCTTAAAGACACGCGCCCAGCTGAGCTAATTGAAGCTATCCGCACTGTGGCCAGCGGTGAGGCGGTGGTTTCGCCGCGTATTACCCGGCGTATGCTGGAAATGTTTGCGGGCCAGCTACCTAGTGGGGCTACCGCTAGCGGGCAGGTAGATCCGCGTATTGCCTCCCTAACTCCGCGCGAAACAGAAATTTTGTGCCTGGTGGCACGCGGCATGTCCAATGCTGAAATTGCTGCTGAACTGGTGGTTTCCGCAACCACCGTGAAAACCCATGTGGGTTCAGTGCTAGCCAAGCTAGGGGTGCGTGACCGTGTACAGGCCGTGGTGGTGGCCTACGAAACTGGCCTGGTTAGTTAATTCACTAGTTAATTTTTTTTACTGGCTTTGAGTAAGCGGCTTCACCGCGCTAAAAGCTTGGGATTTAGCGGCCAAACCGATAGGGTAAGGGAGTTAAACCCGGCGAGGGACATGCGCAAACCGTGCGTATGCATCCGTGATCGACGTGGTAGTGCTTTGGTGCTGCACGCGTTGAGGCGTCCCAAGCCCCAAGCATTTGGAGAAAATCATGGCTAAGGCTTCCAAGATTTCCGCAACCCTACGTACCGACTTCGGTAAGGGCTTCGCCCGTCGCGCCCGCGTGGCCGGCCAGGTTCCCGCCGTTGTTTACGGCCACGGCACCGACCCCAAGCACGTCCTGGTTGACGGTCACGAGTCCTACATGGTTCTGCGTGGCACCTCTAACGCGCTAGTAGAGCTAAACGTTGAGGGCGAGAAGATCCTGACCATCGTTAAGGACATCCAGCGTCACCCGCTACGCACCGGCTTCCAGCACATCGACTTCATGATCGTTAACCGCTCTGAGAAGGTTAGCGTTGAGGTTCCCGTGGTAGTAGTCGGCGAGGCTGCCCCGGCCACCATGCACACCATCGAGCTAGCTCACCTGAGCGTGTCCGTGCCCGTGGTTGACATCCCCGAGTCCATCGAGGTTGACGTTACCGGCCTGGAGGCTGGCACCATCATCACCGTGGCTGACCTGAAGGTTGCCGACGACGTCGAGATCCACAACGAGGCCGAGCTGCCCGTGGTCAACATCGCCGCCAACGAGGAAGAAGCCCCTGAGGAAGAGGCTCCTGCCGAGGCCGCCACTGAGGAAGCTGCTGAGTGAAATTAGCTGCTTGCTAGCACTGCGGGCCGCGACGCGAAAGCGTTGCGGCCCTACTGTTTTTGGCTGCCGGTGTGCAAGTGCATTTGAGCTTTGGCTAGCCCTAAAGTCACCACTTCTTCAACCGCATCAGCGGCTTGCTCTAAGGTAGTGGCCCATTGGGTTAGCGTCGCCTTAGGGAAGTCAGCCAGCACAAAGTCGGTTACGCTTTGACGCCCGACCGGGCGCCCAATACCAACGCGCAGCCGCGCATAGTCGCGCGTGCCCAGCGCCGTCGAGATAGATTTCAAGCCATTATGGCCGTTCTCCCCACCCCCAAGCTTTAGCCGCAGCTCATGCTCGGGGATATCCAGCTCGTCATGAATAACCAGCAGGTGATCAGGGGTGATACTGAAATACTGCAGCAGGTTTTTAACCGGCCCGCCCGAAGTGTTCATAAAGGAGTTGGATTTAGCCAAAATCGCCTTCGGGCCTGGCGCGCCGCCCGGCAGCATCCCCATACGTACCTGGGCAATACGCGCCACCTGACGGTGGTTCACAAACGAGCCCCCCGCGCGCCCCGCCAACACGTCAAGTACCATCTGCCCAACATTGTGCCGGTTACGCAGATAGCGGGCCTCGGGGTTACCTAAACCTACAATCAGCCAGCTCTCGCTCAAGCGCGTTACTCCACTACCTGTAGCAAACCGGCAGCCAGCAGGGTGTCCACGGTTTCATCCACTAGGTTCCAAGATTTGCGGTGCTCGCCCAGGGCGGCGACGACGTCCGCGTGGATTTCTGCCAAAGTGTGCGGAATAGGGCAGGCCATCCAAGCGGCCGCACCGGCGCCGTCGAGAAGTACCGGAACCGTGCCCACCAGTACCACCGTTTGCCATTCAGAGTAGATAGCGTCAGTGAAGGGGGCGCGCACCAAACGGTCAGAGTCCCCCAGGGAGGTGCCCATGGAAGAGCTAGTCAGCTTCAGGTTCACGTCACCGCTGCCAGGAATATGCTGATAGCTGGGCGGATCTGCTGGGTGCTCCAGGAGCTGCTTGAATAGCTCGCCGCATTCGGCCTGGTCACTAAAGCTTAGCTGCCAGGGACCACCGGCCAGGGTTAAAGCGCGCGCCAGGGCCAGCAGCGGGTTAGGCAGCAGATAGAAGGAAGAAGTCTGGGCAATGAACTTAGTTAGTGCCTCAGCTAAGGTTAGCGGCTCTAGCTTGTTGCCCTGGCTGACTCGCTCAGCGATTAGTAGCGCAGCCATACGCAGCGGCTCGCCGGCAAAAGTTAACTCAGTGGCAGGGGTAATACCCAGCTCAGCCGGGGCGTGGTCACCTTTAACGGTTGGCTCCTGGGCATCTACCAGGGAAATAGGCTTGGGGTAGGGGTAAACCTTTAGGGTTTCGGGGTCAAAACCCAAACACTCGTCGGTTACGTAGTTGAACTGGCCAGCTAGGCGGCTAGTAAAAGTGGATTTACCGGTTCCTGACGGCGCAGCGATGCCGATTACATCCCTACTTCCAGGCACCTGCAGCCCCGCTGCGTGCAGCATAAGTAGGTTGCCGGCCTGGGCCTGGATAGCGATATGGGTGATGGCTTGGGAGAAGGCGTAGCTGGCCTGACGCGGCTCAGTAGGAATCCCGAAACGGTCCCAGCCTTCAGGTACCGGGGATGTGGTGTCATCCTCTGGCACTACCTGCAAACGGATCGGGTTATCAGACGGCTCCTGGTCAGTGTCAGGTTTTACCTCGCTATGGCGCCAAAGCTCGGCTAGGTGCGCAGCTAGGCCCGCGTCTAGGCTGGTTAGATCCAGTTCAAAGTCGAGGCCGAAAGTGTGAATTCGCAACCGATGCTCCCACATTTCATTGTTACTTCTACTTCACTAATGATACCGTGAAACGAAGCTAGTATCGATCTGCGCTAAATCGTGTCCCCATATCGTTTAGCGTGTGCCCAAATCGGAGAATTAATGACTGATAAAAACGTTGCTAACTCCGATTCTAGGGATCCAGGGTTGGATGCCTTTGAATCAAAGTTAGAATCGGATAAGCCGCTGTTTGATAACTCTGACCCGGTAGATTACACGGCTGTCAGCGAGGCTGTGCACGGCTCTGGTCACCATTCTTCGCACCACGGCAATCACCACTCTCACCATTCTTCTAGCTCTTCTAGTCGACGTCGCCGCTCTAGTTCCAGCCGTAGTGGCGCTGCCGGCAGTGGGGCTCGTGCTTCTTCACGTTCAGGCTCGTCTCGTTCTAGCTCTTCGCGCCATCACTCTTCAAGTCGGCACCACTCTTCTTCCCGACGTCGCCGCAAGGGCCTGCTAGGCTGGTTTGGCCGCCACAAGGTGGTCACCGCCTTTATCGGTGTTTTCGCTATTTTCGCACTGATTTTGTCTGGTGCCCTGGCTTGGCTTTTCTTCTCTTTGGGTCGGCCTGAAACGATTAGTAACGTTTTCCCTGACGAATCTACTCGTCCGGCGGCTGCTCAAACCACTAAAGGCAAGCCGGTTACCTTCCTGCTGCTGGGTTCAGACTCGCGTATTAGTGCCGGTAACCCCTCAGACTGGAAGGTAGGTGCGCAGCGTACTGACGCCATCATGCTGGTGCAGCTATCGGGTGACCGTAAGAGTGCCAATGTTATGTCTATCCCGCGTGACTCGTGGGTGGAGATTCCCGCTAACGACGTCGTCGGACATGCTTCTTACGCAAAAATTAACGCAGCTTTCTCATGGGGCGGACCTAAGCTGTTAATTCAAACCGTAGAAAAGCTGACGCAAATTCGTATTGACCACTTTGTATTAGCTGACTTTTCTAGCTTCGAGGCGCTTACCGATGAGTTAGGCGGGGTTGACTTGACACTGTCTCAACCTTTGGACTTAACCGGTAAGCAAAATGCGGCAAACTCAGCAAATGTATTGCCGGCCGGGCCGCAACACCTAAACGGTAAGCAGGCACGTATTTTCGTGCAGGAACGCTACACTGTGGCGCGCGGCGACTTTGACCGTATTCAGCGCCAGCAGGCCTGGATGCGCGCAATTTTGAAGGCGCTAGTAAACCGCGACACGCTCACTGACCCGGGCAAGCTGGTGTCTTTCGTGAATGTGGTTACCAAGAACCTGGCAGTGGATGAAGGCCTAACTACCAGCGAGATGATTTCGCTGGGACGCTCAGCTAGCTCAATTCGCCCAGCCGACGTGCACTTCTTCCAGGCGCCTGTAACCGGTACGGGCACAAGCGCTGACGGCCAGTCGATCGTTAACCTGGACCGCAACAAGCTCACAGAGGTATGCCGGGCTTTCAACTCTGACACGGTTTCTGAGTATGTCTCCCAAAACGGTCAGAACTTGGACATGCTGCAAGAAGTAGTGCGTTAAATCGCCTCCAGCGCAACTAATAGTTTTTGACTCACGTCCTGGCCGTGGGAAACTAGGACCTAGATAGTGTGTGGGCTGCTCTGCACCGTGCAAAGGCGTGCGCCACACGCCTGAGCGAGGAATTAGATGATCTACCGCAGTGCCACATCCACTATGGGCCGCAATATGGCCGGTGCTCGCGCGCTTTGGCGCGCCACCGGGGTCAAAGACTCTGACTTCGGCAAGCCCATTATCGCCATCGCCAACTCCTTCACCCAGTTCGTGCCTGGACATGTGGGCCTGCGTGATGTTGGCAAAATCGTGGCTGAGCAGATTGAAACAGCTGGCGGTATCGCCAAGGAATTCAACACCATTGCCATTGATGACGGTATCGCCATGGGCCATGAGGGTATGCTCTACTCGCTGCCCAGCCGTGAATTGATCGCTGACAGTGTGGAATACATGGTGCGCGCTCACTGCGCTGACGCCCTGGTGTGTATCTCTAACTGTGACAAGATCACCCCTGGCATGTTGATGGCTTCACTGCGCCTAAACATTCCCACCATTTTTGTCTCTGGTGGGCCTATGGAGTCAGGTAAAAGCTACATTGACGGTCAGATCCGCAAGCTGGATCTCATTGACGCCATGATGGACGCCGCCGACCCTACCGTTTCGGACGAAACCATTAGCGCCATTGAACGCGCTGCCTGCCCCACCTGCGGTTCCTGCTCGGGTATGTTCACCGCTAACTCCATGAACTGCCTGACCGAGGCGCTGGGCTTGTCGCTCCCCACCAACGGCTCGCTGCTGGCCACCCACGCCGACCGTAAAGCCCTATTTGAGCAGGCCGGTCGCCAGATCGTGAAGATCACCAAGGCCTACTATGAGCAGGACCAGGCCAACCTGGCCCCGCGCGCCATTGCCACCAAGGCTGCTTTTGAAAACGCCATGAGCCTAGACATTGCCATGGGTGGCTCCACCAACACCGTGCTGCACCTGCTAGCTGCCGCCCAGGAGGGCGAGGTGGACTTCCACATGGCAGATATTGACCGCCTCTCACGCCAGGTGCCGCACCTGTGTAAGGTGGCCCCCTCCACCAACCTGTACCACATGGAAGATGTACACCGCGCCGGTGGCATTATGGGCATCCTAAGTGAGCTAGACCGAGCCGGGCTGCTACACACTGACACCACTACCGTGCTGGACACCACCTTGGGTCAGCAGCTGGAAACCTACGACATTATGCGCTACCCCAGCGAACAGGTACGTGAACGATACCTAGCCGCCCCCGGCGGCGAGCGCACCACCCAAATGTTCTCCCAAGCTAACCGCTTTAGCGAGCTAGACACTGACCGCGCTGGCGGCTGCATCCGCGACCTCGAGCACGCCTATTCTCGTGACGGCGGCCTGGCGGTACTGTTCGGCAATATCGCCGAAAAGGGCTGCATTGTTAAAACCGCTGGTGTGGACGCCTCGATCTTGACCTTCACCGGCCCGGCAGTGGTGTTTGAAAGCCAGGAGGACGCCGTCGAAGGCATCCTGGGCGGCAAAGTTAAAAGCGGCGACGTCGTCATTATTTCCCATGAGGGACCACGCGGCGGCCCGGGTATGCAGGAGATGCTGTACCCCACCACCTACATCAAATCCATGCACCTGGGTAAGGAATGCGCGCTACTAACTGACGGGCGTTTCTCCGGCGGTACCAGCGGCCTGAGCATTGGGCACGTCTCGCCTGAGGCAGCTGCCGGCGGCCTGATTGGTTTGGTGCGCAGCGGCGACGTGATTGAGATTGATATTCCGGCCCGCTCTATCCGCGTGGATCTAAGCGAGGCAGAAATCGCCCAGCGTCGCGCCCAGGAGGAAGCTCGCGGCACTGCCGCCTGGACCCCGCACCACCAGCGTGCTCGCCACGTGTCGGCGGCCCTGCGTGCCTACGCCATGTTGGCCACCAGCGCAGACCTGGGCGCTGTGCGTGACCGAGCCAAATTAGGGCTATAACAGTAGCTATTCATGCGCCACGGTTAGCTGTTTGGCGCAAACAAGCGCCCCGCTACTTGCGGAGGCGGCGACGTCGAGAGATGGGGAAATGGGCCAAGACGAGCAGAGCTTGTGGAACGGTGGCGACTACCTGCGGGCGGTACTGCGTGCGCCAGTGTATGAGGTAGCCGAGCACACGCCGCTGGAGCCGATGCCTGCCATCAGTGCGCGGGTAGGGCGTCCAGTGCTGGTTAAACGTGAAGACCGCCAGCAGGTGCACTCTTTTAAGATTCGTGGCGCGTATGCACGTATGCGTCAGCTCGACGCCGCTGCCCGCGCCCGTGGAGTGGTCACGGCCTCGGCTGGTAACCACGCCCAGGGGGTGGCACTGTCTGCACGCACTATGGGGATTACGGCTTCTATTGTGATGCCGGTGATTACCCCGGTGATTAAGGTAAATGCGGTGCGCGCCTTGGGTGGCCAGGTAATTTTGCATGGCCGTACTTTCGACGACGCCGCCGCGCACGCCCGTCACCTGGCTGAAACTGAGGGGCTTGAGTATATTGCGCCTTTCGATGACCGCTGGGTGATTGCTGGCCAGGGCACTATTGGCTTGGAGCTGATTCAGCAGGATGCGGCTCTGACTCACGTGTTTGTGCCTGTGGGCGGTGGCGGTTTGGCTGCTGGCATTGCGGTGGTGATTAAGCAGCTTATGCCCCAGGTGAAGGTGATTGCGGTAGAGCCTGAGGATTCTAGCTGCCTGGGCGCCGCTATTAAGGCTGGTCAGCCGGTCACTTTGGAGCGTATTAGTGCCTATGCCGAGGGCGTGGCCGTTAAGCGTGTGGGGGATGAAACTTTCCGCCTGTGTAGCCGCTACCTGGATGATTTGGTGATTGTTAGCTCCGATGAGATTAGCGCTGCGGTTAAGGATCTGTTTGAGGATGTGCGTGCGGTAGCTGAACCAGCCGGGGCGGTGGCTTTGGCGGGGCTTAAGGCTTATGCCGCCAGCCATGAGCTGCCCGAAGATGCCCGCCTGGCCTGCATTTTGTCGGGCGCAAACTTGAACTTCCACTCGCTGCGTTACATTTCTGAACGGGCTGAGCTGGGTGAACGCCGCGAAGCCCTGCTGGGGGTAACTATCCCTGAACGTCAGGGCGAGTACCTGCGTTTTTGCAAGCTGATTGGGGATCGGGCGGTTACTGAGTTTAACTACCGCGTGGCCGGGGAAAACGCCCATATTTTTGTGGGTTTAGCCCTGAGCGGGGGCGACGCCGAACGTGGGCAGATCCTTAAGCTGCTGCGTGGGGGTGGCTATGAGGTGGTTGACCTAACTGAGGATGAAGTAGCTAAGCAGCATGTGCGCTACATGGTGGGTGGCCGTCCGCAGCGTGAACTGCGTGAATCGGTGTTTGCTTTTGAATTCCCTGAGGCCCCGGGGGCGCTACGCGATTTCCTAGTGCAGCTGGGGACGCGCTGGAATATCACTTTGTTCCATTACCGCTCTTACGGCACTGACTATGGGCGTGTACTGGTGGCATTTGAGAACGTGGCTGGCGACGAGTTGTTTGCCCAGCATGTGCAAGACCTGGGCTATGAGTGGCATGAAGTTACTGATTCGCCCGCATACAAGCATTTCCTGGCTTAAAAACTAGCCAGTTGCAGCCTAGATGTGGGCCGGCCCTTTTCGGGCCGGCCCGCGTTGCTTTGGATTGCGCAGCTTGCAGTGGCACCTGTCCAATTCGCAGCAACTTAGCCCAAACGCGCAGCCGCACAGCACATATGAGGAGAAACTCAGTGTCTATAGATGTTGGGTAAAGCTCTTATACCTCTAGAATGAAGTTAGGGCAGCATCCCCATGCTGTCGTTTTGCCCAGAGGGGTTGCTTCCTATCCCTCGTTCCCAGTGGTCCCAGGAGAACTCAATATGTCTGTCCCCTCCTCGCTTAGCGGCGCTAGCACTTCCCGCCGCACCTTAATGAAAGGTGCAGCTTGGGCTGTTCCTGCAGTGACCGTAACTGCACCCGCATTGGCGGCCAGCATGTCTAGCTGCATCAGCAGTGAGGTTGCCGATGACATTGAAAAGATTTTTGCTGCCCACAAAGCTAACCCTGCCAAGTACCCGGGTCAGAACGCTATGGCTGGCGCTGTGTTGGAAGGCTGGATGGCAGCCCCCGGTAGCATTGCTGGTGAGCTAGCTAACCCCTCCTTCTTCAAGCTGCGTAACAAGGGCTCCAAGACTTTCCAGTTCAGCAAGTACCCGCTGAACTTTGAGTTTGGGGTTATGAACGTAGCTACCTCACCGGCTATGAACAACACTCTGGCGGGTAGCACGGTAGGTAACATTATTAAAGTCCATGTTAAGGACCCCTGGCAGCCGGCTGCCGCCACCGCAGACTATGTCAACAGTTGCGCGCGTCGTAGGGACCTAAACATCTCTACCTCGTACGGAACCTTCTATAACGTTGGCACCGGTAAGCGTATCCCGGGTATTAGCGGTGAAAATGACTTCACCTGCGCCACTGACTCGCACGGCACTCACTATGACATCATCCTGCACTACAACCGCGACCTGGCTCCCAACGCTATTGCGGAGGCTGCCAACTACCAGCTGCGTAGTGGTCTAACTACCATTGGTAAGCGTATTTACGTGGCTCTGGGCGCCCGCGTACTGGGCTTCGTGCCCCCGCAGTGGGATGACGTGGTGGCTTTCGCTAAGGCCCAGGATCCGCGCTGGACTAATGAGGACGACATCCGCGCCTGCTACTGGGCCGCTTACCAGGCTCGCGTAAAGCGTTGGAACACCGCCAAGCTGGCTAATGGCTCCACCGAAGCCCTGGCTGGCGCTGTCCTGAAGTACACCGGTTGGGCTAAGGGCCTCAACGGCGTGTTCAAGGACCTGGAGCCGGGTGAGTGGATCTGGTCTCACGAAACCGGTAACTACCTCACCGCTGGTTCGGAAGGTAACACCCCGCACCTGGGCACCGTCGTCGGCGACGACATCCAGTTCTGGCGTGGCAGGGTGGGCTCGCCGCAGGTTAACCTGCAAAACCGCGACGGCGTGTTCTAAGCAGCGTGCTCTAGGCGGCATGCTCTAGGCGGCATGCTCTAAGCAAGCTACTCTAAAGCGCGCTTTAGACCCCAGATTTTAGGGGTAGGCAGGGCCAGTTTTAGGATTTGACTCATGCCGGTTAGCTACAACGCCCAACAAAATCCCTATCTAGGGATTAACAGTCTGGCCACCATGCATGGTGACGCCCAATCTTCGGACGCCACCCCATTTGCTGGCCCAGGTGATCCGGGCGTGGGTGGAACCTGGAAAGTTACCTTCACTAATCACTGGGCTGCCTGCCCCACTATTTTGGCTGGCCAAGACGGCTACATTCAGGCCCTAATGACGCAGTTTTTGGGTTCTGACGCCAAAGTGCGCAAACCCAAGCTAGCCATTATTGAACCAGCCAGCGGCGCCCAGCTAGGAGCCATGGAAATCCCCACCGGGGCGCTACTGGGTGGGGTATATGCCTACCTGGACGCCGACTCTAACCTGGTGATGGTTGACGGCACCAACGCCCTCACCTGGATTTCCCACAGCCAAGACGGCATGAAAGTGTGGGTGTCGCGGCGCATTGACCTAACCGACGCCATGAAACTTGAACCCAAAGATCACGTGGTGGGGATCGTACCCGACTGGCACGGACGCATCTGGGTGGCTTCAGAGCGCGGCGTCGTCGGCCTAATTGACCCTAAACGCAACGTGGTGCGCCTGACCAAACTGCAGCAATACTCACCCACAGAGCGCATCGACAACTCCATTTCCGCATGTCCGCAGGGGGTAAGCATTATTACCAGCTACGGCATCTACATGCTGGGCGCCGACGCCTCCACCTCCAAGCCGCGCATCATCTGGAGCCACAGCTATGACCGGGGCACTAAGCAAAAACCGGGGCAGCTTTCGCACGGCTCCGGGGCCACCGCCACTTTCTTTGGGCCTAATGGCTCGGACTATGTGATGCTTTCGGATAACGCGGATCGGCAAGAAAAACTTATTGTGTACCGTAGCGCCGACGGCAGCGCAGTGGGGGAGGGGCCGCTGTTTACCCCGGGTGCTTCGGGCACGGAAAACTCCATGATTGGGGTGCAAAACTCGATAGTGGGGGCCTGCACTTTTGGCTACCCCTATGCGCAGTACCCCGACACTAAGCCCGCCTACCGCGCCCAGGTGGCGCCGGGTATGGAACGCTGGGACGTTAACGACGACGCCTCGGGTATCACCCTGAAATGGCGTAATAACGGGATTTACTCGGCGGCAGTGCCGCGCCTGTCTACCGATGATAACCTCATTTACACTTGTGAACGCCCGCGTGGGCCGGCGGGGCTGTTGACTGGGCCGGTGGTTTATGCCTGCGCGATCGATATGGATAGTGGTCGCGTGGTGCATCGGCAGCGTTTGCCGCGCCTGGCTAACCTTCTGGCTGGCGGCGACCCCTCCCAGATGGTGGGGGTTATTGATAAGCATGGCGTGTGGTGGCAGGGCACGATTGGGGGTATTTACCGCATTTCTCGCCACGGCGACGGCGTAAGTGGGGTGCAGGGGGCCAGCTCGCTTCCGCTGGGGGCAGCTTTGGGCTCGGTTAGCGATGCGGTTGCTGCTGGTGACGGCGTAGGGGCTGCGGGCGGTGGCGTAACTGGCGCGGTTGGTGAGACTGGGGCTGCGGGCGCGCTTGGTGGCGTCGGTGCAGTTGGCGGCGGCGCGGTTAGCGGCGGCTCTGGAAAAATAGCTGGAAAAGTGGCCGGAGCTGCGAAGCTAGACGGTGACCAGTTTTTGTCGGCGAGTCGGGTGCTGGTGGGCCTGGTGCAGGGGCGCGGGCATGGGGAACTTGGACATGGGCAACTGGGCCATGGCGGTCTTGGGGGCGGAGAACTTGGGTCTGGTGGGCTTGAGACGGCCGCGAAAATTGTCGACGGCGTCGCCAACCCAACTGCTGCAGCTCAAAGCGCTGCAAATCATGGCGCCGCAAATCAAATTGCTGCAAATCAAGGCGCACTGCCCGGCAACAGCGAGGCCCTAAGTGCCAGCGGGGCTAATGCGGTTAATGCGGGTGGGGCTAATGCGGCGAGTGTGGAAGCGCTGCTAGCTGAGGGGATCGTGTCCCAATGCGCCAAATGCCCGCCTTCAGCCACCCTTATAGGCACATTCGGTGAAGCCTCAGTGAGCTTGCGGCTGATCAGTGTGGATGAGAACGTGGTTGTGCCCAAGGAACGCGGGCGCTCAGCTAAATTCACCAATATGCCCAAGGCCCTAAGCATTATTAACGATGGCAATACCGCTTGGAAAGCGGGAACTGAGTTTACTGTACGCAGCAGGCGCCTAAATAATTTAGGGCAGTCGTTAAGCAATAAAAATATTGCTAAAGAATACTATTTCAAGGCTGAGGTGGCGCCTGCGCGCGGAGTAAGTAGCGCCTCGGCTCACTCCGGCGCCTCGGCTCAGCCCGGCGCCTCAGCCGCAGCTGCGCCGTCGCCCCAGGCTGACGTTGCGAAAGATGCCGGCCTGAAATTTGTGCGCCAAGAGGGGCACGATTCTATTTTGGCGCTCACCGCTGACTTGCCAGCGGGCAAAGCCATAACCGTGAACCTGTCCTGGAAGGTGCTGCGCGGTGCGGTGGAGCGGCCTAACGAGAAGTATCAGATCTTGGCGCTCAAGACAGTCGATGCAGATAAAAGCAGTTTCTTCCAGGTCCAGTCGCCGGAAGTACTAGCCACCAAGGGCTAAACGCCGCGCGCTCGGCTGTGCGCTACCGCGCGCTCGGCTGTGCGCTACCGCGCGCTGCGGAGGCTGGGCGGTGTCAGTGCTCTAGATGCTCGTGGCCGGCGTGGCGGGCGGTTTCAAGCTGGAAGGTAGCGTGATCGATTTCCACCGGGAAATGGTGGGCGGCGCATTCAGACAGGTCATGCACAATCAGGTCGCGCTCAGCAGCGGTGACCTGCCCATCCACCTGCACATGCGCGGTGAGCACCACCAGCCCCGAGGACACGCTGGAAACATGCAGGTCATGCACGTTTACAACGCCGGGCAGGCAACACATGTGTTGGCGTAGTTCATCCAAATTAAGCTCGCTGGGGGTGGCCTCCATCAGGATCGCCGTCGAACGCTGCAACAGGTGCAGGGCGCGTGGAGCCATCAGGGCGGCAATGAGCAAGGAGGCGACGGCGTCGGCCCTACCCCAACCCGTTGCTAGAGCAACCAGAGCCGCCACAATAACCGCCACCGACCCCAGGGCGTCATTAGCTACCTCCAAGAAGGCAGCACGCATGCTGAGGTTGGCACCACGCCCACCAGCCAAAATAGCCAGGCTAAGCAGGTTAGCCAGCAAACCAACAATGCCCATAACCAGCATGGGCATAGGTTGCAGAGACTGGTTTTCCCACAGTCGCTCAACGGCCTCATAAGCCACGATCAGGCAGATGGCCAGCAACATGCCCGCTTGCAGGGCGGCGGCAATCACCTCCGAACGGGCCCAACCCCAGGTGTAGGCGTTGTTGCGTGGACGCAGGCTCAAGTGGGCCGCCAGCAGGGCAATGACCAAGCCAGAGCTGTCCACCGCCATGTGTCCGGCGTCGGCGGCAAGCGACAGGGAGCCAGAAATATAGGCGGCAATCAGCTCGCCAACAAACACCAGGGCGGTGACCGCCAGCGCGCCAATCAGGCGCTTGCGTGAAGAGGTGGCGTGGGAGTGGTCATGGCCATGGGAATGACTGTGAGACTTGGAGTTGGAGGCGCCGTGCGGTTGGGCTGTCTGGCCCGGCTGGGCCGCTTGGCCCGGCTGACCTGACTGGCAGGGGAGTGCGTTAGCTTGCTGGCAGTGGGTGCTCACGCGCAGAAATTCTATGACCGCTAGCTGCTATATTAAAGCCCTAGCGAGACTGGCACGTACTTTCTATGTGCAAACCTGCGGTACTATCAATAGCCGATCAGATCTGCAATTATGGTCGGGGTGTTCAAATCCTATGCCTGTATAAAATCAGGGCAGCTTAAGTTGTTGGCGCAAGAATTGAGCTATAGCTCACTTGTCGCATGTATTGACATGCGCTAGAGTTTATGATCGTGCCGAATCGTACGGTACTTTATCTCGAAAGGGTTGCTTACTTTGGTGAAGCTCAGGTCTGACCGGAAAGGTCAAAGTGTGCTGCCTAGAGTTAGGGTTTAGGTGAAAGCTAAGAGTAAGTGCTCTGCTGAAAATCCTTGGCTAAAGGAAATCATTTAGAAAAGCGGGCGGTAAGTCCGAGTGTGGGGGCTGCCTAGTCGCCCCGGCGCGCCATCACGTGGATGCACATGTAGGCGCTTCGGGACTTTGGCCCAACCATGTAGCATGATATCAAGCTAGCATGAAGATGTTAAGACAATGATATAAACTGCGAGTGCAATAATATCGAGCTCTCGCAGCCATAACCGTCCTGAGAGGAGGTGAAAGCATGAAGATCAAAGACGCCGAACCAGATGGACGCAAGTCAACTAAGAAGGTTGACTACGAAGTCATCTCAACCTTTTTAAAGGTTACTTGCGCCTGTATTAACCTGTTGACGACGATTGTAGAGTTCCTATCTCAGTAATACAACCCTCGCGACTAAATGTATCATGCGCAGGTAAGGCGCTCAAGGCTTAAAAATGTGGCCTAGCTCACCATATGTATG
>ERZ772962.51-NODE-51-length-70190-cov-6.480031_pt1 | contig 70190 bp, 71 predicted proteins | sample MGYA00580676_ERZ772962 | MGnify/ENA primary metagenome ERZ772962 (study PRJEB29015, sample SAMEA2738049) | human oral metagenome | biome: human oral; feature: human-associated habitat; material: saliva | place: China | collected 2230 ...
CAGCAGCGGGTAGCGGAATCCGACAAAATGCTGAGTGAATGGCTCAGCAAGAAAGGAGCGAATCATAAACTATAGCTGTAGCTAGCCTGTCAATTGCAGGTTAGTTGCCGGCCCGTGGCTTGCCGTAAAAGCCACTTTTTATTTGGTATTATTCTTATTCTATACCCCGCCGTAGCTGCCACTAGGCGGGTTTTGTGGGGCCGGCGCCAGTCCGTCCACAGCCGCCTGGGAGTTATCCACTAGTAATTTTTATAGCGATATGCCATTATATAGACATGATTTGTGTATATTGCTTGACCCCCGATACCAGCGTGGTTAATTCGCGCCCCCACAAAAAGCACCCCCACGTATGGCGCCGGCGGCGCTGCGCTACGTGCCACCGTACCTTCACCAGCTACGAAGAGGCCGCGCCCAACCACCTATGGGTTATGCCCGGCAGCCAGTGCCTCCTACCAGTGCAGCCACGTAGCAGCACCATGCCACAGGTCCAGCCTGCCCCGGCCACGCAGCAGTCCCCCCGGCGGCCTAAAGGCGCCCAGGAATTTAGCCTCGGTACGCTGACGGTTTCTATCAACCAAGCCTTTACCCACTGTGCTAGCAACCACGGCAGCACCAGCTACAACCTAGCCCGCACCGCCACCCAGCAGCTAGCCAAACGCGCCGCACAGGCGCAGCAGTATACGCTCAGCACGGCCGATATTGCCCACACAACCCACCAAATACTAAAGCGCTACGATCCAGTCGCAGCGCTGCAGTATGGTGCCCGGCACGGTATGGTTACTTCTTTGCGTCGCCGCGGCCGCCCGTCCACCACTGCCACCAGTGGCGGTAATTAATCTTGCGTACGCTCGTAGCGGCCACCTTTTCGGTCACATCAAACTTATCAAGGTAGCGCCCACACAGCAGCCGAGTCTGGGCATTCAGCCCCGCCAGGGCACCGTAGAGGATGGACGTTACCGGCATCAGCACCCACTGGGCTAGCATCAGTAGCGAGCGGTGGCGCTTATAGCGGGCCGGGCGCGGCGGCAGCATCTTAAAGGAAATAAAGATCGTAATAATCAGGCCAATCATGGCCATCATCTGGACGCTACTCACCACATTCGGCAGCTGGTGGGCCGGCAAACTCTTGGTTGAATCTGGGTTAAACAGCAGCGGAATCCAGCCACCCACCGCAATAATAATCGACATGGTCGCCATGCTAATATGGCCATCCACCAGCTCCCAAAACTTCACAAAGCCATCCAGTAGCGGCACTGGGCGGTTTTTGTTAAACACCTGCGCGCCCACGTAGGCAATATCTGATGCCCCGTACGACCAGCGGCGCAGCTGCTTAAACTGCGCGTAGAGCGTCTTGGTATAGGTCTCGCCCAGCACAGCATCCTGGTAGATTGGCACATAAATCGGCACCACATTGTACTCACCCTTAAAGAAGAAGTAGCTGCGCCAGTACTGGTGGCCGTCCTCTACAATCGTGCGAGTGCTCCAAAAGTTCATGTCGATCAGGGCGCTAAGTGGCTGCGAGTGCGAGGCAAAGTTGCGCAGCTTATCGGTACGCGAGGCCACAATCAGGTTCCAAAAGGAGTTACCCGTCGCGATCACACGCATGGGTGCCGGCACATCCCAAATATTATTCAAAAACAGCGAAATCGGCTGGTAGGATGACTGCTTGCGGTTTGGCTGCATAATGTAGCTGTAGCTCACGTAATCAAAATACGTTGGGTGCGGGCGGTTATCGCAATCCAGCGTGGTGACCATCACATGGGCCGGGTCCTTGCCTTCCTTGCGGAGGAGCTTGGCGATATATTTACCAGCATAGGTAATATTGCCGCCCTTGCCAACTACCTCGCCAGGTAGGTCGGCCGGGTGCTTCACCAGGTAAAAGCCGGCAAATTTATGGCCATAGCGCTGCTGCAGGGTGTGGGCCGTCTGCTCAATCCCCTTGCCACCGCGGGCCTCGTAGGCAAATGCAATAATCAAATTTTGCTTATCGACGGTCGTATCAATCAAGGCTTGAATCGTTGGCTCGATGACCTCCAGCGGCTCGTTATAGGCCGTCACAATTACCACGTGGGTAATGCTACTTGGGGCTGGGTAATTGTGGGGGGCGGCCAGTACTTTATGGATATTTGCCAAGTGCTGCTTGCCATTAAAGCCTTCGTCTGGCTGATCATCCAGGCGTTCCAGGGCTGCCTGCGGGTCGGCCAGGTCCATCAGCCGCTGGTGCCAATCCACCTGAATCGCCGAGCCATACCAGCGGTAACCGCGCACGGTGTGCCAGCCAATCCGAATAGCCTTGACGAACATACCAAAAATCACCAGTAGCACATAGATACTGGCAAGAAACGGGCTAAAGAACGACAATACAAACGGCAGCAGCAGAATAGTGTAGCTTAGCAGCGCCGGTAGCATTTCAAAAAACCGGTACCGCTTTGTGCGTTTACCAAGCGGGATTTCTAACGACTCCATACAATCAACAACTCCTTTTTGCTTATGACAGGCTGGCCACAGCTACAATTTTACTGAGGATAAGCGCGGATACAATCAGTACCGCGATGGTTGCCCAGCCACACACCAAGGCAGCCTGGCGGCCACGCTCGATGAATAATTTAATAATCAATGCGCCGTGCAGCACCCCCACCATAAAGCCAAACAGGCAGATAGAAAGCAGATATGTCCACTGGCCACGCTCAAAGAACGAGCCCAGGAAGGATGAATACTGCACACTCACCTGCAGTTCGCTTGGTTTAATGGTAGCAGCAAAAAATATCAAAAAGGCGATGGTAACAATACCAAGCGTAACTAGTACCGTCAAAACGGATTTATCGTAGGTAATTTGCTTAATGGTGGTGGCGATTGAATCCTTCATAATCAAAACACATCTGGAGCCGCTGACCGGACTTGAACCGGTGACCTACGCTTTACGAAAGCGCCGCTCTACCAGCTGAGCTACAGCGGCATCCACTGACTGTATTATACCACACGCGTAGGTGCCAGCAACCCAAACATATTCCCCCTTGCCTCGCGCCAAAAAATTTGCTACTATAACACATAGTTTATGCGCCCGTAGTGAAGATGGCCTATCACGCCTCCCTGTCACGGAGGAGATCGCCGGTTCGAATCCGGTCGGGCGCGCCATAAAGCTACCACACGGAAGGTGTGGTTTTTATTATCAATCCACCACGTATCTGGCCCCGCCGGCGGTTGCATTCCGGTAGCGGCTACTGGTATAATTATAATTAATATTGCCAAAGGGAAACCACCAAGTACATATGAAACGATTTTTACTTACGAGCGGCTTGTACCTAAGTGCCCTTGTCATAGGGCTGGCTTCGCTGACGCCAGTGGCTTTGGCAAGTGGCTCACGCGTATTCGCCGAAACCGACAAGCCTACCTATAATAAGGACGACACCTTTGCCGTCAGAGTCTATGCCAGCTCCACTAACCGCCGCGGGTTCCGTACACGTGTGGACTTTACCTTCCCATCCAACTTGGTCACCGCTATCAAGACCGAAACTGGTGGCTCGGCCTACGGTGGGCACGCCTTTAAGAATAATAATTTTGGCCATAATCAAGGCCGCATCACCTACATTGCCTTCCCTATCCCCGCCCCAACTGGCGATAAGCTGCCGATGTTTACCGTTATCTTTAAGGCCAAGAACACCGGCGAAGCCAACTTTAACTTTACCGGCAACACAGTCGTCAATGACTCGGCCACCAGCGCAAGCAACCACAAGGTTGGCATTCAGGTACCAAGTGCACCGCAGCCAGCCCAGAACCAGCCCCAAAAACCAGCCGAAAATAAGCCAGCCCAAAAGCCAGCTGCCGGCAACCGCGGCGCTACCACCACCTCGCGCACACCGGCCCAGGTCTACCCTGGCGTGGGCAGCATTACCCAAACCAGCCCTAATGGCAATAATGGCGCCAACCCGCAGTCAACCCAGCATGGCAATGTGCAGTCGCAGAACCTCAAGAACGCCAACCCCGATGATGCCAAGGTTAACCTGCAGGATTTTCGCACCACTACCAAGTTCACCACGATCGACATCACCTGGGGGACAAACCACCCGGCCGACACCACGCTGGTATATGGCTCTAACCCGAACGAGCTCCAGCACACCGCCAAGGTAGAAAAATCCGGCGATAAGCAGTTTAAGACTACGCTGAAGGATCTGCTGCCCGGCGAAAAATACTACTACCGAATTGATGGTAAGCGTAACGGCAAGGATGAAACCTTCACCCAAAGCGGCTCGCTGGTAACCCAGGGCTACCCGGTAGAAATTACCCTGATGCGCGATGGCCAGCCGCTGACCGATGCCACCGTTACCTTTAAGGATACGGCCGGCTCCTTCACCAGCGACACCGAAGGCCGCCTCTACTTCCAAGTAAAGGACGGCACCTACCCGCTGACGATTGAAAAAGACGGCTACACGAGCGAGAAGGAAATCACCGTTAAAAAGGCCGAGATCAGTGGCGACGGCAAAGTTGCCACCCAAAAGATGACCCTCGAGCTCGAGCCCGCGCCGGCTACTAATAACACTGCCGCTGCCGCTGGCCGCATCATTGCCATCGTTGGCGCAGCTGTGCTGGGCCTGGCAGCCCTGGTTGGCCTGTTCCTATTCATCCGCAAAAAGCGTAACGAAAAGGCCGCCGAAATGGGCAACATGGTTGTGATTGAAGACAGCTGGCAAACGCCACCCGATGAATACGCCCAGTACTACGGCAGCGACGCAGCGCAAACTGATGCTACTGGCGAAGACGCAGCCAACCAATACGCCACCCAATACGATACCCAGGGCACCCCAGAATACGACCAGACCTATGCCCCACAAAGCTACAGCGCTAACCCCGAGCTCGACCAGATGTACGAGCAAGCCTACACCCAAGATGACCAGCAGCAGCCGCTCTACGACTATGGCTACGAGTACGACCAAAATTACGACCCATCCCAGCTGCCAATGCCGCCAGAATATAGCGACTACGGCGCTGGCCAAGGCACGGCCTATGCTGCCGAGTCAGAGCCCGAAACAGCTCCACCGCGCTATAAACCATCGACCGATGCGACTTACCAATACCCCAGCCTCTAGGCTGCAAAACCCCCTCCGCTAAACCGGAGGGGGTTTTATTATGGGGTGATATCTGGCCCTACAGGCTCGGGATCGGCGTACTCGCCGCGTGCGAAACAATGTAGCGCTGCTCTACAACGGACCAGTTAACAACCTGCCACCAAGCACTGATATACTCAGGGCGGCGGTTCTGGTAGTCCAGGTAGTAAGCGTGCTCCCACACATCCAGGCCGAGGAGTGGCTCTGGGCCACCGAGCTGGACTGGATTGTCTTGGTTGGCTGTCACGGTAATGGATAGATCCGGCATCAGCCACACCCAGCCGCTACCAAACAGGGCTGTTGCCTGGGCATTAAACTGGGCCATAAACTCCTCGACGCTGCCATAACGGCGGGTAAGGTCCTTATGCAGATCCATCACTGGCTCGAGTGGCTGGCCGCCTGGTACCATGCTCTGCCAAAACAAGCTGTGGTTGTAGTGGCCACCGCCGTGGTTGCGCACCGCTGTCTGCACACTGGCTGGTAGCTGCGACATATTCCGCAGCAGCGCCACGATATCGCCACTGGTTTCGACACCAGCTTGCTCCAGCGCCTGGTTTAGTTTGGTAACATAACCCTGGTGGTGCATATGGTGGTGTAGCTCCATAATCTGGCGGCTAATCACCGGCTCCAGGCTATCGTAGGCGTATGGTAATTGTGGTAATGTAAACATAATCTCCTTTCTTCCTGCTGATCGTATGTGCTGGCGCGGTGCCAGAGTCCAAGTGGCTTACTGCCCCCCTTGGGCTTGGCCACTGCCCTGCCTGCTCGGCGTTTCGAGCGTAATGTAGCGCTTAATTGCCCCGCGGGCCTCAAGCTGGCGCAAGCGGTTAGCAAAGGCCGTTAGCGGCACCTTAATGTACTGGTAATTAATGCGGCCGTCCTTATCTTTCTCGATCAGGCGCACAAAGTAGTAGCCATCGCCCTTGGTGCTCTTGACGGGGCCAACCACTTGGCCGGTTTTTAGCGTGGCTGCCAGGGCTGCCAGGCCACCATCGATATTGGTTTTCTTCACCCAGCCAGATGCCAGCAGCTGCACGTTCTGGTCGCGCTTACGGGCCTTTTCGGCGTAGAGCTGCAGCTCCTTGCCTGGCTCCTTTTTGATATCAGCTGCGATATCAGCCGCAGTAGCTTGGGCCTGGCTATCGATATGGTAGGTCACCGCCTGGCGCAACAGGTTCTGCTGCAGCGAGTAGCGGTTTTCCTCGCGGGTTTGGCCGTAAATTTGCAGCACCGAGCGGTCGTAGGCCTCCTGGCTAATCTCACCCTGGGACGAAGCCGTCTTGCGTAGCTCATCGATGCGCTCACTCACCTGCTGGTTGCTGACGGTAATCCCCTGCTCGCGGGCAATTTTACGGGCGTAGGCAAGGTTAATGGCATCCTTCATGGCGCTTTCTTTGTAGAAGGCATACTGGGCTTTGGCCTCGGGGCTGTTATCGGCGTAGCTATTCTGCTGCGGAGTTTCCTTGGTGCGGATGTAGGTCTGGGATGATTTAAAGCCAAGCAGGTAGTCCGAATAGCGCACCGGCTCACCATCCACATTGGCCACTGGTAGCGGTATCACCTGGGTCAAGCGGTAGAAGAAGGTGCTGGTGGTTTTCACTCTGTAGAGCGCCCAGTATGTCACACCACAGAAGATAACCAGCGCCAAGGCACCAATAATCAGGGCATTGGTAATCAGCCGGCGCTTGGTATACTGCACCGGGTACTTAAACTTGCGGCCGCTGGCAAGGATCTGCTCACGGTATTCGGCCACTGTTTCGTTGGTAATATGCTTTGGTTTTGGCTCGGCTTTACGGCCAAATTTAGGCATGGCTAGTTTCTTCTTCATACAACTCCTTTTGGTCAGCACCAGCAGCATCAGCTGCATCTTGTAATATATTATACAGCTTATGGGGGTGATCCGCATTGTGAATTACCAAATCCCCCACGTAGGTCTGGATTACCAGGGTGCCAAAGCCAAATAGCTCGCCGCTAAAGCCCGGAATTTGGTAGCTAATGGCATTGATTTTGGCAAGCTTGATTTCAATTACATGCGAGCCAAACATACCCTGCTGCGTTACCTGGCGCAGGCGCTGATCAGTCAAAATAAAGATAGAAAAATACCAAATAATAAAGTGGTAGGCAAATATCACCCCACCAACCACCAGGCCAGCCAGCGGCAGCAAAAACAGCTCGAGCTGGGTTTGCCAAATCAGTGGCGGAATGGCCGAAATTGCGAATGGCACCAGTAGGCCCAAGAAGCCTTTACGCATAGCGATAATATGGCGGCGGAAAACAAGCAGGACTTCTTCGCCCTGCCGCTGACCTTCAAATTGCGTGTTTTGTAAATGCGTTGCCATCCTGGTGGTTTACCCTGGTACCCTGGGCAGGAGTCGAACCTGCAACCTTCTCCTTAGGACGGAGCTGCTCTATCCAATTGAGCTACCAAGGCACCCTTTTATTGTAGCAATAATGGCCACAAAACGGAAGACGCCGCCCCTACTGGCAGAAGCGCTCATTGGCGGACTGGTACATGTAGAGTTCGTCGTCGCTAAACCAGTGGCTGATCTCTTGGCGGGCCTCGCTTGGGTCACCGCTGGCGTGAATCAGGTTCGGGATGGCCTTATCCTGGGCATCGGCATAGCCAAAGCTAATGTGCGAGTAATCACCGCGGATCGTCCCCGGTGCGGATGATTTAGGCTCGGTGCCACCCACCAGCTTGCGCACCAGGCTGACTGCTTCAACACCTTCAAACACCATGGCAATGACGGGGCCTTGGGTCATAAAATCAAGTGTAATAGTAAAGGCCTTATCACCACGGCGCGTGACCATTTTGCCGATTTCTTCGTAGTGGGTGTAGTAGTGTTCGCGGTTCGGGGCCAGCATCTTGGTGCCGATGATCTTCAGCCCAACCCGCTCAAAGCGGGTTAGGATCTCGCCCACAATACCACGCTGCACGGCATCCGGCTTAAATACCACCAGGGTGCGCTCAATTTGACTGTTACAAACTTGTTCCTTATCTGCCATAGGGTTCTCCGTTTAGTTTACTTTAGTATAGCAAACAAGCCGCCTTGTGCGCTATGCTAATAGTATGTATACGTCCGAGCTTTTGTATGATTATATTGAATCGCTCGAGGTTGAAGGCGGCCGCAGCAGCCGCACAGCCGCCAACTACACGCTGTATTTGCAGCGCTTTATTGAATTTACGGACGATATCAAGGTGGGCGACATCGAGCGCGAGACCATCCGCAAGTACCGCCTGTGGCTAAACCGTTACCAGAACGAGCACGGCGAAACCCTTTCTACCATTACCCAAAGCTACCACTTGATTGCCCTACGCGGCTTTTTGCAGTACCTGATGGAGCGCGATATTGACTCGCTGGCGCCAACCAAAATTAAGCTACCCAAAATCCACCGCAAGCAAGTTACCTTTTTACACTTTGATGAGGTGGAGCGCCTACTGGGCGTCATCGACACCAGCACCGAAGCTGGCCTACGTGACCGAGCGATTATCGAACTACTGTTTTCGAGCGGCCTGCGCGTCAGTGAGCTGGTAGCCCTTAATCGCGACCACGTCAATACCAAGCGGCGCGAATTTATGGTGCGCGGTAAAGGCCAAAAGGACCGGCCGGTCTTTGTCAGCGAAACAGCCGCCCAGCGCCTGGAGGATTACCTAGCTGCCCGCACCGATAGCCTGGTGCCGCTCTTTATTAGCTACAGCCGTAATTCACGTGCCACCAGCACCAGCGGGGATTTCCGCCGCCTCAGCGCCCGCAGCATCCAGCGTATGATTAGCCAGTACGCCCGCCTTGCTGGCATCACCAAGCACGTCAGCCCCCATACTATGCGCCACAGCTTCGCCACCGATCTACTAATGAACGGTGCCGACCTACGCAGCGTCCAGAGCATGCTGGGCCACAGCAACATCAGCACCACACAGGTTTACACCCACGTCACCGACCAACACCTGCGCGATATTCATAGTAAATTCCATAGTAACACATAGTCGCGCTACGGATTGCGCACATCCGGGCAGGTTGTACCGGTGGTTTGGCTATCGAACTCATCAGCACTATCAGTAATAATATAGGCCTTACAAATTGAGCCCGGCGAGCTGAGCGCAGCCCGTGGGTATGGCGCCTGCGTGTGGGATGCATCCTCTACCCGCGCTACCACTCGGCGGTACATTGTGCCGGCCCGGGCAGTCACGTCGATCTCTGCCTGCACATTGCGTAGTGCTACCGGCTGGCCATTATGCAGCAGCTCGAGCTGGATATCAGTTGCGTTGTAGAACGCAGCCAGGCTCAGGTAGGTTTTGGTGTGGCTATCGATTGGGCGCGGCAACGTTATATCCACCTGGCAGCGAAATTGGCTTGGGCCTGTGCCAGCGCCACTGCAACGTACTGCTTGCGGAGCATTGCCTTGGTCGGCCTCGCTGGTTTCTAAACTGGCGTTATCGGTGCCAATTGGTTTGTGCATATCCGGCGAGGTTTCGCCTTCAGTTTTCTTTAAGCTAATGTGTCCACTTGGTGAGCTAGCCGGCCCGCTCGTGATTGGATATAGGAACACGCTGCGGCTATCTTCGTCGATCGTTTGTGGCTTAATTGGTTCATTGGCTGCGTACTGAACCGCACCGACCCGCAACACCGTGCCGTAGCTATTCCATTCGTTTTTTGGCGGCAGCTTGAGCGTATTGTGCGGGCTATAGAACAAAGCCGGATTAGTACCGCGGGCATTGTGGCTCGGGCTAATTGGCCGCTTAATTTTATCGTCGTATTTAACCCAACTGACGCGCACAGTACTAGCCTCACTGGCGGCTTCGAGCGGCACGAGGCGCAGTGCTGAGTCTGGCTGCAAACGCCCACGGTAGGCGCTAACATTGGGTGTAATCTTTACGCAGGTGTAGGCTTGGTCGAGCGCTGTATCAGCATCGACCTTTTTAATTGGCAGTTCTGTTTGGGCGCCGCTCACACCCAAAGCTTGCGCCAAGCTGGCGCACCCGCCAGATTGCACCGCCGCGATAATGCGGCTGCACTGTACGTTGTGGCCTGCACCCTGCTGCTGGCAGTTATAGTACTGAGCCAGCAAACGCTTAGCATCTTCCACACCGGCTTGGGCGGCGTCACGTGCACTCTGCGAAAGCTCCGCTTGGCTGGCTCGGTTCTGGTCCGCCAGCATCAGTATCGTAAATCCAACCGTTACCACCACACATAAAAGCGATGCAAATATTACCACGAATAATGCCACCGCCCCGCTGCGTCCTTTATACTGACGCTGAGCCATCGTTGCTATAATCATAACAGTTATTATAATCCCCCTTGGCCAGTCCGGGCAATAAACTGCAGCGTGTTAATTGCACAATACTCCGCTTGGTTGGTACTCGCCTGGGCTGGTGGTTTACAGCGAGCATCTTGTGTGGTTATATTCTCATCACCCATCGTTGTACCGACTGTTAAACGAATGTTGTAATATGCTCCGGTAACAGGCTGTGTTGTTTTATTCTGCGCTGATCTTTTGGCAACAGTGTCATCTTGTGGAGCGGTGATTGTAAATTTATACAACATTAAATTAGTCTCTCCTTCACCAAAAACATTGAAGTATTTTTTACCATACAACACTGGTACGGTAATGCCATTATTGTCGGATTTACTATATTTACAAAGGCTATAATCGCTATCCGCCACACGCATAAACCGCACAGGCTGCATACGGTTGCCCCGCATACGAATATACTGGACACCCGGCTTAGGTGTTGCGTTATTTGCAACTGGCTGTAGATCACCTAGGTCGGCAAATGCTGCGCGTAGATTCCACACATAGCTGTACGTACCCGTACACAAGCGCCCACCAACCACCTGGCCATGCTCATTGTGGGCAACGTAGTAGTGCTGATTATACTGACTCGCCTGAGCTAGCCCTGCAGCCACACGCGGCGTCTGAGCGGCACCTGGCGCGTAGTAACCAACTGCAAACGGGCTAGCACCACCCACCGACTGCTGCAGATCCCGCACCACCGTGCGCGCCACTGTATTAATCTCACGCAGCGTACTGCCTTTATTATAGAGCCGCATCATGTGCTGTGTTGTGGTTGCTACCGCTACCAGCAGGACACCAATAAAAGCCATCGCGAGCATAAGCTCAACCAGCGTAAAACCACGTTCTGGTGGGCTAGATGAGCGTAGCATTACTCTACCCCCTTTGGCATATATAAACGCACAATAGTGCCCTGAACGCGCCACCGCGTGCCCAGCCCAACGCCTGGCCAGCAGGCCCGAATATGAAAATCGTAGGCCACACTACTCGTTAAGGCTGCTTCCTGACCCTGAACGCCATGTGGGTCACCCGTAACGCGCACAACCTGCACCCACAGCATGTTGCTAACGCTATGTCGGACTGTATTTTCTGGCGGGCGCACCTGGGCATAGGTATCAGCCGCCGCAAAGTAATCCGGGTGGGCGCCGTAGCTAATAACTTTGCTTGTTGCAGGGTCGATAAAGAAGGCTTTGGCTTGGTCGGCCTGGGCGGCGAACATGCTTGTATTGCCGGCCTTATGGGAGTTATCGCCAAATGTACACTCACTGCTACTAGCCAGCCTACCATAGTCGCCAGCTTGGGCCACAATAAGCTGCTTGGTTATATTATCCCACTGACTTGCAGCCCGCTGTGAGGCGGGTGTACCGAGGCCGCTTGCACTACTAAGCTTAGCCGCATGTAGGTGACGCAGCAGCTCAGCCTGGGAGTCGATTTCGTTGCGCACCTGTGTGGTTTCGAGCGACGTTTGGGCCGCATTAATGCCGCGGTTCATGACCGCCATCGCCCCCACCGCTACAGCAGCAAACACTGTCATAGCAAATAATACCTCTACCAAGGTATCGCCCTGATGAGTTCGTGTATATTTTACTATTTGTGGCATTGTTTGCCTTCCTGCTGCTCAAGATCGGCGCTTGGAATAATTTCGACGTCGCCCGGGCCGGTAGCTAAACCAGCAATACGAATAGCCAAAACGCCCCCAGGCCACAATGTGCCACGCGGCATACCAATGCAGGCCACGGTTTTATCATCCACTGCTTGGGCTTGCGGGCCCGTTGCCGTAAGCGTTGTTAAATCACGTGGTGAACCGCCAGCTGCAAAGATAGCACTCCGGCCACTCAGCTTATACGAACGCACGGCTCCATCCACCGGCGAGCGCAAAATCAGCAAAGCACTTGTAATATGTGGCGACGCCGGCGAGCTACCCGGCGCATAGGTACGCAATCCCCAGCTAGCGGCGTAGGTATGGCGGAGTGATTGCTCGGGTGCGAGCTTAACTTCGTACCCATCCAGGCCAGCGAGGGCCGAACGTGGGCTACTTGGTGTACGCAGGACACGAACAAGCTGGTTAGCCGGGCGTGGACGGGCTACAACTGGCCATGTATCCAGGCTCATCGCACCATCTGGCGCCGAACCAAACTGCAGCAGCCGCCCCACATAGTAGCAATCGCTGGTTCCTGGCGTCGTTGTTCGGCCGCCACATGGGTCAGGGCCGGTACGCTGGTTGCTCAGATTATACACGGCCTCAAATTCACCAGTTATAGCGCTGCGGATTTCCTGCACACCCTGGCGGTACTGCTGGGATTGGACCTGGGCACTTACCCCCGCCATAATACCAGCCAGCAACAGGCTACTTAGGCCAAGAAACAACATTACTTCGATAATGGTAAACCCACCGCGCTGGCTCCCTAACATAGTGGCTTTATTATAGCATAAGCCCTATAGTGTGCCGAACAGCATCTGCTGGTACCAACTAATCAGCTGCGGGCCAACCAGCATGGCAACCATAAAGGCGGCGATCAAAAATGGGCCAAACGGCACACGGCTACGGCGGGTAATAGTACCGCGCATAAGCCCTGGGATAATCACCACACACCCAAAGACGTTAGCCAGGAACACGACCAAAAAGGCTTGCTGCCAGCTACTGACAAACAGCGCGAACGGCACCAGTAAATAGACATCACCAAGGCCAACCCACCTACCCTTCGATACAAAACACAGCAGGCCGTACAGCCCCGGCATAAGCACCGCAGCGATACCGGCATGGAACAGCACCGCAGTGATCGTCACCTGGCCGGTTATAATCAAAATAAGTTTTATAATAAGGGCAATGATGCCTAGGGCGACCGTAAAACTAGTGACAAGCACGTACCACTTGGCGTCGTACATCCATTGCATTGCGAGTAAAACGATAGCAGCTAGCCACAATAGGCTTACGATGGCCAGCCACACCACGGGTAAATTGGGAGTAAGCAGTGTATACGAGGCAGTAAAGGCCAAACCAACACTAACTTCGGCCAAAAATTCCATCCAACCAATTGGTTTACGGCAGCGGCGGCAGCGACCCCGCAACACCAGCCAGCTGATAACGGGGATAAGGTCGTACCAGCACAGTTGGTAACCGCAGTGGAGGCAGTGCGAGCGGTCCTTGCGGGCACCAACTGCCGGCTGCTTAGCCAAACGCTTTTCCAGCGGAGTACTCGCAAGTTTTGGGTCGCGGCGTAGCTCGGCTGCCCGGATCCGCCACACGCTGGCAGCTGCAAAGCTCCCCATCGCCGCCCCGAGTACAAACAGGCCACACTGTATTACATATTCCATATCTCCCCCTCCTACCTGGTATTTAATATTCAGCGCAGTGCTGGCCGCCACCTTCTAGCTTAATACGCACAGCGCCGCTGCGACTACCAAGCCCAGCGCTGCTGCTGAGGCCACCAGTGCCGCTGCCACTACCGCTTGGTGCATCACCATCACAGCGGCCACCGGGCGTTACCAGGATCTGGCCACTGCCAGCGCCACCATCGAGCTGGCGCACAAATTGGTACTCGCTACCAAGCGGGTCGGCAAAGCTGGCGCCACTGCCGCTACCACCGGCCTTGAGCGTTAAATAATCATCCACAAACTGCCCAGCACCCAGGTTGCGCGACTGGCCGCTAGTGGCAAAGGGCGCCCGGCCGCGGTTATTGGTTTTGTAGTCGGTAATGGCGCTTACCAGGCGGCTGATATCGTTTTTGCGGGCGGTATCGCGCTGGCTACGCTGCAGGGCTGGTAGGGCCACAAATACCATCAGAATAATCAGCCCTGCCACTGCCAGCACCAGAACAATTTCGATAATCGTAAAACCTGCACGCGCCTTCATAGTTATGCTTATAATACGCTACCAGCGGTGGTTTGTCTAGCGCCCCAGGCGAGCACCCACTACATAGCGGGCCGCCTAACGCCCAACCACCCAGGGCTACAGCTGGCCGCTAGTGGTGCTGACAAGACTATAGAGCGGGAAGAAAATCGCCATAATAATACCGCCGGCCATAGCAGCCATCAGCACCATCAGCACGGGCTCGAGTGTGGTTGAAAGGGCTTTGACTTGCTCGTCCACCTCACCTTCGTAGACACGCGCCAAGCGGCCCAGCATGCCATCGATCTGGCCAGATTTTTCGCCAATTGCCACCATCTGCGGCACCAGCGGCAGGATGTACGGCTGCATGCTCAGGGCTTGGGATAGCTGCGCCCCGCCCTTCACTTGGCCGGCGGCAGTGGTAATACTAGCACCGACGTAGCTATTCCCCACTGCGGCGGCACAAATCTGCAGGGCATCGAGCACCGGCACGCCACTGGCGAGCAGCGTTTGGCCTGTGCGGGTAAAGCGCGCCATGTAGAGCCGCAGCGCCAATTGCCGCACCAGGGGCAGCTGCAGTAGTAATAGATCCTTGGTGCGCTGGCCAGCTGGCGACACAATATAGCTGCGCCCGGCCGCCACTGCTACTACTACCAGGGCCAACACGCCCCACCAGTACTGGCTGGTAAAGGCAGCGCAGGCCACCAGCACTTGGGTGAGCCAGGGCAGCGGCTGGTTCAGGCCTGCATACAGCCTGGCAACCTGCGGCACAACCGTGAGCATCATAAAGGTAATCACGGCAATAATCACCACCAGCACAATGGCTGGGTAGTAGAGCGCCCCCCGCACCCGGCGCATGGTTTCGGTGGCGGTTTCTTGCTGATCCGCCACGCGGGCCAGGGCATCGGCCAGCGTACCAGAGGCTTCACCAGCCCGCACCATAGCAATAAACACGCGGTCAAACACCGCGGGGTGGCGGGCAAACGATTCCTCGAGCGAGCGCCCGGCTTCAACGGCCGTTAGTACATCCTCTACCACTGCACGCATGCGCGGGTTGGCTAATTGGTCAGCAATCGTGCGCAGGCTCTGGGCCAGCGGCAAGCCGGCTTCGAGCAGCGTGGCAAGCTGGCGGGTGACCGCTACCCTATCCTTGGTGGTAATACGCTGGCGCAGGCGCTGCAGCCAATTGCCAGCAGCTTGCTCACGGATACGAATCGGCGTTAGATTCTGGGCCAGCAGGGTACGGGCGGCGGCCTGCTCGCTTTCGGCCTGCACCACCGAGCGCACCGTTTGGCCGCTGGTATCATCCTTGGCAATATAGCTATAACGCCGCACGCATCACTCCTCTACCCCCGAATAATCCGCTCAAATTCACCTAAATCAACCGCATAGTTGCGGGCTTCTTCGTACGTGACCGTACCAGCCTGCACCAGGCCCGCCAGCGTCCTGTCCATTGTTTGCATACCAAGCTCGGCGCCGGTTTGGATGACGGCATCCAGCTGGTAGCTCTTGCCTTCGCGGATGATATTACGCACCGCAGAATTAGCAATCAAAATTTCGCTAGCCACCACACGGCCACCATCAATGGCCGGCACCAGGCGCTGGCTACAGATCGCCATCAAAATATTAGAAAGCTGGGCTCGCACCTGGGGCTGCTGGTGCGGCGGGAAGACGTCGATCATGCGGTCCACACTCTGCGAGGCGCTGTTGGTGTGCAGGGTAGCGAACACCAAGTGGCCCGTTTCGGCAATGGTAATGGCGGCGCTAATTGTTTCCAGGTCGCGCATCTCACCAATCAGCACCACATCGGGGTCCTGGCGCAGGCTGGAGCGCAGCGCGGCGCTAAAGGAATAGGTATCGTAGTGGACTTCGCGCTGCACCACGACTGACTTTTTGCTTTTATGGGTGAACTCGATCGGGTCCTCGATGGTGATGATATGGGCTGACTTTTCGCTGTTAATCTTATCCACAATCGCGGCCAGCGTGGTGGATTTACCACTACCAGTCGGGCCCGTTACCAGCACCAAGCCGCGTGGGTAATTGGCAAACTCCGCCACCGCAGCGGGCATACCAAGCTCACCAATGCTTTTGATTTCGTTCGGGATCAGGCGCAGCGCCGCGGCCAGGCTACCCCGCTCGTGGAAGGCATTGACGCGGAACCGCCCCAGGGTACCAAAGGCAAAGCTAAAGTCAAATTCCTTATCGCGTAGCAGTACCTGGTGCTGGTCGTCATCCAAAATAGCAAAAATCAGCTTGCTGACGGTGGCGTCGTCCAGTACATCAGTGCCAGGGATTGGCATCAGGCTGCCATCGATGCGGATCATCGGCGGCAAACTAACCTGCAAGTGCAGGTCCGAGGCCCGCCGGCGCACGACTTCTTCGAGTAAAATTTCTATTCGCATATCTTGGTTCGTCATATTCCCCCTTTATACTGTGACGCGGTTTACTTCTTCTAGTGTGGTGATGCCATCAATCGCCTTCAGGTAGCCATCTTGGCGCATGGTAACCATACCTTGGGCGCGGGCCAGCTTTTCGATTTCGCTGCTGGTGGCGCGGCTGGTAATCAGCTTTTGGATGTCTTGGTTGATGGTCATAACCTCGTATAGGCCAATTCGGCCGCTGTAACCACCTGGTGTTTCGGGCGTATCGGTGCCCTCGGCCAGCTGATACTCGGGCCCGGTTGCCAGTGGCAAGCTGTGGTAGCCTAAATCCTCCGCCACTATGGTAGCTTGGTTGCTGGTTTGTGGCAAGATTGTGCCCACGGTTTGGCTAATCATACGGGCCTCAAGCTTGGTGGCAGGGCGAGTGGTGCGCTGCTCGGCCACACGGCGCACCAGGCGCTGGCCAATCACCGTATTCACCGTGCTGGCAATCAAGAAAGGCTCAATCCCCATATCCAGCAGGCGCGGTAGTACTCCGGCGGCGTTATTGGTGTGTAGCGTGCTAAATACCAGGTGGCCGGTTAGTGCCGCCTGCACCGCCAAGTTGGCTGTTTCGCGGTCACGGATTTCGCCCACCATCACCACATCGGGGTCCTGGCGCAGAATACTGCGCAGCCCACTGGCAAAGGTCAGCCCCACATCAGTATTCACCTGGATTTGGTTCACCCCGCTCATTTTGTATTCTACCGGGTCTTCCAGCGTGATAATATTAATTGATTCATCCTTAATAGCCCGCAGCAAAGCGTACATGGTCGTCGTCTTACCGCTACCGGTTGGGCCAGAGGTCAGCACCATACCACTGGGGCGTTTAATACCCTGCTCCACCGCCCGCAGCGACCGGCCAGCTAGGCCCATATCGCCAAGGTCAAAGTTCTGGCCGGTTTTATCCAGCAAGCGGATCACCACCTGCTCGCCCCATATCACTGGGCTAATGGCAATACGCAGGTCAACTTCTTTATCTGCCACCTTGACACCAAACTGGCCGTCTTGCGGCACGCGGTGTTCATCAATCTTAAGCTCGGCCAGGATTTTAACACGGCTCACCAGGGCTGGTTCCAGGCTTTTTGGCAGATCCATCACCTGGCGCAGCAAGCCATCAATCCGAAAGCGAATCACCAGCTTATCCTCGGTTGGCTCAATGTGGATATCGCTGGCGCTGGTTTTGGCAGCGTATTCTAGAATCGTACTAAGCGCCCGGCTAATCGGCGAATCCTGCACGATTGTCTTCACCCGGCTGGCAAGCTCCTGGCGGGTTTCCTGCTGCGATGCCTCGGCGGCGGCATCTACCGCCCCCAGGTCGGTTTTATACTGGGCCAGAACATGGCGCACACTGGCCTCAGAAGCCATGCATACCTTCAGCGACTGCTGCATCACGGTGGCTAGGTAATCCACCGTTTGCACATTGGCAGCATCCACCATGGCTACCGCTACGCGCCCACTAATAAACGCCAGCGGCACCGCCATAAAGCGCTCGGCCAGCTCGGCGGGTAGCGTCGCTAGCACATCTTGGTCGATACGGGCCCGGCGCAAATTCACATAGGGAATGCCGGCCAGCTCGGCCTGGGCATGCACAAGCAGCTCAGCGCTGGCCAGCTGGCGCTCACGCAGAACATCCACCAGCGGCCGGGTGGAACGCTCAGCCTCCTTGGTAGCGTCGGCCATGTCACCGGCTGTTACCAAGCCTTCGCCGACCAGCAGGCGGGCCAGGCGGCTACTAGTAGCAGCATCCACACGCGCAGGCATTAGCGGCCGGCTCCTTCGGCCCGGGTTTGGTTGGTTGCCTCGGTGTGGCCTTCAACGTAGACTTCGACTGTTGGGTTTAGTGCCCGTTCGTGGAAGACGCGGCGGTTAATCGTCACGCCCTGCTGGCCGGTTACCATCACACCGCTCACGTCCTCTACCTTGGCTTGCTGGCGCCCAATAAGGCCAAGCAGCAGGCTCATGACCATGGCGGTAACGGCCATAGCGACTACGGCTACCAGGATAGCGCTAGCGTATTCTGAGCGTCTCATCGTGCCTCCTGAATCGTTTTGACCCGCAGCGACACATCGGCTGGTGGGTAGTAATAGGTCACGCCGCTTAGCTGCACCGTCACCGATTGCCCACTCGCCACGCCGTTCATGGTATGGATGCTGAGTGGGCGGATTGAGCTTTCAGCCCGGGTCAGCGCCTGGCGCACGACCTCTGGTGTACCCGAAATACTGGCGCTAAAGGCAATCTGGCCCAGCCCACCAGCGCTTGGTTGCTCGCTGGCTTCACCACCCGGTGGGTCAACTGATAGCGCATCAACCGTAAGGCCCGGTATGTTAAAGACTTTCTTCTGTAGCGATGCGCCCAGTGCTAGGCGGTTTTCATCCGCCGGCATAGCATCCAGGATGGTCTGCACTCCGGGGGCGCTATCGCTTGAACGGACCTTTTTCAGATCAGGGCTGGTGCTAAGGAGATTCATATTAGTGCGTAAGTTCCCCAGCGCCTGGGCATTCTTGTGGATGGTACGGGCGGTAGCCTGCTTGTGCGCCAGCACGGTGTGGTGGAAGAGCCCAACCCGCACCACAAAGCCTAGCGCTACCAGGCTCATACCCAATACAACACCGGCAGCAGCCACCCACACCAGCACTGTGCGGCGGGTTTTGGTGGCAGCATGCTGGCGGCGCACCATGGTATCGAGGCGGTTTGGCAGCGGCATTAGGTGTTCCTCCGGCCAGCTGGCTTAAAGAGTTCCTCTGGCAAGCGCTGGTGTGAGTCCGTTACATTACCATTACCAAGCCCGCGTACCCGCAGCACATCGTACTGCTGACTCAGGAACCGCTCGTCGTAGGTAAAGCTCACCTTAAAGCTCACAGCCTTGGCGCCACCACTATCAGCATCAACGTAGGCTAGGTCGCGCAGGGTAATATCACGGGCAAGTAGCTCGTTTTCCTCCCCGGGCGCGCGGGTCACAGGTGGGGTTTGGAGCTCACTAGGTACGGCGTCATTCTTGGCTGGAATAAAGTAAAAGCGCGTGGCAGCCAGGTTCTTTTTAAAGACATCAGCCGCCTCGAACCCAGCCCGCTCCGTCTGCACCGAAAGCGTCATGGTCTTTTGCTGGCCATCAACGCTAAAGGCCGTAATAGCCACGCTACTGGGCGTGTTCTTTAAGCTAATTGCCCCAAGCAAGCTAAAAATACGCGAGTTCATCTGCTTGGTGGCGTGGGCTTTATCAATCTGGGCCAGCTGGTTATTAATGGTCACCATCTTGGCGACATCCGGCTGCTTACTAAACTCCTGGTGGGCGCGGGTGATATCACTGGTGGCGCTCGCTAGGAGGTACTGCTGCACGCCGAACACATACACACAGGCCAGTAGCAGCAGCCCGGTACTGACGGCAATGCTGGCGCCAGCCAGGGCAATTACCCGGTTGCGGGCGCGCTGCAGCACAAGTTGCTCGCGCTTGGCACTCGGCAGTAGGTTAACTTCTATCATACGCCCCCTTTGCGTAGGGCCAACCCCACTGCTGTAGCAAATTCAAATTCCACCGGCAGTACCTTGGTGCTTAAGTCCTGCGGAATGGTAATAGCGTGCCACGGGTTGGTGACTTCGGTCGTGACGCTCAGGCGGGCGGCGATGTACTCTGGCAAGAGGGGGATCACCCCACCATAGCCAGATAGCCGCACTGTTTGCACCGCTGCACCCGGGTAGTTCGTCTGGTAAAAGCGGGCGGATTTACTAATTTCGGAGGTTAAGTTATCGAGCGCACCCTGCAGTGTGCGCACCACTTGGCCCTCGAGCCTATCCTGGGCCAAGCCAAATTTTACAATAAACTGCCGCGCTTGGGCTGGCTGCACGGCCAGGTGCTGCACCAGGGCTGCTTCCATAGCCTGCAAACCGCCAGGCAGCGAGCGCACCAGCACCGGCTTTTCGCCGACGGTTACCACAATATCGGTGGCGGATTCACCAATCATAACCATAATATGCGCCCCGGTGGCCTCACGAGGTAGTAGCGCCCGCACCATCGCAATGGGGTTGGGCTCAGCGGCAATCACATTCAGGCCGGCCCCGTCCACCACTCGCACCATCATGTCGGCGTACTCCTTGGCGGTGCTAGTAATCAGCACCAGCTGCTTATCTTCCCCGCCAGGTGCTGGGCCCAGCACAACGTAGTCATACTGGGTATCATCCAGCGGCATGGGCAGGTACTGCTCGGCCTGGTATTTAAGGGTGCCAGCTAGTTCATCCGCACCCATGGTCGGCATTTCTATCACCGTGGTAAAGGTCTTGGCTGATGATAACCCAATCACCACATTGCGGGCCGTTACCCCAGCCTGCGCCACCACCGTTGCAATCGCAGCGGTAAGCTTCTTCTGCTGGGCGGGCGTGCCAGCTGCCAGCGTGCGGGCATCCACCGCTGCGTAGCCAACATGGCTCAGCCGGCAGTGCGCGCCCTGGTGCACAAGCTGCACCAACCGAATTGCCTGGGTACCAATATCAAGCGCAAAGAATTCGCCCAGCCCTTTTACTAGTTTCATACTGGCTTTATTATACATAAGCGTTACCAGCGATTGCAAGGCTCTTACCAGCCCTACCGGCGGGTTTACCAGCCCCTAGCAGCTGTAGTACACTGGCTGGGTACCACGCCGCAGCTACCCCAGCGGCCACTATGTAATAAAAGGAGCCTAGCTATGAGCCTATCTATCGGCATTGTTGGCCTGCCTAACGTTGGCAAATCAACCTTGTTTAATGCCCTAACCAATAATGATATTTTAGCCGCAAACTACCCCTTTGCTACCATCGAGCCCAATACCGGCATTGTGCCCGTGCCCGATGAGCGCCTGGGCGTGCTGGCCGGTATGTACGGCGCAGCCAAGGTGCTGCCCGCTACCGTCACCTTTGTGGATATTGCCGGGCTGGTAGCTGGCGCCAGCCAGGGCGAAGGCTTGGGCAATAAATTCCTGGCCAATATCCGCCAGACCAGCGCCGTGCTGCACGTGGTGCGTGCTTTTACTAGCAGCGACATCATGCGCCACGATGGCAAAATGGCCGCTAGCCCCAAGGATGATATCGATATCATCAATACCGAGCTGATTCTTGCCGACCTACAGACCATCGAAGGCCGCTTACCCAAGCTCCAAAAGGAAGCCAAGGCCAACCCAGCGGCCCGCCCCCGCATTGCTTACCTCGAGGAACTCGCGCGTCACCTGCAAGCCGGCACACCGCTTTCGCAGCTACCGCAGCTGGACCACGACGCCACCCGCGACTTACACCTACTCACTGCCAAGCCGGTGATTTACCTATTCAATGTTGATGAAACTGGCCTGAATGATGAAACCCTGCAGGCCGAGCTACGCCAGCTGGTAGCGCCAAGCCAAGCTATTTTTGTGTGCGCCGCGCTGGAGGACGAGCTAAAGGGCCTGCCGGCTGATGAAGCCAAGGAGCTGCTAGAAAGCTACGGTGTGCAGTCATCCGGCCTGGAGCAAACCATTCAGGCCGCCTACCACACACTCGGCCTGCAGAGTTACCTGACGGCCGGGCCCAAAGAAGTCCGGGCCTGGACCATCCCCCGCGGTGCCACTGCCCCACAAGCCGCCGGTGCCATCCACAGTGATTTTGAGCGCGGCTTTATTGCAGCCCAGATTATCAGCTACCCCGACCTGGTGGCAGCCGGCAGCGAGCAAGCTGCCAAGTTAGCGGGCAAGGTCCGCACCGAGGGCAAGGACTACATTATGCAGCCGGACGACGTAGTAGAGTTCCGTTTTAACGTCTAATTTCCATATCGACACGAACTAACCAATTGTGATGCACACCCTGGCCCCGGCTAGGGTGGTTTGCGTATTGGCATGGCTCTATATACGCATGGCACACCAATATACCACCTATGTGATATACCCCAAATAGTGCTATATCACGTGGTGAGTTACACTACCACTACCCCGCCATAACCAAAACGACCCCTGGTATAACACAAGGGGTCGTTTCATACACCAATCGCGTGGTGGCTAGCCACGCAGGCGTAGCTTATAAAAGCGCTCAACATTGCCTTTAGCACCCGCTACCTGGCTATCGCGCTTGGCCATAATTACAAAATACTGCCCAGCCCAAGCCTCAAAGTCGGCCAGAATCCGCCGGCGCATAGCATTGTTCTTTACCACGCCGCGGGTGGTCTGCCCCGGGCCAGCCTCAAACTGCGGCTTGACCATAGCAACCAGCGTGGTGCGTGAGCCCATAGCGTGCTGAGCCACGTGTGGTAGAATCTGGCGCAGGCTAATGAACGATACATCGCCCACAATAATGGTGGGGAGCTCCGGCGGGATAAAGTCGCGAATATCCGTCTTTTCGTGTAGGCAAATACGTGCATCGCCGCGCAGCGTGGGGTGGAGCTGGTCGGTGCCAACATCGACTGCATAGACGCGGCGAGCACCGTGCTGCAAGGCGTAATCGGTAAAGCCACCGGTGCTACTGCCGATATCCAGCACTACTGCACCGTCAAATTGTAGGCCAAACGTCTGCGCCACGCTGGCTAGCTTCAGCCCTGCCCGGCTCACATATTGCTCGTGCGCTTGTAGCTGCAGGCGTGCACCAGGCGGCACCAAAAAGCCGGGCTTTGTGACTACCCGGCCATTTATGGTTACCTGCCCCAGGCGAATGTAGCTTTCGGCCTGGGAACGGCTCTGTACGATGCCCAGACGGGCCACAGCGATGTCTAAGCGCTGCTTGGCCCCCGTAGGCGCTGTGCTGGCTTGCCCGCGGTCAGGCGCGGCCTGAGCCGGCTGCGAGCTACCAGCACCCGCAGCGGTGCCTCGGCTGGCAGTGCGTGGGCTACTTTTTGCGCTCACGGTAGTCGCCAGTGGCGGTATCGACGCTCACAATATCGCCTACCTTAATAAAGGCTGGTACCTTAATTACCTTGCCGGTTTCCAGCGTCGCATCCTTTAGCACACTGCTGGTGGTATCACCCTTCACCACATCCTCAGTGTAGGTTACCGCAAGGTATACGTTCTTCGGTAGCTCTACGGTAATCACCTTACCGTCAAATAGCTGCAGGTTAAGGGGTTCGCCTTCCTTCAGGTAACCTGCTGCGTCATCCACAATAGCTGCGCTAAGCTCAAACTGCTCAAAGCTTTCGGGGTCCATAAAGTGGTAGCTATCGCCATCACTATACAGGAACTGCACTGCCTTATTGGTGACATCAGCCGGCTCAATCTTATCCTGGCCCTTAAAGGTTTTGGGGATGACACTGCCATCAATCAGGTTTTTGAGCTTAACATTCACAATTGAACCGCCGCGACCCATGACCTTTTGGCCATATTCAACGACGCGGTAGGGCTTGCCATCAAGCTGGCACACCGTACCCTTTTTTAAATCTGTTGGTTGGTACATGTAGGTAAGCTCGGTTTAGTTATTGGTCACAAATGGTAGCAGGGCAAGGTGGCGGGCGCGCTTAATAGCCACCGCCAGCTGGCGCTGCTGTTTCACACTCAGGCCGGTCTTGCCAATTGGCTCAATCTTGCCGTATGGGTCAATAAACCGCTGCAGGGTTTTTACATCTTTGTAATCAAAATATGCTGGGATATCCTTTTTAAACTTCTTTGCCATGGTTGTAACTCCTTAAAATGGTATTTCGGAAAGATCGATTGGTGCGTCATCTATGGCGCTGGGGGCTGGGGTACTGGCGGCTTGCGCAGGGGCGCTGGGGCGGCTTTGGCCACCACCGGCGCCGTCGTTTGGCCCGTCTAGGAAGGTGACGTCAAAGGCCACTACCTCCACGCGGCTACGCTTTTTGCCGGTGTCTTTATCTTCCCAGCTATCCTGGCGCAGGCGGCCTTGTACGAGGCAGCGGCGGCCCTTGCTTAGGTACTGGTTAACCAGCTCGCCGGTCTTTTCCCAGGCAGTCACATCAAAAAAGTCTGCTTGGTCATCCTGGCCCTGGCGGTCCACTGCCAGGCTAAAGCTGGTGACGTTTTTACCACTGGCGGTGGTGCGCATATCAGGGTCGCGGGTCAGGCGCCCCATTAGTATTACTTGATTAATGCCCCTAGCCATATCGCTTTCCTCCTTTATATTATTCTGCGTCTTGGGTGTCTGCTGGTGCCTTCTTGGCAGCGTCGGCCAATGCCTGGCGGCCCTTGTGGTTGACCGTTACCAGCAGGTAGCGCAGCACGTCGTCGGTAATATTGAACGTGTTGCTGATTTTGAGCGGTGCCTGGGCTGGCAGGCTCAGTTCAAAGTACACGTAGTGTGCAAAATCCTCTTGCTGGATCTTGTAGGCCAGGCGCTTTTTGCCCCAAGCGTCCTCGCTGGTAATGCTGCCGCCAGCTTGGGTAATAATATCGCGTACTTGCTGCAAGCTAGCAGCCTCGGCCTCTTCCTGGCCTGGGCGCAGCAGCACGGTTAGTTCGTATTCCTTCATGATATCTCCTTTGGAATCCTTATGGATGCGTATACCTATGGGCGCACCAAGGCATACCCGTAGCACACGCAGGGTTACTATACATGTGCCATTATACCAAATTTGGCTGGCGGTGGCTACACTGCCCCCATGCGGCGCCCGTCGCTAGTGGCCTTGGCTATGGTGGCGGGGCGCGTGCGCTACTTGCATTTTACGGCTATTAGTGATATATATATATTGACCTTTGTTCACCCGTGCAGCCTGTGAGCGCCCGGCGTGGGCGCTGTGGTTGCACCTTCCGAAAGGAATTTTAAAATGTTCGAAGCGCAAATCGTTGACTCGGAATACATGACGTTCATGTATCTTGCCGGTGGGCTTTTAGTCACACTTGCCAACTTCTTAGTTGGCAAGTTGCTATGGCAACTGGTCTGGTGTACTCTTTTTTGTGAAAAGAAAAATGTACCAGAAAAACTTAAAGGGCTGTTGCTTTACTGGACTGCTGGTATTATCGGCGTAGGTTTTCACCTAGCCCTCAGGAGCGACCCGCTCCTTGCAAATACCAACGTCCGGCTCGGTATAGTAGCTGGTATTATTATTGCCAGCATCATCTACACGATGACTGCGGCAAAAGTTGTACTTCTTGCGTATATGCGCAAGGAGCATAAGGAGTGCAATCTCACCAGAGAAGCGGTCTTCAGCTAAAATTCCACTGTCCACCTGTCCACCCCCTATCTTTTAAGGAGGCTGTCGTGTATGACGATTCGGATTTTGCCCTGTACGTGGCAATATTTATTTTCATTATAATCATCATTGCGAGCGCATAGGAGGACCGGCCGCCCCACTTGCTACAAGTGGGGCTTTTATTATGTGGTACAATCTTAGTATAACCATTAATACGAAAGGGAGTTTGTATGCCTACCAAGGACACTACTTCACCAAAAAAGGCGGCAACGCCAGCACCCGCTGCTGCACCCGCAGCACCGGCGGCGCCAAGTGCACCAGCCCCACAGGCCACCGGGCCAATTATTAACCAAGCAGCTGCCGTTGAGCTCCTGACGCAAAAGCTACCCATCCCCTACCCAGCTGCCTTGGTCGTGCTGGTAGGGCTCGCGATTGTCAACGCCAGCAGCCTAATTGGCATCATTAATATTGGGCTCGAAAAGCTCTTCGCCACCGGCAGCGGCACCAGCAGCCTGTTTGCGAACGCTATGGCCGGCAGCGTGCAGGCAGTATCCGCTATGCTACAGGCATCAATGCTGATTGTGGGCATCCCCGCACTGATCTTCCTAGTAAAGGTTGTCAATAAATACGAAGACTCCGAGCCATGGCGCACACGGCAAAAACTCCGCCGCGCTACCTACGCAATTGGCGCCACCCTACTAGTCATTACCCTGCTTGGTACCATGGTGCAAATGGTATTTAGCCTGCTCGTAGCTGGTGCTGGCAGCAACGTTGGCGCGACGGTGCTGCGCGTGCTGATTAGCAGTATTATTAGCCTAACGGTTGTTGGCGGTGCCCTGTATGCGCTGGTAAACTTTTCGCGCCAGCAGAACGCTAGTACCGTGCGCACTATCTTTATTGCCGCAGTTGCTATTGCTGTGGTGATGGTGCCATTTGCGCTCTACCAGGTATACACCAAGGGTGTGAGCGATAGCAGCAGCTCACGCTCACGCAGCAGCAGTGAATCCCTGCGCGACTACAGCACCGGTGGCTACCGCTCACGTTCTGGCAGCGGCAGCAGCTGGTCAGATATGTAGCCCTCGGCAGGTTCAGCCAAACACCCGCCACCCCAAAACCCCGCCCTGTTACAGGCGGGGTTTTCTGTGCACGCACTAGATAGGCTGCGGCCTCAGCTGGGGCCCCTCGCCCGGGCTAGGGGCTACAAGGTAAGCCGCCAGGCGTGCTACAACTAGGGGCTAGGCCGCCGGGCCTATTCTAGCTCTTCGAGGCTGCTGACCAGCACCTCACGCGGGCGGGCGCCATCAGCCGGGCCGATCACGCCGTGCTCCTCGAGCTCTTCTATCAGGCGGGCAGCCCGGGCGTAGCCAACGCGCAGGCGGCGCTGCAATAAGCTGGCGCTGGCCTTTTTACTTTCGATCACCACACGCAGGGCGTCCTTATACATATCGTCGGTGCCATCGCTGCCGCCGCCGTCAAAGTCCATCACCACGCCGCCCTTGCCGTTCAGCTGGACGGGCTGGGCTACGATCTCGTCGTTATACTGCGGGGCGGATTGTGCCCGTAAGTGGTCGGTGATTTTATTCACTTCATCGTCCGTTACCCAGGCACCCTGGATACGCTTAGGCTTGCCCATTTGGGCAGTCTTCATCAGCATATCACCGTAGCCCAGCAGCTTTTCGGCTCCGTTTTGATCCAGAATGGTGCGGCTATCCACCTGCCCAGCAACGGTAAAGGCAATGCGGGCCGGCACGTTGGCCTTAATAAGGCCGGTGATCACATCCACACTGGGCCGCTGCGTCGCTAGCACCAGGTGAATACCTACGGCGCGGGCTTTCTGGGCCAGGCGCACAATCAAGGCCTCCACATCGCGCGCGGCGAGCATCATCAGGTCGGCCAGCTCGTCAATCACAATCACGATATAGGGCATGGCGCCCTCCTCGTGCTGCTGCATATTGCCGTTTTCGTCGGCTACGCTAATGGTGCGGCCACGCTGGGCCAGGCGCTGGTTATAGGTTTTGATATCGCGGATTTTTTCTTCTGCCAGCAGCTTGTAGCGGCGCTCCATTTCGTTTACGGCCCATTTTAGCGCGCTGATGGTCTTTTCGGGGTTGTTGATAACAGGGGTCAGCAGGTGCGGAATATCCTCGTACGGCGCCATTTCTACCTGCTTGGGGTCCACCAGAATCAGCTTCATATCACTGGGGCTATTGCGGTAGAGTAAGCTGGTCAGCAGGGTGTTAATCATGACCGATTTACCAGAGCCCGTCTGCCCGGCAATCAGTAGGTGCGGCATTTTATTCAGCTCACCCACCACGGCACTACCCGAAATATCCTTACCAATTGCAAAGCTCAGCGGTTCGGTGGCGTTCTTCCACTGCTTTGATTCCAGCACGCCGTAGAGGCGCACATCCGCGGCCCGCACGTTCGGTACCTCGATACCCACCGCCTTTTTGCCCGGAATCGGTGCCTCGATACGTAGGCTGGAGGCCGCCAGGTTGAGCGCAATGTTGCTTTCTAGGTTGGCAATGCGCGTCAGCTTCACGCCGCTTGGTGGGCGCAGGGTGTACTGGGTGACCTTGGGGCCAATATTGGCGCCTTCCATCTCGACATTAATATTAAACTCACGCAGGGTGTCCTGGATGATCTGCGCGTTCGCCTGTACATCGCCAGTATCAGCCGGGCGCTGCTTTTTTTCGAGGATATCGAGGCTTGGCGGCTGCCAGTTGGGGTCACTGACTGCTACCAGGGCCTGGCGCTGCTCGGCCTGGCTGTCCTGTGTGGCAGCCCCGGCGCCCTTAAGGCTGGTAGTGCGCTTCTTCTTTGGCTCTTTATCTGGCACGTGCGGGTTGGTTTCGGTTGGCACGCCCATGTTCATGGTAAAGTCATCACTCAGGGTGCTCTTGGCAGCTGGCTGCTCATCGCGGTTCTTGTGCCCGCCACCAAAGCTCAGGCGAGCCTTCTTCGCGCTGTCCTTATCGCCAGTATCAGTAGCAGCTAGCTTACCGGCCACCTCGGCGTTGGCTTTGTCTTCATCTGTACGGGTTGGCGTTATCCAGCCCCACACCGCCCGCATAATGGTAATCGGCGAGGTGCGCACAATAAAGAGGATGGTAATGGCAATCAGCAGCATATACAGGAACACCCCAACCGAAGCGCTCACCAGTGGTAGCATCAGGTAATCATTCAGAGTGCGACCCACCCAGCCACCGGTTGGGTGCCCGTGGGCATCGTGCAGCAGGCCAAACAGCCCCGCAAACCACACCAGTACCAGGTAGGATGCGCATTTCATAGCCAGGGGCAGGCGGTTATCCTCTGCCCGGAAGATTTCTACCGCCACATACATACACAGCAGCGGCACCACGTAGACAGCGTAGCCAATCAGCCCCAGGCTAGCTGCCTGCAGCCAATCCAGCACCGGGCCCCCTGCCCCACACCAGGTCACAATATAGAGCACGGCTACAGCCAGCAGGGCCACAGCCCCAACTTGCGCCCAGAACCCCGGTGGCAGCGCATGCTGCGGGGCAGCTGGTTTTTTGGCGGTTGATTTTTTACGGCGGCGGGCAGCCGGCGTGGTTTTGCGCTTTTTAGCTGGCATAGGTATAGTCCTTTTTGTTCGTTTTAGCTAACGTATTTGACTATATTATGGCAAAAAATACCACATTTTACAAGTGGTTATGTCTACTGCCCTCCCCATCGTTATGACGCCGCAGCACTTGGGTAATCAGCGCACCGCTTCATAATCCATGCCACGATATACTGCACGATATTCTTTTCAAAGCCCGTAAAATTATGATCGGCGCCCATCAACTCATACGTATCGAGGTTTGGCACATATCCAGTTACTAGCCCAAGTGCTTGCCGAACAGGGATCATTGTGCCAAAATCTTCCGACCCATATGCAAGCAAAACCGGTTGCTGTATGCTCTTCAGTTGCCTAAAAGGCATTATTACTTGGCCCTTTGCACACGGCGCCCGTTTAAACGGGAACATGTCGTAGTCTCCGTCTTCATTCAGTAGCTCATACAGTGACCGCCACGATATTGGGTGGTCACCAGGGAAATATTCTGGCGGCACGAGACGGCGCGGGCTGCTCCGTTGCTTTTCTTTAGATATTTGTATAATTTGCTCAAGCGTATCAGCAGTATACCTTGACCGCTGCAGCGCCACGTCATCACCACCAGACAGCAGCACCGCGCCCGCGACAGGTAGTGCATATGTCGCACGGCTGCTCAGTCCATACACGATCTTGTTTGCACCAGTCGAATGACCGACGAGCACAGCAGATTCATAACCACTCTGGGCAGCCCACTTAATAACGCCCGAGAGATCGTAAACAAAGTCACGTATAACCTCATACGCCATGCCACCCATATAGGACTGCCCCTGTACGGTATCGAATTTCGTCATATAGCCAGCACCCCGGTTATTAAAAGCGATAAAATCGAGCCCGTGTTGGTTACATAATCTGCCGAATGTGTCAGTCATGTGGGGTGACCTTATGATGGAAGAACTACCAGCACCATGGACATATACAACCACCTGCGTGCCACCCGCCGCGTACCACAATGCAGGCAGCAAAACCCCGTCATCTGCTTGTACCAGTATGTGGCGAAGCTCGCTCATGCTCGTTATATTCCTCTTTATACTTTACACCAGTAAGATCAGCATCCTTGTGGCTTCCTCCTATCAAAGCTTCTATTTTCCCCGCCACGGCCTCAAAGCGGGCATGAGCGCGGAATGCATCCCAATCTACCCAAGCAAATCCGTTTGATTCATCGGGATCAATCGTCACGCCGGTTTCTTTAGTCACAAACAGGTACCGAAAATCGTGGTGATAGTGGCCCGGCTCACCCTTTTTGGGGTTTTCTGGGATAACGTGCGTATCGATATCAAACGGCACTTGGGGATTGTCGGCATAGAGACTCCTCAGCTGCAACTGGCTACGGTCAAGCCCCGTTTCCTCCATAACTTCACGCTCCGCGGCGGCCAAAATAGTTTCATCGGCTGGCTCCACATGCCCACCAGGCTGCAGTAACGTGCCAAGCGATTTGTGCTGCAGTAACAGCACCTGCTTGGTAGCCGGGGTTCACAATAAACGCGCTGGCAGTCACGTGGCCAACAAAGTTGGTGCGCTGCGTTAGCTCACCATCGCCACACTGCAGCTGCTTTGCAAGCAACCGCAGGCGGGCTGCCTCGGCCGGATAGTGCTTACGGTACCTAGCAAAACTATCGCTAATCTGCATGGCAGCGCGTTTTGGCCTAATACGCCGGTACTTCGCGGTGGTTTTTAGGCTCGGCGACTTCGGTATCGGGCACTTGCTTAGGCGGGAACTTTTTGGCCGGTGGGCGTTTGTATTCAGCAGGTGCAGCGTCGGGCGCGGCTGCGGCGTCGTGTGTACTACTGCGGCGCGAACGGCTACGGCCAGGGCGAGCCTCGCGGCGGGCAGGTTTGGCCGGTGCTGCAGGTGCCACGCGGCCACCACCGACTTCGTTAATAACTGGGATAACAATCGGCGTGCGGCGGGTTTGGTCGTACAAAAGATGGGTGATTTCGTCTTTAATCTCTTTCTTCAGGACATCCATATCCACCTTCTTGCCACCGAACGAGCGCGCCACCTTCTGCTTAAGATACTGGCGGATTAGGTTCATCAATTCCTCGCTATCACGCAGATAAATAAAGCCGCGGCTAATGATATCTGGGCTGGTCAGCAGCCGGCCAGTGCCACGCTGCACAGTCAGCATTACCACAAAAATGCCCTCTTGGCTCATGTGGATACGGTCTTTCAGTACAACCTCCGATACAATCGAGCCGCTATCATCATACATCACCCCACCCACCTGGATGCGGCCATTCTTGCGGGCGCCACCAGGGGTAATTTCTAGCACATCGCCACTATCGCACACAAAGATATGATCACGTGGGATGGCGCAGTCCTTTTCGGCTAGCTCGGCGTTATGCACCAGCATGTGGAACTCACCGTGGATAGGCATGTAGTAGGTTGGGTTCAGAGCGGTGATAAGCTTCACGTGGTCGTCGTAGTAGCCATGGCCCGATAGGTGCAAGGGGCCAACGCCCGTCAGGTGGGTTTTGCCGTTTTGGATCACGCGGGAGCCTTCACGCATCAGGCCATCAACGGTGCGCACCACGTACTTTTCGTTGCCTGGGATAGCGTTCGAGCTAAACACAACCACATCGGTGTTTTTGATCTTGACGTGGCGGTGGGCGCCGCTAGCCATACGGTTGAGCACCGCGTTAAACTCGCCCTGGCTACCGGTACACACCAGTGTAAACTTACCATCCGGGTATTTAATAAGGTCTTCCATTTTAACAATCACATCCTTAGGGATGGTAATTGCCCCGGCCCGCAAGGCTACCTCAAGGTTCTGGATCATGCTATAGCCAGCAAAGGCCACCTTGCGCCCAGCCCGCTTGGCCTCTGTTAGAATACCCTGGATACGGTGAATCTGCGAGCTAAAGCAGCTAATAATCAAGCGGTTATGCTGGTACTGCTCCATCACTTGGCCAATACTCTTTTGGATATCGGGCTCGCCGTGGGTATGGGTACCAGCGCTTTCACAGTTGGTGCTTTCGTTCATCAGCAGCGTGATACCCTCTTTGGCCGCGATTTCCGTCAGGCGCTCTAAGTCGAACTTCTTGCCATCAACCGGGTTTTCTTCAAAACGCCAGTCGCCGGTATCCACCAGCACACCCAGTGGCGTCCGGATAACCACCGCGGTACTATCCGGGATGGAGTGGTTCACCCGCACTAGCTCAACGCTAAAGTTATCGCCTAGCTGCACGCGCTCGTGGGCTTCGGGGTTAAGCTCGTGGTACTCTGGGGTAAACGAGCCGTCGGTTTCTTCCATAGTGCGCTTCAGCATACCAATGGTAAACTTACTGGCATACACCGGCGCTGGGATTTGGCTAATAAAATGGCGGAAGGAGCCAATATGGTCCAGGTGCCCGTGAGTGAACACGTGCCCGCGGATTTTGTGCTTGTTTTCGAGCAAGTAGCTGATATCTGGCGTGATGTAATTAATACCTGGGTAGTCGCTACCAGGGAACAAAAAGCCCATATCCACCACAATAATTTCGTTATCGTACTCTATGGCCATCATGTTTTTGCCAATGCCCATTTCGCCCAGGCCCCCAATGGGGATCACGCGGAGCTTGGGGCCCTTGGTTTTTGGCTGGCGCTTCCATTCTGCCATGCTAAACTGGCGGCCTTCGTAGCCGTTATAAATCGATTTATTGACTGGGATATCAATCGTATGCTGGCTGGCACGGGCGTTGACGCCCTCCGATACCCGCCGCTGGGCGCGAAAAACCTCGCCTTTACGCGTCGTCGTGTGGTTCAGTGCCGCAATGTTTGATTTTTTCTTGGCATGTGCAGCTGGGCGCTTGCTTACATCATCGGCCTGCGCCTGGGCGAGTCGTCGTTGCCCCATAGGTATAGTTCTCCTTCTAATTACAATCTTGATTTTGCTTAAGACAAGCGCCCGTTCACGCTCCCCCGAGCTCGCGCTTTGCCTGCAGTAGTTATAAAATTAATGGTTATTGTACCAAAGCTGAGCCTGGGCGTCAAGCAGCCGGCCGCCGGGCCCGCGCGCAGGCCCGATTGCCTGGTATTACCAGGCCGCCGCTGCCCACTACGTATTGCTTGACTTTCTGCCCATGTATTGATATATATATCAACCTTTGGCCATGCACAGTCGTGCCGTGGCAGGGTTGTTCCTTTGTTCCCTATCCTACTCGAAAGGATTTTTGCCATGTTTACTGGAGCTATACGTAAGATTGCCGCTGTCGCCATAGTTGGAGCCTGCGCTCTGGGTGTAGGGGCGTGTGATGCGCTTGACACTAGCCATGAAACAGTCAACCTATTGGTTGACAATAAATGTCAGGGGTTTAAAGTCAAAACGTACGGCGACCCCGACATCAAGTATGCGAGCCGTGATAAGGTACTAAAGGATGTCTTCGGTCTGGAGTCGGGTAAAGAATACCCGCTCCAGCTCGGGAGCCAGACCGCTGGTATCCAAGGGCAGTTCTATAGTGGCTTTTTTGCCACCTACGGCAGCCTCAATGGCGGGCCGGATGTTACTGTCACGTTCGTACAAGGTAACCGGCGTTGGCCGGTTACCATCCCGCGTGATAAGATCGTCTTCGAGGTGGTAGATCAACTCGAAGACACCAGCTTCGCGCTGGATATCAACTGGCTTGACGAGTCCTACAGTAGCGACCCGCACAACAGTCATAACGGATATAACTTGTATACCTATAAGGGGGGCGAACTTGTATCCCCCTGTTATATGGACGAAGACCGTCCTATAATCGATCTGTCTAAGCTTACCCTTGGACAGACTCTGATACGGTGGGACGAAAGCACCATCACCGGTGCCACAATCAAACTCACCGCTGAGCAATATGCTCAGCTAGTGGGGACGATTGATCCCACTGCACCAGTTGCACCTTCAACCCCAACCGAATAGGAGGACGACAGCCCCACGTACCACAAGTGGGGCTTTTTATAGCACCAGGGGCCCGGGCCAAGTGCTTGTATTTCTACGCTATTCATGGTATATGTAAGATTGACCCTTGTTCACCCGTGCAGTCTTAGCAGTGTCCGGTGTGGACGCTGTGGTTGCACCTTCCGAAAGGAGGGATTATGAAAAAAGAAGATGCTTTCATGATCCTATTTGTTATAATAGCGGTCATCACCTTCTTGGTGATCGCTATATTCAGCTAGAAAGCTCCGCCCCACGCTTACTACCGCGTGGGGCTTTTCTTACCGTATCATTGCGTCCAAGCCGCCTGGCCCGGCCGAAATCGACTCGTAGTGGTCCTGGCCGGCCAGTACCTGGCGGTCGGTGGCAATACCAGCCTGGCGGTAGTATTTAACACCTTCGCTACTGGCTTCGAGGGCATCAAACCCACCATCATCGCCACCAGCACTTGGGGAATCGCGGCTACCAACCAGCCAGCGCATACTAAAGTTACCACGCAGGCCGCCGACATTCGGCGTAGTATAGGCACCACCGCCGCCAACCATCAGGGCGCCGCCACCGGTAATCAGGCTATTATAGCGCGGCAGGAACTTGTAGGTAAGCACCTCTGCCCCGCCGGAGTAGCCCGCCAGCCACACCTGGCGTTGATTAATATTATAGCGCTGGTATATATGCTTGACGAGCTCGCCCAGGTAGGTGGTAGAGCTATCCTGGCGCCACCAGGTTTTGGTACCGCCATCGGGCGTTTTAGGCGCAATCAGCACCATACCACGCCGCCGGGCCACCTGGGCATAGGCCTGCAGAGTGCCACTGGTTGGCTTGCCAAATTCACCGTGGCCATCGCCGTGTAGGTAGATCATCAGCCCAAAGGCGCCCGGCTTGCCAGCCAGATGTGCTGCATACAAGTGGTACTGGCTGCTGCCGCCCGCGCCGCTAAAGTTCACGTAGGTTTGGTCCGCCAGTGGGCCACCGCTACCATTGGTGCCAGGTGTGCGGCCGTCGCTGCTACCACCAGGGCCAGTGCTGCCGCCAGGCTTGGGTTTGGTGTCTTTATCGCCCGGTTTTTTGGTATCAAAATTCTTGGCCTTGTTGTACCATTCGTCAATCATTTTGATGATTATATCGATAAACTTCTTCATAACGGGGTGTGGTTGGCCATCCGGTGGCTGAGCGGTTGATTCGGCGCTGATAAGGGGCGCGACGGGTGTAAAGCTACCTGGTGCAGGGCTGGGGCGCGTTGCCAGCCACCAGGCACACACCAAGCCACCAAGCACAAGCACTGCGCTGGTACATCCCCCCCACCACATAAGCCGCCGGCGCTGACGGCGGCGTGCAATACTTTGTATGCCCATGTACACCTAGTATACCACATAAAACAACCCCTCGCACCAGGCGGGGGTTGTATGGGTGGGTAGCAAGCCTTACTTAGCCGCGGTTAACATCGTTATAGCGGTTGGTAACGGTGCGGCCCAGCGCGTTCAGCTCGGTGTTGACATCGGCGTCGCTAAATTCCCTACGCAGATTACGGCTAAAGTCACTGGTAGCTTCCGTTAATGTACGAGCCTTCTGGCGGAACTCTAGGTTTGCCTTGCTCAGGCGTGAGCTATCCTTGGCTTCGACTGCATCAAGCATCTCTACAAAGGCTTTGCGCATTTCCTTCATTGCTGTGGTGCCCTTGGCGCCGAGGTTGCGGATAGTGTCGCTCTTGGCATCCTTCAGGCCTTCCATAGCCTTGGTACACTTGCTAGCGGTTTCGTCATACTCAGCTAGGACCTTCTCTTTATCGCTACTGCCAACAGAGGTACGGCGCACATTACCGCAGTCTTCGCTGACGCTCTGCATCTTGTCCATCGAGCCCATCAGCTCATCTACCTTCTTTTCGAAGGTTTCGTTCTTCTTGGTAAAGGCTTCGTACTTTTCTTTAATTTCGTTGTCGCCCGTCATGACCTTCAGGTCCTTCAGTTTAGCGGCAGCATCCTTATACTTATTGAATGATTCCTGGAACCGGTCTGCGTTGGCACTACTACTGCTACTACCATAGCTGCTCCTACTAATGCTGCTGAGCGCGGCGCTACCCGATGCGCTATAGGTATTGCGGACTTCTTGCATGGCCTCGTAGGCTTTGCGGTAATCTTCTTTGTTTGGCCCCTGGAAGAAAAGCATCCACACGGCAATCAGCACAACCAAGATGGCAACGATACCACCACCAATCAAGAGTGGTTTTTTTGAATCACCGTGCTGTGGTGTCGCGGCCGGTGCGGGCGCCGGCGTGTTAGTTGTTGGTGTCGAGGTTGGTTCTTGTGCCATGTACCTTTCTCCATTAGTTTATTTTGTAATACTCTACCCAGTATAACAAACTTTATGCTTATTTTTCGTCTTCATTGCTATTTACACAACATTATTGTATACTTACCAGATGAAGCCGGCACCACCCATGCGCCTGGTTTGTACCTATTATATTTGTACCTTAAGAGCCTAAAGGAGGAAGCTATGGCTCTGCTTGCCTACCAGGCAACGCCCGCCTACCCCCGCCCCCAGCACGAGGACTGGCTGTGCTACCAGCGCTTTGCACCGATGCGGCCGGGGCAATCCTACCGGCCACTGGCTAACCAGCAGGTGCCCTGCCTGCCCGGTACCAATGCTGGGCGTCAAGCCCACGGGGTATTGCAGCGCTACCAGCAGCAGGTTGCTGCGCGCCAGCCAGGTGCGCTGCCGCTAGAGCAGGTGGAGGTATTCTACCTGCCCGCCCAGAGCCTGACCGGGCTGCTTGTGTATAATCAAGCCCACAAGCCGGTTTTGTACTTGCCGGCAGCTGGGTTCTGCAGCTCGGCCGCCCAGCGCTTAACTGGCCAGGTACTCAATGCCTGCGGTGTGCCGCACACAGTGGTCGCCGCCGCGCAGCAGCAAGTCTGGCAGGCGGGGCTGCATACGCCCTACCAGGCCATCTTCCGGCGGCCACGCTTTCAGGACGCGTGGCAGGTTGCCTGCACCTTTCCTTAAGCAGGTGCCTTGGCGCAATCCTAGCACGGAGTTGCCATCAAACACCACGCTCGCACCTTACAACGCCACAACCCCACCAGTCACCTGGTGGGGTTTTCTCACGCCGCAGCGCGAAGCGTTCGCGTTGTATCGTGCGGTGGCTGCTAGTGCTACGCGGCTGGCTGCTCAACGTTCTTCATGGTCAAGCTCAAGCGGCCACGCTCATCGATACCGGTGAGCAGCACGGCCACACGCTGGCCTTCCTGCAGTACGTCCGTTACCTTTTCGACCCGCTTGTTACTTAGCTGGCTAATATGCACCATCCCATCCACGCCAGGCAAAATGTTCACAAAGGCGCCAAAGTCCTTAATCGTCACCACGGTGCCGGTGTAGGTGCGGCCAACTTCGGGCTCTTCCACCAGGCTTTTAATCCAGGCCAGCGCCTTCTCAATCGCCTCACCATTGGGGCTGGCAATGGTAATTAGGCCGTCTTCTTTAATATCTACCTCGGCACCAGTTTCGCTAGTGATTTTGTTGATGGTTTCGCCACCCTTGCCGATAACAGCACCAATTTTATCCGGGTTAATCTTGAGCTTTTCGATACGCGGCGCATAGGGGCTGAGTTCTTTACGTGGCGCTGGCAACACACTCAGCATGTGCTCCAGGATATGGGCACGACCAGCCTTACTCTGCTCAAGCGCCTGGCGCAGCACCTGCACGGGCAGACCATGCACCTTCATATCCATCTGCAAGGCTGTAATACCCTTGCTCGTACCCGTCACCTTAAAGTCCATGTCGCCAGCAAAATCCTCGGCGTCGGCAATGTCGCTCAGTACGTAGGGCGTGTCGCCATCCATCATCAGGCCCATGGCAATACCGCTAACCGGGGCTTTGATGGGCACGCCAGCGTCCATCAGGGCCAAGCAGCTGCTACAGGTGGCCGCCATGCTGGTGGAGCCGTTTTGGCTCATGATTTCCGTCACGCTGCGAATGGCATAGGGGAACTCTTCTTCACTCGGCAATACCGCCGTCAGGGCGCGCTCCGCCAAGTACCCGTGGCCAATTTCACGCCGACCGGGGCTACCAAGGCGCTTCACCTCACCCACCGTGTAGCCGGGGGCGTTGTAGTGGTGCATGTAGCGGCGCTCGCCTTCTGTTACCTCCATGGTATCGACTAACTGCGCGTAGCTGAGCGGCGCTAGTGTGACGATATTCATCCCCTGCGTCACCCCGCGGGTAAACAGGCTGCTCCCGTGGGTGCGGGGCAAAATACCAACCTCGCTCGAGAGCGGGCGGATTTCCGTCAGGGCGCGGCCATCGGGGCGGGTGTGCTCCTCCACAATGCCGCGGCGCACATCGTTGTGCAGCGCCAGGGTAAAGGCTTCGTCGTACTCATCACGCACCGCGGCGTATTCCTCGGCGTCAAGGCCCAGCTGCTCGGCCATGGCCTCGTGGAAGGCCCAGCGGATTTCGTTCACAACTTCATTGCGCTCGGGGTATGGGCGGCGAATCTTCTCGCCCAGTTTGCCATCAACCCATTGGTTGGCGACTGCTTGGATATCTTCATTTGGCAAGACCAGCTCGTATTCCTGCGGTGCTGGTGCCACCTTATTCGCGAGCTCGCGCTGCAGCGCGATAGCCGGCTGCATCGCCTGGTGCGCCCAGGCTATGGCATCGACGATGACGTCCTCGGGCACCTCCTTAGCGCCAGCTTCTACCATGGTAATACCGCGCTCGATGCCGGCCACCACCAGGTCAAGGTCGGACTGCTCGCGCTCCTCTGGTGTCAGGAAGGCCTTAAATTCACCATTCACCCGGCCAACGCGCAGGCCCGCCACCGGCCCATCAAACGGCGTGCCCGTTAGCATCAGGGCGCTGCTGGCGGCAACCATCGCCACCATATCGGGGCGGAAGCTTGGGTCCATGCTCAGCACGGTAGCCACCACTTGTACTTCTTGGCGGTAGCCTTTCGGGAAGAGTGGGCGGATCGGCCGGTCGATCAGGCGGCCAATCAGCACCGCTTCGTCGCTCGGGCGGCCCTCGCGCTTAATAAAGCGGCTGCCGCTAATCTTGCCCGACGCATAGAATTTCTCTTCGTAGTCGATGCTAAGCGGAAAGTAATCCAGCGTTACCGGGCGGCTACCCACCTGGGCGGTGCCCAGCACCACCGTATCGCCATAGCGCACCAGCACACTGGCCGTCGAGCGAAAGCCAACGCGGTTAACCTCCAAGGTGAGGGGCCGGCCGCATAGCTCGGTCGTTACGCGTATAATGTCTTTGCCGCTTGGGTTGATAATACTCATGTTTTTCTCCTTTTCTTGCAGAGAGTAACAGGTAGCAACTTTGGCCAGGCCGTCTGCCGAGGCAAGGCTGCTATCTATCACTATCTGCAGTTACCCCCTTAGTATAGCACACCTTGGGCGTTGCTATTATTACAGCGATTGCCAACCTCTGACTGGTGCGGTACTATTGAGCCTAAGTAACCAAAGGAGGATACATGGATCAACCCTACCGCCGTATTACCGTACGTGGCCTGGCCGTACTCGATGGCCTCGTACTAGCCGTACAACACGCCACCGCCGATGGCAGCCCCGCCCCCTACTGGGCGCTACCTGGTGGCGGGCTGGATGCGGGTGAACGTCTCGAGCAAGGCCTGGTGCGCGAGCTGATTGAAGAAACCGGCATTACTCCACGCCTTGGCAACCTGTTGTATATCCAACAATTTAGTTCACCCCGTGGCCGGCAACATGGTGCGCCCGAGCAGCTGGAGTTTATTTATCACATCACCAACCCACAGGATTACCTACATGTTGATCTCAGCACCACAACCCATGGTCAGCACGAGCTAAGCCGTTGTGAATTTATCGACCCACATACCCATACGCTCCTGCCTGATTTCCTGCGCACCGACCCGCTCCCAACCCCTGATAGCACGGCACCGGTACGGGTGATAAGCTACCTGTAGCGCACTACACAACGCCTTCGGCTGACGCCACAAAATTACTATATGTTGCCAGCCGCACAACTGGTTACCACTCCATAGCACAACACCCCCGCATATAGCGAGGGTGTTGTTGTATATACTGACAGGACCTTACTGGCGGTACTTGCGGCTCCTAAAGCGGCGGCTGCGTAGGTACAAGACAGCGGCGGTGGCGGCAATCATAATCGTTGCAATAATTGCCACAATAAGACCGATCCCTTGCTTACCGAACCCGGTATTTGGTGCCTGCAGGCCAGCTGATTGCTGTGGCTGGTTACTGCTGGTGTGGGCTTGAGCCTGGGCATGAGCCTGAGCGCTTGGCTGGCTAGAGCCCTGGGCGCTGGCCTGGCTGCGCGCGCTACTATGAGCGCTCGAGCTGGCGCTGCTGCCGGTAGCAGCGCGCGGTGGCTGAGCCGGAGTAGCGTGGCTGGTAGCCGTAACTTTTAGGTTAAATTCATCGTTACAGCCCGCTGGCAGTGGCACTGGCTTACCGATGATTGGCTGCGTTTGCTGGGCACTGCGAGCGCTGGCCGCCATATCACCGAAGAAGCGCGATAGGTCATCATACGGGTTGCCATCGTGGCCACCAGCCGTGCTTTCGGTATCACTCGTAAAGTAAATCCAGCCGGCATTGCGCTCACGACTCTTGGCAATCAACTGGGCCTGCTGCTCCTTCGAGGTCACATCGCGCACCACATGGTACTGCTTAGCGGCGTTGGCTGGGTCTTTTTCCCACGCGGTCTTGGGGTTCCAGTCGGCATTATTTAGGTACTCAGTGGCGGTTGTTTCGGCATTGAGGAAGATATCGCCGTAGGGCACAAGCTTATCATCTGGCAGGTGGGTGCCTGGGTTTTGGATAACCAGTGCACCTGGGTGCTTAACCTTAACGTAATTATACAGGTTGGCTGCGTAGCAGATTTGCTCTGGGGTTTGGGCGCGCACGGTGTCAAAGAAGATACCGCCCACGTTTTTGTACATGCTATACCATTTATCGACCTGCTTGGCCATGGTCTTAATATCAACCGTTTGGTAGTGGTGAATCACGTAGCCAACGTACTTCATCTTCTTGCTGGTGACTTCATCAATCTGGCCAGTGTAGTTTTCGTCTACCTTATCGCCCGGGCCGTTATTCGGGTTCATCACCACCCATGGCACTGCCCGCTCGCCGGCCTGCACAGTGGCGTTCCAGTAGGTATTCGGCTTGCCGGTGGTGCGGTGCGGGTAGCTATAGGCTGGCGGCAAGATAGACTGGCTGCTGGTAGCCGCCTGGGCAGCAACCGGTGCCAGCACTTGGCCCACAATGAGACTGGCTGCGGCCACAGCACCAGCGGTAAACCGCCACACAGCATTTACTTTGTGTTTATGTTCTGAGTTCATATACTCCCCTTCACAATAGTCGTTATGGTATACGGTACGGCTATTGTATCATAAGCTTTTTTGTTTGAAAAGCTCTAGCGCATTAATGTGCGTTCTGCGCTACAAGCTGGTTTTACTGAGTTTTTGCTGAAGAACGGCCAACAGATTCCTAACCCCGCCAGCGGCGCTGGGCACGTGGGCGCGTCAGGCCGTAGCCGGCTGCGGCCAGCGCCAGGAGTACCAGGCTGATGCCGGCACCCGTAGCGTAGCGCGGGAAGCCGGTGTTTGGTGCCTTGAGGTCTGGGGTGTCGGCCAGCTCTTTTGGGACGGATTCACCGCCGGTTGCTGCTGGTGCCGTGGTGGCTGGGGCCGGCGCGCTTGGCGTGGTTGGCGTCACGGGTTGTGGTTGTGGCTGCGGTTGCGGTGTTGGAGCCGGGGCCGGCACTGGAGCTGGCTGTGGTTGTGGCACTGGAACTGGAATTGGCTGTGGCACTGGGGCTGGGGCCGGCGGTGTGCTTGGCCCAGCAGCTACCCCAATTGCCTGGCGCTCGCTGGCGCTGAGCAGCTGTATAGCGATGGTTGGCATTTTATCATCACGCACCTCATCCGTTGCTAGTGGTGTGCGGTTGTAGTAGCGCTTTTTAAAGCTAGCAATGGTGTTCTTACCAAGTACATTACCACCGCGCATCTGGCCATTAAACTTAACGGCGTAGGTCATATCGCTGTTGGCACCGTGGTTAATGACGTTCCCAACCGCTAGCGTATTAGCACCGTTTTCGAGTGTAATACCACCGTATTCCAGCGCCTCGCCCAGGGCAGCGTTCTGCAAGCCAACCGGGCCAATTTCGTTAGCAATCAGTACGTTGCCTTCGCCTTCAATCGCAATACCGTGGTTCCAGGCCGAGCTGGTGTAGTTCTGCACGGCCAGGTTGCCGTTGGATGAAAGCGACAGGCCGTTATCAAACGATGGGTCAGTCACGTTACGGGCCACAATGGCATTATCCGCACCCTTTGTCAGGCCAATGCCTTCAAAGTTGGTATTTGATTGTACCATCTGGATATGGTTAGCGATGATGGTCATATTAGTTGGCCCACCAAGCTGCGTGGCGTGGGCACCAATCCCCATACCACCCTTAATACCGGTGATACGGTTGCCAACCACCATGGCATGCGGCGAATTATCCTTGACCAGTACGCCAAAGCCGGTGGTTTTATCGGCTAAGCCAGCGTTTTCAACCACGGTATCGAGCACCAGTAAGTTTGGTGTACCGCGGCCTGGCGCGCCGTAGCCCTGGGCCACAATACCAGCTTGGCCAACGTTCTTAATGGCTGTTTTATAAAACTGAATCGTATCGGCGTTGGTTAGCTGCACAGCGTGGACTTCGGCCTGGCCAGGCTGCCACTGCATATCCAGAATAAACTCACTAAACTGCACCTGGTTTGCCTTACCACCAGAGGTCGACATGATCGCTGGGCGGTTACGGTCCTTAGCACCCAGTAGCACGGTGCGCGTACCTTGGCCACGCACAAACTTCTGCTGAGCTTTATCAAGCACCACTGTGCCCAGGGTGTACTGACCCTCTGGTAGGTTGATGATACGGATATTTGGGTCATCCAGCGCTTTTTGTAGTGGCGCGGTAATATCACCACCCGTTATAGCCCACGCGCCCTGGCCAAGGTTGGCGGTGTTTTCGTTCGTGGCAGCTGGTGCCTGTAGCAGCGCTTGGCGGGCCATTGTCTCGGCCCCATTCACCCGCGCGGTGATTTCCCCAGCGGTTGGTAGTGTGCGATTTGGTGCTGCCTGAGCCGACACCACCAGTGGTGCCAACGCTTGGCCAGCACCAAGAATTACCATTGCTACTCCGGCGGCAATCAGGCGCTTAGGCACGCCTAACACGCCGGTACGTTTGTGTACCTGCATATTTGTTTCCCCCCATAGGATTTGTAATTTCCTTACATACTAGCACAAGCATTTTCAAAAAGGAAGCATTTTGTAGTTTTTACGACAAACAAAAACACCCCGCACTCTGGGAACGGGGTGTTTCAGCGCTCATACGCCTACGGTTATTTACGCAGGCCGAGCTTAGCAACAACTGCTTTATAGCTTTCAAAGTCGGTACGCTCAAGGTATTTGAGGAGGCGCTTACGCTTACCTACCATCTGGACCAAGCCGCGACGAGCCATAAAGTCATGCTTATTGGCTTTAAGATGCTCTGTTACCTCTTTGATACGAGCCGTCAAGATGGACACCTGTGCCTGCGGGCTACCGACATCCTGCTTGCTGACCTGAGTCAAAGCAATCGCCTTTTGCTTGTTTTCTTTAGTAATCACCCAGCTATTGTACCATGTGACGCCAGGTGGGGCAAGCCGGGTTTACGTGGCCGTGGCCCGCCCCGGCAGCCCGCCCTACTGGCGCTTTCGCATGCGGTAGTAGATGAATAGGGCGATCAGGCTACCACCGGCGATGATCAGCACGATGATCCCCACGGCCAGCCAGATCAGACGGCTTGGGTCAAACGCACCCTGGTCCTGGCTCTGCTGCTGGTGCTGCTGCGGTGCAACGCCGTTATCATCGTGGCTGCGTGACTTCTTCTTATCGTCCTTCTTCTTGGTATCTTCCTTCTTCTTTTCGTCTGGCTTGTAGGTGCTATCTGGCGTACCTGGGGTGGCTACCTGGGTTGGGCCTGCATTGCTGGCAATGGCCGCCCGCTGGTCCGCATTCAGCAGGGCAATATGGTAATCCGGCGCACTATCGCCAATGACATCGCTTGCCAGCGGCTTTTTATTAAACTCAGCTTTGTTCCATGCAAACTGGTTGTGGCCGATTTTATTGCTGCCGCGCTGGGCTTGGTTGAATTTAACGGCGTACACCATATCACCACCGGTGATTTTATTGCCGCTTACGGTGTTACGCGTACCGTTTTCTATGGCCACGCCGGCGTAGTCGTTGTGCTCGCCCAAGGCGTAGTTTTGGTGCCCAACGGCTGTAACCTCATTCGCCACCAGCATATTGCCCTCGCCCTCTAATGAGCACCCATGGTTCCAGGCCGAGCTCACAAAATTCTGCACAGCCAGGTTATTATTAGATGATAGCGAAATACCATTATCGAATGATGGCTCAATCACATTACGCGCTACCACCGCATTGTGGGCACCCTTGGTGAGGCCAATGCCTTCAAAGGCCGTTGCTGAACGCACCATACTAATATGGTTACTAATGATCGTCATATTAACCGGCGCACCTACCTTGGTTGCATGGGCGCCAACCCCCATACCGCCCTTCACACCAACCACGCGGCTACCAACTACCTTGGCGTGCGGTGAATTATCCTTGACTAGCACGCCAAAGCCAGTGGTCTGGTCCGCCAGGCCAGCGTTTTCGACCACGGTATCCAGCACCAGCAGGTTTGGTGTACCTCCGCCAGCGCCCAGGCCTTGGGCAAGAATAGCCGACTGCGCCACGTTTTTAATAGCCATCTTATAGAACTGAATATCGCGTGCATTCGTCAGCTGGAAGGCGTTCTGCGTTTTGCGGCCAGGCTGCCAGCGGGCATCAAGCGTAAATTCGGTAAACAGCAGCTTTTCGGCCCGCCCACCAGAGGTGTTCATAAATGGCGGCTGTGGCTGACTGGCATCAAACACCAGCGTTGTGAGACTCCCATTACCGCGTACTACCTTGTTCTTGGCGGCGTTCAGGCTAATGGCACCGATTGTAAAGGTACCCACCGGCAGCTCAATAACGCGCACATTACCATCATCCAGCGCGCGCTGCAGCACCCCAGTAATATTGCCACCACTAAACTGCCAGCCATCACTGCCAAGCTTAGCCACCGCACCAGCCTCAGCCTGGGGCATTGGCATCAGCGAGCTACGCGCTGCCTGCTCGGCGCTCGCCACACGCTGCAACATTGCCTGACCCTCGGCCTGGCTGGCCCAGGCTTGCCCTGCCGGTACAACCAAGCTGAATCCCATTGTTGCTATTATAACTACAGCAAGGCAGCCGTACCGCGCCCGCTGCCAAACATTACCCACCATATTTAACGTTTGTTGCTTCACATTCATCCTTTGTAGTTTTGTTTACCACACAATAACCTAATAATGACTGTGCCTATAATACCACACCCGGCCAGCAAAAAAAATGCCCAAAACGCCTGCTTGATATTTAAGCAAATTTTAAGTAAAGAATGCTATGCAACCCGGGCAGCTGGTGGCAGCCCTGACCCTGCACGCCCCTGCAGCTGCGTGACCCGCTCGGCTGGTACGGCAGCAAACTCAGCAGCCCGCGCCGCGTTATGGGCACCAAAGGCATCAGCTGGCAGCACCAAGCCATGCTCAACGGGGGTCAGCTCTACCCCGTACCCCGGCTGCTGGGCCGGCTGGGTGCTAGTTAGCTCACCTAGTGCTGGTGCAATATCGGTTATATCAGTGGCCGTATCTGTGGTTACATCAGCGGCTGTATCGGCTACGCTTTCCTCTACCCGCGGGATTGCCGGCAGGTTTTCTAGTAGAGCACCCAGCTCTGCTAGGGCCACATTCGTCTGCTGTTCAATCTCGGCAAAAAAGCCCATGTAGCTATAAATTCGTTCCCGTACCTCGCTGTTTAGTTGGCTCACATCAACCTCGCCAGCCCGCACATCCAGCAGGAATTGCTCGGCGGTCGCGGCTCGGGTTAATTGGCGTGATTCATGCGTATCCAGAATATCGCCGCCCGGTGTTTCGTCGTTAATATTACTACTACCGGTACGGTCGTCCTCTATACCGGCACGCAGCACCTGGCTGGTGGCCCGGGTGCGCAGGCGCTCGCTATTCTGTGGCGTTACCGTCAGGCCCAGGCGGTTAAACTCACGCTGCATGCCTGCTTGCGAGGTCTGCAGCTGGTGGGCAAACTTGCCCGCTGCCGGGTGGGTGCTGTGCAGCGCTTGGCTCAGCTGGGCGATTTCGGTGCGGCTGGTGCCGTTTGGCTCGTCCTCATCCTGTATATATTGGGCGTCCTCGCCAATTTGGCTGTAAATGTTATTGATATTAACCGTCGCGGTATTGAACTGGCTGCCAGGGGTGGTGCTATCCGCGAGCCACTCATCGTAGAAATCTGGCTGGCTGCCATCACCATCCATGCCGTACAAAGCCTCGATTTTATCCCGGTCAGCCGCCGCTTCGGCCGCCGTACGGGCACGGGAGCGCTCACGCCGGCGGGCATCAAAGGGGTTAAGCTCAAACGGTGATGGCAGTGGAGTGAATGGTTTTGTCATGGTATAAGCCCTGTATTTATGGCGTAATTGTACCAAGTTTTTACCCATACGTCAACTGGTTGTGTTGGGCTGTAGAGCCCACACTATTAACAAATAATTTAGAAGAAAACATAAAAATGATATACTATCAAACAAGTATGTGACCTTGGGAGGGTGTTTAACTTCATGTATGAATGCCTTGTTATTCGGGGATGAAAGCAAATTAGTTTTGAGGAGATAAGGTATGGTAGAAAATAGGCCTAACTTTGATACGATCACATCATTTGATGAATTTAGTAAATACTATTGGTACCGCGAAGAACTTTCACACATATGTCAATCTTTGGGATTAGAATCGAAGGGCACCAAACAAGAGCTCAATCATATTATTGAACAATACTTTAGTGGTAATATCATTAAAAAATCATCAATACAAAACCAAAACAAGCAAGTGACGAATATCACTTTAGACACGCCTTTATTAGAGTGTGGATTTTCCTTTAACGCAACATTCAGAGAATATTTTTCCGTTGTAACAGATACTTCACCTTTTAAATTTACTGCTGATATGGCAACAGCTTGGAGAAAAGTAAAAAGAGAGAATAATGTAAAATTTACTATAAAAGACATGCTCAACGTTTATTATGGAAAATCAGATTATGCCAAGTATGACAATTCAGCTTGTCAGTGGAACCAATTTTTAAAGGATTTTTGTGCAGACACCAATAGCTACAACTATTCAAACAAATTAAAAGTAGCTGCCATTCTTTGGAAAGAAGTTAGGGATTCAAAAAAGGAAAAAATCTATTCAAAGAATCTTATAGCTGACTATGGGCATAAAATAATCGAGTATCACAAATAGATAATTGCTATATGAAAACACCAACTCCCCCACCGCTTGAATCTTACCCAGAGGCGCTCCGCCTGCGCTATGCTATACTGCAGCTGATTGACACGCTGATTATGCAGCGTAATATCGAAGCGCTGGACCATCTGGGTGACGTCACTTTAGAGATGTTTAGTGCTCATATCGAAATCGAGGAACTGAGTTTAATTGAAATAACCGGCTATCTTGGCGATGCTGTTCGGCAGCTGAAGGCGGGCAAAACCCCCACAGAAGTCTTGCATGCTCCGCTGCGCACAATGCAGGATTATTTACAGCCACAGCAAGAAGCGCAGCCGCCCCACGGGGCAAAATAAGCCTAGCCCACACCCCCTATGCGTATACCATAGGGGGTTCTTTTATCTTTTATAGGGACGCTACAGCTGGATATCAAGCCGGTATTCAGCCGTGTGGCCCGGGGCCAGGAGCTCGCGGGCCGGGGCGGTTGGCTCATCTGCAAAGCTATTGCCAGCCAGCGTCGGCTCAACGCAAATATAGCGGCCGGGGTGGGCACTCCATAGCGCCACAGTAGTGAGGTTTGATGATACCAGTGTGTAGTTATTATCACCACAGGTAAGGGCTAGTTGGCCAGATGTACGAATAAATTGGGCCTCGGCGTACTCGACCGCATTGTAGGGTGAGCCATCGAGCGTAAAGCCGCCATCGCTACCGGTGGGCAAAGCAAAATATGGGTGCCAGCCCGGGGCTATGCGCACCGGGGCATCAGCACCATTGGTGGCAGTCAGCACCATGGCCAAACCGGTTGGCGCCAGCTGGTATGTGATGGTAAAGGTAAGACCACGGTAGCCGCCTTCATCCACCTGTAGGGTCAGCGCCACCATACTATCCGTCTGCTGGCTAACCTGCCAGGTGCTGGTACGGCCAAACCCATGCTGGGCCAGGCCGGACTCACCACCAGGGCCAAAGTTCGGCATGCACACATGGCAGCCACCACGCCAGCTACCATCTAGCTGTTGCCGCGGCATTAGCACATCCTGGCCAGCCCGTGTATAGCTGGTCAGTAGGGCGCCGTCTGGCTCTACCGTTATGGTTTGGTTGTATGCACTACATTGTATCATGGGGTGTCCTTTCAATCTGTTATACCGTAATCTGCCAAGCACTGGGCATCCGCCACCTGCCAATCAGCGATACTCAGGCGCCGCAAGCTACTACAGTACGCCCCAGTGCCGAGCGCCTGGCCGATGTCTTCTGCCAGGCTGCGTATGTAGGTACCGCTACTAACATGTGTGCGTATGGTAAGCCGGGGGTAGCTGTACTCCACCAGCTCGATGCTGTGGATGGTAACCGGCCGAGGCTCCAGCACCGGGGCCTGGCCCTGGCGCGCCAGCTTGTAAGCCCGCTGGCCGTTAATTTTTAGCGCGCTAAAGGCCGGTGGCCGCTGCAAAATCTGGCCGGTCAGCTGCTGCAATACCTGCTGGACCTGCTGCATGCTTGGTGGTACAGCCCCTGCCTGGGGGGTGATCGTACCTTCGGGGTCACCTGTACTACTGGTAGCCCCAAGCGTGATGGTCGCCTGGTAGACCTTGCTGAGTTTACTATAGCGCTGGGCGTTTTTGCACTCTTTGCCCACAACCAGAATCATCAACCCGGTTGCGAATGGGTCCAGTGTACCGGTATGCCCTACCTTAACCCGCTTTGGTGCTGGGTTACCAGGGGTCGCCTGGGCTTTGGCCTGAGCCGTCAGCACGCGCCGCAGCCGCGCCACCACGCCAAAGCTGGTCATACCCGCTGGTTTATCTATCAGAATAATGCCATGTGTCATCAGGCCCTATTATACCACTATTGATACAGCAAACGGGGCCCGTAGCGCAAGCTGGGAGTGTTGCATCGGGACCCCGTTGTTGGTATAGGCGGGTATGTAAGCGGCGTAAAAGGCTACGCGCCAGGAATATGGAACTCACCCGGGTCGCCTGGCTTGCTTGGTGGCGCCGCTGGTAGCGTGCCATCCTTGCCGCCGGCTGGTGTGGTTGGCGGCAGAATGGTGCCCAGGTTTTCTGGTGGTAAATCAGTACCCGCACCCGGTAGGTCGCTAAAATCTGGCATACCGGTTGGCAGCGGTGGCAGCTGGCTAAAATCTGGGATCGGTGGCGGTGGTGGCGTGCCAGGTAGCTTGCCATCACTTGGTGGTGCGGTGGTCGCAGGGAGCTGCGTGGCCTTACTGCCGGCTGGCTTCGGCGTGGCGGGCGGGGTCGTAGGCGGCGCTGGGGTTGGGTCGGTAAATTCAAAGCTCGGCATGGTTTCTTCTGCCAGGGCTAAGGCATCCAGAGCCGGCGCCGGTGTACCACTCGGCTGGGTCGGCGCTGGGGCCTTGGTGGCAGGCTTGCTGCCAGGCCCACCCAGTACCACCGGTGGCAAACTGGCGCTGGCCTTGGCTGGTGGCTGCGTGGTAGTGGGCATTTCGGCTTTAAAATCCGCTAGGGCGCTATCGATCGCATCACCAGCTAGTAGGTCGTTATCTTGGTACGGGGCCGGCGTGGCTGGGGCGGGGCTCAGCTCGCTGGCAAGGTTATCGCCCTCGTCGTGGGCACGCTCCACGCGGCGCTCTTCGGACCGCTTTAGGGCCGTATCAAATGCCTGGGCGGGGTTGTATTCTTTGCTTGGGTCAAATTCAATTTTGGATGGGTCAACCGGCTGTGGCGCTGGGGTGGTTTTGGGCTTTTTGCTCGCTGTATTCGCCTTCCCCTTGCCTTGGGTGCCCTCCGATTGGGCCGGCTTCTTGCTTGCCTTAGTCTGGCGCTCGGACTCACCTGCAATATCGCCGGTCAAGCGGTGGCCGCCATCATCTGGTTTAATATCGAGCACATTGCCCTGCTTTAGCTTGGCAACGATCAGCTGCTGGTTAGCGCCAGCTGCCATCAAGTTCGCGGCTACCGTCATAGCGTGTGAGGTCGTGCGGTCATTACTAAAGCGGTCCGTCGCGGCTACCACGCCAGTTAGCAGCGCATTGGCCACCTGCTGGCTCATGGCGCGCTCTTCGCTGAGGTCTTCTACCAGCTCTGTGACGAGCTCGCAGACGCTACTAGCGCCCGTATTCGCCCAGTCAGGCGCACCCAGCTGGCTTGGCTTTAGGCCAATGGTTGCCACCACCGAATCCTGCAAGATTTGGCTATGTGCTGCCACAGCTTTATCAAGCGCCGCCTTACTGCTCGCCCCCAGGGCAAGCACCATTTCAACGTTGTAATCACCCTTGCTGTAGTGCAGGTCCTTATCGGTAATCACGGTGCGATACGGGGTAACGAAGATTTTCACCAAATCGCCATCAACCTTGTAGCGTAAGTGGTCGGCCTTTTCCTTATCGAGCGCAATCACAAAATCACGCAGGCTATCAACTGTTCGCTCAAAGGCATCCTCGGCGTGCAAAAAGCCCATTGCAGCCGGTACAGTACTGCTAACCACCGTCGTGGCGTGTTTACCAATATCATTCAGGAAGGTCGTGAGCCCAAGCGCGGCCGATAGTTCATCGACGGTTGGGTCCTGCCCAACGGTTACCAAAATGGTATCCACACTCCGAATATTATCAACAATTTGTTCCTTTGCGCCCAGCATGTGCCCTTCCCTTTATTTACGTTACCGTTACTAGTGCATGTATCTTACCAATGTACCATAAGCATGATTTTTATGCAACGCGTGGGCCGGCTCCCCTGGCCCGCTGGCTTTACTTTTTACCTGCTTGGCTGTATAATGGCGTATGATTGTAATATAAACTACTTTATAGAGTATTAGTTGTACGTAAGGAGCAGTATGCCAATTATCAAATCAGCCATTAAGCGTGTTAACCAAGCCGGCAAGCGCCGCGAGCGCAACGTTGCCCTCAAGCGCGATATTAAGCTTGCCACCAAGGCCTTTTTGGCCGGCCCCAGCAAGCAAACCCTGGCTGCGGCCCACAGTACGCTTGATACCGCCGTTAAGAAGAAGCTCCTAAAGGCCAACACTGCTGCCCGCCGCAAGGCTCGTCTGAGCCGCCTAGCGAAAGAAGCTGGCGTTAGCCTGGCTGCCTAGCTGGCCGTATCGCATCACACATCTAACACCCGCTACGTCATCAAGTGGCGGGTGTTTGCTATGGTTTGCTCTAGGGCCTGGGGCGCGCGTCGAATACAGGACGGGCGAACAGGCGTCATCCCGGCGCTACAAATCTAGCTACGAGGTGGCGATTTTTACCAGCACTGCCTGCAGGACCAGCCAGGGGTCAGCTGGTGTGGTTTTCAGCTGCTGGTCTGCCTGGGCCATTATCGCTACAATCCGCGTCAGGCGCGGGCGGTCTACCTGCAGCTGGGCTAGTTGGCGCACAGCGTACTCGCTAGCAGCGATATCACGCGCCACTGTGGCTGGCGGGGCGTCACTCACCGTGAGCGCAGCCAGCTGGAACACCTGGGCAGCCAAAAGGCCAAAGGTTTGGTAGGGGTCGGCTAGTTGGCGCACGGCCGCAAGCTGGCGTAGGACCGATATGGTCTCGCCGTGCACCGCCAGGTGTAGCAGCCGAAACACATTAGCCTGGGGGCTGGCTGGCGTATGACGGTGCACCAGCTGGCGTGTGATGGTACCAAGTGGCGCCAGACGGCGCAGTTCTTGGCTCAGGCGTAGCTGGTCCACACCAATCCGGCGCACGAGCTCGCTAGCGGCTGCCGCATCTAGTGCTATACCCTGCTGCTCGGCCCAATCCTTTAGCCAGGTACTGGCCGCGGTCGTTTGCCGTTCGCTCAGTGGCGCAAACTCCTGCATCAGCGCGTGGGCTTTCAGCGCCTTATACGTCTTGGTGCGTTTATCAAGCGTGCCCTCTACCAGGACGATATGGTTGGTATGACTGGTGCTGCCATCGGCCGCCTGGGTGCCTGGCAGCGTGGTAGCTAGCTGGCCCACGGCCTGCCACAGCTCGGGGTTGTGCGACGCCCGGCGGATAATAATCAGCCGCTCGCTTGCAAACAGCGTTGGTGCAGCAGCTAGCTCAGGTAGGGCGGACGCCGCAAGCTCCTCACCGTCGTAATACTCCGGCTCCACCTGGCTGCTGGCAATAATCGCCGCCAGGGCTTCGTCAATCGCAAACTGGTTGGCGCCATATATTACCTGCAGCATACACCTACACCTGGCACTGCGGGCACAGGTGCGTCCCCCGGCCGGCGTGCTTAATTTTAATAATATCGTGGTTACAGCGCGGGCAGGGCTGCCCATCGCGGCGGAATACCCAAGCATGGTCCAGGTACTGGCCGCGGCCGCCTTCGGCATTGACGTAATTTTTATCGGTCGAGCCGCCCTTCGCAATCGATAGATTCATACACTCGCGCACAGCATGGTACAGCTGCGTCAGCTCCTGCGGCGTGAGACTCCCTACCTTACGGCGGGGGTCGATACCTGCCCGCCACAGGCTTTCATCAGCGTAGATATTACCAATCCCAGCCACTACGGTTTGGTCTAGCAGCGCCGCTTTAATGCTAGTGCGGGCCCGGCGGGCAAAGCGGGCAGCAAACTGCTCTGGCGTAAAATCATCCTCCAGCGGCTCCGGGCCAACCGTTCGCATAAAGGGTAGCTCCGGCACCTGGGCGGTCGGTAGCAGCTGCATCCAGCCAAACTTACGCTGATCATTAAAGTACAGCCAGCCTCCCCCGTCAAAGCCAATGCTCACACGGGTCGATGCATCGGGCAGTGTCCCAATCAGCGATTCATTCGGGTGGCCCGCGCCAAAGCGCTCGTCTTTGCTACCAACATACACTAACTGCCCGGTCATCTTCAGGTGCACGGCCAAAGTGTAGCCACTGCTTAGGTCTATCAGCAGCAATTTCGCCCGCCGGCGTACGTTCGCTATACGCGCACCATACATAAAGGCCGCAACTTGCTCAGGCGCGTTTGGGAAACTTTTGGGGCTACCATGCTCGCGCACCTGCGCAATTTTTTTGCCCACAATATAGGTATTCAGGCCACGCCGAACGGTTTCTACCTCTGGTAATTCTGGCATTAGGCTATGCCCCCGTGGCCAGGGCGGGCGCTAGAATAGCCCACGTAGCTGCGATGATGACGACTCACCATTACGAATGTTGATCTTTTTGATCAGCTTGCGGCTTTCTGGGATTTGCTGCAGGAACAGTTCGCTAATGTAATCAGCCTTGGCCTTAAACGAACCCCGAATATTACGGCAGGTTGTGGTCCACAGGCGCTTCACCGTGCGCTCGTTCTGCAAAATCTCAAACTCCATCACCTTACCGTTGGCGCAAATCCCGCGCGTGTCATCGGCATTACCCGTTAGTGGGTCGCCCTTCATCATATCAGCGCGGTTGAGGGCAAATACAAACTCCTCGTACGCCTTGGTGTTGTTATCTAAATTCAGGTTATCTTGCGGCTGGTCCAGGTAGCCTTTGTAGGTTGTCATACTGCGCTTATTGGGCGAAATCGTCATCTGGTAGGAGCGGAAGGATTCATCCGCGGTAATACCACCGCGTACTGTCATACGCACTGCCCTATCCAGCGAGGTCGATAGCAAGGCTTCCTCGGCCTCCTCTTGCTGGGTTTTGGTCTGCTGGCTAGAATTTTGTGAATCGCCGCCCATAACTGTGCGCACAAAAGCCACAATTGCCGCGACGCTAATCACCACAATCACCACAATCAAAATAACCGGAACCAGCTGTGAGTTTCTACCGTGTTTCATACAGCTTATATTGTGGCACACTACCCGGTAAACGTCAATCTGTTTGTGCGTGATTTATACCGTCAGCTTGGCCTGTAGCGCGGCTTATGGGTGGCCCTCAGCGAGCCACCAGCGCCTGAAACGCTTGCCTTTACTGCCTTTTAATGATATATAATATAATTAATCTTTTGCCTGATTGCAGCCTAAGCTGCAGGCACAAGGTTTGATCTTGCACACTCCAATCCTAGAGAGGACGCTTACCATGCTTTGTATGCTGAATAGCACTACCTTCACGCTGATGGACGACATCAGCCCAGAAGAAGAAACCTTCCTGGGCGACGGCCATAAGCAGGAAGAAGAGGAAGCCATTATGTGCTTCGTCTTTGGCATATTCTGGTCGCTATCAGCAATTTTGCCGATAGCAGGGACCATACTGTGGATGGACGGCCATCCGTTTGATGGCACCGAGGCCTTTATAAAGGGTCTTGGCCATCTGCTTGTGGCCACCTTCATGATGATGTCTGGCCAGCTGCTAGCATCATCAAGAGTGGATGAAGATGAGGAGCTCTCATTCATCACACCGGCAACGGAAACATCCGTGCCAACCATTGAGGCACTATATCGTGTTGTCATGTGGTTCAGTATCATATTGCTAGCCGCTACCTTAGCTGGGGAAGTTTATATACTAACCCTGGCTGAGGACTGGGCAGCAGTTACGCTTATGGTGCTCTCCATGGTAATTACCATATCCCTGCTCTGCCTCTGCTGCGGCGCTGTATGTTCTATGTATGATATACAGCACAAGCAACAACGGCTAGCTAAGCGTGTCCAGTCCGAGGGGAGCTTATTTTTCTCTACTCGGCACCTGAGCCACAACCCGCTACCGTTTGATTTGTCCAGCCCGGAACCTTTCGTGCGCCGCTATAATAACGCTGCGCGCAGTACACCGGGCATCGGCAGCACCATGGATGCTGTCATGACAAATTATGCTCACGAAGCAAAGCACCTGAGCTCCTACGAGCTTGTCGATAAACAGCGTGAGGTTCGCTGGAAAGTCTGGGACTTGCTCGAAAAACACGAAGCCAAAATCCAAAAGGAAGGAGTAGCAGAAGCCTAGTGCCATCTAGGCTCAGTACCGGCCCGTGGCTTGCCGTAAAAGCCACTTTTTTATTGATATCATCTGACTCACTCACCTTATAGCGAGCAGCGTACGTGGCGGCTAAGCCTACAGCTCGCCCCAGTCCGTGCCGGTGTGGACATCCACCTGCAGGCGAATAGGCAGCTCCGGTGCGATCTGTTCCATAGTGGTTTGTAAGAGGTCGGCCACCTGGGTAGCGTTACCCGCGGGGCACTCCACAAGGATGGAATCATGGATTTGCAAAATCTGCTGGCCCAGGCCCACCAAATCCTTTTCTACCGCAATCATCGCCCGTTTCATCAAATCTGCCTCTGTGCCCTGAATCGGCATATTAGCACTAGCGCGGCGGGCAGCCTCGCGCACCAGGTAGTTGCGGCTGGCTACATCTGGCGTAGGGCGGCGGCGGCCAAAGTAGGTTTCCACGTAGCCGACCGTCTTGGCCTGCTCTAGCGTGGCATCAATATAAGCGCGGATCGGCGCCCGCAGCGCAAAGTAATCATCAATAAACTGCTTGGCCCGCGGGATACTCATGCCAGTTGCAGCAGCCAGGCCATGCGGGCTCATGCCATACAGTACCCCAAAGTTAATCACCTTGGCATGGCGGCGCTGCTCTGCGCTCACCTGGTCCATGGCGACACCATACACCTGGCTGGCGGTTTTGGTGTGGATATCGACCCCGTTGTTAAAGTCGGCTATGAGGGCTTCGTCCCCGGCCAGCACTGCCGCCAGGCGTAGCTCGAACTGGCTATAATCAGCGCTTACCAGCACATGGCCGGGCCGGGCCGTAAAGCCACGGCGAATCTGGCGGCCCAATTGGCTGCGAATGGGGATATTCTGCAGGTTAGGATGGGTGCTACTCAGCCGGCCCGTGGCGGTTACATCCTGGTGAAAGGTAGTGTGGATGCGGCCATCATCCCCCACCAGCCGCGGCAAAGCATCTACGTAGGTGCTGAGCATTTTGGCCAGCTCGCGCGAGCGTTCAATCAGCTCAATAATAGGGTGCTGGCCGCGGAGTTTATCCAGCTCCTTTTGGCCGGTACTATAGCCAGTTTTGCCCTTTTTAATCCCTGTGGTTGGTAGCTGCAGTTTGGTAAATAATACCTGGGATAACTGGGCTGGGCTAGCAATGTTAAACTCGTACCCAACGAGTTCGTGTATATCGGTAACTAATTGCTGGTACTCTGTGCTAAGCTGCTGGTGGAGCTGGGTAAACACCTGCGGGTCAATCCCCACGCCGCGCTCCTCCATGGCAAATAGCACCGGCACCAGCGGAAAGTCAAACTCAGTTGCAATCCGTGCCAGGCGCGGCTGCGCTGCCAGGGCCTCGGTTTGGGTATCGTAGATATTCCACAGGGCAGCCATTACCACAGCGGGGTCATCCGCGGGCAGCGCATCATCGGGTTGGCCTACTAGGGCAGCCAAGCTACGATCGCGAGCAAGGGGGCTGAGCAAAAAGGCGGCTTGGCACATATCGTGTAGCTTCGTGATGGTAAGGCGTACCCCCGCCTGGGCCAGGGTATGTAGTGTGGATTTTACATCGTAGCCCACCACACAGGCGTGGGCAAGCCGCTGCCACACGCTGGCGGGCACCACATCAAGCGCGGCGGTGTACACCTGGCTGCGGCGAGTCGATAGCCACAGCTGCCCGTCCGCAACATGGATAAGAGCCGGTTGATCAAGTGCAACCAGCTCATCGCTACTATCACCGGTAGGCAGCGGCTGCACCATGAGTGGCTGAATGCGCGTTGGCACGTACAGCCCGGCCGGCGCCTGGCTGGCCTGTAAGTGAGCCGGCAAGCGGCCGAGGAGCGAGGTAAACTCCAGATCCACCAACTGCTGGCGCAACTGCTCGGGGTCCATATGGGTAATATCCATGGTTTCCCTATCGAACGCAACCGGGGCGTCACACCAAATCGTGGCCACCTGGCGGCTGAGGTAGGCGCTGTCCTTGCCAGCAATCAGCTTTTTAGCCCAGGCGGGTTTGATATCAGCGATATGCTCGTAAATAGCGTCCAGCGTCCCGTACTGCTGCAGCAGGGCCACGGCCGTCTTCTCCCCCACCCCTGGCACACCGGGGATATTATCGCTGGCATCACCCTTCAGCGCCTTCATATCCAAAAACTGGCCGGCGGCCACACCCAGCTTGGCTTCGAGTGTAGCTGGGTCGTACTGCTCGATATGGGCCAATCCACGCTTAAGCGCATACACTTTGGTAAGGGGGCTTACCAGCTGGAGCATATCAAGATCACTGGTGACAAGGCAGGTTTCGACCCCAGCGGCTTCGGCCTGGGCTGCAAGCGTACCCATAATATCATCAGCTTCGTAATCATCGGCTTCGAGGAGCGGCCAGCCTAGGGCCTCTAGCAGCTGGTGCAGCACCGGAATTTGGGCAAAGAAATCAGCCGGCGGCTTTTTACGGCCAGCCTTATAGGTGGGCAGCAGCTGCAGGCGGCGCCGAATACTAGTGCCCTTTTTATCCCACGCCACACACACGTAATCCGGCTCAAGCTTTTTAATAATTTCGATCGCAAGGGTTGCAAACCCATACACCCCACCAGTTGGGGTGCCTTGCTTGGTGCTCAGCCCTGGCATGGCATAGTAGCCGCGGTAGAATACGGATTTGCCATCAATCACAACCAGGCGCTTGGTCATATGGCCTTCTTGCTCTTGGCACGCTTACGCGGTATAAGCGTGCCGTTCTGGCGGGCAATGTTGCGGCGCTGCTGCGGCACCGTACCACCATACACGCCGTGGTCGCGGGTATCGTGCTGCTGCATTGCGTATTCTAGGCACTCTGCCCGCACCTCGCACAGGTTGCATACCTTCAGGGCGAGCTGCAGCTCGGCACGTTTTGTTTTGTCGTAGCTTACTGGGAAGAAGATGTCGTTCGTTAGCTCGGCCCGGGCTACACCTTCCTGGCCGCGGCGCTGGGCGTCTTCGTTTAGCTGCTGGTAGGCTGTATCGAGGTCCGCACAAGCCGCCCGGCTTTCCCATTTGATTGAATTATGTCGCATGTACTTAGTATGCCTGACGAATGCCAAAAAACCAAGCGGTGGTGTTATATACGTCAACTTGCTACAATAGGCCTATGGAATCCACAAACGATGTAAAAATTATTGCCTTTGTCGGCATGCCGGGGGCTGGTAAAAGCTCTGCGGTAGACTATATTAGCCAGCGGGGCTACCCCACGGTGTACTTTGGCGGCGTCGTGCTGCAAGCCATCAAGGATGCCGGCTTGCCGGTAACCCCCGCAAACGAAAAGCGTATGCGCCAGCAGCTACGCCAGGATGAAGGCAAAGATGTCATCGTCAAGCGTATTACACAGCAGATCCGCCAGCTCATCGCCGAGGGCCACAGCCGCATCGTGGCCGATGGTCTCTATAGCTGGACCGAATACACCTACTTGCAGCGCGCCTTCCCTGGGCAGCTGTATGTGATGGCCATTATCGCACCGCGCGGTTTGCGCCACCAGCGCCTGGCCCAGCGCCCAGAACGCCCACTCACCCCGGCCGAAGCCCTGGACCGCGACTACGCCGAAATCGAAAACGTCGAAAAGGGCGGCCCGATTGCCATTGCCGACCACTATATTATGAACACCGGCTCGCTCGAAGATTTACACACCAGCATCGAACACGAACTCACCGCTAGTGGGATATAGCATCCTCCGTAAAAGTACCGCTGCGACGCATGGGCAGGATTTCGTTATACATATCCTGCAGCTCACCCGTCAGCCGAGCTTGCAGTATATGATAACTGGCCCGACCACCAGCTTTTTGAGCTACCTGAGGAAACGGGACCCATTCGGCAGCAGTGATTTCATCATTCGGAATAGCTAACGCGGTAAGCGGTAGCTGCGCCGGCAGCTCCTTGCAAAAGGCAATATTAAAGCAGTCCCTACTGGTACCATCGCTACCAGTATAAATAACAGCCACTATGTCTTGTGGGCTTAGTTCAAGTGCTAGGCCAGTCTCTTCGGCTAGCTCGCGCTGCGCAGCTTGCGCCGGCGACTCGCCCATATCTACAACACCGCTCGGGAAGGTCCACTCGTTCTTATAGCTAGCCTTCACCATAAGTACGTGATTACCTGGCGCTACTAGCGCAACACATGCACTTGTCATCTTACCTGGCAGCGTATGTGCCCAGGTATTGTTTTCTGCCGCTGTAAATACCTTGTCGGCCACGCAGGAAGCTCCTAATTCAAATATTCGTGGAGTTTTTTGGCGTCCTTGTGCTTGCGCAGCTTGGCCAGGGCCTTGGCTTCAATCTGGCGGATGCGCTCGCGCGTCACGGCAAACTCCTGCCCGACTTCCTCGAGTGTGTGGCTCTTGCCGTTATCCAGGCCAAAGCGCATTTTGACGATCTTCTGCTCGCGGTCGCTTAGGCTTGATAGAATCGCCTGCACCTGCTCCTTCAGCAGCTGGTTCGAAGCCGATTCCTCTGGCGTGGTGCTATCTTCATCCTCGATAAAATCACCCAGCACGCTGTCTTCTTCCTCGCCATCGCGGCCCACACCAGCGTCCAGCGAGTGAATATCCTGCTTAATCTTCATGACATATTCAATCTTGCTTGGCTCCATATCAAGCTCCTTGGCTAGCTCGTCCATAGTGGGCTCGCGGTTCAGCTCCTGGGTCATGCGGCGCTGCGTACGCAGCAGCTTATTGATGGTTTCTACCATGTGCACCGGGATACGGATGACGCGGGCTTGGTCGGCAATGGCACGGGTAATCGCCTGGCGAATCCACCAGGTAGCGTAGGTACTGAATTTAAAGCCCTTATCGGGATCGAACTTTTCGACCGCCCGCAGCAGCCCCGTGTTGCCTTCCTGAATCAAATCCAAAAAGTCTAGCCCACGGCCGCTGTAGCGCTTGGCAATACTCACCACCAGGCGCATGTTGGCTTCGGCCATTTTATCCTTGGCGCGCTTGTCGCCTTCTTTGACCTTTTGGGCAAGCTCCAGCTCTTCATCACCCGTTAGCAAGGGGATTTTACCAATTTCGCGCAGGTACAGGCGAACGGAATCGTCGCTGACGTCATCTAAATATTGGCTATTAAGCGCGGCTTCATCCAGCTCTTCTTCTTCAGCCAGGTCGGCCAGGTTCGGTTCCTCAAGGTCGGCCATATCCGGTAGCGGCGTCTGGCTTGGGTCTGGCGCCGGGGCGGCAACAGGTGGCTTGCTTGGTGTTGGTGTACTCAAAGGGTGTCTCCTTTCGGTTGTTTATTGAGCGCTTGTAACTCGGCTATAAGGGCACGCACCTGGGCCTCATCGCCAGCGGCCTCGGCCTGGCGGATGTGCTCGGTTAACTGGGTGCGTTGTTGTTTCTGGTGTTCTGCTTTTATGCGGCGAAGTGAATTGCTTGCTTGCAGCAGGCGGTCCTGGCTGCTCCAGCTGGCGTATTGCACATCGGCCCGTAATACTAGTATTTTCACATACTGGCTATAATTTTGCAACTCTGGCGGTATACTGCCGGGTGTGAGCGGGCCATGTGCGGCCAGGTAGCTGGCAATAGCCTGGCGGGCCTGGCCATGCAGCAGCGCTATAACTGGCGGTGTTAGCAGCTGGGCTACGTCCGCGTCTATCAGCGCTAGGGCCAGGAGTGTATCGGCCTGAATATGGGGTTGCGGCTGCGGCGTGGGTGCCCCACCCGGGCGGGCCTGGGGGGCGCGGCGGGGCGTTTTGAATGATGGCGGCTGCTGGCTGGCGGCCAGCTTCTGCTGCATTGCCTCAACACTGGTGCCGGCAATGGTAGCTGCCTTGTGTAGGTAATGCTCGCGCTCAACTGGGTCGGCCACATGATGGATCACCTTAGCGGCGGCACTGGTAAAGGCCCGCTTGCCGGCCGCAGTGGCCATATCGTGCTGCTTGTGGTAGTGGCTTAGCACCCAATCAAGCACCGGCTGGTGGGCATCAATCGCGGCTTGCCAGGCTTGTGGATCACGCTGGGTCAGCTCATCCGGATCCTTGGCCCCCGCTGGTAAGGTTATAATACTCAGCTCCGCCCCGGCAGCTTGGGCAATCGGGATCACCCGTTCGGTGGCGTCTAGGCCGGCCTTATCCCCATCGAACGCCAGGCGCAGCTGCGGGCTTAAACGCACCAGGGCTTTAATATGATGCTCCGTCATGGCCGTGCCAGCCGTTGCAACCACCTGGCGCACCCCTGCCTGGTGGCTGCTGAGCACATCCACATTGCCTTCAACCACCACCGTGTAGCCATGGGTCCGAATAGCCTGCTTAGCCTGGGCAAGGCCAAATATATGCCAGCCCTTATCGTATAGCAGCGTTTGCGGGGTGTTGAGGTACTTGGGCGCGCTTTCATCCGTGCCAAGCCGCCGGCCCGTAAAGCCAATCACCCGGCCGCTCGGGTCCATCAATGGGATCATCATCCTATCTTTAAACAAATCCCCACCAAAGCGGTTCACCAGGCCAGACTGCGCTAGCTCCTGGCGGCGAAACCCCTTACCCACCAGGTAGTTCACTAGCCCGTCGCGGGCGTTTGGCGCATAGCCAATGGTAAAATCCGCCACGGTTTGCTGGCGCAGGCCACGGGTTTGGGTGACGTAGGCAATAGCCTGCTTGTTGTGCAGCAAACAATACTGATAGTAATGAGTCGCCAGGCGGTGGGCCTCGTACAGGCGCTGTTTACGCGCCGCGATACTCTTTGCCTGCGCGCTCTGGTATAGGCTGATATCAACCCCAGCCTTGCGGGCCAGATGCTCCAGGGCGCCTTTAAAATCCAGGCCTTCCATTTCCATCACAAAGCTGTAAATATCGCCACCCTTGCCGCTACTAAAATCATGCCAAATGTTCTTATCGGGGCTGACAAAAAAACTGGGTGTGCGCTCGCTGGTAAACGGGCTCAGGCCCTTAAAGTTGCGGCCGGCGCGCTTTAGCTCCATATACTCGCCTATCACATCTTCGATATTGAGCCGTGCGCGGATGTCTTCTTTGGCCTCTTGCATACCCCTTATTATACCACCTTCGGTAGCCAGAATGCCCCGCCGGCTACTTGTGCCTAAGGCCATGGTTATGGTTAAATAAGGGATATATGTACCCAAGCTCATCACCCCAGCCCCCAGCACCACAGCCAGACCCCCATGCAGGGCCGCAGCCAGGGTCTACCCCGCCGCCAACACCCTACGCACAGGGCGGCGCTTACTCGCCATACGGGCCATCCCAGCCACCTGTAGCCAGCACGGCCGCGCCCCAGGGCTACACACCGCAGCCACAGCAGCACGCGTATAGCCAGCCACCACAGAGCTCACAGCCGCACTCACAGCCCCCAGCTGGTTATACCCCACCCCAGCCACACCAACCGGCCAATTGGTACACGCCAGAGCCCAGCCCACAGGACTACGCCCCAGCTAGCGTGGATGCTTACTTACAGCAGGCCCGCGGGGCAAGCCAACCGCAGGCGCACGCTGGGGGTGGCTACAGCCCGGGCGACCAGTACTCTATGGAATACCTGGACCACATGGCTGGCACAGCCGGCGGCCCCAAGATTGAGCGTAAGTTTATCATTGCGGGTGCTGCCGTTGGTGTCATGCTGCTGGCAGCGGCCGCCATCTTTATCTTTACGCCCAAAAAGGCCCCCACAACACAAACGCCCGACCGCCTTTACGGCACGATTGTCGATACGCAAAAGGTCACCAAGGATGCCGGCAAGCGCATTAAAAACAACCGGCTCAAGTCTATCAATAGCACCCTGAACGCCAGCCTGGTAAACGCCAGCACCAACCTAGAAAAGCCGCTGGGCGGGCTGGGTGTCGATACCAAAAAGCTGCGCGCGACGGTGCAGAAAACGGAATACCATGACCAACGTTTGGTTGATAAGCTCGAAGACGCCCGCCTGAACGCGGTCTATGACCGCACCTATACCACCCAAATGGAGTACAAGGTTAAAGATATCCAGCTTAACATGCAGGCTATTAGCAAAGCCGGTACCACCAAGGAAACCAACGACGCCTTTAAAAAGATCGATACTGACCTCAATACCGTCATAAAAAGCCTAGAAGAATACCGCAAATCTGGCGCCCATTAGCCGCAGCCACATACGCTCGGGTAGTGGCTGGCACAATGGCGCGGAGGGCGTGGGGCGTATAAAGGCGGGCGGCCCGTGCCCCACAGTCCCGCTACTCTGTTACCAGGCGGTAGCTGAGGCGGATCAAATCCTGGATTTCATCCTCCGTGAGCTGCCCACTACAGATGATAGTAATCCAGTGCTTTTTATTAAGATGGTAGCCTGGTAGCACGGACTCGTAGCGCTGCTGCAGGGTTTGGCTCAGGCGTGGGTCGCACTTAAGGCTCAGGCGCACTGGGTTGGTGCCCTCAGCAATCAGGGCAAACATGCGCTCCTTTTGGTCCGGTACGTCCTTACGGCCCACCTTGTACACGGCAATCTTTTCGCCAAAGGGGTAATCCAGCCAAGCGCCAGGCATCGTCAAAATATAATCTTCCAGCTGCTTGTGGTTCATGCTACGCGCCCTTTCTACCGGCGTGGATTTTGGTTAAATAATATTTAAGCTCGGCAATGCTGCCTTCGATATCACCCAGCGCGCGGTGCTCTTCTGGCTTGGCAAAGCGCTTACCGTATTTGCCATCGAACACCACCTTCCAGGCGCTTACATCCAGCATGCGGTAGTGCAGGCGTGCGTCCAGGCGCGGCCATTCGCGGGCGATAAATTTACGGTCCTGGTGGATGGAATTACCCGCCAGCAGCACCGGCTCACTCGGCGTAAAACGCTGGGCAATAAAGGCCAGTAGTTCGTCCTCCACCTGGGCGGGGCTACGGGTAGCCGCGGCATTCTGCTGCAGCAAGCCATCGCGCGCCTGGGGGTGGGCATCCCAAAATTCCCGGCCCACCTGCATACGCTCCGCCACCAGCGCCGGCGGCACATGCACCGCCGCCTGGTAGCTGCCGTACTGGGTAAAATCCCAATCTGTGGCAATAGCCGCCACCTCAAGAATCCTATCATGCACCGGGTCCAGCCCGGTCATCTCTAAATCTACCCATAGCAGGGTTGCGCGCGTCGTCATGGTATTAGTATAACATAGGGAAAGCCGGCCCTTAAGGGCCGGCTAACATCGCGCATGCAACCCGAGCCACACTAAGCTTGACTTTATACGTCATTTAGTGATATATATCAGGCTTTGCACAATCCCGTGCGCTGTCTTGTACCTTGTTGGTACTATTTTACTTGATTCTGCCGAAAGGTTTTTGTCATGTCTATGTCTTGCGAGCTTCGTGTTATTGACGTAAACATCGTATATTTGGTAATGTCTGTTGATACAGGCTCTAGCTTGTATCAACTCGACAACCCTGATATCAGTGAGCAAAAAGAGGACAAAGGAATCCTCAGAATACTACGTAAGCGTAAGTGCAAGGAGGCTATTGTACGCCTCAAGAGGGAAATGAATAGTCCCCAATACGTGTGGCGCAAAGCGCCTTGCTGGAAAGAAGCTATAGTAGGAGGTCTCAATCACACAGTAGAGGACCTGTTTGGTCCTATAGCTGGAAGGTTACTAAAAGATATCCTTGAAGATGACGTAGCCGGGGAAATATTCCTCGGCTACGTTGAAAACATGGCTAACGCGATGGTCGTTAGTGAATATGTGAATGCTAGCCTCGAACAGCAAAAAAAGCTCTTCGAGGCTTTTAAGGAGGATTTTATCGTCCCTACGGCAAAAGCATTGTATGAGAATATGATGCTCATAGATAAGCATCAGCGGGAACTGGAAGATATAAACAGTGCAGACATTGCTGCCGAGGCATACTTGGCAGCCCGCGGATAATCTAGTACCAACCTACTCCCCTGTATCACACAGGGGAGTTTTATTTTGCATGCCAACTAAAAAACACCCTAGCTGGGTGCACGTAATAATACCAAGGGAACAACAAGCAGACCAACCCGGCATTTAGCCGGTGCAGATACGCGCGGAAAGCTTGTTGTTCAAAGGTCACATTACTACATATGCAATCGTGCCGATAAGGGCGCATAACATTATTGCAAAGTGACCCCAACAGAAGTTGAGGCAACCCAGAATCTGCTGAACCGGAGCCGGCTCAGCAGATTCGGCTAAGACCTCAGCGAGGTTGTTAGCCTCGCTGACGAATTCGAGACGACGAGCAAACTGCTCGTCAAACTCGGCTTCAGCTTCTGCGGCAGCCGCCTCCATCTCGGAGGGAGCATTCAGGGACCATTGGAGGCGCATTGCCTCCATGGCCTCGATTTCCTCGCGGAAATTGAGAACCTCCTCGGCAATTTTTGCTTCACGAGCTGCCTTAGCAGCAGCCCGTGAAGCGGCTATGAACCGAACCTTTTCGCGTGCTTGCGCACACCTTTTTTCGGCCCGAATAGCCTTTTCATGGGCTTTCCTTTTTTTCTCCTTGACACATCTGATCTCAGCATAGCGGCTCTGAATCCAAGCTTCACGCTCGGATTCTGATTTGTATCCGTCTATAAGGTACTCCTCAAGAGAATACCATTCAAAGAACTCAGGGTCATCGAGTTCTTTGAAATCCTTCACAAAGTTTGTAAACTGCGTGAGAGCATTCTCACGCACGTAACCGGTATAAATAAATACGACCGCGTGCTCACGAACCTCTTCTAAAGATATGCTAATATGGCGTCCATATAGGACGTCCTCATCAGCATGTGGAACCACTACATCGAAGGGCTTGTTACCAAGCCCTTCGAAAACATTATCAGCCTTATCTTTTACCAGAGTATACTTCCTGGCACTCTCATCAGAGAGTGCCACGGCCCAGAAATCTAGGCCAAAGTGCTTTAGGTCCGCAAGTATGAAGCCCTCAAGGGCTTCATCACACAGGCCAAAGGCCACTTCTCTGGCCTTCTCCCTGTATTTAACACTTTTGAGGTTTTTGAGGTTAGCTGCGATAGTCAAAAAAGCATACATGACAAAAAACCTTCTCCTCACGCTGCGGACAATGCAGCAAGTGTACGTATCTGACGTACAAGATGAGGTGTAAGGAGCCTGCCGCCGCAAGCGCAGCGCTATACCACTAAGCTGCCCTGCATCTCACCTTGTACTTGGCCTGCTTGTCAAAATGCAGCCCGAGCGCTTGGTTGTTCACCGATAGTACTTCTAGGGCTAATATATATATCAAATTTTTGCGCTTATGTCAACAGGGTTATAAACACAACACACCAGGCCTACACAAAGGTGTCAAACTCCGCAATAGCCAGATTGCGGGCACGGCCACGCAGGCCAACTAGCGCCGCACCATCCACCCAATCGCTATAGCGCCAGGACTCTGCTTGTTCTTCTGCGTGCTCTAAGTGGCGGCTCACTTGCTGGGCTAAGCTGCTATCGCGGAACTCGAAGTCCGTTTCCTGGCTCAGCTCTATAGCAATATCCACCGGGTCTTCCATAAAACCGAAGCGGCTTTCATTCATAAATGCGTCCATCACCCCAGGCATTTTGTCGTTATACTGGGCGGCTTTATTCAGTGCTAAGGCATATAGGAATCCCCAGGTACCGTGACGGTCAGGCTCAAAGCCGGGTGCATAATCACCCTTATTATACTTGGTTTTAAAGACAGACTTAAGCACCATTGCCTTAAAGCTTAGCTTAGGGCCCACCCTATATTCTGTATCAGCATGTTCGTAATCAAAATCATCTTCAAACTGTGTAGGGCGAATTATTTTATTACCTAAATCATCAATACACTGCTGGCTGGCAATGATTTTACCGCCCGCTACCAATACTTCATTCATGGTAAAATCACGTTCACTAAAATAAGTATCTAACTCAGTTGGCTTTATACCGTGGTCGTATGCCGAATCATCTGGCATAAAGTGCTGCGATAGCCGCTGCAGTTCGTCTTCTTCGGTCGTGGCGATATCAGCAATTTGCAGTAGGTCAATATCACGCACCGGCACATCCTCGCCAAATAGCTGGCGCTGCAAAATTGCCCGGGCAGCCCCGCCCATAATGGCGATATCAGCCGGCAGGTCCCCAAGCTCAGGCAGGCCAACTTGCTCTAGCGTACGGGGGTTCAATTCCACGACTTGGATCCTACCGCCCTCGGCCTCCTCTAGTTGTGCCAATCGCTCGCGTAGCGCCGCATAGGCAGGCTCCTGCTTCTTTTGCTCCTGCTGGTGCAGGCGCTGCAGGCGGTTACGGTCGTGTAAATGCTGGATCTGGTTGGGTGTTACCATGGCGTACGGTTCCTTGCTGTCGTTTATGTTGTTATGTCAAATTAATACGCAGATTATACCACAAGTTTAGCTTTTTGCCTAATATTACATATTATTTACCTATAACCTATTGACTTTTTGTTTTAGTACTGCTATTATTACGTCAGCCTACCGGACACACCACGTGTACTGGTTAGGGCTTGCACCTTTACGTGCTACAATGTTTTTTCCATTTTCGCAAGGAAATCCCTTGCGATACGACCGAAAGGTTTTTTGAAAATGCTAAACACAACCCTGTCTACTTTTGGACAAACCATTGCTAACATGGAGAACGTCCGTGTTAGCGATATTGAAGTTCAACCAAATTATACACAGTATAATTTGATAGATAAACTCAGCCAGCAATGGCTGGGTTGGGTACGCGAAATCGGAGGTGGCAATGCCACCTCTGTACGTGCGTACTGCGCCACCGGAGCTAACGGCTCAGGTGGAATTTGGGTCTCGATGGACCCAGAAGAGTGCGAAGTTGACGCCTACGGGGACGAGCACCGTCCCCTGGTCGTCCCTAATGAGGACGAACTAAAAAAGAAGGTGGTGATGTTTGTAGCACGTTGGAGTGCTCGCTTTGTACCTGAAGAGGTATAAAACGTGCGCTCAACCCCCGCTTATTACAAGCGGGGGTTTTATTTTGTTCTATAATTTACTCACCGTACCTTCTTTTGCTGTGTGGCGAAATTATTTGTGTATAACATATTTATTCACTGTACTTGACGCTGTGGCAAGCCATAATTATGGCAAAGAAAAGGCCGGGTAAAAACCCGGCCTTGTAGTGAGTTAGTTATCCTATTCGATATAGCCACATTCGGCTGCTTCTTCAGCAGCACGAGCAGCTGCGCGGGCTTCGCGCTCTGCGGCCTGCTCGGCTACCCACACTTCGGCATCGTGGCGGACTGTCTTTAGCCAGTCCGTTTCGATACCTTGGATGGTGCTGAGCATCTCCTCCTTAGGAATACGGATATCATACCCGTTTTCCAGAAGCAGACACCAGCTAGATGGCCCATCTTCACCCTCAACAATATAGTCGAGGGTGTCCGTAAACGGGAACGTAGCCCACGAACACCTCTTCGTGAGGTGCTCGCGGGTCAGCTCCGCAGGACACCAGGCAAAGCCCTGTCCCACGTGATAGGGCCGGCCATCTTTTAGCAGCCGAATCCCCAAGCCGTGGTGCCAGGCGTTGCCGTATCGCTGGTCAAAAGTATCGACATCCTTCAGCCGTTTTGCAAACATGCGGCTAAGCAGCCAGCGCGTAGAGCACTGCTCATAATAGCCGGGTTTGCCATAGAAGTTTATCTTGCAAGATGACTTATACCCGCAGTCATCGTACCACTCGATGTGGTACTCCTTAGGGTCACCAAAAACCTCTTTCAGCCCCACCCAATCGCGGGTACTGAAAAGCTGCAGTGCCTGTTTCACTTTCCCGGAGCTATCAGACTCCAGGAAAAGAGTGACAAACTCGTTCCTACGACCGTACACGTCACTGCCCTCAGCGGGCGTGCTGAGGGACAATGTCCTCCCTTCGGTCACAAGACCGTAGATGTTCGGCAGCACTTCGCTGCCGAGGCCGTACTTACAATTTAGTGGACGCGACGTCCACAGGAACTGTAGCTCCACTAACCCCGGCCGGGAGGGAATGATACCCTCCCAGGTTAAGCCGGATCGGGACTGGTATGTTCGGCGGCCGCCGAAGCAGTCGTGGAAGCGCTGCTGCGCCTCCTTGTCTGGTTCGCGGCCCTCGTAGTAGGGCGGGAACGGGGAGTAAATCCCCACCTGGCCAGTGGCCAGGTCCAGAACGGCGGAAGCCTTGGTGGCCTGGGTGTTATATACAACATCGGTGCTCATGACGAGCTCCTTTCTGGCGCACATGCGCCGACGTTGGGCTCGACCATTTCGAGCCCCCATTCCCCTACCCTGCTGCATGTGCTGCACGGCTAAGGAACGGAAGCTCGAACCAAGATTATGGTGTAACTAACTACTAAAGTACAAGCCAACACCCTACGTACGGCTCCCGCCGTGTACCTGTGTAAGCTAATATATATATATCAAATTTTTGCCATATTTGTCAATAGATTGCTTTTTATTCCAAATAGTGATATATATATCAGGTTTTGCACAATCCCGTGCACTGCCTTGTACCTTATTGGTACTATTCCATTGATGAACCAAGTTCATCCGACCGAAAGGTTTTTGCTATGTCCCACGGGATCCGTATTGTTGACATCAACGACAACGGTATAGAAATTGCCGCTAAAAAGGGTGATGCGCTTTACCAGCTTATCCGTCCGGATTTTATATCCGAAGCCGACGATAAAAGCAAATTTTCGCTACAGACTGTGAGAAGCGAGGAGGATGTACACAACCTGGTGTACATTACCCGTAAAGAGCTTTTCATTACTAGCCACTGGCGATCAACCGGTGGCCGGTGGCAAGATATCTTCTTAGTGTACCTGCTACATGCGGCTAAGCAGCACCTAGCTGATACGGGTTTAGATTCTAGCTGGTCCCTCTCAGAACCAGCTAAACGAATATAGCCTCCCAGCAGGAGCGAGAAAGGTGCACAGTAAATG
>ERZ772962.55-NODE-55-length-65751-cov-11.742800_pt1 | contig 65751 bp, 49 predicted proteins | sample MGYA00580676_ERZ772962 | MGnify/ENA primary metagenome ERZ772962 (study PRJEB29015, sample SAMEA2738049) | human oral metagenome | biome: human oral; feature: human-associated habitat; material: saliva | place: China | collected 2230 ...
CACCCCGAAGAGCGAATCCTCGAAGACGACGCAGTCGGCTGGGTCGACCCCGAGCCGCCCGGCCGCCCGCTCGTAGGGCTCCGGGCTGGGCTTTCCGGCCAGGTCCTCGTCCCCCGTGACGAACACCGCCAGGCTTCCTGCGGGTGCCTCTCGCAGAGCGGCGCGGGCGATGGCCTGCGGCGAGGACGTCACCACGGCCGACGGGACGGCCAGGCGGGCCAGGAGCTCGAGGAGCTCGCGGGCGCCGGGGCGCCACTGCGCGGGCTCGCGGGAGACGATGCCGTGGACTCTGGCCACCAGGTCGCGGGCGACGTCCTCGGGGCGGGCGGGCAGGCCGAACCTCTCGACCATCGTCGAGGCCCACCAGTCGATCGGGCAGCCCACGACCTCCTTGGCCAGTTCCTCCGTCCACTCCACGCCGTACTCGGCCAGGAGCTCGGCCTCGCCGCGGAACCACCACTTTTCGGAGTCCGTCAGCGTCCCGTCCATGTCCAGCAGGACGGCCCCCGGGAGGGCCGCGGCATCGGATGGCGTCGGCGTCATCGGGGCGGCCTCAGTAGACGGAGAGGTATCCGGCGCCCAGCAGGACGACCACCGCGATGGCCAGGGCGATGCGGTAGACCACGAAGGGCATGTAGGAGCGGGTCGAGATGAGCTTGAGGAACCACACGATGACCGCGTAGCCGACGACGAAGGAGATCACCGTGGCGATCACCGTCGGGCCGGCCGCGATCGACCCCGTGCCGCTGGTCTTGACCAACTGGAAGACACCCGATATGACCACGGCCGGGATGGCCAGCAGGAAGGACACGCGCGCGGCGGCCTCGCGCGTGTAGCCGAGGACGAGGCCGACGGTGATGGTCCCCCCCGAGCGGGACACCCCCGGGATGAGGGCGAGGGCCTGGCCGAAGCCGACCGCCACGCCGCCGCGGAGGGTCATGACCTCCAAGGTCTTGTCCTGCCTGGCCCGCCTGTCGGCGACGCCGAGGACCAGCGCGAACGCCGCGAGGACGAAGGCGGTCAAGTGCAGGTTGCGCAATTCACTCTCGATGTCGTCCTGGAAGAGCAGGCCGAGCACGCCGATCGGGACGGTGCCGACGATGACCACCCACCCCATCCTCACGTCGGGGTCGGACTGGCCGACCGAGCTCCTCCACAGAAGGGCCCGCACCCACTTGGAGACGATGCGCCAGATGTCTTTGGCGAAATAGGTGATGACGGCGGCCTCCGTGCCGAGCTGGACGATGGCCGTGAAGGCGGCACCCGGGTCTCCCCAGCCGAAGAGGTCTCCCAAGATGCGCAGATGCGCTGACGAAGAGATCGGCAGGAACTCCGTGAGGCCCTGCACGATGCCGAGAACGGTTGCTTCTAGGTATCCCACCGGTCAAGGATAAGCCACGGCCCTGGGGTGGACCAGCCTCGAGCTCGGCTAGGCTTGCCCCATGAGAGAGCGCACGGTGGGCAGAAGCGGCCTCGTCGTCGGTTGTGTGGGGCTCGGCACCCTGACCTGGGGGCGCGATACGAGCCACGAGGAGGCCCGCGGTCAGCTCGAGGCGTTCGTGGAGGCCGGGGGGAACCTCATCGACACGTCCCCGGCGTTCGGCCGCGGAGCGTCGGAGGCGACGATCGGCGAGCTGCTCGACGTCACCGTCGACCGCGAGGACGTGATCCTGTGCACGAGAGCCGGCTTCACCGAGGGCCCCGCGGGGATGCGCTTCGGCGCCGGCCGCGGCCCGCTACTCGATTCGCTGCGGGCCTCCCTGGAGCGGATGAACACGACCTACGTCGACGTGCTCCTCGTGGCGGCCCCCGATCCGCTGGCCCCCGACGAGGAGACCGCCTCCACGCTGGGATGGCTAGTCGACCGGGGCCTGGTCAGGTACGTCGGCATTCAGGGGTACGCGGCCTGGCGGGGGGCCGTGCTGTGCGAGAGGCTGCGCGCCATGGGGCTCCCGCTGCTCACCGTCGCCGAGCAGGAATACTCGCTTCTGCACCGCGGCGTCGAGGAGGAGATCGTTCCCATGGCCGACCACCTCGGCCTGGGGATCTTCGCGTCCTCGCCCCTCGGGCGCGGCGTGCTGACGGGGAAGTACCGCCATTCGATCCCGCCGACCTCGCGGGCCGCCTCCGAGCACCTCGCGGCCTTCGTGCGCCCCTACCTGGAGGAGGGGTCGCGCCGCGTGGTCGAGGCCGTGGCCAGAGCCGCCGACGGGCTGGGCCGCACCCCCGCCGACGTGGCGCTCTCGTGGACCGTCGACAGAGCGGGGATCAGCGCGGCCGTCGTCGGCGCCCGCACGACCTCGCAGCTCCAGTCTGTGCTCAGCAAGGTCGCCCCCCTGCCGGACCTCGTGGTCGACGCGCTGGACGACGTCAGCTCGCCTCACTCGTAGCCGGAGCCGTCCGCCTCGTCTGCGCCATCGCCTTCCTCGCCTCGGTCGGAGACGCCGTCTGGATCGGGGTCGTCCTCGTCGGCGTCGTCGCCTTCCTCTCCTTGGTCGCCCTCCTCGTCCTCGTCGGCGTCGTCGAAGTCGAAATCGGCGTCTGCGTCCTCGTACTCCTCCTCGTCCACGTCCTCGAGGTCGTCTTCGTCTCCCTCATCCAGATCCTCGTCCTCGTCGAGGTCGTCCTCATCCTCTTCGTCGAGGTCGAAGTCCTCGAACTCGTCGTCGTCGAGGGCCCCGTCGTAGTCGTCGTCCTCCATGTCGCCGTAGACGTCGAGCGGCGCCTCGACTCCGAACTGGACGAACATGACGTCGTCGTAGACGGTGTAGGCGTCGGCCAGCATGTCCGCCGCTTCGACGACGCTCGGCGCATCGGGGTCCTGCGCACTGACTGCCGCCTGATGGAACGTCTCCAGAGCGCCGATGAGACGGTCCAGGGCGAGGCGCGGGTTCGTAGACATGACGTCAGCCTAGCGCGGGAGAGTCGCCTGCGCCACACAGCCGAAGCCGGAACGGGCGTCCACGCGGCTCCGGACCGTCCGACATGCGAATGCGCGCTCTCGGCGCTCGCGAATATGCGGCATGATGGATGCCGGGCGCGCCGCCGGTACACCGGTGCTCGGTGTGCGGGCCTCTCACCGTTCACATCGAAGGGAAGTGCACATGGCACACAATCGCATGCCGCGCAGGCGCTCCCCGGGGATCCTTTGCGCGATAGCGGCCATGGTGATCGGGGTCGCATCCCCCGTCCCTTCCGCATCCGCCGCTCCGGGCGATGCCAGGCCGTCTCTGCCCAGCGTCTCCGAACTGCAGGAGAAGGCCGCGAACACCAAGGGCTTCACCGGGAAGTGGTTCGTCCAGATGAGGGGGGAGCCGACCATCAAGGGAGGGGCGGCGTCGGCCATCGCCAAACAGCAGAGCGACTTCCAGAACTCCGTCTCCTCCAAGGTCCAGGTCACCGGCTCCTATTCACGGATCTGGAACGGGGTGACGGTCAAAGCCGCGGACGACGGCCTGGCCGAGATCCACAGGAACAAGGCCGTGGTCGGCATCTTCCCCGTCGTGGAAGTCGAACGCCCGGAGGTCAAGGTCGATCGGTCGGCCAAACCCGACATGTTCACGGCCCGCTCGATCTCCGGCGTCGGCTACGCCCAGCAGGAACTCGGTCTGAGCGGCAAGGGCGTGAAGATCGGGGTCATCGACACCGGCGTCGACATCGACCATCGAGCCTTCGGAGGCAACGGGGTCTCGGACCCCAACCACGTCTTCCCCACGAAGAAGGTCGTGGCGGGATGGGATTTCGTCGGCGACGCCTTCAACGGGTCCTTCACGAGCGACAAGTACAATCCCAACCCCACGCCGGACGCCGTCCCCGACGACTGCGCCTCCGCCGGGCACGGGACCCACGTCGCGGGCATCGCCGCCGGCAACGACCCGTCGACCGGCTTCAAGGGGGCGGCTCCCGACGCCCTCCTGGGCGCATACCGCGTCTTCGGCTGCGAGGGCTCCACCAGCACCGACATCATGCTCGCAGCCATGGAGCGCGCCGCCAAGGACGGCATGGACGTCGTCAACATGTCGATCGGGGCGTCGTTCATGACGTGGCCGAACTACCCGACGGCGGTCGGGGCGTCGGCCATGGCCGACGCGGGGATCGTCGTCACCTGCTCCGAGGGGAACAACGGCGCCAGCGGGGTCTTCTCCGGCAGCGCTCCGGGCGTCTCGGACAAGGCGATCGCCACGGGCTCGGTGGACAACACGGGCGTGCACAGCCGGGGGTTCAGACTCGCCGACGGCACCGACGTCGCCTACTCCCCCGTCGGCTCCACGCCCAATGCCCCGACGAGCGGGTCAATCGAGCTGGCCGCCTACCCCGAGGGGCGCAAGACGGGCGCCGTGGACTTGGACGGCAAGCCCTTCGCCGGCAAGGCGGTCCTGGTCTCCCGCGGCTCCTCGACCTTCTACGAGAAGGTGAAGGCCGCCCAGGAGGACGGCGCGTCGGCCGTCCTCATCTACAACAACGTCGAGGGAACGATCTCGGGTGAGGCATTCGGCAACCCCCCGGTCACGATTCCCGCCGTGAGCATCTCCAAGGCCGACGGCGAGAAGCTCGAGGCGGCCGTCGCGAAGGGAGCGACGTCGATCACCTGGTTGGACGGGGAGCCGATCGTCTCACACGACCCGAACGGCGGCGCGATCTCGGCCTTCTCCTCCTACGGGCCCTCCGCCACCCTGAGCCTCAAGCCGGACGTCCTGGCACCCGGCGGCAACATCTACTCGGCCTATCCCCTCGACTCCCCCGCGGCGAACCAGGGCTACGCCACCGCGTCGGGGACCTCGATGGCCGCTCCGCACGTGGCCGGCTCGGCCGCCCTGCTCCTGCAGTCGAACCGGTCTCTGGCTCCGGCGGACGTGCGGACCGTGCTCCAGAACTCGGCCAAGCCCCTAGCCCTCCACAATCCCGAGGAGTACGGCGTGCCCGCCTCGGCCAAGGCCGGAGAGCCGGTCCACCGCCAGGGGGCGGGGTTGATCGACGTCTCCCGCGCCGTCTCCCAGGCGTCGTCCTACGCAAAGGCGGGCTCCGGGGAGCTCGCCTCGACGACGACCCCTTCCAAGATCTCCCTCGGCGACACGGATTCGAAGAAACCGGTCGCTTTGAAGATCACGAACCGCTCCTCCCAGGACGTCACCTACAAGCTGTCGTCCGAGACGGACGCCGTCGGCACGTGGGGGCCGAACCAGTTCCCCCAGGCTGTCGCGGGCCTGGACACGAAAGTCTCCTTCTCCTCGTCGGAGGTGACGGTCCCGGCGAATTCGACACGCACGGTGGACGTGACGGTCACACCCCCTTCGACGTACACGGACTACCGTTCCGGCAAGGGGGTCCGGAAGAAGCTTCCGCACGCCACCATGTACGGCGGGCACGTCGTGATGACCGGGTCGAACCACCAAGTCCAGCGCATCCCGTTCTCGGGCCTGAACGCCGACTACGAGTCGCTTCCCTTCATACGTTCGGCGTGGACCTACGGCGACGTCTACAGCGCCGACCTCCTGGCCGCCAACAACATCCCGCCGTCGAAGAGGTTCTACATCGAGCCGAGCCTGGGAGTCCTGGCCACGTGCCCCAACGGCAGGGTCGTCGGCACCGAGTGCGCCGACAAGTCGGCCACGTACGCCCAGGTCCTCTCGGCCGACCACGCCTACACGATGACGGGCACGGACTTCCCGCGGCTCCTCCTCCACTTCGAAAACCCGGCCTCGCACCTGGACATCCGCGTCTACCGAGCCAAGGACGACGGCTCGAAGGGCGAACCGGCCGGACCGGACAACTACGTCCACACGTCCGACGCCGTCGGGGTCGACACGTCGTTCAATCAGTTCGCGTGGGACGGCACGGTCAAGAAGACGGCGGACGCCAAGGAGCCGACGCCCGTGGCCGACGGCCGCTACGTCCTGGAGGCTACGATCACGAAGGGCGTCGGCAAGGCCCAGGACGGCGAGAACACCGAGGTGTTCACCTCCAAGCCCTTCGTCGTCCGCCGAACGGCCACCCCCCAGCCGGGCCCGTCGACGGCGGTGTTCTACTCCGGATGGACGGCCGCCTCCCGCATCGGGGAGACCTCGGGTCTGCCCGATGGGAAGCCGCTGGCCGGAGACATCGACGGACAGGGAAAGCAGACGCTCATCTTCCACAAGGGCAACACCTTCACCTACACGACCGCCGAGGGGCCGAAGTCCTTCGTCTTCGGACGTGACGGCGACGTCCCCCTCGTGGGCGACTGGGACGGGGACGGCAAGGACACCGTCGCCGTCAAACGCGGCAACGAATTCCTCGTCAAGAACTCGCTGTCCGGCGGGCCGGCCGATCTCGCGTTCAAGTACGGGCGCGCGGACGACACCGCCATCGCCGGGGACTGGAACGGGGACGGCAAAGACACCGTCGGCGTTCGCCGAGGCAACGTCTACCACCTGACCGACGCCCTCAAAGGCGGCGTCTCCGCCGACGTCCGCACCTTCGGGCAGGCTTCCGACGTCGTCGCCTTCGGCGACTGGGACGGGAACAAGTCCGACACCCCCGCCGTCGTCACGACGAAATGACCCCTGCGGTCCGCCGCTTCGCGGACCGCACCCCGGGCCTGCGCCGAATCGATCCGAGCCTTCACCGGATCGCCATACCGCTCACGGTGCGTCTCACAGATCCGCCGTCCTCATCCGATTCGACGCTCGGCCGAGCCCGGCGTCCCTTCGATCGGCGGCCTGGAGGCCGCCGCGGGCTTGCGGCCCGCATGCGGGCCGCATCGTCAACGAAGGGACTCACCGATGCCAGCACGACGCAACGGCTTGCGCAGGATGCTCGCCGCATGCGCGGCGTGCCTCCTGGGGACCGCCGCCACCGCCTCCGCCGCTCCGACGACGGACGGCGCCGCACACCCGCCCGACATGTCCGACCCCTCCTCGGTCGCCGCCCACGCCAAGGGCTTCACCGGGAAATGGTTCGTCCAACTGAAGGAGAACCCGACGATCCGCGGGGGTTCGGCGAGCCGGATCCTCCAGGAGCAGAACGCCTTCCGAGCCTCGACTCGCGGTTCGGCGACCGTGACCGCGAGCTACTCCCGCATCTGGAACGGCCTGACGGTGTCGGCGGCGGGCGACGACGCGCTGGCCGACGTGCGGCACGCCCCCGGCGTCGAGGCTGTCTTCCCCGTCCTGGAGGTGGCCCGGCCGCGCGCGGACTCCGGCACGACGCATCCGGAGGCGTTCAGGTCGGGCGCGATGACGGGGGCGAACTACGCCCACACGGACCTCAAACTCACCGGACGGGGCGTGAAGATCGGGATCATCGACACCGGGATCGACATCGACCACTCCGCGTTCTCGGGCAGCGGCAGACCCGACCCCGCCCATTCCTTCCCGACGAAGAAGGTCGTGGCCGGGTGGGACTTCGTCGGCGACGCCTACGATGCGAACGTCGGATCGGACCGATACAGCCCCACGCCGGTCCCGGACGGCGTGCCCGACGACTGCGACGGCCACGGGACCCACGTCGCGGGCATCGCCGCCGGCAACGACCCCGGCTTCACAGGCGTCGCCCCCGACGCCCTCCTGGGCGCGTACCGCGTCTTCGGGTGCAACGGCTCGACCGACACCGGCATCATCCTGTCGGCCATGGAGCGCGCGCCAAGGACGGCATGGACGTCGTCAACATCTCGATCGGCGTCCCGTACATGACGTGGCCGACGTATCCCACCGCTCGGGGCGCCGACTCGCTGAGCGAGGCCGGCGTGGTCGTGACCGCGTCCCAGGGCAACGCGGGCAACTCCGGCCTTTTCTCGGCGAGCCCCCCCGCCGTGGCCGAGAAGGCCATCGCCGTCGGCTCGGTCGACAACGCGGGCGTCCTGCTCGGTTCCTTCAACCTCGCGGACGGCACGTCCGTCGGCTATCTCCCCGTCAAAGGCGCCAGCGATGCCCCGACCGAGGGCTCCTACGAGCTCGTCTCATATCCCGACGGCCAGAAGGCGGGTGCCGTCGACCTCCCGGGGACGCCCTTCACGGGAAAGGCCGTCCTCGTCGCCCACGGAGGCCCCAGCGTGTACGCCAAAGGCCAGGCCGCTCGCAAGGACGGCGCCGCAGCCGTCATCATCGCCAACGACGGGCCGGGCCTCTTGAACGCGAGCGCCCAACCTCGACTCGACGTCCCGGCGGTGGGGATCGGTCAGGAGGAGGGGCGCCGGCTGGAAGCCGCCATCGCCAAGGGCAAGGCGACCGTCACGTGGTCGAAACGCAAACTCGCCTCCTACGCTCCCGACTCGGGCAGGGCCTCGACGTTCTCCTCGTACGGGCCGTCCGCCACCCTGTCGCTGAAACCCGACCTCCTGGCGCCCGGAGGGAACATCCGTTCGACCTACCCGCTGGAGAAACGGGGGTACGCGACCGAGTCGGGAACGTCCATGGCCGCTCCGCACGCCGCGGGGGCCGCGGCGCTGCTGCTCCAGGCCAACCCGTCTCTGGGCCCCGCGGACGTGCGCGCGGTGCTGCAGAATACGGCCAAGCCCGTGCTCCTGGCCGACCCCGTCCGTCGCGGCTTTCCCAGCCAGGCCCGCGTCGCCGAGCCCGTCCAACGCCAGGGCGGCGGGCTCATCGACATACCGGCGGCCGTCGCCCAGGCGACGTCGCATTCGAGCCTCGGATCGAAGGCCTCGCCGTCGACGGTCACCCCCTCGAAGATCTCCCTGGGGGACACGGATTCGACCAAGCCGACGAGGCTGACGATCGCCAACCGCTCCGGCGCCGAGGTGACCCACACTCTCAGCGCCGACTTCTCCCCGGCCGGAACGTGGGGGCCGAACACCTCCCCGCAGATCGTCGCGGGCTTGAACACCGGCGTGACGTTCTCCCGACGGAAGGTGAGGGTCCCGCCCCATTCGACCCGCACGGTGGAGGTGACGGTCACCCCGCCGACCGAGCACACGGCCTACGTCCAGGGAAAGGCCAGTCGCACCCGGCTGAAGGGGACCGCCGTGTACGGAGGGTTCGTCGTGCTGAAGGGATCCGACGGCCGAACCCGGCGCGTTCCCTTCCTCGGTCTGTCCGGGGACTACGAGGCGCTCGACGCGATCAAGCCGACGTGGACGTACGGACAGGTCTTCAACGCCTCGTCCCTCTCCTTCCTGGGCATCGACCCCAAGCGCAAGTTGACGATGGAGCCGAGCCTGGGCGCCGTCAGCGAATGCCCCAACGGGCGGTTGCGCGGCGTGGACTGCGCGGATCCGAAGGCGAAGTACGAGGCCGTCACAGAGGAGGACCACGTCTACTCGATGACGGGACACGACTTCCCGCGGGTGCTCATGCACATCGAGCACCCGGTGTCGCGGTTGGACCTGAGGGTCTACCGCGCCCAGGCCGACGGAGCGAAGGGCGAACCCGCCGGGGCCGACAACTACGCATACCGTTCGACGGGCGAAGGAGCGGACGGATCGCTTTCGCAGTTCAGCTGGAACGGAAAGGTCAGGTCCTCCTCCACAGCCAAGCCGACGCCTGTCGCCGACGGCCGCTACGTCCTCGAGGCGACGGTGACCAAGGGAGTGGGCAAGGCTCAGAACGGCAGGAACGTCGAGACGTTCACCTCCAAGCCGTTCCTCGTGCGAAGCGCCGGCGGGAAGTCAGCCTCCACCCGACCCGGGTGAAATCCCGTCTCCCAGCCGCCTCCAGGCTGGCCGTGCCCAAGTTGTCGCGCGCTGTGAGAGCCCCGGCGGAAGCCGAACGCAGCCCCCGCCCGTGCGGGAGCGCCGGCGGGCTAGCGCCGCTCCCATCCGGAATTGACGCGCTCGCGCGTGCGCTCGTATCCATGCTTGACGTACTCCTCCAGGACGCTCATCTGGATGCGCCACTGGCCTCGACCGCCGATCTGGATCGCCTTGAGGTCGCCGCTGCGCAGCAGCGACCGCACCTGGAGCACCGAGACGTTGAGAATCTCCGCAACGTCGGGGATCGTCAGGAATTTGTCCATGTTTTTCCTCAATCTTTCTCTTGCTGTCCGCCGCGCGCACTCCCGCGGTGGACCTTGACATTGCCGCCCGGAATGCAACCTGGGCGTGGCCGCAACTATCCGCCTCCTCCGGTGGCTACAGCACCTAGACAGTCGCAGCAGCTAACATATTCTATTCTCACGCCGTCATTCAATCCTATTTTCGCGCCGATGCGTTGCACATCGATTCGGCGTGCCGTGAATACACGGCAGACCGAGGCCGGGAAAGGTGATCGAACGCGCCGGAGACGACGGGCGGCGGCCACCCCGTCGTCCAAGCCGCGCGGACACAGCGGAGTGCCGCACGTCCCCGTCAGGATGACGCTCCGATCGCAGCCTCGAGACACGGCGGGGTGCCGCTCCTCCGCCGGGCCGCCACTTCGCGCTCGAGATCCCTGGCACGCCTTGAACGCCTGCGGCCGCTCACGCCCCGGCGGATCGCAGACACGCAGGCCGGAGCCTTCTAGAGTCCCAGCGCTTTCGGGATATCCGGAGGGAAATAGTCGGGGCCTTTGAGGACCTTGCCGTCCTCCCGGTAGACCGGCTTGCCGTCCGAGTCGAGCTTGGAGAGGTTCGACGCCTGGATCTCGGCCAGGACCTCCGCCAGCGGGATGCCCAATTCGAGCGCCATCCCGTAGACGACGTAGACGATGTCGCCCAGTGCGTCGGCCACCCCGACGGTGTCGCGCACGCGCTCATCGGCGTCAGCGGCCCGCGCGAAGGCGCCGTCGACGATGCCGCGTGCGCGCTCGCCGTAGACGGCGCCCACGAGCTCTCCGAACTCCTCGGCGACGAGGGCCATGCGCATGTGGATCCGTTCGCGGTCCGCCTCCGGCCCGTCGGCGACGAGCGGAAGGCCGTAGGTCTCATGGAATTGGCGGACGAGGGCTTCGGGGTCGCGGGGGTCGGCGAATGCCGGGTGGCGGCGGTCGGGTCCGAACCACGGCCCCTTCGGTTCGCGGGAGTCCTCCGGGAGGATCGAGGCGACGAGCGCGTCGTGCGCCTCTCCTTTGTTCGCGATCATCCTGCGGACTCGTCCTTCGAAGGTGAAGCCGCATTTCCAGGCGACGCGAGCCGAGGGCCAGTTGGGCTCGCCGTCGACTATCTCGCAGCGCCACAGGATCGAGGCCAGGCCCATCTCCTGGAAGCCGAAGTCGATGACGCGCGCGGCGGCCTCGCTCACCAGCCCGGCTCCGCGATGGGCGGCGGAGAGCCAGAACCCCAACTCCGCGGTGCCGTCCTTCCCCGTGAGGGCGATCGTGCCGATGAGGGGGCCGTCCTGGCTGAATCGGATCGCCCACGTGGGCGAGGTCTCCTCCCAGGAGGGAACGACGACGTCCTCGATGAAAGACTCGGCGGATTCGCGCGTGTAGGGGGCGGGAACCGTCGTCCACTTCTGGATCGCCGGGTCCTGGCACAGCTCGGTGATCGTGTCGACGTCCTCTTCGGTGGGCGGCGACAGGACCAGGCGCCTGCTCGTCAACGTCGTGCGTTCCATGAGGGCCAGCCTACCGTCCGATCCCGCAGGGCCGGCGATGAACGGGGCGCATGGCGGAGGGAAAGCCACGCGATCGAGGTCACACGCCCCGGCGCGTCTCCGTATTGGTGCGGCGATGGAGGCCGTGCTACTCTCTTACCTGTTGCTCGGGGCGGTGTCCCGGCCGCTGACTCGCGCGGGTGGCGGAATAGGCAGACGCGCTAGCTTGAGGTGCTAGTCCTCGTATTAGAGGGTGGGGGTTCAAGTCCCCCCTCGCGCACAGATAATCCCCGGTTCTTCGGAACCGGGGATTTTTGTATGCCCGGAGAGTTTATTGGTGTGCGCCTCTGGAAAAGTCTGCGTCGAAAGCTCTAGACCAGAAACTTTCAGATCTAAAACTTCCAATGCAACGAAGCACTCAAAATATATCAGCGCACAAAAAAGTAGTGGGGTGAGGATCCTTGAAGGGAACCTCACCCCACACTAGCTACGCTAAGGAAGCTAGAAGAACAGCTATATCAGCTGGCACTGAATTACTCAGCCAGACGCTCCGGGTCGGTGGTGACCAGAATCTTCACAGCGGTCTCATTGTGGTGGATCAGGGTGTCGAAGCCCTTATCAATCAGGTCTTCCACAGCAATCTTGCCGGTAATGAAGGGCTTGAGGTCAATCTTGCCGGACTCAACGAGCTTGATGGTCTCCGGGTGGGAGTTCACGTATGCGATGGTGCCGCGGATATCGAGCTCCTTGAGCACAACCTTCTGAACATCCAGGGAAGCGGGCTTACCCCAAATGGAGACGATGACGACCTTACCGGTGGGCTTGAGAGCATCCAGAATCAGGTCCAGTGCGGGCTGAACGGAGGTGCACTCGAACGCGATGTCAGCGCCACGGCCGTCGGTCAGCTTGTGAATCTCAGCCAGAACGTCAACCTCTGCGGGGGAGAAAGCGTAGTCAGCAACGCCGGAGTCCAGAGCCTTCTGGCGGCGCAGCGGGGACAGCTCAGAGATGATGACCTTAGCGCCCTTAGCCTTCAGAACTGCGGAGGTCAGCAGACCGATGGGGCCAGCACCGGTCACCAGTGCGAATGCGCCCTCTTCGAACTCGCCTGCACGCTCAACAGCGTGGTAGCCAACGCTCAGCGGCTCAATCAGTGCAGCTTCGTCCAGGGGAATGGTGTTGGGGATCTTGTGAACCCAGCGACGCTTGACAGCGACCTTCTCGGACAGGCCACCACCGCGACCGGCCAGACCAATGAAGTTCATGTCCTTGGACAGGTGGTAGTCCTTGGAGTCGGGGCCGGTGTAGACATCATCGCGAATGATGTAGGGCTCGACAACAACGTGGTCGCCAACCTGCAGGTCGTCTACGCCTTCGCCCAGTGCCTCAACAACACCGGAGAATTCGTGACCGAGGGTGACGGGGGAGTCCTCACCAGAAATGGGGTGGGGGTGACCGTGCTGGGGGCAGAAGATGGGGCCGTCCAGGTATTCGTGCAGGTCGGTACCGCAAATGCCGCACCATGCGACCTTGACCAGAACCTCGCCCGCAGCGGCTTCGGGTGCGGGGATGTCTTCAATCCGGATGTCGTTACGGTCGTAGAAGCGTGCTGCCTTCATGGGATGGAGCTCCTTAGCGTGGTTGTGGCGCTTACTGCGGTGTGTGCTTGCCGGTACGGTTCGCATCCATGGGTCTGTCACGGTAATGGCAGAGGCCCAAACGACATGGTCTGGACCGGTTGTGAACTGTCCTGCCGGCATTCGCATCGCTAGCGCCGGATGGTGACGGGTGCGGCTGGATTGCCGCTCCCATGTGCTTAACGCTACTCCTATGAATCAAAGATTCCTAGGATATATACAAAATTTCTTTTATGTGACACAAATTTCTTTTTGGGTGTTTTCGACTCCATCACGCCCGAACACCTAGCGCCCGGCGAGCGCAGACGGTAGCGTAGAAGCATGACTGACGCGAACGCACAGGGCACCGCCGCCCACACCCAGCCCACTTCAGACAGCTCCGATCGAACGGCACCGAACCGACCCGCCGCAACAACCCGCCACTACGACGCTCCCGATGCTGATTGCGTGCGCGGTAGCGAGTACTCCGAGATTCTTGCCCTCGAAACCGAGCAACGTAAGCGTGCCGCTGAGCACCGCCGCAAGCGCGGACACGCGCATCCCGAGCAGAAGCACGCCGACCATGGGCATCCCGAGCAGGAACGTAGCCACGGCGAGCGCCAGGGACACGGAAAGGGACACCACCTCGACGAAGACAGCGGGCTGGCGCATATTCGCCGCGACCTCGCCGAATCCGTAGCCACCCGCGCAGACTCCCTGACCGCAATTCTCAAGGCGATTCACGCGCATCCTGAAACCGCCTACGAGGAGTATTTTGCCTCCCGCACGCTCGTTGATGCGGTCCGCGAAGCCCACCCGAACCTCAGGATTGAGTACCCCGCCTTCGGTCTGGATACCGCGTTCAAGGTGGAGCTCACCAGCGCTGACTACGACCCCGCCAAGCACCGCACCATCGCGATTCTCTCCGAATACGACGCACTGCCGGGCATCGGTCACGGCTGCGGCCACAACGTCATTGCGGTATCCGGGCTGGGTGCTTTCCTTGCCCTGGCGGATGCGCTCGCCACCGGCCCCGAGGCGTTCAGCGGTAGGGTCCTCTACTACGGCACGCCCGCCGAAGAATCTGATGCCGGTAAGGAGCTGATGGCGCGAGCCGGCGCGTTCGAGCGAGTGGATGCTGCGATTATGGTGCACCCCTACTTTATGGATGTGGCTGATCAGGCGTGGCTGGGTCGCCGCGAATGTCGTGTGACCTATAGGGGCGTGAGCGCGCATGCGTCCTCGCACCCGTTTATGGGTCGTAACGCGCTGGATGCGGCGAATCTGGCGTATCAGGGTTTGGGTTTGTTGCGTCAGCAGATTCCCGGTTCTGACCGTATTCACGCGATTATTGACCACGGCGGGGACGCCCCGAACCTGATTCCTGCCACCGCGAGCCTGCACATTAATATCCGTTCTAAGCACGCGCCGACTCTGCGTGCGCTGTCGCGACGGGTTGAGGAGGTGCTGCGCGGCGCGGCGCTCATGGCTGGCGTGAGTGCGGAGGTGACGTGGGATTCTTCGCCGATGACCATGCCGGTGCGCACGAATCGTCCGTTGTTGAAGCGTTGGGTTTCGGCTCAGCGTTCGGTGGGTCGCCACCCGTACCCGCCCGGAACGGTCAGTGACACCCTGGCGGCTTCTACTGATTTCGGTAATGTGAGCCTGCGCGTGCCCGGTATTCACCCGCTGATTCAGATTGCACCCGAGGGTACCGGTATGCACACGGTGGAGTTCGCGCACTGTGCGGATACTCAGGCGGCGGTGGATGCTGCTCTGGATGCGACGTTCGGTTTGGCTTCTGTGGCTTTGGATTTTTTGGTTGATGACGAGTTGGCGCAGGCGGTTCGTGCTGATTTTGAGGCTTCCGGCGGTGCCGTGGATGTGGAGGGCTACTTTAGCGACATGTGAGAGCGATATGTGAGCTTGCTCAAAAGGTCAGAACGTCATTATTTGGTTTTATGAGTGAAAAACACCCCTTATAGCCCATAAAGTCACCAACACCCATCGAAAAAAGCAAAATAATCCAACACAAAACGCAGAATCTGCGGCATAATAGAAAGTAACGGAGCGAGCCCACCGGGAAGAACGCCCACGCTCAGGAAATTCACCCCCGAGGCACACACCCGCTTCCACATAAACCCCGCGAGAATCCTCTCGCACCACACGGATAACTCTCACGAAAGAGGGCATACAGCAATGAACGGTGTCAACAACCCCACCAAGCTCGGCGTCATCGGTGCAGGCGGCGTCGGTAGCGCAACCGCATACGCAGCTATGGTCCGCGGCTCCGCAGACGAAATCGTCCTGTACGACATCGACGGCAAGCGCGCACACGCTGAAGCACTGGACATCGCACACGGCGCAATGTTCGCACACGAAGCAACCGTAACCGGTGGCGACGACATCGAACTGCTGCGTGACTGCGACATGGTCATCATCACCGCTGGTGCTCGCCAGAAGCCCGGGCAGCCCCGCCTCGAGCTGGCAGGCGCAAACGTTGCAATCCTCGAGAAGCTGCTGCCGAACATCCTGTCCGTAGCGCCCAACGCAATCATCATGCTCGTCACCAACCCCTGTGACGTTCTCACCATCGTTGCCCAGAAGATTACCGGCCTGCCCGCAAACCGCGTGCTGTCCTCCGGTACTGTTCTGGACTCCTCCCGTCTGCGTTGGCTGATCGCTAACAAGGCTGGCGTCTCCATCAAGAGCGTTCACGCAAACGTTGTTGGCGAGCACGGCGACTCCGAGTTCCCCGTCTGGTCCGCAGCAAACATCGGTATGGTTCCCCTGACCGAGTGGGAGCAGGACGGCAAGCTCGTCTTCACCGAAGAGGTCCGTGAAGAACTGGCAACCGAAGCTATGCGCGCAGCGTACAAGGTCATCGAGGGCAAGGGTTCCACCAACTACGCAATCGGTATCTCCGGTGCACGTATCGCTGAGGCATTCCTCGGCGGCCAGAACGCAGTGCTGCCCGTCTCCACCACCATTGCAGGCGAGCTGTACGGCTTCAAGGATGTTGCACTGTCCCTGCCCACCATCGTGAACCGCGAAGGCATCCAGCGCGTACTCGAGGTCCCCATGAACGAGGCTGAGCTGGCACAGCTGAAGGCATCTGCTGAGGCAATCCGCGCAGCCGCAGCTTCCCTCGGTTTCTAATTCGCTCGGGTTCATAACCCGTCAGAAGCAAACATTCAGTAGGCGCAGCGTAAAGCTGAGCTAACCGACAGAAGAACCCGCTGCACCCGGCACCTGCTCTGTGAAGAGTGAGGGACTGGGGACGGCGGGTTCGCTGTGTTCGTGAGATATTTTCTATGCGGTGCTTGATGCGCCACGTGCATGCTTGGCTTGACCGGCCTCGCAGCACCAACCTGGCTTTACCGCTCTGACTTTGTGGCTCTCTTCGCCGTCCCGAATATAACTGCCGATTGACCTGTCACGCCCGTTCATAGTTCCGCATTTAAACCGCCGTATGACCGCCCGGCGCACACCATAGGCGCGTAGGTAGTAGAATAATGGCATGAGCATTGATCCTCGCACCGAACTCACCCGCCTCCTTGACGCGCTGGAGGCGCACCTGACCGCCGTCGTAAACCGAACCGGCGAGCACGACCCCGCCGTCGATGAGGCGTACGTAGAAATCGCCAACGCCTTCGAAGCCTACGAAGATTCCCTCTTCGAAGCCTACAACGAGGTCACCCCCTTGAGTGTCTACGGTGACGAAGACGAGGATGACCTGGAAGAAATCCTCGACGATGAAGACGACATCGACGACGATATCGAGTACGAGGACTAAATAGCGCCTCGCCCATACGTTACGGACCGACCCCTGACCGGTACCCCCTACGCGGGGTAACGAGGCAGGGGTCGAGCCATACCCGCAACACCGTACCCGCCCACCCGCGTAGCTCTTACCCGAGCGTCTACCAAGCGTCTACTGAGCGCAACGCCTACAGAGTGGCCGCCGAAAACCTGACCACCCGATACCCACCGAGCATGCACCGAGAACGGAGACACCCGTGAGCGAACCCCGCACCTGGCGCGACGCCGCCCTCATCCTCCGCACCCAAAAACTCGGCGAAACCGACCGCATCATCATCATGCTCACCCGCGACGGGGGAATCACCCACGCCGTCGCCAAAGCCGTACGCAAACCCACCTCCAAATTCGGTGGGCGACTCGAACCGTTCATGCACACCGACCTGTCCTTCAGCCGAGGCAGAACCAACCTGCACACCATCACTCAGGCGGTGACCCTGCACGCCTACACCGCACCGATTATGGCGAACTACGATGCGTACACGTGTGCCTCCACCATCGCCGAACTGGCGGAAGCACTCACCAAAGACACCGATAGCACCTCCGATATTTACACCCTGACCCACGGGGCGCTTGCCGCGCTCGCGCACGGGCAGCATGTGCCGCAGAGGATTCTGACCCGCTACCTGGCGCGCAGCATGAACGCCGCCGGCTGGCCGCTCATCGGTGAGAACTGCACCCGATGCGGCAACCCGCTCGTGAACGCAGATTACCCGGGCGATAACGGAGCAGACACTAGCACCCCCGGCACTACAATCCCCGGCGCTACAGGCGGAAGCGGCAGGTACATTGCCTTCCACACCGCCCACACCTACGGGCACCACACCATCCTCTGCCCCCAATGTGCACCCGCCACCGACACACCCCTAACCGGCCTGCGCGCCGAAGAGCTCGGCTATGCGCTCGCTACCGCATCGGCGGATCCGCGCGCCTGGGCGACTATTGACGCAGCACCCGTGCCGGTTGCCTCCAAAATTCTGGGGCTCTACCTGAAAACCACCCAGAACCTGCTCGAACACCCCCTGAAAACGGCGAGCGCCCTCGAAGCAGAAATTCCTGCATCGTAAAAGATGCACGCCGATGCGTCAACAGGGGGCCAACCAGGACGCAAAATAACCCCCGAAGCACCCGCCCATGCGCGCTGTGTCACGGTAAAATAGCTAACAGCACGCCAGGTTTATATCTGGCGCATATCTAGGCAAACGACCCCGGGGGAGAACCCGCCAGGGAAGAAAGGCACACATGGCACGCACCCAGCCCGTACCCCCGCCCGCACACCCCACCGGGGCAACCCCGCCGCCGATTCCGAAGAAGTTCATTCCGCAGCACGTCGCCGTCGTCATGGACGGTAACGGCCGCTGGGCGAACGAACGCGGCCTGCCCCGCACCGAGGGCCACCGCGCCGGCGAGGCGGCACTGCTGGACGTTGTTGCGGGCGCTATCGAAATGGGCATCCCGTACGTGACCGCCTACGCGTTCTCCACCGAAAACTGGAAGCGCTCACCCAGCGAAGTGGCGTTCATTATGCGTTTCTCCACCGAGGTGTTGCAGCGCCAGCTGGCAACCCTCAAGACCTGGGGTGTGCGTATCCGCTGGGCTGGCCGCCGACCCAAGCTGTGGAAGAACGTCATCGAAGAGCTTGAACACTGCGAGCGCGAAACCATCGACAACACCGTCTGCACCCTCACCATGTGCGTGAACTACGGCGGCCGCGCAGAAATCGCTGACGCGGCGGCAGCCATTGCGGCGGACGCTGTGGCGGGCAAGCTCAAGCCCGGCAACATTACCGAAAAGACCATCCAGAAGTACCTGGATGAGCCCGACCTGCCCGACGTTGACCTGTTCCTGCGTTCCTCCGGCGAGCAGCGCATCTCGAACTTCTTGCTCTGGCAGAGTGCCTACGCCGAGATGATTTTCATGAACGTGCTCTGGCCCGATGTTGACCGCCGCACCCTCTGGGAAGCTGTCGAAGAGTACGCACGCCGCGACCGCCGCTACGGTGGCGCTGTTGACGCTGTCGCCAACGACAAGTAGCACTCGGCATACAGACCCGGCACACCCGGCTCGTAGCCCCATAAACCACCCACACCCTCCAACACTAGGGAGAACAAATGCGCATCTACCCGACCTTCTTCAACATCTTTTTCAAGGGCATGGACCCCGAGAAGGCACACCACGTCGGCTTCTGGGGCGTTCAGACCCTGCGCAACGTCGGCATCACCCGCGCGCTGCGCAAGTACTTCCAGCCCGCACCGGAACTGGCAACCACCGTCATGGGCATTACTTTCCCCTCGCCGTTCGGCCTGGCTGCAGGCTTCGATAAGGGCGGTAAGGGCATTGCCGCGCTGGCTGGTATCGGCTTCGGCCACGTGGAGATCGGTACCATCACCGGTCAGGCGCAGCCCGGCAACCCGCAGCCGCGCCTCTTCCGCCTCGTGGAAGATAAGGCGGTCATCAACCGCATGGGCTTCAACAATGACGGTGCCGCAGCGGCAGGTCCGCGCGTTGCCGCCGCCCGCGCAGACCTTGAAACCGAATACCGCGGCGCTGTACGCCCCGTCATTGGCGTGAACATCGGCAAGACCAAGGTTGTTGAGCTTGAGAACGCTATCGAGGACTACCTGATTTCTACCCGCACCCTGGCACCGCAGGCAGACTACCTGGTCGTCAACGTCTCCTCCCCGAACACTCCGGGTCTGCGCACCCTGCAGGCTATCGAGTCGCTGCGCCCGCTGCTTGCCGCCGTGCGTGAAGAGGCAGACCGCGTATGCCCCAACCGCCACGTACCGCTGACCGTGAAGATCGCGCCGGACCTGGTCGATGAGGACGTTATCGAGGTGGCAGCCCTTGCTAAGGAGCTGAAGCTGGACGGCATCATCGCCACCAACACCACCATCGCCCGCGACGGCCTGGGCCTGACCAGCGACATGACCAAGGTCAAGGAAATCGGTGCCGGCGGCCTCTCCGGTGCACCGCTGAAGCCCCGCTCCCTTGAGGTGCTGCGCCTGCTCAAGCGTGAAATCGGTGACGACCTCGCCATCATCTCCGTTGGCGGCGTGACCACCGCCGAGGATGTGCAGGAACGCCTGGACGCTGGCGCTGACCTGGTGCAGGGCTACACCGCGTTCCTGTATGAGGGTCCGCTCTGGGCGGCACACATTAACCGTGACCTGGTGAAGCTGCGCCGCGCTCGCCGCTAAAAGGTGTACAGGCAGGGGGCTTTATGCTCCCCGACGTGCTGACTCCGTGTGCTGACGTGGCGTGCTGAAAGGGGGGCACCGTTCTCTACCCGTTGGGGTGGAGGCGGTGCCCCCTTTTGTGTGCCCGCGCAATGTGTATGGGGTGGTTGTGCTGGTATCTGAGGGAAGGGGCTGAAGTTTTACTTGAGATTCTGTTAGCGTTTTGTGTGTGGTGGATTGCACCCTGACCTGGAGCGATAGTACTATCAGAGTGGTGCAGCACCGATGATTGCACCACCACACTATGCATCAAAGGAGATAAGAGAATGTCTGATATGCAAATCGCAAGCAAAATCACTAAAATGAGAGATTTTTTAAAAGATGGATATTCTTATGGAATACCTGATTTTCAAAGGCCGTATTCCTGGGAGGACGATAATTTAAGTGACTTTATTAAAGATATTGAAAATATTTCCGAAGCCGACGATAAAGAGAATGGCGATAAAGAAACTAACGATAATGGAAATAATTATTTTTCCCATTTTATAGGATCAATTATTTCTTACGAGCAAGGCTATAAGGACAGCGCATTTAAAAAAGCAAATGTACAGCTTCGTTCTGTGATTGATGGGCAACAAAGAATAACAACAACTTTGATTCTTCTGTCTGTTTTGCGTGACATGGCATATAAGCATAAAATCAGCATTTCTGAAAGTCAAAATAGGGATAAACAAGAAGCAGGTAGATATCTAGAAAACTTTATAGATAGTATCGACAAAATGTTACACCCAAGAAGCGACTACAGCTTTGAAGGGTTTAGGTATGTAAAACTTGGTTACAATTCATCTGTAATAGATGATTCTCTTGCGATGGAACCGTTACTTCGGGGGCCCGAGGATAGCAAAAATGAATGGCAGAAAATTCATGATAGCGCAATTGTCTTAAAAGGTAAAGTAAAGAATCCTGGCAAGGTGAGAATATTGAATGCGTATAAATTTTTTACTGAATATATTGCACGGGAAACGAGAGACCTTGAGAGTGGAGAGATGTGTCGATATCTTATGAATCTTAAAAATAAAGTGTTACTTTTAGAATATGTTGATATTGTGGTTAACAATTTCCAGTCTGCTTTCAATATATTTATGACTTTGAATGATAGGGGCATGGAGTTAAATAATGCCGATCTTATAAAAAGCCATATGATTCGAAACACAACAAGTGATCCACTTGGTAATTTTGATAAAAGGTGGAAGAATTTTATTGATATTCTTTCTGGCAAGTATGTGAATCACGATAATGAGAACGTCAGTGAGTGGGAGTCTTCTAATAATTCTAAAATTAGCGAGGATAGTTTCTTAATATCTTTTGCTTATCTTAATGGGTTGGATGCATATTTATCTTCATCCGAACGAAGAATAACTGGAAAAAATGTTTTTAGGTGCTATGAGAAATTCTTATCGGGAAGTTCGGAAATCAAAGATTTTATTCCTAGAATTGAAGAAGAAGCTCAATTGTATCGGTTGGTCTTTGATCCTAATTTCTTTAGTCAAACCTCCTATGCATCTATCCCTGGAAAGAAGAACGAATGGAAGAGGGTTGCTACTCCATTAAGCGCTTTAAATTTGCTGAACATACGGCAGCATGCTACTTTTGCATATCAATTAATTAGATTGTGTACGACTCTTCGGGAAGGTAGGAGAACTATTCTTACCACTGGAGACGTCGCGGAAGTATTTGAGGCACTTGAAAGTTTCCATTTTCAATATAATGGATTAATGAGTTTGCCGACCAATGCAGTTACTGATATATATCTTGATGCTGTGGCAGAGATAGCTTCTATTTGTAATGAAAAATATGAAAAAGGTAATCAAGCTAGTATAAAGACTCAGAAAGTTAAATCTGCTTTAAGGAAAATGATTAAAGAATTAAAGAAGTTGCTAGATAAAAGAAATGTAACTAGGGAAAAATTTATTGAAGAATTTATATCAATTAAGTACGATGGGAAATCGAGAAGTAAGACAAACAGGAAAAAACCTTTAAGTGATAAAGATTACCTTAAAGGGCGAGGGTTTGAGAAGGAAAACAAGGATAACTCTTTTGTTCAATATGTGCTATCAAAGTATCAACCCAGCGTCGCTGGACGAGTAGATGACTATATATCAATAGAGCACATATATCCATTTTCCAAAGGTGGTGAAGAAGTTAACCTTATTGGAAATTTGATGCTCCTTCCAGGTAAAGCAAATCAATCCCTCGAGGATTCAGAGGTCAAGGATAAACTTGAGAAGCTGAAGGGGTATTCTATGGATGAAGAGTTTGTCGAAATACCGAATAACTGGAAAGAAGATTTAGATAGCTCAAAAGTCAAAGATGTAACTGAATCAATTAAGAAAACTGAAATGGAAATTTCGAAACGAAAAGAAGATGAGGATTTGAAGCAAAAAGAAAATGAGCTGGAAGAGCTAAAAAAGAAGGTACCTAAATATCTTTTCAATGAGAGGGCTCATAGTATGGCTGTTTATGGGTACGATAATATTTGGAATATATAAATGATATATTTTCGCTAGGGTGGGGCTATTTTGAAGCTCTCACCCTAGCGTTAATATTTACTCCTGTGTGGATATATTGTAAATAAATCTAATTACATCTTTATGTTATTAATAATGCTGTGCGTTCTGAAGGCGTAAGACATGCTTTTGGAAGGCGTATTGTTACTCGGATCGTGAGATTTATATTGGGTTTGACGGTAGTCCACGTAGCTGTGTGAATGAGGGCAGAATCAATGACAGGCTCCCAGTGCGCGCTCGCGCATAATGGAGATAAGCGGGAGACCATGCACTACAACGATGTGGAGGACCAACCATGAACCCCAACATGCTAAACCGCCGCTCAACGCTGACCGGAGGCACCCTCATCAGCCTCAGCACCCTACTTGCCGCCTGCGTGCCGCACGACATCACAACTGCAGGAGACGGCTCCACAGCCTCCGGCGCAACCACCAGCAGCAACTCAGGCAGTAGCTCCGGTAATAACGCAAGTAACGGCGAATACCGCAAAGCAGACGCCAAAGGCCCCGCCCAGAACGTCCCCAAACCCAACGCCCCCGAAAACGGATACCGCGCAAAGACCCCCGACGGCATCCTCAAAACCATGGACGCCTGGAACCAGTGGATCAACTACGGCGTCCAAACCGGCGACTACAGCAAAGCCCGCGAATTCCTCTCCTCATCAAACGACGGAGAACTCAAAATCTACCGGGAAATAGAAGCGCTCTACCAGCGCGGCGGATGGGTCATCGACGGCATCCAACACTTCGAACCCGCCGGTATACCCAGGACCGACGACCATCAAACCTACTACCTGGAAACCAACCACGAATGGGACAAACAAACCGAGGTAGAACCCGACGGCCGCCAAGAAACCTGGAGCAGCGACAAGGAAGAAGAAATCTACACGTTCGCCCTCGAACACCGCGACGGCAGGTGGCAGATCCTCTACTCCCGAATCGAAGCCTAACCGTACCGGCGTCTAACCTCGATACATTCACCCAGAAGCCACATGTGTTTCGAAAAGCCACTAAAGAAGTAGCTTTTCGAAACACATGTGGCTTTTCGCGTAAGAACATAAAAATAGGGGAGAGGCCTGAAAACTTTCAGGACCTCTCCCCAAGCACCTACAAGGCACTAACGACTTAGTGCGGGTACTCGCCGTACTTCACCATCGGAACCGGGCGGCGCATACGACGAATCATCATCATACGGTTAAACGCATACATGCCAGAACCGCGCTGAACCTCGCCGAACTTCGCAATCAGCTTCTTCTTCAGGCTGCGCCACAAAATGAAGTAGTCAACAACCCACAGGATCATCAGCGCATACATTGCGTACACGGAACCGTAATAAATCGGCGCCGCCGCAGAAGACGTACCAGACACACCCTGAGCAATCCAGCCACCAATGAGCAGAACCAGCAGCACAGCCAGCATGAAATCGCCAAGGTTGCGGCGCGCATCAATGTAGTCACGAATATAACGACGCTGCGCACCACGGTCCACGGCGGGCAGGTAACGCTGATCGCCACCCATCAACGCATCATTCTGACGCTCACGAGCCTTCGCCATCGCCTCACGTTCACGCGCCTTCGCCTCCTTACGGTCATTAACAACCAGAGGCTGACGACGAGCCGCCTGCTGCTCCTTACGCGAAGGAGTAGGACGGCCCTTCTTCGGGGTGAACTTCGGATTAACCGGAGCCTGAGGCTCCTCTACAACCTGCGGCTGAACAGCTTCCGCTTCAGCCTTCTCTTTCTTACGACCAAACACCCTCCCATCATACCCGAACGGCACACACCAAACCCGCCCCCACAAACCCACACCAGCAACTGAAACGAACCCAACCACCCGGCGGCTGCGGGTAAGGTGGGGGTAAGGTAGAAACATGACTACTGAATTCACCCACCACAGCGCCCTCAGCGACGCCGTCACCAAAAACTTCGAAGCAACCCTGCAGACCCTCACCGAGCTCGTCGCCATTCCCTCCATCGCCTGGGAATCGCACGACCTCACCCAGGTAGACCGCAGCGCCGAGGCAGTCGCCGCGCTCGCAACCAAGGCAGGCTTCGACAACGTACGCATCGAACGCGCCACCTACACCACCGCAGACGGCACCGAAAAACAGGGCATGCCCGCCGTCATCGCCTCCCGCCCCGCCGCAGAAGGCTACCCGACCATCCTGCTCTACGCCCACCACGACGTACAGCCCGCCGGCAACCTCGACCTGTGGGACACCGACCCCTTCGTCGCAACCCGCAAGGGCGACCGACTCTACGGCCGCGGCGCAGCAGACGACAAGGCAGGCATCCTCGTGCACCTCGCCGCGCTCGCAGCCCTCAACGAAACCCTCGGCGAAGACTTCAAGCTCGGTGTGAAGCTCTTCATCGAGGGTGAAGAAGAAGCAGGCTCGCCCTCCTTCGTCTCCTTCCTCAACACCTACCGTGAGGAACTGTCCGCCGACTACATTGTCGTCGCAGACTCCGCCAACTGGCGCGCCGGCGTACCCGCACTGACCACCAGCCTGCGCGGCGTCGCATCCGGCGACATCGAAGTACGCGTCGGCAGCCACGCCATCCACTCCGGCATGTTCGGCGGCCCCATGCTCGACGCACACACCCTCATGGCACAGCTCATCGCCACCCTGCACGACGCCACCGGCGCCGTAGCCGTCGAAGGCCTGCACCGCGCACCCGAACCCGAACTCGAATACGCCGAAGCAGACTTCCGCAACGACTCCGGCATCCTCGACACCGTACCCCTGGCAGGCACCGGTAGCGTTGCCTCCCGCCTGTGGACCCAGCCGGCAATCTCCGTCATCGGCATGGACATCCCCTCCATCGCAACCTCCTCCAACACCCTCGCCGTCGTATCCCGCGCACGCATCAGCACCCGCCTAGCACCCGGCGACAACCCCGAAAACGCACACCGCGCCCTCGCCGAACACATCAAGGCACACGCACCCCACGGCGCACAGGCGAACTACACCGCCGTTGACTCCGGCATGCCCTTCGCCACCGAAGTCGACGCAGACGGCGCACAGACCGCCCTCGACGCAATGCGCGCCGCCTGGGACGTAGAACCCGTACAGACCGGCATGGGCGGCTCCATCCCGTTCATCTCCGACCTGAAGGACGTCTTCCCCCAGGCACAAATCCTCGTCACCGGCGTAGAAGACCCCGACACCCGCGCACACAGCGCCAACGAGTCCCTCTACATCCCGGACTTCAAGAACGCAATCCTCGCGGAGGCGCTGCTGCTCAGCGCACTCGGCGCTCGCTAGAAACACCCACAAAAAGTGGGGGAGAAGGGTCACAAACCCCAACCCCCACTTTTTCGGTATCCTAGAAGCAGAATTACATGTCAAGCCCCCACACCAAAACTCACGCCCCCGGCGAACTATGCACACCCTAGGTTGTACATCAAACACCCGGGCGCGTATCGTGAAGGCTAAAACGCCCACGCGCACCCACACGCGGCGCACACGGGCAACCAACCAAACAAAAGGACAACACCAATGAGTGAAACCACCACCGAACTGCCGACCCACGGCGTCAACCTCACCGAAGTAGCACAGACCAAGGTCCGCACCCTCCTCGAACAGGAAGGCCGCACCGACCTGCGCCTGCGCATCGCCGTCCAGCCCGGCGGCTGCTCCGGCCTCATCTACCAGCTCTACTTCGACGAGCGCGTCCTCGACGGCGACGCAGTCCGCAACTTCGATGGCGTAGAAGTCATCGTCGACAAGATGAGCGCACCCTACCTCGAAGGCTCCACCATCGACTTCGAAGACACCATCGAAAAGCAGGGCTTCTCCATCGACAACCCCAACGCAGCAGGCTCCTGCGCATGCGGTGACTCCTTCCACTAAACCGAAGGCACCCACCACGCGCCACTAAAGCGCAACACACCTAACAAACCCCCGTCTCGCATACTGCACCCAACCATGCAGATACGCGGCGGGGGTTTTACACTTAACACATGACTACGCACGAAATCACCTGGAAATACATCCTCAACCAGCTCGTCAAACACCAAAACCTCACCGACACCGAAGTCGCCTGGGCAATGGACCACATCATGACCGGCCAAACCGAACAGCCGATCCTCGCATCCTTCCTCACCGCCCTCCACTCCAAAGGCGAAACCCCCGAAGAACTCGGCGCACTCGCAACCGGCATGATCGCCAAAGCCGAAACCGTCGACATCGACCCCCACGCCGTAGACATCGTCGGCACCGGCGGCGACCAGCAAAACACCGTCAACATCTCCACCATGGCAGCCCTCGTCATCGCAGGCACCGGCGCCACCGTCGTCAAGCACGGCAACCGCGCCTCCACCTCCAAATCCGGCTCCGCAGACGTCCTCGAAGCCCTCGGAATCCGCCTCGACATGCCCATTCCCGCAGTCGCCGAATGCGCTCGCGAGACGGGTATCACGTTCCTGTTTGCGATGACTTTCCACCCGGCAATGCGCCACGTGGGCCCGACCCGCCGCCTGCTGGGCATTCCGACCGCGTTCAACTACCTGGGTCCCATGACGAACCCGGCTCGTGTGAAGTCCTCGGCTATCGGCGTTGCGAACCCGGTCATGGCTGAGAAGATGGCTCACGTCTTCGCGGAGCGCGGCGATCACGCCCTGATTTTCCGCGGTGATGACGGCTTGGATGAGCTGACCATCGCCACCACCAGCCGCCTGTGGGAGGCCGTAGACGGCGAACTGACCGAGTACCGTTTTGACCCGACCGAGTACGGTCTGCAGAACGCACCGCTGGAGCAGTTGCGTGGCGGCGACGCCGAGTACAATGCGGGCGTTTTCCGTGCAATTTTGGCGGGGGAGGGCGAGTCCCCGAAGAGCCCGCTGCGCGCCATTCACGACGCCGTGGTGATGAACGCTGCGGCTGGCCTGGTCGCGTACCGTCCGACCAACGGCGAGAGCTTTGAGGTCCGTTTCACTCAGGCTTTGGCCGATGCACGCGAATCTATTGCATCCGGCGCAGCAGAGCGTGTGCTCAACGCCTGGGTAGAGTTCAGCTCCAAGCACGCAGAATAAAGAAGCCCAGAATAAAGAAGCTCAGTAGCTGATGATAGGCACCCGAGATGGGGCGCACCGAATGGTGTGAGCTCGTCTCGGGTGTTTGTCGTTTAAGCCGTTACTGACTGAGCGTAGAAAGCGTCGGTGAGTAGCCGGTGGGGTAGTGAAAAATAGGTCTACTTTACATAATGTATATTATCGGCTTTTTAGGGAGGTCTAGAATGAACCCAAGATTCCCCACATCTAAATAAAGTCTTAACAGTTCATGTATTAACCTCACTCGGTCACCAGAACTGTCGCCAGTACTCAATCCACCTGAAATAATAGATATACCCCGCATTACGAAGGTGTCGTCGCCTCGTGTGCAGATTCAACGTCAACCACGCCGGTTGGCGTACACCAAAGGAGAAAACTCGTGGATTGGCTCTTTGAGACACCCTGGACACTCTGGGTTGCACTCGCCCTCGTTTTCGCCGTCATAGAAATGCTCAGCCTCGACCTGTTCTTTCTCATGCTGGCGATTAGCGCAGGGGTCACCGCAGCAATATCGCCCTTCGTGGATAACATGCTGATTCGAACCGTTATTTTCGTGGTGATCTGCCTGATTCTGGTTCTTGGCCTGCGCCCGCCGCTGCTGAAGAAACTCAATAAAACAGCCACTGGAGCTGTCACTAATGCTGAAGCACTCATTGGTGCTGAGGTGCGCATCACTCAAGATGTGACTAGTGAAACCGGTTTGGTGGTACTGGCTGGCGACACCTGGACGGCACGCACCGCCTCCGGAACGCTCGTTGCAGGATCACACGCGAGGGTACGAGCCATTGAGGGTGCTACCGCAATCGTAGAGCCTCTCCCCCACAACTAAGAGCAACAACTAAGACCCATCTGAATACCGGCTCTAGAAGCAGGTTCAGATACCCTAAAACACACCATATAACTCACCGATAAGGAGAAACAATGCCTATCAGCCTTATTCTGACGGTCCTACTCATCCTCTTCGTGCTGACGATGCTCGCAAAGACCGTGCGCGTCATCCCGCAGGGACGAGCCGGCATCGTCGAACGACTGGGTAAGTTCCATGCCGTTCTCAACCCCGGCCTGCACATCGTCATCCCCGTAGTTGACCGCGTGCTGCCCCTCATTGACCTGCGTGAACAGGTCGTTTCCTTCCCCTCGCAGTCCGTGATTACCGAAGATAACCTCGTGGTCGGCATCGACACCGTCGTGTACTTCCAGGTCACCGACCCTAAGGCTGCAACCTACGAAATCACCAACTACATTCGTGCCGTGGACGAGCTGACCAGCGCAACCCTTCGTAACGTCGTCGGTGGCCTGAACCTGGAGCAGACCCTCACCTCCCGCGACCAGATCAACGCGGAGCTGCGAGGCGTACTCGACTCCACCACCGGCCGCTGGGGCCTGCGCGTCTCCCGCGTGGATATCAAGGAAATCCAGCCCCCGGCATCCATCCAGGACTCCATGGAAAAGCAGATGCGTGCAGAGCGTGACCGTCGCGCCGCAATCCTCACCGCAGAAGGCCAGAAGCAGTCCGACATTCTGACCGCAGAAGGTGAATCCCGCGCAGCTATCCTGCGTGCAGAGGGCGAAAAGCAGGCGCAGATCCTCCGTGCAGAAGGTGACGCACAGTCCGCAATCCTGCGTGCAAACGGTGAAGCAGAAGCCGTGCAGAAGGTCTTCGCAGCAATCCACGAATCCAACCCCAGCCAGCAACTGCTCACCTACCAGTACCTGCAGACCCTGCCCAAGCTCGCCGAAGGCGACGCCAACAAGCTCTGGTTCATCCCGACCGAACTCGGCGATGCACTGCGCGGCCTGGGCAACGCATTCGGCACCCTGCCCGCATCCGACCTGGCAGACGCACCGAAGAAGCCCGCAGCACAGGCACCCAAGAGCGCACCGCAGGCACCCGGAAGCTACGGCATCAACGGCTAAACGCGAAATCTAACGCATAAAAAGGCGTGAATCACCAAAAATCACGCCGAATAAACACCACCACGCTGGGCGGGTGGAGACTATTACCGATATAATGGATGTTTTGTAAACGTTCGAGGGAATAGCTCTCCCCCGCCCAACGTTATGCCTAAAGCGCCAAAGAGCGCACCCGACGACACTGGAGGAAAAATGAGCGATCGTAGCCTGCGCGGTATGCGCCTGGGTTCCCAGTCGATGGAAACCGAATCGAACGTACAGCCCGCGCCCCGCCAGCGCGTCGAATACCGTACCGCAGACGGTGACCGCGTTTTCGTGACCTTCGCGGCAGAAGCAGAAATCCCCTCGGTATGGACCGCAAAGTCCGGTAAGGAAGCATACCTCGTCAACGGCGACTCCACCGCAGACGCCGAAGAAGAGAAGCCCGCACGTACCCACTGGGATATGCTCATGGAACGCCGCAGCATCGAAGAGCTGGAAAAGACTCTGGAAGACCGCCTGGAATACTACCGCAAGCACTACGCGCTCTAAAAGCACCGTAGACATGCCGTAGAAACGCTGTAGAAGCCCGCGCTGTAAGAAGGGCCCGCTAAGAGCCACTCGTGCTCTTAGCGGGCCTTCTGTTTTGGCGCTGGCTCCGTCGGTACGTGAGCCAGGACAGGGCGCTACAGAAAGTATCGAAAGACCGGGGCGGATACGTTACGTATCCGCCCCGGTCTTTCGTTTAAGTCTCAAAGTGAGGAACGATTACTTGTCCAGAGCCTTCTTCAGCTTCTGAACGCGGTTAGCCATACCCCAGCGAGTCACCTTAGACATGGAGTCAAAGATAATGTTGCCGTCCATCTTCGAAGCGCCAATCTCACGCTCAACGAAGGTAATCGGAACCTCAACAATCTTCAGACCAGCCTGCTCAGAACGCCACGCCAGATCAACCTGGAACACGTAACCCTTCGAGTCAATGCCATCAAGGTTCAGGCGCTGCAGAGCCTCACGGCGGTACGCACGGAAACCAGCGGTAATGTCCTTAATGGAGGTGCCCAGAATCAGGCGGGTGTACAGGTTAGCGCCGCGAGAAAGAATCTGGCGGTGAGCCGGCCAGTTCTTGGTCTTGCCGCCGGGAACGTAACGCGAACCAATAGCCAGGTCAGCGCCCGCCTCCACAGCACGAACCAGAGAAGGAAGCTGCTCAGGCTGGTGCGAGCAGTCAGCGTCCATCTCAATCAGAACGTCGTAGCCTGCCTCAAGGCCCCAATCGAAGCCAGCGAGGTATGCGCCGCCCAGACCGTCCTTAACGGTGCGGTGCAGAACGTGAATCTGGGGATCCTTAGTCGACAGCTCATCAGCAATCTGGCCGGTGCCGTCGGGGCTGTTATCATCCACCACGAGAATGTCCACCTCGGGAGCTGCCTTGCGAAGACGCTCTACCACGATGGGCAGGTTCTCTTTCTCGTTATACGTCGGGATGACAGTTAGAACGCGCATATTACTCCCTCACAGGTGCGTATAAAATAGGCCGGTAGATATCCAGTATACCGGGTAAACATTTAAATCGATGAATTATTGAGGGGTCTCAGCCCCGTAAAAAGCCTCTGACAAGCTAAAAATTAGTTACTTTCAGTGTAAATAGATTCCAGGATGGGCAGAGGCGAATCCTCATCCAACACCGGAAGCAACGGAATGCGAGCGCGGGGGTCAGTGCTCCAGGATGCTACGCGGGAGTCGGGTGCCTGGACCATGAGGGCTTCGACGCGCCACTGTGCCACGTATGCGGGGGTGTCGGGGGTTAGCTGGCCGGTGAAGGGGTTTTCTTCGTGTGCTAGGCGGTAGACGCCGCGGGTGAGGGCGGCGAAGGCGCTGCGTGCGGAGATGCCGTGTTCGTCGTTGACGAGTTCGCGGATGAGGGACCAGGCGCCGGGTGCGTAGAGTTGGGTGTCGGATCCGAGTGCGATGGAGGTGCCGGTTGCGTTTGCGCGGCGTGCTACGGAGGCTACGGTTTCGCGTGCTTCTCCCCCGGCGTGTGCGAGGAGTGCTTGGACGGTGTCGTTGGCTTCTTCGTCTTCTTCGGGGTCGCAGACGCTCAGGCCGAGGTTGATGCGTGCTTCTGCGAGTTTGGTGAGGTATTCGTCGGTGATGGGGTCTTGCGGGGTGCTGATTGCTACGTCGAGGCGGATGGACAGCCAGGGGTGGTTTTCGCGTACGGCGAGCGCGGCGTCGGCTGCGGGGGTGAAACCGGTGTTCGCGTCGATGGAGAGCAGGAGCGCGGCGTCTTCGGCTACCTGTGCTGCTGCGGGGGCTTCGGTGGGTGCGGCGAAGATGCCGACCAGCTGCAGGCCCTTGACGGCGCGTTCGCCTTCGGTGAGGGGGCGTAGTGCCTTGATGGCGCTGATCAATTCATCGGTTTCTACGCCGGTGGCGTTGAGGATGAGGCGGATATCGGGGGTGCCGTGTTCGGCGGTGTAGTAGCTGAGTGCGGAGACGAGGTCGGGTACGTCTTCCATGCCGGCGAGGAGGGTGTGCGTGTGGTAGCCGGCTGCGCGGTATGCCTGCAGGTAGTCGAGGATTTCGGGTGCTTCTTTGCCTGCGACCGGTGCCAGTGCGCGCGCAAAGGCGGGGGTTAGCAGGGCGCCTTCGAGTTCGGTGATGGTGGCTGATTCGTCGGCAATTGAACGCGCGCCTGAATCGGAACCAACCCAGCGGACCGTACCGTCTTCGACCAGCATTGCGGTTGCGTACGGGTCGACCGGGCTGTACACGCTACCATCTACAAAAATACGGGTAGACATTAGAATCCTTTCACCTTTAGGCGCGCCGAGGCGCATGGGGGGGCGGGCACTTCATTGGTGTCCGCGTAGCTGAGCTGAGCATCTCATTTGAGTATAGAAGCACCCCCGCTACCTGCGGTAGTTCGTTCGTCCTTAGATGACGTGCCCAAGATGAGACGGGATGAGGCGGAACGATACACAAGTGGCGGGGGTGGTAGCCCGGACCGGTCGGGCGCGGTGTAGTACTAAGGTGCGGGTTAGACGTCCAGTGCGACCACGCCGCGGCGGACCGCCTCAATCGCCTCTTCACAGCGGGCGCGGATCACCGGGTCCAGCGAGCGGATGTGCGCAATCTGATCCAGGGCGTCCAGTACCTGCTTTGCCCAGCGCACGAAGTCGCCGGCGGCAAGGCCGGTGTCCTCGATTGCCTTTGCGAGGTGCGCGCCGTTCGCCCAGGCGTACATGGGTTCGACCAGGCCGAAGTCGCATGCCGGGGTCGGGTTGACCTTGAACTGTTCCTCGGCTGCGTTCAGGTCGGCGAGGCGCTGCGTAATCGTCGCAATGGGTGCGCGCAGGGACGGGTGCGGGTAGTGAGCCAGGTATTCCACCGCGTCGCGCTTACCCTGGTAGGTTAGTGCGGCGACGGTTGCCGCGATGGCGGCGGGCTCCAGTCCGTCGAGGAAGTGCGCGTCCAGGCACAGGGCGGTCAGCAGGTCGCGCTCGCCGTAGATGCGGCGTAGAGCCTGGCCGCCGGTGGTGAGCGACAATTCGCCGTCCTCGGTGCGTTCGACGTAGCCGTAGCTCTCCAGCAGGCGCGCAATGCGGTTGAAGACCTGCGCGATCGTGTTGGTGCGGCGGGCAATCTGACGGCGCAACCCTTCCGTTTCAGAGTTGAGCTTCTGCCAGCGCTCAGCCCAACGCATGTGGTTTGCGCGGTCGGAGCAGCCGTGGCACGGGTGGTTACGCAGCTGAGCCTGCAGAGCCTCCAGCTGCGCGTCAATGCTGTTCTGACGAGCCGGGATGTTCTGCTGTGCGAGCGCACGCGGGGCGCGGCCGTCGTAGAGTGCCTGGCGCATGCGGCTTGCGGTGTCGCGGCGTTCCTTGGCGGTTTTGAGGCTCAGGCGCTTGGGGATTTTGATGCGTGAAATCGGTTCGACGGCGCCTTCGAAGTCGCGGGTTGAGGCGGTGCGCTGGTGCGCGTCCTCGGTGACGATGCCGATGCGCGGGTCGGCGTGCGAGTCGGAGCGGGTGATGACGACTGCGTAGCCGCGGGAGCGGCCGTGCGGAATGTAGATGATGTCGCCCGGCAGTAGCTGCTGGATGCTGTGGTGTGCCTGCGCGCGTGCGTGGCGTTCGTTGCTCTTAGACGCCTTCTTTTCCAGCTCGGCGATCTGGCGGCTGAGCTGGACGTATTCGGTGAAGTCGCCCAGGTGGCATGCCATTGCTTCGCGGTAGCCTTCTAGGGCGCTTTCGTTTTTGCGTACGCGGGAGGCGACGCCCACGACCGACTTGTCTGCCTGGAACTGTGCGAAGGAGGATTCCAGGATTTTGCGGGTGCGTTCGGCGCCGTAGGAGGCGATGAGGTTTGCCGCCATGTTGTAGGTGGGGCGGAACGAGGAGTTGAGCGGGTAAGTGCGGGTTGAGGCGAGGGTTGCCACGTGTTCGGGGGACATGCCGGGGCGCCACATGACGACCGCGTGGCCTTCGATGTCGATGCCGCGGCGGCCGGCGCGTCCGGTCAGCTGGGTGTATTCGCCGGGGGTGATGTCCACGTGGGATTCGCCGTTGTATTTGGTGAGTTTTTCCAGGATGACGGTGCGTGCGGGCATGTTGATGCCCAGTGCGAGGGTTTCGGTGGCGAAGACCAGCTTGATCAGGCCCTGCGTGAAGAGGGTTTCTACAACCTCCTTGAAGAGGGGTAGCAGACCGGCGTGGTGCGCGGCGATACCGCGGATCAGGCCGTCGCGCCACTCGTAGTAGCCGAGGGTGTTCAGGTCGCGGGTGTCCAGGTGGGCTGTCGCTTCGGCAATGTAGGCGCGGATGGTCTGCTGCTGTTCGGGGGTGGTCAGCGTAATGTCGGCGGATACGCACTGGCTGACCGCGCCGTCGCAACCGGCACGGGAGAAGATAAAGCAGATCGCGGGCAGTAGGCCCTGCTTGTCGAGGGCGCGCACCATCTCCGGGCGGGTAATACGCTGCGGGCGCAGGGGCTTCTGCTCGCCGCGCGCATCAAAGTCCCGGTCATTACTGAAATGATTATTGCTGAAGCGATCGCGGCGGTTCGAGCCGCTACTGAACGTCTCATCCAGCCAGCCCTCACGGCGGTGACGGAAGCGTTCGCGCTTGCCGCCGTAACGGCCACGGCCAGGTGCGGAACGGAAGCTGGGGCGTAGCGCCTTCAGCTGCGGGTTCAGACGCAGACCGGCAAGCAGCGGGTTGGCGCCCGCCTCCACGGTTGCGCCGCGCTGCTTAGCTTTCTGTGCCTTCTTCGCCTGCTTGCGGGAGAGCTTCTCCTCCGGCTCCTGGTTCTTGCCCTGTGTGACGTTCTTGCCCTGTGCGGAGTTGTCCTCGGGTACGAACAGATCCACCACACGGTGACCGACCATCATGTGCTGCCACAGGGGCACCGGGCGGTGCTCAGAAACAATAATGTCCGTGCCGCCGCGCACCGTATCCAGCCACGCGCCGAACTCCTCAACGTTCGACACCGTCGCTGACAGAGAAATGACGTTCACATGCTCGGGAAGGTGAATAATCGCCTCTTCCCACACCGCGCCACGGAACCGGTCCGCCAGGTAGTGCACCTCATCCATCACCACGTAGCCCAGACCGGTCAGCGTGGACGAGTTGGCGTAGAGCATGTTGCGCAGCACCTCGGTGGTCATCACGACCACGGGTGCTTCCGTGTTAATGCTCGTATCGCCGGTCAGCAGACCCACGTAATCCTCACCGTACGCGCGCACAAAGTCGTGGTACTTCTGGTTGCTCAGCGCCTTAATGGGGGTCGTGTAGAACGCCTTCATGCCGCGGCGCAGCGCCAGGTAGATACCGAACTCACCCACGATGGTCTTACCGGCACCGGTGGGTGCGGCAACGAGGACGGAGCGGTCCGCCTCCACGGCGGCACACGCCTGACGCTGAAAATCATCCAGCGGAAATTCAAGGGATGCCTCAAAAGCGCCGAGGGCGGTCTTCGCGTACGCGGCGCGCTCTCGGGATGCGGCGTAGGCGGCAGCGTAGTCGGTGCGCTCCGCCGGGGTCTGCTCGGTAGAAGCGTTAGAAGTGTGTGCGTCGGATGTGTGCTGTGCGTGGTGCTTGCTCATAGTATGTCCAGTGTAACGGTTCGCCCGCCGTGAGCCTCCAGAAAGCATCCCGGAGGGGCACTAATCCGGTATGGGCGAACAGCGAGCGCATCGGTAGCGTGCAAAAGCGGCGCGGTTTCTGCTCTGCTGATGCCCGGTTTCTGTTCGCTGTGCGGGCATACGTGCGGGCATGCGAAAGGGGCGGGATACAGGTTCTCTGTACCCCGCCCCCTTTCGGCTACCTTGCTCACAGCGAGCTATTCAATTTAGGACGTCTTCTCTTCGTCGAAGTAACCCATCTTCGCCAGATCTTCACTGCTGGTTGCGGTGTTCAGGCTTGCTTCATCCGCACCCTGCGCCAGCTTGGCAAGCTTGCGGTCGCGGCGCTTGTCGTTAATCATGCAGATGCCGATTGCTGCGAAGAAGAAAATCAGCAACGGCGCCATGAGCACGAACATCATCATGATGTCACTACCGGGTGCGGTCAGCGCTGCAATCACTGCAACGAGCACGACAACCCAACGCCAAGACTTCAAAATGGTGGTGCCGCGAATCAGGCCCAGCATGTTAATGCCGACCAGGATCACCGGGATGATGAACGCGCAGGAGAACGTAACAACGAACTTCAGGATGAAGGAGATGTACACGCCCGCGTCAATGAAGTTACTGTCGTTGACGGGGGTGAACTTCAGCAGCGCGTAGACCACGCCGGGAAGGGTGAAGTACGAAATGGCGACACCGCAACCAAACGCGAAAATAGATGCGGTGAGGAAGCCGAAGAGATACTTCTTCTCCTTGGTGTGCAGTGCCGGCAGCAGGAATCGCAGCGCCTGGTAAAGCCAGACGGGAGAGGCGATCACCAAGCCGATGTACATACCGACCTTAAGCAGCTGGTCGAAAGGAGATGCGACGCTACCGAAGTTCAGGTTTGCTCTGCGGCCGGTTTCTGCGTTGATCTGCTGCAGGGGCACAGAGATCATTTCGATGAAAGGCTGGTAGAGGAAGACCGTACCGATGATGGCTGCGATGACGGTTGCGATAGCCGCTTTGATGAAGCGGTCGCGGAATTCGCGCAGGTGTTCCTTGAGTTCCATGCGTGCTTCAGGATTGATTTTGCGGTTGCGCACGTCCTGGTCGGGTGTTGCCACGTGGTGTCCTCTGGGTGTCGGTGCCGTGTGTGATTCGGCTGAGGGGGTCTGGTGGGGTGTTTATGGGGTGGTGCCGCAAAACCCGTGCCGGCCGGTGGGCTGGCACGGGTTTGGAGCGTTGGGGCGTGACCGTTACTTGGTTTCGGTCTTGCCGTCCTTGCCGTTGTCTACGACCTCAGCGGTGACGACCTCTTCGCCGTCCTTCTCGCGGGGGTCCTTCTTGGAGTCGTTCTTCAGACCCTCAACTTCGGTCTTGAAGATGCGCATGGACTGGCCGAGGCTGCGTGCCATGCCGGGCAGCTTGGGTGCGCCGAAGAGCAGGACGATAAGGAGGATAACGACGATGATGGTCGCGGGGTGGCTGAAAATCTGGCCCATGGTGTGCCTTTCTGGTTAGAGCAGGTCTCCGATATTTTGAGGTTGGCCGAGTCGATCTCGTCGGGAGACCCGTCGCTTGATCCGCTCAGACCTGCGTGTCTGCTTACCTTGTTCGTAGTTATTGTATGCCTCGGTGATGGGTGTGAATACCCCGAGGGTGGTGTCTCGCGGGAGTTTTCGGCTTGCGTTCGCTTGCGCGGCGTCGAATTGTCCCTCGATTGACTCGACCCAGGTTACGGTTTCGTCAAGGAGTGTGAAACCGCGAGTGAGTGCTTTGTAGGTGAACCATGCCAAATAGAGGAGCGAGCAGATGATGAGCGCGCCCCATAGCAAAATCCAGAACCACCAAGACATGAGCACCATTATACAAGTTTTAGGTTAATGTTTTGGTCCCTTGGATGGGTTTTTAGGGTGTTTTTGCTAGTGGGTGAAGTTCTATTTTTCTGCGGGCACAGCGGGAACATCTGCGGGCGCACCACTGCGGCTGCTCGCCCTAAGGGTTTGCAACTGGTCAAGTAGTGTCGCACGCAGGTGCGCCGGACCGACAAGTTCGAGGGCACCTCGGTGCGCGATGACGGTGTCGAGGATGTTCTTATCGCCAGCACCGTGGGCGTTGTTGTAGTAGTGAATACGCACGTACTGGGTGCGTGAAGCCTTCTTCACGTGATGGGTGCTTCGACGCATGTACGTTGCGGTGAGAGTATCGAGCGGTTCACCGCTGGGAATGTGCTCAGTCGGGTGAATCCGCAACTCAGCAAAGGGGTTGGTCTGAGTGCTGTGCTGCTGTGCGTGCCACAGCGGGACGGTGTCACCGGTAACCGGGTGGGTACGACCCGCGCCCGCCTCCTGAATGTGGTTGATGCGGGTGAGGCGGAAGTTACGCCAGAAGGTGGGGGTCTTCTCCCCCGCCTCACTGTCTGCCGCCTCGCCGTCTGCAACTTCGCTGTTCTCTGCCGCACCGGTGGCCGCGTGAGCAAAAGTCTCAGATACCTGCTCGGGTACATACTCGGGGACCTCTTCACCGCGCGCGGCATAGTAGCGTTCCTCAGCGGTACGGCACCACGCATGCAGGTACATGTGGTCGCGGTGCAACACCAACGCATACGGGTCCACCAGACGATCGGCGGCACGCTCAGAGGTACCGTACCCAATGGTCACGGCGTTGCCGCTACTCAGGGCGGCAGTCGCCTCCTGCAACAGAGGCTCCTCCGGGGCGAAGCACAGGTGCTGCGCATAGACGGGCGCATTCGGGTACGCGGCGGCGAGCGCCGCACGGATACTGCCCAGGCGCGCATCAGCCGGGTGCAGAATATCTGCGGCAGAGAGCGTAAAGACCAGGATGGCGAGCTCGGTGTCAGTCAGGCGCGCGTAGTCCAGCAGCGTGTGCGGGGTGGCGCCGCCAAAGTCCGGTAGCAGGTTAATGTAGGTGGGCTTGAGCGCGTCCGGGTCCTTCGGGTCAGAATCGAAGGGTACGGTGTCTACCAGCGCGAAAATCTCGGGGATGATGGTCTTGCCGAGTTCGCGGTTTTTCTCGGTGTCCACGCTGTAGAGGGCGTTGAGCTGGTTCAACGGCATGGGCGCCTCACCGTGGGTGCTCGCCCAGCGGTCGGCACGGTGCAGACCCACAATTAGGTCGACGAGGGCATCAAGGACGTTATTACGGTTACGCTGGCCGATTTTGCTCCAGGTGCCGGGGTCTTCGACCGCTCCGCTGTGCAGGTCGGTGAGGGTGCGCAAGAGCTGCTGCTGGGCGGCGTAGCTGTCACGCTGGCGGGTAGAGGCACCCTCGGAGCCCGAATCGGCAGAGTTTGATTCAGCAGAGTTGGATTCAGCGGGCGGCTCAATCACGCAGCTGTAGCTGGTCGCCGCCACAGCGCTATCAATCGTGCCGTACGAGGGCACGGTGAAAGGCTCCGAACGCTTAGAATCGGCGCTGACCTCGGCAACAATCAGGCTCTCTTCGTAGCCCTCAATGCCCTCAAGCCAGTTCTTAGCGTTGAACGTCGCATTGATGGGGGTCGAATCAATACGCGAGAGCATCGTGAGCTTCTGAATACGGCTAGCGCGGAACGTGTACTCCTTACGCGCCGCACTCTCGGTGTAGTACCCGACGAAATACCAGGTGCCGTAACGGTAACCAATACCGGCAACACTGACCTTCTCCTGCAGGCGGGTCGCACCGGCAGCCGTCTGATAGGTGAACGTGACCGTCTTACGCTCCGCATAGGCGGTAAACAGCTCATTCAGGTGCGGGTTATCGCTAAAGTAAATGCGCTGAAGGGGCTCACGGTAGGTGTGCAGGTTCCTCGCGCGCTGACGCTTGCCGGTCTTCGGGTCCTGAATCTTCGCGGCGGCGAGCGCCTCATCGGTGAGGTTCTCGCTCGTGAGCGCAATCTTACGCAGGATGCGGTAGGCGTCATCCTGCAGTTCGGTGCCTTCCCAGCCGCGCAGGATGGTGTTGATGAGGCGGAACTCCTCAGCGGTCGGGTTCCACGCGGGCAGCTTTGCGGCGTTGCTGGGTTCGAGGCGGTAGCGCTCCCCCAGATCCGTGGTCACGTGGGTGATGCGCGCGCCAGCATCACGCAGGGTCTGCTTGGCTCGTTCAAAGGCGCGTTCCTGGGACTCGCTGAGGGAGCCGTTAGCGCGCGTGCTAATGCCGAGCAGGGTCAGTAGCTCGTTGCGGCTGATGCCCTGGGTCCGGGTTGCGATATCGGGTGCCTCGGCGGCGGTGGCGAGGCGGTGAAGAGTCATGTAAAGCTGAGCTGCGGTGGACATGATTCCATCATACCGTGTGTGTTCCGCAGCACTTACTTAGCGTATGGGGCGGATCAGTGCAGGGGGTGGCTGCGGGAGGAATACGCGGGTACGCAAAAGCCCACGGTACACAAAAGCCCGGTGCCCCTCCCACCAGCGGGAGAAAGCACCGGGCTACAGGTCTTTTACGCAAGAACCTGGCTAGTTCTTAGCGGACGTCCAGCAGGTCCACCACGAAAATCAGGGCCTCGCCGGGCTTAATGACCGAGCCTGCGCCGCGGTCACCATATGCCATGTCAGCGGGAATCTCCAGGCGACGACGGCCGCCGACCTTCATGCCGAGCAGACCCTCATCCCAACCGCGGATAACCTGGCCAACGCCCACCTGGAACGGCAGCGGCTCGCCGCGGTTCCAGGACGCGTCAAACTCTTCACCGGTGGAGAATGCCACACCAACGTAGTGGGTGAGCACGCGGGAGCCGGGAACAACCTCAGCGCCAGCACCCTCGATCAGGTCGGTGATGACCAGCTCGGTGGGGGCGTCGCCCTCGGGGAAATCGATTTCGGGCTTTTCGCGGTCGAGGTTACGCTGACCGAAAGACATGGGTGTCTCCTTTGATTGGTTCGAAATGAATCGAAATAGTGGGTGCGCCCGCCGCCTACGTCATAGTCATATAAGCGGCGAGCGCGGTATAAAAATGTGGGTACCGAAAATATGGGTACCGGGCTACTGCGCGGTAGCCGAAGCGGTAGCCGCCGGGGTCGCAGAAGCGGTTGCCGAGGCGCTCGCCTCCGCAGCGGCCGCGCTAGAAGCAGCCTGAGCACGCTGCAGGGTCTGCGGGTTCTCCTCCGCACCCAGAATATCAACCACGAACACCAAGGTGCCCGAAGGCTTGGTGCCGCCGGTGTCGTTACCGTACGCCAAATCAGCCGGAATGACCAGCTCAACGCGGGAGCCGACCTTCTTACCCTTCAGACCCTGAGTCCAGCCCTTGATAACGCCCTGCAGGGAGATGCCCATCGGGGTGGCGGCGTCGTAGTTGCCGTCAACGACCTTACCGTCGGAGTACTGCACGCCAATGTAACGCACGTACACGGTGTCGGTTTCCTTGACCTCAGCGCCCTCGCCCTCAATGAGGGTCTTGGAGACCAGCTCGGTGTGTTCCTGCTTGTTATCGGGCATCTTCAGCTCTGCCTTGCCGGTGGACTCATCCAGGGTGAAGGACGGCAGCGACGGGTCAGCCTCAACAGCCTTACCGGTTGCGTACTTGGGCAGCTTCGTCTTCACGGTGTACACCTCAACGTTAGTTGCGGCACCCGGCGAAGCGGTCGTAGTGGTCACACCCGCGGTGCTGCGCTGCTGCAGAACGTTGGTGGTGTACGAGAAAGAACCACCAACCTTAATCTTCTTCAGGGTTTCGTACACCTGCGGTGCTGCCTTTTTTAGCTGCTCATTGACTGGCAATAGAATCGGCTCGCTGGAGTACGTGGAACCGTTGATCTTGCCGTTAGCGCCGTTGAATACGGCAGCCTCAACGAGCACGTAGTCACCATCGTTGATGGACTCGCCGTTACCTTCCTCAATCACGTGAGATGAGGGGGTGGACGCGGCGAAGGGGGTTGCGAAAGTTGCTTCGGGCTCAGCGGTTGCGTTCTTCAGGGTGTACTGCACCTTGGACAGGTCGCCGTTATTGGTTGCCTGTTCGCCGCATGCAGACAGTGCGAGCGCGAGAGCTGCCGCGCTGGCACCGAAAATAGTGAGCTTAGAGCGTTTGGTCATAGTGTTATCCTCTGGGGTTTTCTGTGAGAGTGGGGCGTGTGAGTGCCCGTGTGCCACAGAACAGTTTACAGGTATAGGTTTAGCTGTTTTATGCTACGGCACGTAGCTGTGTTCAAGCTGTGTTGCGGCCGGGGTGTTCCCGAAGGTCTACAACCCCGACCGCCGGCGGGTTTCCCCTCGTCAGAGCATTTCTAGCGGAGCTGTTTAGCAGTGCTGTTGATTAGCAGGGTGGCGGGAATGCCGCCTCCTGATGCTGACGCGCCTTAGACGCCAGCAGGCTCAGCACCTCCTCCAGCTCCTCACTGCCGGTAGCGAACGGGTCCTTGCACACCAGCGTGTGCTGCGGGTAGGCATTGAGCTTCAAGTGCACCCAATCCACGGTGAACTGCTCCCCCGCCGCAACCGCCGCGTTAATGAAACGCGAACGCTGCAGGGCGCGAGTGTTCGGCGGCTGAGTCTTCGCCGCCTCCGCGGCACCCTCAGGCAGGATGCGCTTGACCGCACCGCGACGAACCAGCGCGTGGAAGACACTACGCTCCGGGTCGATGTCGTGGTACGCCAAATCCAGCTGACGGATGCGGGCGCTCGCATAATCGGCAGGCTGACCAGCCGCGCGGGCGCGGGCAATGTACGCATCCAGAAGCTTCTTCTTAATCGCCCAGTCAATCTCAGTATCAATGCTGCTGTAGTCGCCGGACTCGATAGCGTCCAGGGTGCGCTGCCACAGGTCCAGGGCGTATTCCACGTGGCGGTGGTGCGCGCCGTACTGCTGCACGTACTGGCGTGCCGCATCCAGGTAGTGACGCTGAACGCTCAACGCCGTGTAATGCTTACCGTCCGTGGTTTCGAAGGTCGCGGTGCCGGTCAGATCGTGGCTGATAGCGCGCAGAGCCGCCGGAACAGACACAATATCCAGGCTCGTGACCGGGAAGCGGTCCTCCAGCATGCGCAACACCAGGTCGGTGCTGGCAATCTTCAGCAGGGTCGTCGGCTCCGCCATGTTCGAATCGCCATTAATGACGTGCATGCGGCGGAACTTCGAAGCGTCCGCGTGCGGCTCATCGCGCGTGTTAATGAGCGGGCGAGCGCGCGAGGTCGAGGTCGAAGCCGCCTCCCAAATATGGTCGGCACGCTGCGAGAAGGAGTACGAAGGCACACCCGTGCTGGACGCCGGGTCGGTCGAACCGGGCACCGGGCCACCGTTCGGGTGGGTCTTACCGGCACCGACCAGAATCTGACGGGTCACCAGGAACGGCACGAGCTGCTTAATCAGGTCGTTGAACTGCAGTTTGCGGCTGATCAGGTAGTTCTCGTGGCTGCCGTAGGAGTTGCCCGCCGAATCCACGTTGTTCTTGAACAGGTACAGTTCACCGTCGAGGGGGCGGCCCTCCGATCCTGCGAGCAGGCGCTTGCGGGCGGTACGCGCCAGATCAGCGAAAAGCAGCTCACCGGCGCGTTCCTGCGCGAGCAGTTCGTCAATGCTGCCGCATTCGGCGGAGGCGTACTCGGGGTGCGAACCCACATCAAGGTAGAGCCTACCGCCGTTGGGCAGGAAGACGTTCGTTGAACGCCACTGATCCAGGACGGGCTTGAAAAGGGCGGCGGCGGACTCTTCGATGCTCAGCCGACCGAGCCCGTGCGGGACGTAGCTGAGCCCGAATTCGCTTTCAATGCCGAAAATACGGTGTTCCATGATGCTGACCCGGCGCGGGGCGTGCCGGTTACTCGCCGCCCTTCTGGACAAAGCCGGTGACGAAGTCTTCAGCGTTCTCAGCGAGCAGGCCGTCGATTTCGTCGAGCAGGTCGTCGACCTCGCTCACGTCAGACACCACGTGCGAGGCGGCGAGAGTCAGTTCCTGCTCCTGCTCGGCTGCGGTGGTTTCGGTCTGCTGTGCGCTGATGCGTTCGCGGCTCATGGTTCTCTCCTTCAAATGGGGTTGTTCAGACCGGTACCGGTCTTAACGTCAAGTTATGGGGTCAGATGGGGTGCTTAGAGGTACTGCTGGAGGCGGTGCTGAATGCAATGCCGAGGCGATACCGGGGGTGGTAGCACCGACTGCCGTGAGCTGTGCACTGCACCCTACCTGTGGGTTATGTGGTTTTTACTCTTCCAAATGGGGGTATTCACCCCGGGGAAGAATGTGAGTTGATGTGGGTTTGCGGCTGCGAGGCGCTACTAGCGCAGGCGGTTCAGCAGCTCATCCGAATGGTTCACCTCATCCAGCAGCGGCTCCACCTGGGCGGCACCGTACCGGGTCGGCTCCATCATCGTAAAACGAGTCAGTTCCTTCGAATACCTGCCACGGCAAGACACCGTATCCCAGTTAATACCGAGAATCTCCTCCGGCCAACGCGCCATCAACGTGCCACGCAAAAACGCGCGCGTCTCACGCGGCGGCTCAGTCGTCGCACGCTCAATCTGCTCCGCAGAGAACAGCGTACGCATACGGCCACGCGCCACCAGACGGTGATACAGGCTCTTCGACGGGTCAATATCAGCGTACTGCAAATCCAAAGCCTTCAACTTCGGATTCGCATAATCTACGCCCTGAGCGACATAACCGCGCACCAGCGCGTACTTCGCCACCCAATCCAGACGATCCGCCAGCGAGAGCGGGTTGGTTTCCAGAGCGTCCAGAACCTCACCCCACAGATCAAGAATCTGCGCGGTCGCAGCATCCACACCCGCCGGGTTCGACTCCTCATGCGCACGGGAGGCCTCATAGTAGGCGCGCTGAATCTGCAGGGCGCTCGCAGAACCGCTCGTGGACACCGGGTTCGGCAGGGTCGCCGAAGACGGCGCCAACGGCAGCTGAACCGACAGCGATAGGTCGTGGCTGACCGCGTGCATCGCCGCCACCGGATCGGACAGGCGCACACCCGGCAACACGGGAGTCTGCTCGCTGTGCGACTCAATCAGGTTCATCACCAGCGCCGCCGTACCAAACTTCAACAGGTTCGAATAGTGCGACATGTTCGCATCCGCCGGAATCACGTGCAGGCGGCGGTACTTCGACTCATCCGCATGCGGCTCATCGCGCGTATTCACAATCGGGCGGCGAATCGTGGTCTCCAGACCAATCGTGCGCTCAAAGAAATCAGCACGCGAACTAATCTGAAAACCCGGAACCTCACCGTGCGTACCAATACCCACACGGCCCGCACCCGTAAAAATAGCGCGGGTCGCAAAGAACGGCAGGAGCGCATCCGCAACCTGCTCAAACGGAACATCACGGCTGATCAGGTAGTTTTCGTGGGCGCCGTACGACTGACCCTTCGAGTCGGTGTTGTTCTTGTACAGTTTCACCTGCGGCAAATCCTGCGCGTGGTTGCCCAGCTCCACCAGCGACTCGTACGCCAGCGCGTCACCGGCAGCGTCATAGAGCACCGCATCGGCGGGGGTCAGAACCTCCGGCGACGAATACTCCGGATGCGCGTGATCCACATACAGGCGCGCACCATTGGGCAGAATCGCGTTCATGGTCACGCGGTCCCAATCCAGGCGCTCCGGGAAACCACCGCGGCCGTGCACACCGGCGAGCGCATCCAGGGCGCTACGCGGCTCGGCAGGCTCACCCGGTGCCTGAACGCCCGCCTCACGCATAATCTCCAGGGCGATATCTTCGCTGGTCAGCTCGGTGCGGGTGTGCGTCATCTGGCTCGAGTGGGCGGTGGAGGCGTCCTGAACCTGACCGAAGGCGTCACGCAGCGGCGACTCGGACTCACCCAGCCACTGACCCTCCGGGGTGGCGGTCGAGTAGTTCTCTGCCTGGCGTGCCTGCTCGGCGGTCAGCTCATCCGCCAGGGCGCGGCGCTGCAGCTCCTCGCGGAAGGCGGCGCCGCGGCGGAAGGCGAGCTTGGCGTAGGTGTTGACCACCAGTGCGGACAGCACGGTCGGGTTGGTGCCCGGCGCGGAGGGGGCGATGACGCCGTACTCGGTTTCGGCACCCATAATGCGGTGCACGCCGTAGCTGGGGGTGGAGTTCATGGGGCTCTCCTGAAAAAATCTATACCATCTAAAGGCTTTGGACCTGCGGTAATGCTGGGTTGATGCGGGATAAGCGCGGGGTGTGGGCTAAGCGCACGGTTGAGTGGGCGCGCGGTTTAGCGCGGCGGCTCCACCGACACCAGACGGCCACGCACACCGGCAACGGTGAGCGCATCCTCAATATCGGGCAGCGGCGGCAAGTCCACCTGATCCTCAAACTCGGCGCGTACCGCCTCCAGCAGGTGGCGGGTACCAATACCCACACTCGAAGCGTCCGCACCGGCGGTCAGCGCCTGCAGCTGCTCCTTAATCGCCGCCTTCTTCGCGCGGTCCACAATATTGCGAATCACCGCACCCGAGGCGAAATCGCCGCGGTACAGCGTGTGAGTGGACAGGTTCGCGCTCGCGCCAGAACCAACGACCATGGAAGAATCCACGGTTGCCACAGCGTACGCCGTGGAGGGGGTGCGCGCGTACAGCTGACCTGTCGCCGCCGCAATCATCGCGGTCAGGGCGGCGCGGGTCGAACCGGCGGCTGCCACCTCCGCAGCGTCCAGAGGTAGGTCCTCGGTCAGGTACAGGCCGAAAATCTCTGCCGCACCGGCGGCGTCCGGGCGGTTGATGCGGATCTTCAGGTCGAGTCGGCCCGGGCGCATCACCGCGGCATCAATGAGGTCTTCACGGTTGGTCGCACCAATAACGATGACGTTCTGCAGCGACTCCACACCGTCAATTTCGGCAAGTAGCTGCGGCACGATGGTCGTTTCAATATCGGAGGAACGACCCGAACCGCGCATACGGAACAGCGACTCCATCTCGTCAAAGAATACGACGACCGGGTGACCCGCTTCCGCCTTCTCGCGGGCGGCAACGAAAATATCGCGGATCTGGCGCTCGGTCTCACCGACGAACTTATCGAGCAGCTCGGGGCCCTTAATGTTCAAGAAGTAGCCGCGAGTAGCCGAACCCGGGTTCAGCGCAGCCGCACGAGCCGCAAGGGAGTTCGCCACAGCCTTAGCAATCATGGTCTTACCGTTACCGGGAGGACCGTACAGCAGAATGCCCTTGGGCGGTGCCAGGTGGTAGCGCTCAAAAATCTCCGGGTGCAGGTACGGTAGCTCCACCGCGTCGCGAATCTGCTCAATCTGAGCGCCCAGGCCACCAATCTGCTCGTAGGTGACGTCCGGGATCTCTTCCAGAACCAGCTCCTGCGAGCGGGAGGCGGGAACCTGCGAGGTCAGCATGCGGGTGCGCGTGTCGAGGGTGACCGCATCCCCGGTGCGCAGCTGCTCAATGTCGAGGGAACCAGCCACACGCGCCACCTGCTGGGCACCCGAGGACGTATCAACCAGCACGCGCTGCTCATCCAGCACCTCGCGCACGGTCACCACGTCACCGAAGGGTTCGGTGTCTAGGGCGAGCACCGCCTCCGTCTTGTCGTTGAGCAGCACGGTCATGCCGGGGGTCAGCGTGGACAGGTCAATGAGCGGGGACACGGGAATACGCATCATACGGCCGCTCACCTGCACGTCCAGGTAGGTGTCAATCTCGGCGGGAGTCTTATCGTCAGCGACCTGCTCGTAGGTCATGGTCTGACCCTCATGCACCGCCAGCACAACCGCCGAATTCAGCGGCGGCATAACGTTCTGCGACAGGGAGGCGCGCAGACGCTCCACCTGGTAGCGCATGCTGGTGATTGCCTCAACGAGCTTGCGGTTCTTCTCCCCCGCACCACGAATCTGTCGGCTCATATTGTCGCGGGTTGCCTCCGCCGCGGAGAGTCGACGCAACACGGCGTCATACTCCTGGGCGCTGACGGGCTGACTGCCGGGCAGGGAGGTCGCCCCGAAAGCAGCCGAGTAGTGCGGTGCCGCGCTGGCTGCACTGTGGGCGGTGCCGTACTGGGGGGTTCCTGCCTGATCTGCAGATTCGTGGGTGGACACGGTAGCTCCTTTAGCTGTTCGTCCTAATCGGCGGCTACTCGGTGCGGGTACTGGGTGGGTATCGGGCACAGCGAGTAGCCTGGTGAGTGCACTGCGGGGGCTCCAGGCAACGCCCGTGCCCCCGCAGGTCAATGATTCGTCAATTATTCAGCAGACTCGATGCCGTTCTGTTCGAGCGCAATCTCGTTCGCGCGTGCGGCGTGAGCGGCAAGGTTCTTCGCATCGCGTGCGGCGCGGCGAATCTTCTTATCGGTCACCTCACGCTCACCCACGTTCATGGGAATCCACGCGTTCATATCCTCTTCAGAGAAGTCAGTCTTGGACGCGCGACGCTTCGGTGCCAGACGTACCGCACCGTCAGCCAGGCGACGAGCCACAACCAGGAACGCGGTGTGTGCCACCATGCGGTGGTCGGGACGGACCGCCAGACCCTCCACGTGCCAGCCGCGAACAATGGTTTCGTCACATTCGGGTTCGGTGAAGCGGCCGTCCAGGCGCATACCCTCAACCAGGCGGGACATCTGGGTCACGGTCGCAACGTAGCAGATAAGCACGCCGCCAGGTGCGAGCGCCTCCGCCACGGCGTCCAGGCACTCCCAGGGTGCGAGCATGTCGAGTACGACGCGGTCGACGCTGCCGGGCTCTTCAACCTGCGGCAGGGTGTCCTGCAGGTCGCCGATGCTTAGCTTCCACGCCGGGTGGGGGCCACCAAACATGGTCTCAATGTTGCCGCGGGCGACGTCTGCGAACTCTTCACGACGTTCGAAGGAGTGCACGCAACCGTAGTCGCCGACTGCACGCAGCAGGGCGATGGACAGTGCGCCGGAACCGACGCCTGCCTCGACGACGCGTGCGCCGGGGAAGATGTCTGCCTTGACGATGATCTGGGCGGCGTCCTTGGGGTAGACGACGGCTGCGCCGCGCGGCATGGAGAGCACGAAGTCCTTGTAGAGGGGGCGCAGCGCCTGGTAGAGGATGCTGTGAGTGTTGGCGATGACGGTGCCTTCGGGCGCGCCGATGAGGTCGTCGTGCTTGAGGAAGCCCTTGTGGGAGTGGTATTCGCCGCCTTCGGCGAGGGTGATGGTGGTGATGCGGCCGCGTTCGTCAGTGATCTGGACGCGCTCGCCGGGGCGGAAGGGGCCGCGGCGGTTGATTGCGCCGGTGGGGGTGGGGGTGCCGCTGCTCACGGGGTGATTCTCCTCGGGTTTGGGTCAGTCTGTGCTGTTCGCGCTGTGCGGCGAACTAGGGTACGGAAAAAGTCCTTTTCTATTTTAGCGGAGTCTGCAAATCGGCTGTGGCGTGTTCCCCCGCGGGCGTGATAGGGCGACGGCATGGATGGAGCGATGACCACTGAGCAATGAGGGCTACTCATTTTTGGTTAGACTTGAGTGGAGTCCGCGGAAATCCTCTGCGGGCAGAAACACCTTAGTGCCCAAGAATTATGGGGCAAAGGAAAGAGTATTGTGACTGATTTCAACTCACTGATTGCCGAGTTCGGCAGGCAGGTGCGGGAGAACCTGCGCTTTGGGGAAGGCGAACCGGAGGCTCAGCTGACGAACCCGGTAGCCACCCTTCTGAAGGGTTTTGGTGCTCTGCATTCAATGGAAGTTCAGACCGTCCGTGAAACCTCGCTGAAAACAGCGGGGGGGGGGTCTAGTTTCTGAGGGTCTGGTTCGCCCTGATTACGCCATCATGGTCGATGGTGTTTTAACCGGTTACGTGGAGCTGAAGGCTCCGGGTAAGAACATTGACCCCGCTTCTTTTGGTAAGAAGAGCCACGAATATAGGCAGTGGCAGCGTCTGCGGAACCTTCCCAACCTTTTGTACACCAACGGCACCGAGTGGCGTCTTTATCGTTATGGTAAGCCTATACCGACAGGCTCTGAGAAAAACGATAACGCAGTAAACGTAAGTGCTGGTTCATTCATTATTAGGAATAAGCGTGTTCTATTTCCTGAAAAAATTACATGGAGTGCTCCGGCCAATCTGGCTACCCTTTTCCTGAATTTCTTGCGCTGGGTACCGGCTCCTATTACAAGCGCTGACCGATTGGTAGAAACCTTAGCACCCCTGGCAGCACTGCTACGTGAGGAAATGCTGGTGAGTCTCACGGCGCAGGAGAAAACGGATGCGTCGAAACACACCAAGGCGGAGAAGAACGGTGAGGAGGATCGTTTAATTCCCTCTAATTTGGTGGGTCTGCGCAAGGACTGGCGTGATACCCTCGCTCCCAATACGAGCAATGAGGAGTTTGCCGATAGCTTTGCCCAGACTGTGGTGTTCTCGCTGGTAGTCGCTCTCTCAGAGAACCTCGATCTAAACCTCAATACTTTCTCCTCGATGATTCGTCGTCTGCGCTCTCAGCATGGCCTGCTGGGCAATGCGTTGAGTCTTCTCACTGAGCATCTGGATGAGGAAAGTTCCTTGTATAGCACTTTGGCTGTTATTGTGCGTGTGATGAACGCTGCGTCATGGCCAGATATTTCCAGCGGTAAGTCAGACGTATACCTGCACCTTTATGAGCACTTCCTGAAGGTCTATAACCCCGAGCAGCGTAAGACAACTGGTAGCTACTACACCCCCGTTGAGGTGGTGGACCAGATGGTACGCCTGGTGGATGACGCCCTGCGTACCTACTTGGGCAAGGAACACGGTCTGGCGAGTGAGGGTGTATCTGTGATTGACCCGGCGATGGGTACCGGTACCTATCCTCTATCGGTGATGCATCGGGTGGCGAAGACGGAGAGCTTGGCTCCCGCTGCGCGTACTCGTGCTCTGAACCGTCTGGTGAAGAACCTGTACGGTTTTGAGCTACAGTCGGGCCCTTTCTCCGTGGCTGAGCTTCGCTTGAACCAGACTCTTAAGGAGCTGGGTGCTGAGGTTCCCGAGGACGGTCTGAACCTCTATGTGGCAGATACTCTGAGCGACCCGTACGCTAAGCAGAAGCCGGTAAACAGTCAGACCCTGCGCCTGCTCTCTCAGCTGTCGAATAAGGCAACTAGGGTGAAGCGTGAGGTTCCTATTCAGGTGTGCATCGGTAATCCGCCGTATAAAGTTCAAGCAGAGAAAATGGGAGGTTGGGTTAACTCAGGGCCGCGTTCTAAAGACGATATCTCCTCTATCATGGATGACTTCCGCTCATCTTCATTGGGTAAAAATAAGTATGTTTTGAACAACTTGTATGTCTACTTCTGGCGTTGGGCTTTCTGGAAGGTTTTTGAGGATTCTTTCCGTGCTCTGGAGGGTCAGCCCGATAGCGCTCAGCATGCGGGCGTGGTCTGCTTTATCACCGCATCTGGGTATCTTCGGGGACCAGGATTTAAGACTATGCGTGAGTATATTCGCCGTTCATCCAGCCGTGGGTGGATTATTAACGTGACCCCTGAGGGTAAGCGCCCACCCAAGGGAACAGCTGTTTTCGATATCGAGACTCCGGTGTCTATTGCCCTGTTCCTGCGTGAAGAAAATACCGATGCGGAAACCCCCGCGGATATCCGCTATGTGGCTCTGCACGGAAAACTTGAGGAGAAAATGCAAGCCCTCGCTACTCTCGACCTAGACGGTGCAGAGTTTGAGCCGGTGCGTTCTGGTTGGGGCGATAAATTCGTTCCGGAAGCAGGCGGCGACTGGGATAGTTACCCTGAATTGCCTGATTTCTATGTCAGTTGCTTCCCTGGTATAAAGCCCAATAGAACATGGGTCTATGCACCTTCTGAAAGCGTATTGCAGGAACGTTGGGCTGAGCTGATTGAGGGTAATGATCTGCAGGTACGTGCAGAACGTTTTGGAGAAACGGCTAGCATCGGAATCTCAAGAGGTAAAGTCCCTCTTCCTGGTGCAGATACTTTTCAGGGCAGCAGAGAAAGCCTGAACGACCAAATTACTCGTGAGGTAATTCCGGATGCACCGAATATTGTGCCGGTAGGATACCGTGCTTTTGATAGGCAATATATCCTAGCTGATTCGCGTTTGATTCACCGCGCTTCTCCGAATCTCTGGAAACACCGCATCCCCGAGCAGATATTTATTACAGAGCTTCATAATGAATACGTAGGCATGGGACCTGGTTTGTATTTCCACAACCTAATACCAGACATGCATGGATTCAAGGGCAGCGAAGGAGGCCGTGCTCACCCGGTACTGAACGTCAGCGGCGCCCCTAACCTCACCGAGTCTGCCGAGCAGATGCTACGGGAGCGTTACGGTGATAATGCCCCCGGCGACCTCGTCTATTACCTGGCGGCACTCACCGGTCACCCCGGATACGTGCGCATCTTTGACAAGCCGCTCCAGCAGGCGGGTATTCGTGTGCCCCTCACCGCTGACCCGGCTCTTTGGGAACGCGCCGTTCAGCTCGGCAAGCAGGTTGTGTGGCTGCACACCTATGGTGAACGAGGTGAACCGCTACCGGGTATGAAGTACCTGCACCAGCTACCCCAGGATGCAGATTACACCCTGCCGACCCCTACGGTAGACATGGGCAGGACAATGCCAACCGAACACCCTAGTTTCTTGCCGGACTCAGTAACCGATGAGCTCACTGAGAAGCAGAATACTCCTGTGAGGGGTACCGTCTCCTTCGGTCAGGCACGCTGTGAGAACGTGGAGAAGCGCGTCTTCGACTACACCGTCGGTGGTAACCAGGTGCTGGGTCTGTGGGCTAAGTACCGCCTCAAGGATCCAGAAACAAAGTGGAGCTCCTCGCTCAACGATATTGTTCAGCGAGAATGGCCAGAAGCCTGGAGCGACGAGTACGAGCGTCTGCTCTACACTCTCACGCACCTGGTGCACCTGGAACCCGCTCAGGAGAAGCTCCTGGACGAGGTTCTCGCCGGTGAACAGATTTTCCGCGAGGAATTTGTAGACACCGAAGACTAGCCGTTCAATAGCTGCCGGTATCGGGTTCTACAACCGGTTAAACGCAAAAGGGGTGGGTGACCCTGGACTATTCCAGGGTCACCCACCCCTTTGTTGGGCTCATATTGCTCTCAGAAGCCCTACGCTTCCTTCTGCGCCTCGTACGCGCGCACCTCAGCTATCATCTCTGCGGCGAGCGCATCGACCGTCTCACGGTCGTACGGGCGAAGAGCGTACAGCTCCTCCATGACCGACGAAGCCATCTTAGAGGACCACGCCCAGGCGTGCCGCCAGGATGTCACGCACCAGCGCGCCACCGCCGACGGTAGTGTCCGCCAGAGCCTTCACAGCCCACGCGTCCACAGCCGCCAATGCCGCCGGAGCATTCAGGTCCTCGCCGAGCGCCTCACGCACAGCAGCCAGCAGCTCAACAGCCGCCTCGTCGCTCGCACCCTCACGGCCCTCAGCCACCAACACCGCATGACGGTAGGTGTCCAGGCGGGCCTTTGCGTGCTCCAGCAGCTCATCAGTCCAGAACCAATCCGAACGGTAATGCTGACCCATAATCGCCAGACGCACCGCGTTCGCATCCTCACCGGCCGCACGCAGACGCGAAACCAGCACCAGGTTGCCGCGGGACTTACTCATCTTGTGGCCGTCCAAACCGACCATGCCGGTGTGCGCGTAATGCTTAGCGTGCGGGCGTGCAGACACAGCCCACGAATGGCCAGCACCCAAATCATGGTGCGGGAACGTCAAGTCGTTACCGCCAGCCTGAACGGTCAGCGAACCATCCACAAAACGGCGGGCAATCATCGTGCACTCAATATGCCAGCCCGGGCGGCCCGCGCCCAGCTCGCCGGCATCCCAGCTCGGCTCGCCCTCACGCTCAACACGCCACAGCAGCGGATCCAGTGCGTCACGCTTACCGGCACGGTTCGGGTCGCCGCCGCGCTCAGCGAAAATCTCCAGCATCTCATCACGGGTCAAGTGGCAGACCTCGCCCGGTGCCCACGAGTAGCCCTCAGCGTTCGCGGGCAGCTCACGCACAGCCTTCAAATCCAGGTACACGTCACCGTCAGGATGCACCACACCCTGCTCGTCCGTGAAACCGGGCACGCGGTACGCCAGGCCGCGGCGCAGCAAATCCTCAATCAGCGGGAACAGCCACTCAATGGACTCCACCACACCCACATAGTGCGCCGGCGGAATCACGTTCAGCGCCTTCATGTCGGTGCGGAACAGCTCCGTCTGATCCTCAGCCAGCTCACGCCAATCAACGTTCGTCGCGGTCGCACGCTCAAGCAGCGGGTCGTCCACATCGGTCACGTTCTGCACGTACGTCACCGGCACGCCCGCATCCAGCCAGGCGCGGTGCAGCAAGTCAAAAGCAACATAGGTGGAGGCGTGACCCATATGCGTCGCGTCGTACGGGGTGATACCGCAAACGTACAGGCTCGCCGCCTTATCCTCCTGAACCTGAACAATCTCACCGGCAGAAGTATCAAAAATACGCGGCAGCGCAGCCTGACCGGGCAGAGTCACAGAGGCGGGGGCATCCCAAGCTCGCATGGGTTTCCTTTCCGTAAAAACGCCCACAACCGGTGGACGCGCCACACCCGCCGCCCAACCTCAAGGCATGCGGGTGCCAAAAAATCTACTCCAATAAGAATACCCGCCCGTGAGAAACTCACGGACGGGTATGTCATATCACGCTGAGGGCTAAAGCCTTAGAACGCCGAAGAAGTAGCGTTCAGAACGCCAGTGCCCAGACCAACGAAAATCAGGATACCGAGCGCAATGCGGTACCAAATGAAAACGCCGTAGGACTTCGAAGACACGTACTTCAAGAACCAGCCAATCATCAGGTAACCCACCACGAACGCGACCAAAGTCGCCACGATAGTCGACGGGATACCGTAGTAGCCGGTCGCCTCAGCACCAGTGAACACCTTGAACGTCTTGTACAGACCAGACATGAACACTGCCGGCAGAGCCAGAAGGAACGAGTAACGAGCCGCAGCCTCACGGGTGTAACCCATGAACAGACCCGCAGTAATCGTACCGCCCGAACGGGAAACACCCGGGATCAGTGCCAGCGCTTGCGCGAAACCGTACAGAATACCGTGACGGAAAGTCAGGTCCTTCAGCTCACGCTGCTCACGACCGAAACGGTCCGCAAGACCCAGGAACACCGCAAAGACAATCAGCATGGTCGCCACAACCCACAGGCTACGGAACTGGGTGTCAATGTAGTCTTCCAGCAGCAGGCCCAGAATGCCGATGGGCAGGGAGCCGAGAATAATCAGCCAACCCATGCGGGCATCCGGGTCGTTGCGCGGTACGCGGCCGGTCAAGGATCCGAACCAGGACTTCAGGATGCGAACAAGATCGCGCCAGAAGAAAATCAGAACCGCAGTCTCAGTACCTAGCTGGGTGATTGCGGTAAACGCGGCGCCCGGGTCAGCCCTCTCCGGCAGGATCTGACCAACAATGTTCAGATGCGCCGATGATGAAATCGGCAGAAATTCGGTAAGGCCCTGAACGAAGCCCAAAATAATTGCTTGAATCCATTCCACGCATTCAAGGATACAGGAGGCGCACCCGCCCGGAGCGGTTCGCGGAAGGTGATATGTAACCTCCGCAAACCGCCCCGTCCACACTGTGGAACGCTCAGGGTGGCGGTTCAGGCGCTACACCGCGGTGCAACCGGGGCTTATCCAGGGCTCATTCGCGGTTCAAGGGAAGCCGCGCAAACACCTCAAATGCGCGTCAACGGCGTGTCAAAAGCGCAAGCGTACTAGCCGCAGGACCAGTCAAAAACACCGGTCTCAAAATCAAAAACAGCGCTACCGCACCCAAAATTCAGCACATCAAACTCGTCGAACTCAATATAACGAGCCGTCATACCCTCCGGCAGGCTCTGCGCATAAAAATGGGTGCCACCCAGGTGAGTACCCACCGCAATCAGCGGCTTAGCCCACTCAAACCACGCTGAATCCTCCGAGTCCCAATCGAACGGGCTCAGATAACCGGTATCCGGGTCAACATTCTCAAACACATCGCTGGGGACCTTACCGGCGTTCGGGTCATCCGTCGGAACCCAACCCACCAGAGCAGGCTTACGAGCCAGCGGCTGCTGCTGATCCGCCAAAGCCCAAGCGCTGAAGCTCTCCTCCTCACCACGATGCTCACCGGGACGGCGCACATCCTGCGGCGGCTGTGTACGGGAGGAGAACTCCTGCTCATTCAGGTACAGCACCGCAAACTCGGCATCCAAAATATCGCGCAACAGAAGCTGATACGGATGCACCCGAGCCTGCGCATACTGCACCTCAAACGGGTCATCACTTGCAGCATTAGCAACGCCCTCAGTCGCCTCATCCTCAGCGAACTGGCCATCACCAGCGAAGAACGAGAACGCCACCACGCCCGGATACTTCTGCGCATCCGGCAGGTACTCCCCCGGCAACCTCACCGTAAAAATATGCTGCATCGGCAAACCAGTAAACGTACTGCGCGGCCACTGATCCTGCTCAATACCGGGACCAGTCGAACCCACCCAGCCCGCCTCCCACACCCGAGCAGAATCGGCAGGCAGAGCAGTATCATCACCGCCGCGCAGCTCATAATTCCAGGCACGAGCAGAAGAATCGGTGCCCGCCGCATCAACGGGGCTAAACACCATCGCGTAGCTTTTCATGAGAGTTCCTCTCTGCAGATTATTCGCCCCACAGCACGCCGATACACACAACACCTGCGCACATTAAACGCCTAAGGGCGGGATACATACTCCCAGTATGCATCCCGCCCCCACATCATGCACGGTTAACGGTCACCCGCCAACCCCGCACAAAGCATATGCGGTCATCGCCTACGCCTGGCGCTCATCACGCAGCGCACGGTTCACAGCCGAGATCATCGCCTTCAACGCCGCACGAGTAGTCGAGCTATCCACGCCAATACCCCACAACACGCGAGAACCAACAGCAGCCTCAACATAGCAAGCCGCGTTAGCAGTCGACGAAGCCGACATGGTGTGCTCCGAATAATCCATCACACGAATATCCACGCCCTCACCCGAAAGGATGTTCTGCAGAGCATCCACCGGGCCGGTACCCGAAGCAGAACGAGTGTACGTGTGACCATCAATATTCAGACCAACACGCAGAGTCGTCGCACCGGTATCAGCCGAATCAATATTAATCGACTCAATACGGTACTTACCCCAACGCTTCTCAGGATCAGCAGCAGGCAGGTACTCATCCGCGAAAATGTTCCACAGCTTCTCGCTGGTCATCTCGCCACCCTCAGCGTCGGTACGAGCCTGAACAATCTTCGAGAACTCAACCTGCGCACGACGCGGCAGATCCAGACCGTGATCCTGCTTCAGCAGGTACGCCATACCGCCCTTACCGGACTGCGAGTTCACACGAATAATCGCCTCATAGGTACGACCCAAATCGCGAGGATCAATCGGCAGGTACGGAACCTCCCAGTACACCTCATCCACGGTCTTACCCGCCTCAGCAGCAGTACGCTCCAGAGCCTCAAAGCCCTTCTTAATAGCGTCCTGGTGAGAACCAGAGAACGCAGTGAACACCAGGTCGCCACCATACGGTGAACGCTCGTGCACCTTCAACTGGTTGCAGTACTCAACAGTCTTACGGATACCGTCAATATCAGAGAAATCAATCTGCGGATCAATACCCTGGGTGTACATGTTCAGACCCAAAGTAACCAGGTCAACGTTACCGGTGCGCTCGCCATTACCGAAGAGACAACCCTCAATACGGTCAGCGCCCGCCAGGTAACCCAGCTCAGCAGCAGCCACGCCGGTACCGCGGTCATTATGCGGGTGCAGCGACAGCACAATGTGCTCGCGGTGGTTCAGGTTGCGGTGCATCCACTCGACAGAGTCGGCGTAAACGTTCGGGGTAGCCATCTCAACGGTAGCGGGCAGGTTCACAATCAGCTCGCGGCCGTTCTGACCAATCTCCAGCTCCTCAGCCACAGCGTTCACCACGCGAGCCGCATACTCCAGCTCGGTGCCGGTGAAGGACTCGGGCGAGTACTCGTAGATGACCTTAGTATCAGAAATCATCTGCTCTTCGTACTTGCGGCACAGGCGCGCACCCTGCAGGGCGATATCCAGCACGCCCTCCTGATCCTGGTTGAACACCACGCGACGCTGCAGCACGGAGGTCGAGTTGTAGAAGTGCACAATCGCCTGCGGTGCGCCCTCAATCGCCTCAAAAGTACGGGCAATCAGGTGCTCACGCGCCTGCACCAAAACCTGAATGGTCACATCCGAAGGAATGTGGCCGTCCTCAACGAGAGTGCGCACAAAATCAAAGTCAGTCTGCGACGCCGAGGGGAAACCAACCTCAATTTCCTTGTAACCCATCTTCACCAACAGCTTGAACATTGCAAGCTTACGGTCAGTGTCCATGGGGTCAATCAGCGCCTGGTTGCCGTCACGCAGATCCACGGCGCACCAGCGCGGAGCCTTCTCAATGACCTTATCCGGCCAAGTACGGTCCGGCAGGTCAACAACAATCTGCTCGTGGAAAGGGCGGTACTTATGTACCGGCATGGGGCTGGGCTTCTGGTGGTTTTTCATGATGAATTCCTGTTGGTTGGTCCGTCTCGCTCTACCCCAATGGTGGGGCTCGTACCGTACCGGGTATCGGTCCCCGGCAGCCGTGGTCAAGGCGGTGCATCAGAAAAGATGCAAAGGTGAGATGCCGCGTCAAAAAGCCGGAACGGTTGCGGCAGATTCTAGCGTGCCCCGTTCCGGCGAATAAGCAGCAGGTTCACTGCCTGGCGGGTAACCCCGCGCATGCTCTCACCGTCAATAGTCATGCCTCCACGCTATCACAGGCGCCGGAGGCAGTGGCAGGGCACACGGGACGCCGTCCATCATCTGGAAAGAATTAACGGCAAAGGGGCGCAGCCACCATTTCTGGCGCTACGCCCCTTCATTCAATGGTCACGCATCTACGCTGTGCCCTAGCTAGATATACCCTAGCTAGCTACAGCCTAGTAGGCGAAAGCAGTCTGGCACTTGTTCTGATCAGCAGTCTGACCGGTCGCGTTACCCGCAATCGCAGCCTCCTGCTTCTCCATCGCCTCACCGGACGGGAAGTCAGTACCAATCGTTACCGACACGCCCAGAACCTCTTCGGTCGCCACCACACGGGTCACGTTCAGCTTCGCGGCGATTTCCTTCGCCTCCGCCTCGTAACCGGTCGAGTAGAACACCGTGGTGAAGTTCGTCGGGTTAGCGGAGGTACCCGGAGTAACATTCGAGTAGCCCAGGCCCTCAATCACCGGAGCAATCGTAGCCGAGCGACCATCCAGACCGGTCGCGTTGTACACGTTCACCGGAACCGTACGATCGAGCTGAACCGGAGCGGCAGAAGTAGCCTCAGCTGCCGGAGCCTTCTCCTCCTTCAGCGACTTATCATCACGCAGACGCTGGAACACGTTCGTAGCATCCGCAGAAATCTGCAGACGGTTTGCGTCCTGGCTCCACGGCTCAGTCGGCACCGTCGCAAACACAACATTCGACAGGTCCACGCCACCAAGAGCCGCACCAACACCCACCAGAGTGCTGATATTACCCAGGTCCTTATCCACCGTCACGTTCTGAGTAATCGCCTCAGCAATGTTAATCAGACGGCCCGGATTCGACAGAGTACCCTCACTCTTCACCTTACGCAGCAGCGAAGACAAGAAGCCCTGCTGAGCCTGAATACGACCAATATCGGAACCATCCGAGAAGCCGTGGCGGCTACGCAAGAACGCAAGAGCCTGCTCACCCTCAACAGTAGAAGTACCCGCAGGAAGCTTCAGGCCACTGTACTCGTCATCAATCGGAGCGTCCACACACACCTGAACGCCGCCAACGACCTTCGACAGCTCCTTCACAGCGTTAAAGTCCACCAACATGAAGTGGTCAATATTCACACCGGTCAGCTTGCTAATGGTCGCCACAGTACAACCGGCACCACCGCGAGACAGAGACTCGTTGATCTGAACATTCTCCTCAGCCGGGTACACAGTGCCGGTCTCAGGGTCAGTACACTGCGGAACGTCAACCATCAAGTCACGCGGGAACGACAGCACGCTCACGTTCTTACGGTCCTTGCTGATCTGCAGCAGCATCATCACGTCCGCGCGAGCCTCAGAATTGCGGTCGTCCTCATCACCGTACGCCCCGTTATTACCCTTACGGGTATCGGAACCAATCACGAGAATGTCCAAGGCGCCGTTCTCCAGGCCGTCCTTGTAATTGCTGATGTTCAGCTCCTGAGTATGCAGATTATTGCGCATACGCAGAGCCACCACACCACCGTAGCCGACAACAACGACGAGCATGCAAGCAACGAGCAGAGCAATCCACTTATTGCGGTTTGAAGTCATCACCGTCGTGCGCATATGACGACCGGTGCTTCGTAAACGAGGTGCCTGGGGCATACCTTTTCTCTTTCTGCCGGTGAGCAAGTGCTTTCTCAGAGTAACACTCTTCCCTATGAGCGCCGAATGAGAGTGAAAAGTTTCACCCGGAGGCATGCACATATTTCTGCAAGCCACCGGGTGAAAACAAGGAGGCGCGACCGCCCCCAAGGGCAACCGCTCGGGGTAGCCGCTCAGAGCAACCTCTCCGGGCCACCACTCTGGGCAACATCCCGGGGCGATGCGCTCAGGAAAGCTACTAGAATCCCAGGCGGTTCAACGCACGCGCGTCAGACTGCCATTCCTTCGCGACCTTCACATGAATATTCAAATAAACGCGGGTACCGAGCAGCGCCTCAATCTGCTCACGAGCCTTCGTACCAATCTTGCGCAGATTCGAGCCGCCCTTACCGATAATGATGTACTTCTGCGACTCACGCTCCACAAACAGGTTCACGTGCACATCCAGCAGCGGGTTATCCGCCGGGCGGCCCTCACGGAACTCCATCTCCTCAACCGTCACAGCAATCGAGTGGGGCAGCTCCTCACGCGCACCCTCCAGCGCCGCCTCACGCACGAGTTCCGCGATGAGGGTTGCCTCCGGCTCATCGGTCAGCTCACCCTCCGGGTACAGCGGCGGCGACAGCGGAGTGTACTGCGCCAGCAGGTCAGCAACCGCATCCACCTGGAAATGCTTCACAGCAGACACCGGGATAATCGCAGCCCAGCCGCCCTTACCGTCAACCGGCATCGGCTCAGCAACCTCACCGGCACGGCGCTTAGCCGCAGGACCCGAACCCTTCGCGAAAGGCACAGCATCATTCTTGCCGCCCTTACCCTTGGGGCCCTTACCCTTCTGCTTCGCACGATGCGCGGCACGCTTAGCACGAGCCGCACGCTCAGCGCTCATGACCTCCTCGCCGAGCGCCTCAACAGCAAGCAGCTGCTCACGCAACTCCTCAGAGCTCACCGTGTCAGCCTTCGTCACAATAGCAACCACCGGCTTATTGCTCGACGCCACCAGCTGCGAAGCAATGTAACGGTCACCCGGACCGATCTTCTCATTCGCCGGAATGCAGAAGCCCAGCACATCCACCTGCGAAAGGGTGCTTGCCACCAGGTCGTTCAAACGCTCACCCAGCAGAGTGCGGGGGCGGTGAATACCCGGGGTGTCCACCAGAATCAGCTGGTACTCGTCCTTGTGCACAATACCGCGAATCGTGTGGCGGGTCGTCTGCGGACGGTTCGAGGTGATAGCCACCTTCTGACCGACCATAGCGTTCGTCAAAGTAGACTTACCCGCATTCGGACGACCCACCAGCGACGCGAAGCCCGAGCGGAAATTCTCCGGGTAGGTCGGCAGCGGGGTGCTCAAGTCCAGCATGCTCAAATCGAGCGGGGTGTACTCCTGGTCCATGTGTTTCTCCTTATTAAATCCCGGGGTCAAACCCCGGGCGGGGTATGGGGTGCCAGCCTCATCTGCCTGCGCCTTTTCTGGGCGGGGCGGCCGACTCAAAGCGTGTTAGGGAAGATGCTGTGCATCTATGTTCGGTATCTAGCGGTTGCCGTGCGTATCGGTGGCAGGTTCAGCTTCTGCGGTATCTCCCGGCAAATCCGGATGCGCGTGCGGCTCAGACACAGCGGGCGGGTCAGTATCCACGGTGAGAATGTCAGCAGCCTCAGAGTTCAGGGAATGAGGCTCCGGTGAGCTAGACCCCGAGGAATTAGACTCCGAGGATTCCGGGGAACCTTCAGCGTTCTGCTGCTCATCACGAGGCGGCTCATACCACGCCTGCAGCATATCCACCTGGTGGCGGCGGCCCGACGAACCAATCGCACGAATATGAATGCCGTCAATCTCAATCTCAGAACCGACAATCGGCACCATGCCCAGATGCTTAGCGAGCAGACCGCCCACCGTATCAACATCTTCATCGTCGAGTTCACGACCGAAAATCTCGCCCAGCTCATCAATACCCAGACGGGCAGAGAGACGGAACGTGCCGTCATCGTTCAGCGTGTACTCGGGGCGCTCATGGTCGTACTCATCAGAAATGTCGCCGACCAGCTCCTCAATCAGGTCCTCAAGGGTAATCAGACCGGCGGTGCCGCCGTACTCGTCAACAACAATCGCCACGTGCGTGGACTCGCGCTGCATCTCACGCAGCAGGTCCATAGCGCGCTTCGACTCGGGCTCAAAACGAGCCGGACGCATCAGCTCAACCACGGTCGGCAGGGCGGTACCCTCCGGAGACTCCGAATGCAGGATGAAGGCGCGCATCGCGTCCTTCAGGTAGAGCACGCCCAGAATCTCATCGCTCGAATCACCAATCACCGGCATACGCGAATAACCCGAACGCAGGAACAGGCTCAGCGCCTCACGCAGAGGGGTGTCACGGCTGGCGGTGAGCATGTCGGTACGCGGAACCATGAGCGAACGGATGCGGGTATCGTCCATCTCAAAGACGGACTGCACCATCTGCGCCTCGTCGTCCTCAATGGTTTCAGCGTCGGAGGCGCGGTCCAGGAACTCGCGCAACTCCTCCTCATCGAACACGCCCACCGGGGCCTCAGCCGAACGCTCCGGTGCCAGGCGCACGCTGAGCTTATCAAGCAGACCGGTCGCCGGGCTCAGCAAAACCGACAGGTAGTGCACCGGGCGAGCCAGCACACGAATCGACGCAACCGGGCGGTTACGACCCACCGAACGCGCCAGCACGTGCAGAATCGGGTAGCCCACCAGCGCAACAAACACGAGGGTCAGCACGACGGCGAGCGCGTGCACCTCGACCAGGTTCAGCAGGCAGGTCATGGTGGCGAGCACCGCGGCGGCGGCGGCAATGAGGCGGGTCAGACGCAGCGGGTGCGTGTACGCCTCGGAGTCACCGTCGAGGGTGCGCTGCAGGACGCGGGCACCGAGGGTGTCCGGATGTGCCTCCACCGCTTCCTCAGCCTCGTTGTGCGGCAGGTAGGTGAACGCGGTTTCGGCAATTGCCGCGACCACGGTCAGGCAGAGCGCGAGAACGGCGAGAAGGGCTGTGAGTAGAGTATCCACGCCACTCCCCTAGTGTCGGGTTTCGACCGGTGCCGGGCGGCCCAGGAACTCTTCGAGGATGGAGCGCTGAATGCCGAACATTTCAGCTTCCTCTTCGGCGGTGCCGTGGTCGTAGCCGAGGCAGTGCAGAATGCCGTGGGTGGTGAGCAGGCACAGCTCGTCGAGGGTGCTGTGGCCCGCATCTGCGCCCTGACGTGCGGCGACGGGCGGGCAGAGGATGATGTCGCCGAGCATGCCGCTGGAGGGATTTTCGGGGGTTCCCGGTTCCAGCTCGTCCATGGGGAAGCTCATCACGTCGGTTGCGCCGGGCAGGTCCATCCATTCGATGTGCACGCGTTCCATTTCGTCTTCGTTCACGATGGCGATGGACAGGTAGGTGTCATCGGCAAGGTGCATGCGCTTGAAGGCGTGCTCGACGAGGCGGGTGAGCACCTCGGTGTCTACCGCTTCGAAAGATTCGCGGATGAAGGCATCGGTTGCCGGGTCGGCACCGGTTGCGGGTTCTTCACAGTCGAATTCGATCTCTGCCACCGTTTAGCGTCCTTCCGGGGTGGTCTGTGCGTTGTTGGGGTTCTGCGCGGCGTTCTGCTCGGTGTTCTTTTCGGAGCCGCCGTTAATACCGGCGCGGTCGAGCAGCTTCTCGGCTGCCGCCTCGATGGTGGCGCGCTTGACCTTGCGGTTGCGCTTACGTTCCATTGCCTTCTGGTCTTCGCCCCACTGATCGTAGGCGGACACAATGTTCGACACCAGGGTGTGTCGCACCACGTCAGAGGATTCCAGGATGCTGAAGTGAATATCCTCCACGCCCTGCAGAATGTTGCGCACCTGCTTCAGACCGGATGCGGCGCCACCGGGCAGGTCAATCTGGGTGATGTCACCGGTAATGACCATCTTCGAGCCGAAGCCCAGGCGGGTCAGGAACATCTTCATCTGTTCGGCGGTGGTGTTCTGCGCCTCGTCGAGGATGATGAATGCGTCATTGAGGGTGCGGCCGCGCATGTACGCCAGCGGTGCGACCTCAATGGTGCCCGCCTCCATGAGCTTGGGGATGGTTTCGGGTTCGAGCATGTCGTGCAGTGCGTCGTAGAGCGGGCGCAGGTACGGGTCGATTTTCTCGTTGAGGGTGCCGGGCAGGAAGCCCAGACGCTCGCCGGCCTCCACGGCGGGGCGGGTGAGGATAATGCGGTTCACTTCGTGGGTCTGCAGCGCCTGCACAGCCTTCGCCATGGCGAGGTAGGTCTTACCGGTACCCGCCGGGCCGATGCCGAAGATGACGGTGTTCGCGTCGATAGCGTCCACGTACTTCTTCTGGTTAATGGTCTTGGGGCGAATCGTGGTGCCGCGGGTGGAGAGGATGCTGGTGGACAGCGAGTGCGCCGGGTTGCTCAGTTCGTCGCCGAGCATGCCCATGAGGCGGTGAATGACCTGCACGGTAATCTGCGTGTCGTGGCTGGAGAGCACGCGCAGTTCGTTCAGCAGCTTAGCGGCGGTGTTGACGGCCTCGGAGGGGCCGGTGATGAGCACGTCCAGGTCCTTGGGGCGCAGGCTAATCTGCTCGAAGTAGTCCTCGATAATTGCCAGGTGCGCGTCCTGCGGGCCGAGCACGGCAATCATTTCTGCGGCGCTCTTGAAGGATACGGTGCGCGCGGTTGATAGAGGTCGGGAGGTAGTCATATGGGCTCCTTGGCTAGTGATGTATTTACAAGTATAGATGTGCGTGATGTGCCACGCTCGGGGTGGGCTCTATCAGCTGGGTTCTAGCAGGCGGTTTTATCGGCTGGACCTGAGCGGCGGCGCTCTACCAGCGGCCCAGCACCACGTTCAGGGTGCACATGGCGGCAGACCCGGCGGTGGAGGAACGCAGCACCTCGTCACCGAGCAGTGCCAGCTGCGCGCCGGCGTCGGTGAAGAGCTGCACTTCGCGGTCGCTAATGCCACCTTCGGGTCCGACGAGCAGGTAGATTTCTTCGGGCAGGTTCTCTGCCTCGACAAGCTTGCGTGCCAGGGCGCTGAGGCGTTCGGTCGCCTGCTCATGCAGGATGAACACGGCGGCGGACTGCTCAGAGCCAACAACTTTTTCGCCGGCAACTTCTTCAATGAGTTCCACCAGGTCGGCGGTGCTGTACAGGTCGTACACTTCGGGAATGAGCGCGCGGCGCGACTGCTTCGCCGCGGCGGTGACGGTATTCTGCCATTTGGTGTGTGCCTTGGAGGCGCGCTCCCCCTTCCAGCGCACGATGGAGCGGTCCGCGCTCCACGGAAGCACGCCGTACACACCCAGCTCGGTCGCCGTCTCAATGGCGAGCAGGTCGCGGCCGTCCTTCGCGAGCGCCTGCACCAGGTAGATGGAGGGCACGCTGCGTTCCTCGCGCAGCTCCTGTACCTGCACGTTCACGCCGTCCGCGTTGATGGAGGCGACCGTACCGAGTGCGCGGCGGCCGGTGCCGTCACCCAGGTCGATGCGTTCGCCGAGCTCAAGGCGCTTGACGAGGGCGTGCTTGCCTTCGGAGCCGCCGAGCGCGCAGGTGGCGCCGGGGGTGAGTGCGTCGTATTCTTCCGTGCTGATGTAGAAGATGGGGGCGCTCATGGTTCTCCTTGAGGTGCGGGCTGAAAGCGTGGGTAGTGTGGGTGAAGTGTGAAATAAGTGTGCTACTTAGCGCGGGCGCGTACGGCTCGGTGCTAGTACAGTGCTGACAGCGGTACTGACAGGAATGCGGCGGGTGCGGGTTGAGTA
>ERZ772962.58-NODE-58-length-63614-cov-7.177504_pt1 | contig 63614 bp, 77 predicted proteins | sample MGYA00580676_ERZ772962 | MGnify/ENA primary metagenome ERZ772962 (study PRJEB29015, sample SAMEA2738049) | human oral metagenome | biome: human oral; feature: human-associated habitat; material: saliva | place: China | collected 2230 ...
CCATTTACACAGGTCTACCTTATATGCTTCAAGTAATTGCTCACTTTGGGCTAGTTCCTGCTCAGTCCACTTTTCCCCATTCTCTTTAGGAGAACACATAGGGTCTGGAAATACACAGGGTAGATTTTTATTGGACATAACTCCTCCTACTAAAAAGAAGAGGAAACATTTACATATTCCCTCCTCAACCCTTAGGCTTGTTCCTTAGGCTCACCTGCAATAACTTCGGTAAGGCTCTTGTTAGCGTCTTCGATAGCTTTTGCGATAGCCTCTTGTGTCACATCATCAGACTTCTGTGCGTCAATGAAACGTGAAAAATCTCCATCTGGTAGGTTAAGGTGTACGTGTTTAGCATTTTGAAGCTCACCTACAGTCTTAATGTCTCCAATTCCCCAGACAATTCCGTTAGTAATTGCAAGGTAACCTTGCTTACCTGAATTGCTTCGGATAACATAGTTTGTCATTTCGTCTTCCTCTTCTTCAAATTGATTGTTTGCAATATCATCACTAAGAATAGCAATGTTTTTATCTAAGCCACCAGCAATACCTGTACTAGTGAACTGCCACCAGCGGATACCTTCCATGGTAGGGTACACTTCCCACACAGGGGTAGGAGTTACCTCATAGTTAGGATACGCTGCAATCCACAGGGAGTTAGGGTATTTAGCTAGGATAGCTTTGTAGTTTACGTTTGCTAAAGTATATGGCTTGTATGAGTAGTAGATAGGTTGGTAACCTTTGCCTGCACAAGCGTCCATGAAGGCTAAGATAGCCTGTGTATTGGCTTCTATGTCTCCACTAGCATTATCCTCATAATCACAGACCAGATAGTTCACAGGCTTGCTAGGTAGGTTGCTCAGGAAGAAGTTAGCTTCTGCAAGAGCTTGTCCTACATCACCTCCAAATCGTGCGAAGTGGTAGTAACCAACCGGCACAGAGGTGTCAGCCTGAGCTTGTCTAACATCTGACAGATAGGTAGTGTATTCACTGACCTTGATAATGGCCTTGTTAGTACCTGCTTGCTGTGTAATAGCTGTAAGGTCTGCTGATTGGTAGGCTGATACATCTAAGAAGTATTCGTCCTTCTTAAGTCCCGGAGCTCCATTTACGAAGCCTCTACCACTAGCTGAACTAGTTTGTTGTGCTTGGTTAGCTTGACCACCAACTCCCAGTTTAAGGCGGAAGGCTGTATCAAATGTAGCTTCATAAGGAAGTCTCACAAGAGAAGTAACACCACCTCTATCTAGGCTACTGTCTGGTCCTTGGTTTTGTCCTAAGAACATACCATACACACCATCAATGTCACTATCAAAGATAGCCACATGTGAATAAGGAGTCCAAGGGTGTTCTTTGAAGAACACAAGGTCTCCCGGCTGTAGAATACTTACTTCATCAAAGTAGTTCAGGATACCATTACTATGTCGGTGTATCCATACGTCCTTTACAAAACCTGAGTCAGTGCAGTTAGCATAAGGCACTCCGTTTTCTATGCAGAATTGTGCATATAAATCGAAGCACTGGTAAAGGTAGAAACCGTCTACATCATAGCCATTACCAAGCGTTTTGTTCTTAAAGTCTTGGTAACTAATTGCCATTACTGTTCTCCTTGTTTTGTCTCTGTTTCTTCCTGATTTTTCGCATAGTTATTACTTGAGATACCAAGAACCACACCTGCAAACACAGCGATAGCGGAAATAGTACCGATAGCAACAGATGGGTCAAATTTATAGATACCTCCTAGCGCAGTCAGCAACGTGATAAACGCTGGGATAACTACTGTGATAATACGTTTAGCAATGTCATATTGTTTATTCGTTAGGTTCATTTACTTCTTCCTCTTTCTTATAGTAAAGTCTTTCATCTAGCTCATGAATATAGTGATTTCCATTAAGAGCATAGTATGATGTGATAATTTCACGAGTTAAGTGATACTTCTGTTCCCAAGAGAACTCAGTTGAGTTATAGATTTGAAGATACTCATTTCTAAGGGCTGAGCGCTTATTGCTTCTAGCCATTTCCTCTTGAGCTTCTTGGTGAGCTTCTGCCTCTTTTGTCTTCTGTGTTAGCTTAGTCACAAGGAAGGTACATAACGTGGTGATTACTAGAGTCACAGAGGTTATAACCTCCTGTCTGCTAAGAATATTGTCAATCCATTGGTTATTCATTGTTACCCCTTAGGTTTAGCTACTAATGCAACGAAAGGAAGTCCCTTTGGAATACTAGTAACATCTATATCATATCCAGCATCAAATCCCAACTTTGTTCCTTTATAAAAGAAATCGTGTGTAGCTGGGTCAAATAAATGATAGAGATCATAATTTTTTAGGGGTGAGCTTTGTGTATTAAAGAATCCTTCTAGTACTAGACTATTTGCGTCACTAGCTATGTCCCCATAAAAGTTTAACGTAAGAGGAATATCATCACCATTTCCTGTCACGATTAACGGGTATGTTTTATTTTGTCCTCCATAATATACTTCTAAGGGGTTTAGCTTAATTTCAAAAATACCATCTATAAATGCACTAACTTTATCAATAACAGCATTAGATACTTCTCCTCCACCAGCTGGCAGGTCTACCTCTTTACTTGTACCATTCTCCACAAGGGATAACTTATTACCAGAGAGTGACAGTCCATAGGGCTTACCCTCACCCCCTACTTGTGCTCCGTCTTGAAAACATTCACCAACGTATACATTTACAACTTTATCTGACATAATTTACTCCTCAATCAATCTTTCCAAATTCTACAATAGCTACTTTGTTATCAACTGACTCATAAGACACAGAGAATGAACCATCTGAGTTAAGCTGAGTAAACTGACCCCCACTTGCCTTAACATGTGTATAACCATGTGCCTGAATAAAGTCTTTGTAAAGATTTCCGGGCTGGTCATCACTTCGTGTGAACTGTTTAGGGTCAATCACAAGAGGGTTAGCCATTGGCGTATCACTCTTGAAGTGCACAGGGTGGTCATTATGACCTGCCTTTTCTTGCACATAAGCACGGATAGTGCCATCTGTGTAATACTCAGGTAATGCGTTCTGCTTAGGTTCTTTACCACAGTTGAGAACTACTTTAATATTATCCCCACACCCTCCTGAATTAGCAGGGCAAGTAGCCTTGGGGATAGGCTTGTAACCTGTGTATGTGTTATATACAACTCCACACAGCTGGTCTTCTTTTGGTAGCTTATACGCCATGTTTCCTCCTTATGTCCAACGAGCTCTTCTGTCCGTTGCTTTATTTCCTGTCTTAAGCGGTGGTAGCTTAGGTTTTGGAAGCTCAAATTTTGGTAATGTTGGTTTAGTCACATTAGGAGCAGTAGGCAAAGGCTCACCCTCCTTAATATGTCCCATCACTTCATCAAGTTGGGGCTTCATTCCATTGTAGATACTAGTCATCTGAGCTATATAAGCTCCTAGACCGACAGCCGCATAATCATACTTAGCCACAGGTCTGAATAGTCCTCTTGTGAAGCTTTCAATATCATATTTGTTGTTTGCGTGATATAATGCGTTTTCTCCACCGATACGGTCTGAAATGAGGTTACAGTGGTCTTCAAAATAATCTTTGAGACTTGCAAACTTCATGTAGTAACCGCCTTCTGCCCGTGGAGCTCCTTGTGATACTATTACACCTGACTCACGCTGAGGGTTTCCAGTCCATGTAAGACCTCCCCAGTTATTTTCAGGACCTGCATAGGTAGCTCCGGGAGATTGTCCCCAGTTAGTTTCCAGATAGGTCTGACAGATAAATCCGGGAAGCCAAATACCGTACTTAGCACAAGCGGAAGCCATTGCACTTATCTTATCTTTGGTAAGTACATATCCTCCATAGGAAATGTCTCCGCCATCATAGTTAGCAGTACCAGAAGGCAAGTCATTAGTCACAGAAGCGTCCTTCTTAGTTGTTACCACTACGTCAAGGTCTTCTCTACGTTTGGCACAGGATTTACGGATATAACCGGCTGAGCCGTCCCAGCGGTCAATCTTTATCCAGTCACCATCTTCCAGTCCTGTGTACTTGGAACATTGGAAAGTCTTTTCAATAAACTCACCGTCTTTTTCCTTAAGTACCTCAGTCTCATCACAGGTGACCTCCCAGAATTGGTATGTTCTGGACTTAGTCTTAGTAGTATCATTACCAGAAATTGTTCCCGGCTGATTATTAGAAGACTGTCCTCCTGCTGAGTACCCTTCTTGGTTATAGAACCTTACAATATGTGTAGGGTTCAATGGTAACAAGTTAAAGGTATGCTCAGTAACTCCACTCCATGCAGGGTGATTTTGGTCTATACAGGTAGCGCTTGTCTGGTCACCATGACCATAAAAGGCTACATGTCCTGCTGAGTTATAAGGCACAGGACCAAAGATAATCATATCGCCAGTCTCTAGCTGACCATCATAAGTCTTAACAAGTGCTAGTCTGTAAAGCTGAGGGTTATCATATACGATAGTGGCGGCAACTGGACCTACAAGACGAGTTCCAAAGAAACTGGCAACGTAATTAGCCAAATCGTAGCAGTTATGGTGTAACTGATTATCTGCAAAGTAACTATGGTCACCGGTAGTATTCAATACCCATATAGTCTCTTTACCTTTGTAAGTAAGGGACTTAAACATTGACACAGGCTTGTTACCCTTTACAATCCGTAACCTCCAGACAGGCTTAGGATTATCACAGAAGTTTGTAGCTTCTCTATCAAGTCTTTTAGATAATGAAGCACTCCAACCGTTTATATGACACCCATGCTGAATTACAGTGAGTAATCTCTTATCTATAGAGGTTATCGTGCAAGAATTACCAACAGTATAACCATCTGCCTGACAATATCCCTCAATAATGTAGTTATACTCCTCAGCAGTAAACATATCTGAAATGTATTTACCTCTACATAAATGTACTAACCTATTTAGCTCTCTGTGTTTTTTATTAACAAGAGATACTATAGGAGTTACCTTATTAGTATGGGTATAGTGATTTAGTTCAAGGTCTAAGTTGAGAATATAATCCTCTTTTTTCTTAGTACCAAGAGTAACCTTAACCACAGGAGATTTAGTATTCTCATGCCTATAGTCACAGTGGCCATCTCCTAACCAAAATCCGAAAAACCTCCACTCATCAGGAGTTAGCTTGAATAGTGACTCTTCATTACTAGATAAGTCAACTATAAGCTCATCTTCCTCAGTAAGCTCAGTTACTAACTTGTAACCACCAGACTTCAAGAACACTCTATGGTCTTTCGTTACAGAAAAGTATCCCTGAGTGGTTCTAAGCCAATACACATCAGATTTTTTAGGTTCATTACTAATTACAACGTTTCCAGTAGATACCCTATCTCCAACAGATAAATCTGCTACAGAAACATACCTATTATCAATAGTTGTAACATAGTGGTCTTCTGTAAGGCACTGATATAGTCCTCCCGGACCTCCCCCAGAGCCATCAAAGTCGTAATGCTCTCCAAGTTTATCTTTGCATATATCGTAGCAATTCCTAACCATAATTATACACCATTATTGTCTTTCAGTAAACTTTCACACAAAGCAAAAAGTTCCGTAGTTGGGAAGTATAGATAACCGTAATCAGCCACTGAATAATCATCAACAGGGCAATAGATTACGTTGTTATCATTGCATATACTTATAGCTACTGACTTTTTAACATCATAATTTAAGAAAGCTAAAGTATCATAGCAACCATTTCTTAAAATATATTCTGCTAAAAATAAATCCCTATCTTCTATCAGGCTCAGCATTACTTTCTGGATAGTAGTTCTTATTAAGTATATGTACTCTAGTCTACTCAAAGACAACCTCCATCATCATAAGTACCTGCTGTACTCTCTTCTCTTCCCTGTATATCTCACTCTTTAACTTCATGTTATCAATCACAGCGGTGTAGTCTTGTGGGTGAGCCTCTAGGTGCTGTTCCACCTTAAATTGCTTAACCTTTAGCCTATCTAACCTCTCTGTGTAGTGTTTGTGTTTGTTATATAAATCCTTAAAATCGTACATATTAGTTTATGTGACTAAATTTCAAATAAAGGCGCAATGTCACTGTTGCGTCTCCTAGTGCTTTCACAGAGAATATCTTTTCTCCGGGACTATACAGGGCTTCTCTTTGTTTATCATTGAGATACCATGCAACTTTCATGAGGTCATAGCCCTCCATGGGATTACCGTTAGGGAAGATACCTTCTCCTCCTTTAGCGTCTGCAATCCAGTTACACTTCCATATAGCCTTTAAGTATGGTGTCAGGTCAATCGTCTCGCTGTGTCCTGTAGTTGCATTGTGAGCAAATACCTCTAAATGCACATCAGACATAGGACGAACACCCTCTTGTTCCTGCTCTGAGTTATCTCCTTTGTTATTAGTAACAATAACCTTAAGAAACCAGCGCTGAAACCTATCTAAATCCCCTGACACAGTGAGGTGATAATTAGCAGTTGACTTCTTATCCCCTACCATTTCCTCTGTGTTCCGTATTGTGTCTACATAGTCAACACCAAAGAGGTCAGTTACACCTCCACGCCTTTGTCGGCTTGATTGTGTAACCCTCTCTCTAGTATCTCTTACTGTGTTTACTAATCTAGTAACAGCGTCCATTAAGTCACCTCTCTATCCACAGATAAGAACTTACTGAGCTCTATGTTGAGCACAAGGGAGTTCCCTGTGGAATATTGGTAGCTCATCTTATTAACATAAAACCAGTCATTTGCTCTGAGCACTTTAGTATAGTATTTACTGCAAGGTGTGAGCTCCACAAGGTCTACCCCTAAGATAAACTTAACTTTATCTCCTACCTGAACCCCTGCTGGCAGAGGTGAAGTAGTTACAGGGTATATGACCTTCCTCCTTGAAGCTCTCATCTTTCTAATAGCTGACTTGTACATTTGCACAGTGGCTTTGATACGGTCTTCATCAGACACTTCCTTATTATCACCAGCTATCGCCTGTGTGTCATTAGTAGTAATGCTACCCCAATAGAGTTCTCCTGCTTCGAGGGCAATTCCTTCCTCATCTAGGATAGCATACTCATCTTCTGATATGTCAGTAGCGAACACAGGGAGTGGTGGGTAATCAAAGTGCCTCTGTGAGTTTACAGGTCTATCTGTCTTAATCACAGGGAATCCGTCTATCATGAGTTTCTTGTCATGGAAAATGTCTCTGAGAGTCAATGAGCTTGCTCCTGCGTCAGCCTTATCTGAGCGTACCACAGCAGAGTTCATCACTCCTTGGAAGCTTTCCTGAACTTCTCCAAGGTCTAAGAGGTATGTCTCAGGAGAGATAAGTACCTCTTTTTTAGCTCCCATTGCTGAGAACGTTACCTTGAAGGGGTCTTTCTTGTCTATGCGCCATTGCATATCTTGAGTCTTCTCACAGAGCTTCGTGAGGAACTGTAAGACCGTTTCTTGTGAAAACTCATACTCTATCTTGCGTTCAGTTTCATCTGGAAACTCAAATTTCATCAGGTTCACTAAGTCATTCTTAGCGTCCTTCCAGTATTCCTTAACCTTCTTAACAACCTCCTGAACTGTGCTATCCTTAAAGGTTACATTAGTCGGGAGGTTTTTCTTGTCAAGAAGCCCTACGATATGAGTGAGGCTAACAGTACAAGTACCTGATTTATGATTTGTCTTCTTCTCATACACAGTGCCTAGAAAGTTCCAATCATCACTAGACAGGCTAATCTGAGTTGTTCCTGTTAGTAGCTTAGCATACTTAGAAGGGATAGTAATTGGAATTGACGGAACTTCCATCAAGTTAAAGTCTAGCGCAAAGTCACCTAAGAAATCCTCAGGCAATAATAGCTGGTCTCTTAAACCGTCTCCTCCATTTATAATTTTCCCTATCATAGTGTAAGCCTTTCGTAATCTACATAAGCACAGGCTGTGCTTGATAATACACCATATACATTTATGGTATTTCTGCCTTTAATAATTCTGAATGGTCCTTCACAGTAAGACAAGTTATCTAGCTTGACAACCTTGTAGTCATACTCAAAACATTCCCAACTACTAGCATACCTTACATTTCCTCTTTGGTCAAGTGTAAGAACACCGTTGTACTCACCTTTTACCTTGATGTTCACGTTGTTTACTGTGATAATTGGGTCTTTGAAGTGTCCGAATAGTCCCACTCTCCATTGAGTGCTATCCAACACTGTATCAGCCTGAAATGTCTTGTGAAGCTCTCCATTTACACAGAGGTCACAGAGGGCATGTGCATAGAGCTCTGGAAGTGTCTTGCCATCAATTCTAGCCTTTTGGCAGTTATGTACCACTCTCCACTTGCTGTCACAGAGGTCAAAGAACTCATCATTGAAGTCTATGTCCTGAACAGCTGAGCAGTAGTCAATCATGTCTTTCATAGCCGAGCAGTTATCATTACAGCACTCACACTCTGAGCAAGGCTGGCTATCATCACAGCAACGTGATTGCAAGCAATCTGCTTTCATCTGAGTAAAGCTACACAGGTCGAACCTATCAAAGTAAGTCTTGTGCTCACTAGCCTTGTGCCAAACGCCTTCTGCATTATTAAACTCAACCTGTAACACAAGGTAGCCATTGTCAGTAAGCGTCCATTCCTTCTGATGTTGCATACTAGTACAGTAGGCATGACACCAAATAAGCTGGTTACCGCTATCAACAGCCCATAGCTTACCTTTTCTTGTGAGCTGGTGAACTATGAAGTCATAATGCACACGGATATTCTCATCACTCCATGTGTTTGTCTTTAGAGCCATCTTGAAGCTAATAGTATTGGTATCCACAAGAAGCTCATCACCTCTGTTACCAACAAAAGCACCATGAGTGAAAGCCCTTGGAGTTGTATTAACTCTAAAGGCTACACTCTCAGCCTGCTCTTGTATGCTTCGTGTCCCTGTGAACACAAGGTCGTTATATTGAATATATCGTCTAGGCTTATTTACATTTTCGCCTCTATATCCCATTAAACATACCTCATCAATCTATCTAAGCCGTACATACCATTCAGGTAGTTAGACTTATTGTCAATATTCTGATTGACACTTGCATTGTTATTGTAGTAGTTATTCACTACTGTAGTTGTCCTGTTACCTCCAAGAGCTCCAATACCGAAGCGATTAAGGTTATCTAAGAAGTTAGTTCCTAGACTATCCACAGCTCTCTTACGGAGAACATACTCGCCTGGTGTAAGCATTGCAGGCACAGTGTCTGTACCTCTAGGTTGGAAAATTCCCCCAAGAAGAGGGCTTCCTCCTTGTGCAAGGTAATTCACAAAGCCCCCTCTGGAGAAGAATAGTCCCCCAAAAAGACTCTTGTAAAAAGGATTTTTGCTCAATTTCTTTTGAGTAGTTCCTCCCTTGTTTCCAGTAACCCAATCGGCAATGCCACCGATTACTCCAGCTACCCAATCACGTACACCTTGAACAGCGTTCTTGAGCCTATTCCAAGCGTCTGTGAGAGTTCCTTTATGCTTGCTTTCCTTCTCTTCGTCCTCAGCCTTCTTCTTCTCAGCGTCCATTGTGTTAGTGTATGTATCATACTGACTCACAAGGAATTGAAGAGCTTTATCAGGAAGTTGAAGAACTTGGTCACGAGACACACCAGCGTCAATGAGTTTTTGTTGTAACTCTTGTCTCTTCTCCTCTGTGAGGTTCTGAGCACCTTGACGGTAAGCGTCCATTTGAGTAATCAAGTTTCCTTGTTCGTCTACAATATCTGTAAACTGCCTTCCCTGAGCAATGGCTACTTGGTTAAGCAATGCAGACAAGATTTCGTCTCCCTCAGAGCCATATAAGCCATTCTGAGCCTTTAATTGCTCCCAAGACATCAATTCCTCACCTATGCGTACATAAGTGCCCTGCATGTCCTTAAGTGGCTTCTGTGCGTTGTATCCAAGGTCAAATAGCGTCTGTCTCATAGTAGCAGAGTCAGTAGCTCCTGCTTGCTCTAACAGTTGCATAGAGTTCTGCATGTATGCAGTAGCGTCTGTGAAGTTCTGTTGAAGCTTACCAAACACTTTCTTCTGCATATCTGTCATGTTTTGCAAGTAACCACCTAGAGTAACTTTAGAGCCTAGAACGTCCCTTGTGGTATGCTCATCAGCCCGTGCTCTTGACACAGCCTCTGCATTTTCCCTAATAGCCTTAGCATTTTCAGCAGCCTGTTTACGGTACTCATCGTTATACCCTGTGAGAAGCCCTTCAATACCATCTAGGAGATTTTTACCTCCACCCATGATTAGGTTAGTGATAGCTCCTAGAAGAGCTCCCACAGCAGTACCGATACCCGGCATAATAGCTGTACCGATAGAAGCTCCTGTGAAGGTTGCCCCAGCTAAGCCAAGACCAGCTCCTGCTGTCTTAAGTGCGCCCCCTACAGTAGCGCCTCCATGTCCTCCAATAGCATTTTGCACAGGGTCTGCAATCATCTGAGCTACCAGAGAAGCTATCATACCAAGAGGAGAAGCTCCGAATGAACCTATCTTGCCTCCAATACCACCTATAGCAGGAGTTCCAGCTCTAGCTAAGAATTGTTGTAATGCATTTCCTTCTGAGTTTGCTAGTAATGAAGTTATAGGTGTTTTACTTAGAAGTCCTGAAAGAAGACCTCCACCACCTGCTCCTGAGGCTAGACCCCCTAACCCAAGAGTATTAGCTACACTAACCATACCAGCGGCTGCTCCTAAGACCTTACCAATAACTCCGAATATAGTTACCAGACCGATAAGACCTGTGGTAAGTCCCGGATATTGTCCCATGAATTTAGCAATCTCAGTCATGAAGTTAAGGATATTAGTAAAGAATTTAAGAATAGAGTTAATCCCACTTTCAACAGAGCCATGCCCTATATGCTTAATAATATCTCTAATCATTGTCACAACAGCCTTCACAAAGTCAGCCATTGCTTGTAACAGCTTCTTCCCAGTATTTCCTGTAGCACTCTTAAGTACCCCTGTTAGAAGTTCCTGATAGATAGGTTGTAATGACTTCTGCAAATTCTGGAACACAGAGGAGAAGTTCTTCATGCCCTGCTCTAATCTGCCCTTAGGCAGTGAGCCAATAGACTTAGTAACCGTATCAGTAAGCATATTAACCACAGAGAGCCACATCTTGCCTACTTCTTCCACAAGGGTTTTGACAGTATTAAAGTTAATACGTCCATTGAGCTGTCCAATCTTTTTATCAAACCACTCAATAATCTTGCCGAAGATATTGGCTACCTCTCCAAGGAAGTTACCGATTTTAACTCCATACTTTTCTGCTCCCACTTGGTTAGCATACTTAAATGTGTTAAATAGGTTATTGTACTCCTTCATGAGGTCTTCAAAGAACTTACGAACCTTTTGGATAAACAGGATAGTACGTCCAAGACCTCGAGGGTCATCTCCATAGCCACTTACCCCTTGCTGGAAACCTAGCTCTAGTCCTTTCTTGAAGTTTCCAGAAGCTCCTCCATTGAGCATATTATTCATAAGCTCTTTCACAGAGGATACTGTGGTAGCCATGGCTGTAAGTACCTGACCAGCATACTCTAGTCCTTTACTTACAATAGGAGTATCATTGATAAACAGACTTGCCAAAGACACAAGCTGTGTATAGAAGTCTAGCAACCCAGCAAATGCCCTATCAGCACCGCTTACTAGTGCTCCATTATTGACAGTCTTCTCAACCTCATCAATGATAAAGTTAATGAATGTCAGTGTGTTCCTAATCACAGAGCTTCCAGCTACCTGAGCTACCATATCACCATATAAGGCAACAAAGTTAGCTACAGTGTCAAGAGCTCCATTATCAAGCAACACTTGTCCTAGCCCAATAAACTTAGCCACAAGGCGTTCATACTGGTAGGCTACCTCAGAAAGACCTTTACCAAGGTTCTGTGAGGTTGTAGCGTTACCCATAGCCAATAAAGCCTGTGTAATTTCATTGAGTCCTTGAGCTACTCTACCTCCAGAGAACCCTCCTTCAACCCCATTAAGGAATGTAGGAAGACTCCCTTTTAATTGCTCAGAGAAAGCCTTATTCCACTCAGAGAAGTATCCACGGATACCAGCAACAGCCTTTTGTGATTTCTCACCGACATATTGCCACACAGGGTCTGACTTCTCTACTAGAGCAGTAATATCCTTAATAAAGTCAACGATACTATCATAAAGCCCTTTCAAAGGACCTTCTGCCCCTACAGCACCACTAGCTTTCAAACCAATATTTTCAAGCAAGTTATCCCATGCCAGCTTAGGGGTCTTAATTGTGTTTGTAAGTGACTGTAGTGCGTCACTGTTACCTACTTCTGTAAGGACTTCCAAGTATTTCTCAAGAGACAAGTACCCCTTACGGATAGCCGTCTGCTTGTTCACAGGGTTGCCCTTATCATCTTGAAGATAACCACGTTTAGCAAGTTCCTCGTCAATCAAACGTGTTGCCACAGGGGACTGACGGTACTGAATGATACGGAAGTCTTGCCAGTTCAACTTACCTGCCTGTAATGCGTCAGTAAGCTGTTTAGCTACCCCTGCAAAGTCATCAATAGGGTTTTTATTTGTAGCAACCAGACCAGCAATAGCCTTAGTCAGCTTCACAGGGTCTTTTACTCCAAGGGCTGTAAAGTAACCAGTATTACGAAGCAAATCAGCTCCGTTGTAGGCAGTAGCCGCTCCATACCTAGAGATTTCCTGAGCCACAGCTTCTGTAGTAGCCCGGTCTTGTCCAAATGAAGCCATCTGTGTCTCATAGGTAACCATTGCGTCACCAAGCTCTTTGGTCTGCTGTACAATACTTCTTACACCTTGGTTAATCGTCTGACCGATACGGTTGAAGATATTCTGGAAGCTATTCATGTGAATAACTCCACGTCCAAGGCTTGAGAGCGCTGAGTTAAAGTGCTTCACAAAGGTCATACCAACTTTACGCCCTAAGTTACCTAACGCAGTAAGAGTTTTCACAGCTGGTGCAGTTACAACCTTACCGATTACAAAGCCCTTCTGTAAAACATTCCTTACTGTGTTAATCTCTTTAAGCATTGACCCAAAGATACCCGTAGAGAAGCGTAGATTGCCTCCTAGCACCTTTCCGATAGTCAGAGCCCCAAGAGCCTTGCCAAGGGTTAAAGTCTTGCTAGAGAGCCCATCAAGAGCTCCTCCGATGGTGTTAAGCTGAGTCCTTAGAGATTGGGAGTTAGACATAAACCGTCTAGCCCCATCATTCATATTCTCTAAGGGGTCATTACCGTTACCTTTATCTCCAGTGAGCTTTACTTTGACCTCTAGTGTAGGTGCTACTCTCTTCTTAAATGCACTCCATTCACGCTGGAACTGTGCCGTAGAGAACCCTATATTAACCTTAAAAGAGGCAGACTTATTGCCTGCCCCTAGTTCCTTTTTGAGGAGGTTATTGACTTCGCCTACCTGTTTCTTTAGTCCATTAAGGAGCGACTGAACACGCTGTACGTCTTCTGCTCCTGTAATATTAACTCCGATAGTACGAACTACCATAACTTCTCCTTCTAATTATTAGGCTAAGTCTCCGCTGTCCTTACGAACTTCGTAGAAATTGCCGTTATCGTCCCGTGAGATTGTCAGTGTCAAGGACAGAGTAACTTCACTATCTGTACCGTATTCACGTGAGTTCTCTGTGATAAGAACGTTGTTAAATACGTAGTAGCGGTCATTGCCTTTAGTATCCTTAACGTGTTGAGTCACACGGAAGTGTGTCTTGTCAAGACGTTTGTCATTTGCTACAATCAGCTCAACTTCACGCTCAGCGTTGTAAGTCACAAGGACTTCTTCACCAATGTAGTCTTCGCTCACAAGGACTGTTCCACGAGGTGTTGCAAGTTTTTGGTCAGTAATGACGATAAACTCATCAGCACGAAGGCTTACACCCGGTGACACAGGGAGCATTGAGAGATAAGTAGACTCACAGCGGTCAAGTGAGATAATGATTGTGTTACAATCTCCGAAGTACAAGTCTGGAAGATAAATCTCACCATATTTCTTGCCATCTACAGTAACCTCATCAACAACAAAGGTATCAGTTTGAGGAATACCGCTTGTTACCAGATTAGACACACTTTCAAGTGGGTTCAACCAGTAATCATTGGCAGAAGTAGTTGTAGCTGTAATCTCCTTAGTTACTTCAATCTGTTCTGCGTCATATTGGCGTCCGAAGCAACGAGCGTCAGAAGCTGGCACAGAGACATTATGTGTGAATGAAGTCAAGCAAGACAACAGTACGTTAGAGAACTTACGAAGCTCTGAACGGTCACCTACAATGTAGATTGAGCTGAAACCGATTTGAGCTGTTTCTTCCAGTTCAGTATCAGCAGAAGCTTCAACCTCATAAGAAATTGTAATACCTGCTGATTTAGCACTTGGCTTACCAGTCAGCTTGCCATTCTTGAACTCTGGATACCAACCAGTACCTGTTTGACCACCGCCATTAGCAGTGTCATTCAGTGATACAATATCAGTAAAGTCTACTGTACGTAGGACTTCTCCCGGAGCAGTCACAGCGAACTTGTAAGCGTAGGTAAATGAGTTAGTCTGAGTTGCGTCAGCGTAGTCAGATACTTTAGCACGAAGTGTGTAAGTACCAGCCTTAGGCAAGTTCAGGTAAATCATGTTGAAACCAAGAGCATACTTATCTGGGTGAGAACGAATTTGATAGCGAACTTTCGCTTTCTTGTTAGTGTGTTTTACAAACAGTGTACCTGTGTTCAAACACTTAATAGGTCCACAGTTGATTTGGTCTTGAGGAACTTTGTTAGCGTCAAAACCTACCTCAGTACCTGTATCGACTGCGATACGTCGGTTAGCTTTCAAACGAACACTTGGACGAATTTCCTCAGTAACTCCTACTGTGATAATGTCATTCTTATCTTGCTTGTTAAAGCCGTACAAAGGGTGTGACATATTGGTAGATGAATAAGCCATTTAGTGTAACTCCTTATTTGTTTTCTTTTCCTTCTTCTTCTGTAGCTTTATTAGCAGGACCAATCACAGGAGCGCTAGGTGCTACAGGAGTTGGGTCTTGGTAGTTAGCCAAATACTCACGAACAAGTGACATTGCTTCAAGCTCCAATCGGGAGTTCCCTTGAGAAGCCAGTTCATTTCGTGTCATGTAGAAACGCTCTACATCAGCGGAAGACAAACGATTTGCCATTATATTCTCCTAACATTCAAAAATTGATAAAGTTATTGGGAAGCTGAACATTCCAACCTCATCTGTTAATTCACTACTAAAGTCTGTTAAGTCTCCAAATTTCACAGGGGTTACCTTTATTGGTAAATACCAATCATCTTTAGAAGCTACATCATCAGCGAAGGTCTTCATTTTCAAGCCTCTTGTTGTCTTAACTTGATGGTATATCATTTCGCATATAGCCTGATATACACCGTCACGATACTCTAGCTTACCCTCTGGTGTATTCTCTATACAGCGCCTACCTGAACTAGGGGTCACAGAAGAGTAATACACAGAGAAGTTCACTATATACCGTTTAAAACAGCCTTTGTTTAGGGGGTCTGGCACAATGTCTATCGCCAAGAAGGGGTTTTCCCAACCTTGATTATTCTCATAGTGTTCAGATGTCCCTACATGAGTATTAAATTGCTCATCAAATTCTCTGTAACGATTTCTTGGGTCGGTTTCTTTCTTATTATCCACTTGGATAAAGTAATCTAGGACTTCGTAGCCATAGAGCTGTAACCATTTCTTTATATTGATATAAATACTACTAATCACCTTCTAAGACTCCTTATAATCCTTGACTTACCTTTATTTGCACTTATCCATTCCTCTAGCACTTCCTTACCTATATCGGTGCTTGTACCAATACCCGAACCTCTACGCCCACTAGGCTGTCTAGCTGACATACTTGACACAGAGAGTGGAAGGAGCTGTCCTCCCATAATCTTTGTGGCATTTTCGATATAGTTGAAGGGAGGTAGCCCTGATTTAGGGTATCCCTTTAACATATATGTAGCCGCATAGAACCTATCTTGCTTTGACTTCTCCCTTAGCGTATCAGCACTTACTGACACAGAGAAGCCATTTCGTGTGCGCTTTATCTGGGTACTCTCTCTAAGAGCTCCAGTGGCTCTGGATACCTCTGCCCTAGACTCAAGAGCAACATTATACACAACTTCTGCAAACTCTCTCAGGAGCTCATCACCTGTGATTTTAGAAATGTCAGTCATGGTCTACGGCAATAATCCCTTGCATTTGTTTCACATAAGGCTTGCACTCAAAGAGTAGTTGCTCATGTTCACGTCCTGCTAGTCGCTGTACCGTCAATTTAACGTCCCAGCAACCGGGTAGTACCTCATAAGTCTTGATACCAACAACCTTCCAGAAGACAACACCAGCGTCCTCAGGGCAGTTATTATAGTTACACCGAACACTCACACGCTGAATGACATAGTAGCCATGCTTTATGTCAAAGTCACAGGTGTGAAGTTGGTTGTGAAGTGAGAAATAGAAAGTGGCTAACGTGGAGGAAGTTTCTAGTTTGTGAGTTGTCTCTACATCTTCAAACCGACCTACTGGCATGTAATCTACACACTTAAGATGTTCAACCTCTTCAAACAGGCAGGTATCTATCTTCCGGCTGTTTTCATCATACCTAGATACCTTTCCTCCTTGCTTAATTACTATTACTTCTTTATTATTCTTGGGAAGCCCCATCATTTACCTCCTCAAAGGAAGGCTTAACAGCTCCGTCCTTGTCTCTATGTTTCAGGTTAAGCAGGTAGCGTCCTTGAATATCATCAGCCACTTCCTGAACTTCTCCCTTTTTAAAGACGAACAATCGTCCTTCATAGTACATACGATATTCTGTTTTATAGACCTCATTAGATGAATGGGTCGTGGAAGTTCCACAGCGAGAACAGCCGTAACTTCTAGCCTCTCTTGTGTACTCCCCTAGATACCTTACTTTCATGCTTTCTTGCCTTTCCTACTGCAATAAATACGCTTGTGTTTTCATACTGACACAGGGACAACATGCTCAAGCTTTGTAGTGCCCAACGGTTGATTAACTTAGTGTAAATATACTCAAGACTTGCTGTGTCAACGTCCCATGTCCTAATCAGGTAGTCCACAGATTTACTCTTAAGCACAGAGCCTACAGCCAACCGGTCCATCTTAGAACAATCGTCCAAGCTTCCACAGTTGTTCTGATAAGCAATGAATACTTGCAAGAAGTGACACATAGCCTCATAAACACACAGAGGTAATGTTTCAGCTGTGTAACCAGCCTCATACCGTGCTACAAGCTTGTAGGTAGTCTCACATTGGCATGAGGTATCACATAGACAACAAGGGTTGATTTGTTCGGTCATATCAATGAGAATAGTCTCATCAATACTATCCCAACTCCACTTAGTTCTGTCAAGCTCAATTACTTCACGAGAAAGCCCTTGCCTCTTGTGTAAAAACAGCTTTACTGTGCTAGGGTCAAAACCTTTAAAATAATAAGGCTTAAATTCAAATATAGCCTTACATTCACAGATTTCATAGTTCCCAAGCTCAATGATTTCCTCACGAGCTGTCTTTAATATGGTTGCACAGGTTTTATCAACCCAACAGAACATCTGGGCAAGAACCCGAAGGAACTTACCCACATATTCCTGAATATCTGCACCATCATTGCAGTCGAAGCATTGGCAATGTTTCTTTAGCTCCTCAGCGACCTTTACCAGCTCAATTTGAAGCTCTTTGTTATCAGCCATTGCCAACCTCCTTTAATTAAGCCTCAGCCTTGATAGTAGCCATTGGGAACGGATTAAGACCTGTAAGCAGACCTTGGATACGTTCAAATACAACGGCAGGACATTGTTGGTCAAGTGGAATGTTAGCAATCAACAAGTGAGATACTGGTGAATTGGTATATACCAAACCAAAGTTTTCATACTTGTCACAGATTACTTCACAGCCTGCTTGAGTATCATCTTCTGATGTCACAGTGCGGATAGAGTCTTGAGGTACGAACAAGTCGTGTTGTGTCAAGGCTTCTACACGGTTCAAGTCAAGCACATATGCTTCACCAGTCATGCTGACTTCATTGTCATAAGGCATGTGGTAAGAAGTACCAAACTTAATGCCACGGAATGTCACAGTGTCGCCTGAGATAGTCCAGCCTTCTGGCAGTTGAGCGTCCTTGCCCGGTTTGATTTCTGATTTAATTCCACGCAAAGTCAATGGGTGAACATAAATCTTGTAGTTAGAATTTTGTGATTGGAGTACATCAAGGTAGCAAGCTACTTGACGGAAAGCGCCAATTACAGAGCCAGCAGCGTCGATAGGAGTAATACCCGGATGGGTCATCATTTCAGCTACACCGTGGAATGGTCGTAAGCCATTACCCTTGTAAGAGAGCAATCCTTGTACGATATGGCGTTGTACGATAAAGGCAAATGTGTACCAAGCCATGAAAGCTTCTGCTTCTGCATAGCTCATTCCAAGCTTCTGGAACTTGTTAATCAAGTCACCTTGCTTGAAGTGTACTTTATCCTTCATCATGCGGTCAAGACGATTTTCACAGTCCTTGAAACACAGGTAGCGAACAGGTGTAGCGTCACCAGTTGCTTTCATAGTGAACTTCTCAGTGAAGCAACAGCTATCACCAGTATCACCAGAGAAGTCTGGAGCTTCTGTACCCCATGTCAGGGACTCCATAATCCAATCGCCATTTTTAGCACGACGCAAAGTACCAAGGTTAGCCTGCTCAAAGCGTTTAAGCAAGTCTGATACCAGCTCATCTTCCATTCCTACTTCACGAAGGCTTGGCTGAGCTTTAGACCAGTCACGGGAGATACCGAATGGGATTTCTCCGTCTTTATGGAATGGTGCTTGTGGCTTAAAGTTAGCGCCTGCGTCACGTGCCATTGACTCAAGGTTAGCAAGTGCTACTTTAGAATTATCGTAAAGATAGTCAATAGCTTCCTTAAGAACAATGTCAAAACTTGTCAACTTTTCCATTAGTTATTTTCCTCCAAAACGTTTACGCAGACCTGTAGACTGCTCTAATTTCTCTTCCTGCTCTTTAACCACAGGGGCTTCAACAGAAGCCTTAGATAGCAACGCTGAAAGTGTTTCCATACGTTGTTTGATAGCTCCTTCTGATTGAGCTTTCTCTTGTTCAAGAGCAACCTTTTCAGCTTCAAGCTTTCCAACCTTAGCCTCAAGTTCAAGAATTTTAGCTGTAGCTTTTTCCAGCAATTCTACTGTACTAGCTTCCAAGCTTTCTTCTTTCACTTCCTCAGCTTGCTCAGTAGCCTCAGCTTCTGCTTCTACAGCAGGCTCAGCTACTTCTTCCTTAACTTCTTCTACAACTTCTTCAACTACTTCTGGCTGTTTTTCTTCAACTTCTGTAGCCTCAGCAGATTGTCCATTGAAGTAAGCAAGGATTTTATCTAAAGTGTTTTCTTTATCCAACTCTAGCTCCTTCTCTTGTTTCAAATACACAGAGGGCTCATAGCCTCCGCTCTTTGCATTTCCGGGATTTCCTACAAATGAAAATCCTGTAATGTGTATATTATCAGTGATAGGCACAGGTTCGTCAGTAAACTGTGCATTATACTTGGTCAGTTTCGTGTACTCAGCGACTTCCTCAGGCTTAATGTCCTTGAAAGTCCAGCTAAACTCAGATGAAATAGCAAAAGGCTCATCTTGAATGATAAGGTCCTTAATCTGGCTAAGCTCTGTGTTCACATGAGGTTTTACAAGTAAATCTGAGCGCCCTTTGTCGTCTGTGATAATTCTTAAGTCTTCCTTACGGAAGTAGCCTTGTCGCACAGGGAAGCTGTTAGTATCTACATGTCCAACCGTTACATAACCTTCGTATTCTTCATCAATGCTATCGTACCACTTCTGGAGTGTACCTTTAGCAAGATAAAGACGAATAGAACCGTCTGGGTAAAGAACAGAGCCCTCAGATAAGAGGGTCATGTATCCGTCCTCACCATCATAATTCTTATTCACAGAAAATGACTCTTTGTGCTTATCAGTCTTACTCAAGTTAATATAGCCATCAAGCAAATCCTTGTTCATGAGGTAGGTGTCTATCTCATTCTGGATTTTCTTGGCTATCTTAGAATAAACTGGCATTATTCAGTCACCTCAAATAGATGGTATTCAAGTTTACGAACTTTATGACCCCCACAGCTTGCACAGTAGGCGTACTCATAAGAAACTCCATCTTTTTTAAGACCGGCTTCTGCCTCTGGCGTGTAAGGTAACTGCTCAGTAAGTCCTCGTAGGCTATCTACTAAAATCTCATCAGTAGTTTCATACCAGCCTTCATCATCTGCTTTACCAGAAGGATAAAACTCAAACAATTTACGGTTACTCTGAATGTAGCCGTCCTTTGTAAAGTTCACACGGACTACTAAGTCACGCTTCAAAAATCGTGAAACTCTAAACTTCATCTAACTCCTCTACTTCCTCAGGAGTGTCCTCTACTGGAGCAGGCTCTTCAACCACAGGAGTTTCCTCCACAGCAGGTGCTTCATAATGAACCTCTTCCACAGGGGCTTCTGGTTCTACAGCAGGCTTAGTCAGGTCACTATCAGAGATTGATGTAATCTCTTCTACTTCCCAGCCGAACTGTTCAGCACGAATTTGAGCCAAATACTCGTCATAGGACATTCCTACTTCGATTGTCTCGTTCATTACTTATCTCCTTCGTAAGTAATTGGGAACTTGTAGCAGTCTACTTCAGTTGTTTGAAGATTGCGCTCTTCTGTAGTGAAGGAAACTTCATACTTGTCACCACAGCAATAAGTGAATGACTTGAACTTGTTGTCAGCTTTATCAAAATACTGAACCTGTTCACGTCCCACAATAATATGCTTAACCTTTGCCAAAATTTGCTCAGCCAAAGGTGATTTGAAAGTCATTTCTTGCGAACCTACAGTCAATTTCAGGTTCATAATTGCGACTTTAATTTTGTTTTCCTTTGAGGGAGTTAGTTTTGGTGCAGCTGGCTTAACAGTAGTAGTTTTATACTTGCGTACCATGTCTGTCCTCCTTAATAATTGTCTACCTAGTTATATCAAAAAAAGCACAGTAAGTCAAACCGCACACTGCACTTTTATTTTTACTATTTATTGAATTTCAGCTCATCAATAACCTTGGCTGTACCATGTTGCAAGCGGTACTTGTTGATAAGCTCCATAATTTCTTCCATGGAAGATGGGTCAAAGGTCTGGTCATAGTCATTCACAAACTCATCTTCTTTGATGTGCTTAGTACCCATAACCTCTGGTTTGCCCTTAGCGTCTGGACCTATAATATAGCCAACAACGAAGTTAGCGTAGATATGTCCAGAAGATTGGTCCATAAGAGCTCGTTGGTCAACAACAAAGACATAAACATCACTCTCCTTACCTTTAGCGTCTGTGTGCTTCTCAATCTTCACACGGTTATCAAATGCAATCTCTACGTTCACGGCATAGGAAGTGCGTGGTGTGCGAAGCAAGTTTCCTCCACGTCCAAATGTAGGTACTTTCTCCGCTAAGTTAAATTGACCTCCATTAAGCAACACATCAGCGTCAAGGTCAGTCATATCAGCATAGTTTCGTAGTGTGTACACAGGCTTACCATTACGGACATACTCAGGCTTAATAGCTCCTCGTTTTTCCTCAATAAATCCTAACACATCTGTAATAATTGAAGACATCAAATACTCCTTTGTCTCTTATACATCTTTTGCAACTCATTTTGTTGCTGTTCCGCATATCGTTCCTGCATTTCAGCAGTGATTACCTCATATTCATAAGGCTTAGGCTCTCCATAGTCTTTCACATGGTCTGCCCTACCCTTCTCATCTAGGCTGATATATTGGCTATAAGCCTCAAAAGCCTTAGAGTTAGCAACCTTAGCATATAATACACCAATATCTGTGTAAGTTGTATCGTCCATGAGAGTTAAGTAAGGGATATTATATTCCTTGGTCAAGACAAGAACCTGCTCATCTATCTCATCGAGTGGCACAGGGATTACATCATCATATGCAAGCCCTCTCCACTCCTCTCTCTCTTGAATAATACCACAGGTTAGTGCCCAGCCATAGTTAATCAGGTAACTAATTTGTCTGAAAAAAGCTGGGATTATTCTGCATAATTTTCAGGACGTTCTCCATCATTGACTCATCTGTGATGTACTGAATGAGGTTTGTAGAAACTCCTAGCACCTCTACAATAATATTTTCACAGGCTTCAATGACATTATCATCAAAAATTTCATACAGCTTGAAGAAATCTTCTGCTGTGTAAACTTCTGTAGAACCATCTTCCTTGAAATTGGTGAAGGCAATAGCCACACGTGAGGCATAGTTACGGACACGTCGACCAATACGGGCTGAGATAAAACGCTGTTTAGCCTCAACTCGTTGCACATAAGCTGTGCCTCCCATAACAAGCTCCAAATCAGAACCTGCTGGGTCAAAATCCTCAGGCACAGGCAACCAGAACTCAAGCTCATAGTCTACCTTACGTGCCTCTCCAACTCTACGTGTATCTCCACTAACTACCTTACCTGAGTTAGTAGCCACAGCCATTGGAGTATCATCATGAACAGCTTCCACAAAAGCTTCATTCAAATCTTCAACAGTAACTTTCTTTCTAGGCATTACATATCTCCTTAAATAATTAAGTTTTTATCCAGATAGGCTTCCGCTTTCTCTGGGTCGATTTCCTTAAGTCTATCATAAACTTCAAGAATTGTCATGTCATTGCTATAGTTGTAGTCCTTAGAGAACTCATAACTTGCAAAAGTAATATCTTGCTCATGGTGATTAAGTCCCACAGCGTTCTCAATTAGACGTGAGCATTGACCAATGAAGTGTGTCCGCATAGGGATAATATTATTCTTCATTGAGTTATCAATGATACTGTGTGTACCAATATTTGATACTGTCTTACCGAGGTCAAATAGCCTTGCAGGTACTCCAAACATTTGAGCGACGATAGATGAGGCATACAGTGACAGATAATCTAGGAAGTCCACAGCCTTGGTATCCCGTGTGAGTTGGAGCAGGTTCTCAAACTTACTAGAATACACAATAGCGTCATTATACTCTGTTTCTGAGAGCTTCTGTGAAATGTCTTCCATGTCCTTGGCAATCTTGTCAGCACGTTCCTTCTTAGCGGTACGTCCCATATCAAGAAGTTGTCCAGCACTAGGTACAAATCCTTCTGCTTCGCCCTCTTCAATGCTATCAATGATACTATCCTTTGCTTGAAGCGCAATAGTACCAATACCATTTCGTGCAATATCATAGTTCATTCTATCAAGAATGTTCAAGAGTAACTGCACACGCTTGCGGTCCTTAAGTAGGGGACTAATGCCGAATACCTTAGACGTATCCAACTTGACACAGGCGAAATTATCCTCAGTAACAAGGAGCAAATCGTCCTTGTACTTTTCTGGGTTTTGTAACAAATCCATATAAGCTTCAACGTCAAGATTTGTATAGCCTTTACTATATCCTGTGATACGGTCTACAATGGCATGTGCGTCATCTGTACGCTTAATTACATAGCTCAATGTCTGGGTCAACACAGGGTGCTCAGGGTAAGGGATTGTGATTGCAAGAATATCCTTAGGGTGAACTCCTACAAGACCTTGACCTGAATTATATAGCCCATAGTAGCCATATTTCCGATAACCCTTGGCTACACCTTGCAGGACATCAATATTACGCTGACCATTAAAGTTGGTTTCCTGTAAATATTTATGGAGTAGCTTATCTTTCTCCTCGTCCTTCGTTGTCAGGCGGTTAGTGAACATGTAGTATACCATGCTGTCAAGGATATAATCTACATCAGGAAGGCTCAAAGCAAGCTTTTCAATGGTCTTAAGGTCTTTTCCAATAGGCATTTCCCGGTAACCACTAGAAGTATATAGCAATCGGTCTTCCACAGCAGAATTAAAGAACTTATCCATGGCTTCTACACCTTCAAGCTCCTCTGGTGTACGTCTACTCAACTGTTCTTGCTGAGGCTTCTGTACTTTCTTCTTCTTTCTCTTTCTTCCCATCAATGGTCCTCCAAATAGAATAGTTCTATGGCATGTATAGCCAATAGAACACTATCAAGTTCGTCTGGTGACTGGTGAATTAGCTTCTTAATCTCAGATTTAGGTCTAAGTTTCACAAGCCTGTCTTCTGGTCGTTGAATTTCTGCCACAAAGGACATCTGCCGGGCAATTCCGTCCCAGACTTTAGTCATGAAGGACACACGTTGTGCCTCCATCATTCCCCTTAACATAAGGTGCATTTCTACACGCTTATTAAAGGCATACTCGGCACTAGGGTCATGAGCTATCTTCTTAGCCTCTGTGACCTTACCACCAAAGTCTATATCATACACATAAGCCTTTAGCTTACCAGAGAGCCTAGCCATCTTAAGAGGCTGAACAATGTGAGCTCCTCCTCCTGAGTCAATAGCTATAGCCCGTACTTTAAACTGGTTTGCTATTGTAATAATCTTATTAACAACGTCTCTAGCCGTGATACCATCAATCCATTCCTTAGGCTTAATATCCGTGGTATCCACAGCGGTTATGTGACCCTCTTTGTCTATACAAGACAGAGTTACTTGAATACTGTCAGCACCCTTGTAGGCACTATCCACACCAAGAAACCACTCAAGCTCAGGGTTAAGGGAATTGAACTTATCAAGAATATCTGGCTGGGCGTCAAAGAAGTTAGACCGCTCCACAGGAAACTCACACAGGAGGTTTTCTCTTATGGAGTCCTCTGTGATTGTGAACCCTGATTTCATGAGCTGGTCTTTTGTGTAGTTAATTGAACCCTCTTCCATGGCTGTAACCACATCTAGCCACATCACAAACTCATCTTCTGCCAAGTCCTCCTTGGTCATGAAATCAAAGAAACTGTTCAGTGACCGTGGGTTGGAGATTAGGTACATAATGAGCTTCTCACCTGTGTCACTTTCAAACTCACGACGTGCCATGTGTCCTAGGGCAAGAGGTGAAATATCGCTGGCTTCATCACCAAACATATTTCCTCCACGTCCGATTACATGGATTTTAGAGGGGTCTGTAAAGTTACTACCAGCAGATAGCCCTTCTAGCTTTCCTCCGTTACGGAAGCTAAACCCTTCACTGGAGAATGAGCTCAGACCACGTTTCAGTCGCCTATCCACAGCAGATACGTCATTTTCGTCCATACTCAGCATTTCTTTCACAGAGGGGTGAGCATTTACTAGGATTTCTCTGGCGTGTTGAATAATGATACCTGAATACTCATTTGTAGACCCTACAGCATAGCAGTTCTGTCCTGAAAATGCAAAATTATTACTCATAATTCCACACAGGAAGGACTTTCCATAACGAGGAGTAGCCACACAGTAGCCAGTCTTATAATCTCCACTCAGGAAAGCTCCAAATTGCACAGCCTGTGACCACCATAGCTCAATATTGAACCTAGATAACGCTGTTCGGAATCCTAATTTATAGTATTCAAGCTCTTTCTCAAAGCCCTTAGTCTCTCTGATACTATTTCTCTTAAAGTGTTTTGGTATATACCCTTTTACTGCCTTCTTTAGCTTCTCCTTAGGAGTCACAGAGTCCAACAGTATGCTTAGCTTTTCCCTATTAGAGAGTAACTTCCTCTTTTTCATAGGTGAGCCAACATCTACATCTTGGGTGGGCATAGCTAAAGTCTCCTCCTGTATAACTTAAGTAATTCACAGCAATGTCATAGGCGTCATCTTCTGGGTCTAGTCCCTCAATGAAGGAAATTCCCACAGGAACTCTTGTACCATCAAGCAATCTACAAATAGGACAAGTCCGCTCATCATTCACAGAGTTCCACCGCTTGTAGATGACCTCTCCTGTGATATGGTGAAGTACCTTGGCAGTCTCCACAGAGGCTTTTTCGATAGCCATATGGACCTCTGACACAGAGATAAGCTCAATAATTGGTACTATCCTTCTATCAATCTCTTCTTGGTCTAGTCTTCCCTTCTCAGCAACCACTTCGTCTCTAATACTTAGAATATCAGCTTTCCTACTGGCAAAAATCTCTTTTAGACGTGTGTAATTGCTTCTGGCAAAGCCTGACTGATTGATACTATTCTGTGCATTACGATACTCAACCTCATCAAGCTCTAGTCCAAGTTCATTGAGAATATACTCAAGCTCCTCATAAAATGAGTCAGTGTAAAGGTCCACAAGATAGCCAATTAAAGCCTCTTCAAAGTTGCCACTAGGCGCTTCGTTAACCACACGATTGACATACTCGCTAAGTCTTGCCTTAAAATCATCATAGTTCCTGATGAATATCTTGTCCTGTGAATTTGCCATTACAAGTCCTCAAATAATTTATCAAGACGAGCACTGGTATAGCGCTCAAGCTCTTCAATACTTTCTGTTTCTCGGTTCAGGTTCACAGTGGTCTGTGTAGGTTTACCTTCAATACGGTTAGCCCACTCAATACGTGCTGTGCCATTTTCGATACTCTCAAAAATCTGCTTCAAAGCGTTAATCCGCATTGGTGTAGCTGGAGGAATTTCTGCAAAGCGTTTAAGACCAAAAGCCTTCACAATGTCCTCATCATATTCCTCAAGACCCCAGCGGATAGCATAGGCTTTTAAATCCTCAAAGGACGCAAAGCTTAGCTCTCGCATTTCGTCTGAGTATAATCTTTTCTCTGATTTCTTAGCCATAATAACCTCTTTCTTCTAAAACAAATCCCACAGTGATAGCACTATGGGACTCTTCGGAGCAACGTATGTATAGTATAACACTGTGTGTTTAATAATTAGGTGATTTGCTCCTACACCCATGTGACCTTTTACAATCACACAGGCTTAACGATACAGGAGATATATGAAATACATTGCCACAAGGGCAAAGTGCATAGAGGGATTTGAACCCCCGGTATCTGGGTTGCGGCCAGACTCCTTAAGCCACTTGGATATATGCACAATAATTAGTATGGGGCAGTATTGGTAGTAATAGAAAGGTAATATAGAAAGGTAATATGAAAAGGTTTATAGCAAAAGTCTTCCTACCCCATACCTAATAGCGATTGAATTTTATACTCCAAAGGTTTCCCTTCTTTGTAAATAATATTTGACGGAACACAGAAGTAACTAAGCACTCCATCTTTTAGCTCATAGACTTGGCAGTTATAACACACAAGCTCCTCTGTGTCAGAAAGGTTCACACGAAGAACACGCTCTGTGTTATTTTGCTCTAGCCTTGGAAGTAGCCCGTTTGGTACTTCGTAAGTTTTTGTAGATGTCACTACTTGAACTCTCATGAAAATATTCTCCTATAAGTATCGCTTCTGCGTCATCGTCACAGATGACATCATGCCCCTTCCGTCTGCACAAGCTTATTGCATGTTTCTTAGCCTCGGCTCGTTTGAGACCAGATAACTTAAATAACTTGCGCCAGACCGAAGGACCAACAAAGTTGATAGCTAAATCATTAAGCTCTCTAATAATCACTCCCTGTGTTATAGCCAAACACACAAGGGTCTTTTGATTTTTGAGAACTTTAAGCTCTTCTATAATTACCCGTTTTATTGGGTAGCTATGCAGAAGAAGTCTTACCTGCTCAGCCATTTCCTGTGCACGTTCTAGGTAACTATCGTTGCGAGGGGAGATAACATTATGGGTAACCACTTTTCCGTTGTGGTCAAGAATGGCGTATCCTGTTGAACGAGTCGAAATGTCTAAACTGAGTAACATACTTCCTCCTGAGCTATGTATCTATAATACCATAAGTCACAGGGGAGTGCAAGTAAAAATCTCGCTTTTTAGCAAAGTACAGATAATACAAGTTAAAGAAATACACATAGCTCTTAGAGCTCTTCTTTATACTGTATTATCTGTACTTTACTCCTGAGCTCTGAGAAATTGTACATTAGCTTATTGACACAGAGGGCTTCCCTTCCCTGTGTTATTGATTTCCTAATATGCTATTATCTGAACTTTGCAAGCAAAGTACAGATAATGCATATTAAAGAAATATAGCTCTGTGTTATTCTTTATACTGTATTAATTGTACTTTACTATGGATATTTTACCAAAGTACAGATATTACACTATAAAGAATAAAATACTCTGTGCCTTTCTTTACCTTGTATTATCTGTACTTTACTTTTCTGCCGTTTCTCTATTGAAACTCCTAACCAAATATGCTACAATATTTACATGGAGGTAAGGAAAATGAAATATATTTTCTCAGATATTAAATCACAAGAAGTTTCAAGGAAGAATAGGCTAGTATCCCCTGTGACGGCTGAATTTTTATTTAGTATATATGACACAGGAAAGTATGACCTAGAGGAGCTTATAGAGTCAGGGCGTCAGCAGTTCCAAGATTACTACACAAAGCGCCTAGGTAAGGACATCACTGTGACCTATATAGAGAATTTGAATGAGTCCCTAAGAGAAATGCTAAATGGATTAAACAAGAAGCTGGCTAGGTCATTTGGAAGTACAGCAAACGTGCATAAATATATCATGGCAGGCACAGGCTCGTTAAAGGTCTCTAGCAAGTCCACAAAAGCGTTATTTGAAGTCCTAGGGGAAAGTACCACGGTATCTGTTTTCTACAGCAGAATGGCTGAATATGTGCGTTCTGAGGTGTATCTTGATGGAGACCATATAAATATCCAGAAATTCTTCCCTGATGTACCATTCTGGGAAATGGACCCTGCCTCTGTGTATATGTATCAGACAGGAAAGACATTCGTTAAGGGAGGACTATTGTACCTTTGGTATAAAAAGTATAATATTTCAGGTCCTACTGAATGGTTTGAGGGCTATGAGAGCTATTTGAAGGAATACTTCGAGCTTCACAGTGAATATGGTGAATTTAGATATAATCCTATGCTAAGGGCTGACGCCTCAAAGGCTGTGAAAAGGTTATTCGGGAACATTAAGAAGGCACAGGCTCACTTCGGACTCTCTCATACTCAGTGGTTCTGGTGGTGGAAACGTAGCACAGAGGAAATAGATGAATTATCTAACTGGCTTGTGGAATATTACGGAGTGTCTCATGCTGAGGTGATAGGTTCTAGAAATATGGAAGCGTTCAGGGATAACTTTAGAGACACAGCTACACAGGAAAGAATATCCAAGGAGTTCATTGAGGACTTTGATGATACTGTACAGTACCTTAAAATTGAATACAGATAAAAAGGACCTATCACAGGTCCTATTTCTTTACTCTATACTCTATCACCTATTATCTACTCCTTCGTTACACTCAGGGTAGATAATATAATTCTAAGCTCATAAACATAGCAGGGCTATGTTTATTCACTAAGAATTATATAATATATAAATGAATATTAATTATGCATATTATTAGTATCATATTCATTAGTATAATTTATATACCTCCCACATGATACAACACCGCCGCACTGATACTGCAAGTATAACGATTTTTTGCCGTTTTGTCAACTAAAACACTACACTTTTTATTTTATGCATTTTACCCCTACTTTATGCACGAAATATCCAGAATTATGCATAAAACTAGTAAATTTAGTAGGATAAAGAGGCAAATATTATAGTTAGATAGATAAATGAGTAATAAATCTATGTAACTAGGTATAAAGTATATGTAAGAGACCATAGAATAGTATCAGTTTTTCTTAAAAATGTTACATAACTTTTCTTAAACTAATTTATTATGCTATAATATCCTTCAAGTTATCCACAGAAATGGCTAGTTATCCACAGTTTTTGTTACAAATAAATTACAAAATTGAGTTATGTGACTTTTTGGTAACATTGTGAAATTGTGAAATGGCTTAGTGACGGGCTTTATAAGAGTTATCCACAGGGTAATCATAGAGAATGCACAAATTTAATATTATACTAAAATATCTATAAATAAATTATACTATATTCATTTTGAAAAATTTGAGGCTATTTTAGTACCAGAAAAGGGTCACAGGATAACCCTTCAACTCATACTGCGTATTCGTGGAAGGTTATCTTGGAAGACTAACGCAGACTTCCTCGCAGGGCTCGTTGTCTTTGTTATATTACTAAGCTCATAATACTCCTCGCAGAGCTCGTAGTATTATTTCACTAAGTAATATACAGCCCTGTGTTATTATCTATGACCTCCTGTGTGGTGATTTAGGGCAAAGGTCATTCTTGTATAATTTAGTACCATACAATCCCCTGTGTCGGTATAGGACTTTATAATACAGTGTATTAGTGCCTTCTGAGCTCATAGAAAGCCCTGTATTCGATTTTAGTGTCTTCTGAGGGGTATCATACTGGAGGGATAAAATAGAGTTCTAGAGAGGCTTATATTAGCTCCATAGAATAGTGCTTAGAATAGTACCATACAGAGCTATGAGTACAGAGATAGGATTATTCTCTCAGCTCGTTATCACTCGCAGAGAATAATATTCTACTAATATTCATGATATACTTCGTATATCATTCATAAAGTAGAATACACAGATAATAAATACGATTTAAATAGTACCTTCGGTACAAGGGATACGAATTAAATCATATTATTTATTATGCATAGTATTCATGAATTTATGAATTATGATGAATGGTGAATTGGGGAATTTGAAAAACCGACCAAGTGGTTTGTTTTTAATTGGGTATGAGAGAATGGTGAGACGGATAGGGGAGTATATACTATAATATTTTAGTACTAAAAATTTTTGAATGGTGAATAGGGAAATCAGCCCTCCCTCCCTGCCTCCCTCTTTTTTAATCGACCTTTTTCTTTATACCTTTTTAACCAAGGAAAAATATACCACTTCTTTTTACTAAAAAGCAAAGGGTAAAGTAAAGAGGTGCTTACGTACGTAAGTAAAAAGCTTTCGTTAGTAAGTGAGGAGAGGTGTTTCGTTTAGGGTAGAAAAAGTTACGAACGAAAGAAAAAAACTTTCTCCCGAAATGTCAAATATATGTGACAGCAAAAATCCATTCACTTTTCACCCTCTCACTTGCCAAACCTTATAGCTAAAACTTATAACAACTAATAGTTATTTACTATAAGGTAAAATGCATAAAAGTTGTTGACTACAAGGTTATAAGATGGTATACTAGTATCATAAAGATAAGGAAAGAGAACAAAGGCTCTCATATACTAGAAGCTATCTTCTGACTATCTAGCTCTTTGAAAATTGAATAAAGACAAGGGAAAACAAGCGCCCTACTGAAAGACTTGTAAAGACTTAGCGGATTAGCTAGCACGTGACCGGAAGAGGTAACTACGTAAGAGAGTAAGATAGCTTGCTCAGCGACTACTTAGCCAGTGCAAAGGCGCTACTAGTGAAAGCTAAGCCACTCAACTAATAGCTAGTGCCATAAGCTAAGGCTCAACTATATCACCCATAGCAAGGGTCAGCCTCTGACTAGGCAAGATATACTATCAGTTTGAATATATAGCCTTCTGTGCTATCACTATCAAACAGTGGGATAGTCACTACTTACCGACATCAAGCCCCTTGCTCAGACGTTAAATAATAGAGTTTACATGTAACCGCAAGGTTACTCAGCCGGCACTAGCTCACGAACGAAATAATAATATAAATAATTACTAAAACCGCTGTGTCTGTAGGATTAAAGACTAACAGTCAAACCAAATACGCAGACACTATTCAAAATAATAAATATGCAACCGCAACTATGAGGCTTTAGGGGTGTAACAGTTCCTAGAGTCATAGCCCGAACACAAGGGCATAATAATTAAAAAGGAGTCATGCACTATGACAAAATCAATTAAAATCACAAGAACAGCCCTGACTGTTAAAATCAGCTTTGAAAAGGGAGACATCAGCCTAACTTTCCAAGATGAAAAGGTTCTAACTATGTTCATTGACCTTTACAAAGATACCAACGCTGAGCTATACATGCTCATTAGTGACTTTATGAATGCAGGGCTCATCACAGAAGAAGCAGGCGCAGACTATCCAGAATGTGCTTATCTTGACCGTAACTATATTGAGTTCATGCCTCTACTAGAAGAGGTGGACAAATGAAAAAACTACTAGCAGGGCTCACAATAGCCCTCATCTTCTGTGTCTGGGGTTGGGCTCAGTCTCAGCCTCACACAGGGCAGATAATGGCTAAATTTAACCAACAAGGCACTTATTTCTTGCAAGTCGTAGGGGACAATGGAGAGCTTCTCAATATCCCTACAGACTACGAAACCTATACAGCCTCACAGAAGGGGCAAATGATACCGCAATAACATTTCAATAATTTAAAATCAAGGGGACACATTCCCCAAATAATTCACTTAAAAGAGGTAAATATCATGGAAACTTTCACAATCAATGGACTTTTGAACCGCTACTTTAACACAGACGCAATCGAGCTAGGCGAAAATAAGCCTAAGCTTTCTAAGCAATTAAAGAAGCTAAAAATCGAGGTATCAGACCTTGAGCTTAAGTTCTGGGGTGAAGCTGTAACCGAACTTATCAGGCTATATGCAGACGCTGACTATCTCAATCTCTATGACGGTAACTCCTATGACTATGAGTTTGGAGTTAAGTTTTCGGCTGAGTTACCTACCTATGATGAACAAGATGAGTGGGCTTTTGATGGCTCATGTAATAATACTGACGGGTGCGGAAATATCACAAGTACCGCTATGGCAACCTATGAGGGCTCAAGATATTGCTATATATATAGCGCTGATGGCGAACCTACTGGACGGTTTTACTATTTCAGTCAGCCTACAGGGTTCTGTGTTGCCGATTGGTATCGGGTAAGTAACCATGGTGAATACAACGCACCTCTAGCCCTCTTGCTTGTGCACTATGGGGTTAAATGGGAAACTATAGAATACACCACAGAAGAGGTAGGAAACCTTGTAAACACTGATGGCTTCTGGTCTAACTTTGCTTGCGACCGTGTACGCAAATACTACAGCCCTGATTTTGACTTTGGAGCTGTTCAATTTAAAGATTTAGATGCGCTAAATTTGGAGGAAGATGGATTTATTTACATTGAAAATGGAGGTTGGGTAGATGAAGATACTGTGGTATTTTCTGATGAATATGATGAATATATTCTAAGAGACAACGCTGTTTATGCTGACAACATAGATAGTTGGATATATGAGGAAGATAGCCAGCTGGACGAGTGCGCAAGCTGTGGAAATTCTATTCATCTTAGCCGAAACTATATCGAAGCTAACGGTTGCGACCATTTTTGCGACCGTGATTGCCTTGAGAATTACTTTGGCATTGTCGAATATTAAGGGGGTGAGATTATAGGTGCATTGCTTTCAATGGTGCTAGGTTATATAGCTATCTTGCTAATCTTCCTAGCGCCTTTTTTATACGCTGTGTACATAGTGTACAGCTTTCTCAGTCTCCTATTCTGGAGGCTTTTTGTTAAAACTGATGAGGACTTAAGGGCAATCATTACAGCCCAAAATATTGTAGTAGTTTTCATCATCATGATACTTTTATATAATACCATAATGAAAGGAGTATAAAAATATGGTACAATCAATTAGTAAGGAGCTCTCAGCATGGATGGGAGAGGTCAAAGAACAAGGGTGCTTTAGAGGGCGTCTAGCAGAGCTTTTCAGAGAGTTTGGCAAGGGTCAGGATAAACCTATCGACCGAGAGCTAAACGCTATCTCAGAGGCTCTAGGGGTTTCAAAATTTATAGCACTAGCTACCCTTCTAGTAGAAGGCTATACTATCTCAGGAGAAGAGGAAATCAAACCAAAATACTATGAGGTAGTCATAGAAGATGAAAAGCTGTATCGTGTACCTAATAAAGGATTGGTACTATTACCGACATCTATTGGGGAAACAGCTGGCTATAGCTCAAAAATCACAGAAAAAGAAGCGGAGGAACTAGAAGAGCATGACAAACAATACCTACGAGAGATTTGAAAACTTAACGGGTCACCCTGTGACTATCTTACACACTGACGGAAAACTTGTAAAGCGTATTGGGGTAAGCGGAAGGTTTGCTCCTTTGCGACTTAAGACTTATTACAAGGATTTGGGAAAAATCCATGGTGTACCCGTGAATACTATCGGATATGGGCTAGAAACTCCTCTATCAGAGCTCAGAAGGCTAGAAAAGTTGGATATAATTGTTTCTCTTGTGACCGCAAAAGAGCTCCACCGATTGGGCTATCAGGGCAGAATGTTTGTACCCTGTGGCAAGCAAATCGGGCAATATGGAGTGAAAGGCTGTACAGCTTTATCACTATACAAGCGCTAAAATGTGAAAGGGTTTTAAATAATGAAAGATACTATTTTAAATATGTTAGAAAATGAGCCTCTTGTAAAGAAGGCTTTTTTGTTACTCCTAGAAGAAACACTAGAAGACAAGCAAGATGAGCTCATGAAAGCTATTAACGCTTCATTTGACAAGGGAGAGCCCTATCAGGCACTAGAAGAACGGATTGATAAAATGCTCCATGATGAGTACACAGAAGGGCTTAAAAAAGGCACAAAAGAGGCTGTGTATTGGCTTATGGAGCACTTTCCACTTAGTGAACTAGGGTCAGAGATTGGAAATGTGAAAGGGTTTGACTATCGGGCTCTATTCCTCTATCAGTATGACAAAGAAGGTAACTATTTTACTGATGTAAATAATGGTACAGAAAAATGGGTATCCATTAAGTCAGAGTATCAAGCCTTTGAGAAGAAAATCTTTGCACGGATTGAGCTAAAGAAAGAGCTCCAAAGACTAGAAGCTGAGAGAAAAAAACGAGCAGAAAACCTGAAAGACGCTCTAATTTATCTTAAATATGATAACATCACAAGCATTAAGCATGAGCTAAACAGAAAGCTCACAAAGAAAATGACTGATGAGGTCTTAAAGTTCGCACACAGATTGGGCTACAAAAAGCCTGAACACTTTGAAGAGTGGGAAGATGTAGGCATGCTCTGTGACTACTACCGCACGAATGTACTAAAAGCCCCTAACTATGGAAATACAATCCTAGAGGTCAACATGCAGAACGTGTTAAGAAAATATTATAGTAATGATAATATTGTAATCGACCATGGAGCACAAGCGCCTAAGTTACCAAAACAACTCAAAAAAGCAGGAGTTACCGCAACAAATGAGGAGCTGATAGCTTTCAATGAGTTCAAACAGTGGCTAGGCTGTGTTGCTGATGTGTCAAGACCTAATGAGGCCATTTTGCTTGATATGGGAGACTTTACAATCCCTAATAATGTTGATAATTGGGCTTTCCAAGACTCTTGCAATACCTCTGAGAGCTGTGCTGGGAACGGAACAGCCCTTGTGTTAAAAGCTATGGGTTATAAATACTTGAAACTGTATCGCTATGATTTAGACACAGAAGAAGCCAACCCACTTGCACGAGCTTACTTTAAAGCAAAATATGGTGAGCTTGCTCATGCTGGTATGTACTCAGAAGGTAGAAACCATGTAAACAGAATTGGATATACAGCCTATGACTTTACAAGCCTATTGCTTGCAACAGTTTTCAAACGTAAGCTGAAACATTTCAAGCGAATTTTGGGACAAATCCTTGAGTCTGGCTCAGAGTTTGAGGACACATACAATAAGGAAATGAACTACTGGTCTAATATGTCAGGAGCTAATGGCTATAAGACCCTTGGAACAGCCTCAATACTAGAGGAAGACAGCTATAGCAAATGGTCTGATGTAATTCATGACCTTGACATGTCCATTATCACTAATTATGATGACACGGCAGATAAATTTGAAGCACGGATTAAAGAACTAAAGGAGAAATTTAATGACTAAAATCACAAACACTTTCGAGAACTTACTGACTATGACACAAGGCGCTTTACTTAAGAGCTTACCTGAGTACCTCTCAGAACGCTCTTACAGCGTCATAGCGACCGATTATTACATTCTGGGGGTATCACCCTCAGAAGACATTCAACCGTGCCTAGTGGCTCATTTAGACACTATAAACACGCACAGAGGTGCTGGCTCTTATAACTACGCAACGAAAAAAAGGGAAACGGGACAAAAAGCAACCCCGAAAGCAGAAGACCTGATGATTTCTGACCGGTATATCACACTCAGTCCAGAAGCAAATCCGAAGCTGGCTTGCCTTGGAGCAGATGACCGGTGCGGTGTGAAAACTATTCTTGATGTGATTGAGGCTGGAAAACGTCCTCATGTGCTGTTTACTACAGACGAAGAAATCGGCTGTGTAGGCTCTAATCGAATTGTCACAGAAGATGACCTACCTACACTGGCTGATAGCTCAATGCTCATTCAGATTGACCGAGGAGTCCATGAGGGCTTCTGGAATGAAATGGTATTTTATGAATATGACGAAAACTCAATCCCTGAAATTCTCACAGAGCTAGAAAAATATTATACCTTAGCTGAGGGCTCATATACTGATGTCGCTGTGCTCGGTCCTGAGTATGACAAACCTATTGTGAACTTGTCAGCCGCTTATGAGAATGAGCACACAAGGAATGAGTTTATTAACTTAGAAGCCTACAAAAAGAACACAGAAGGGCTACTTTCATTCCTAACATGGCTCGAAGGTCAGAACACAGAAGGCTGGAAATTCACAGAGAAAGCTCCTGTGTGGGCTTCCTATGGAACTACAGCAGGAACTTGGGAAGGTACAGACTATGTGAACTATGACGATAACACTTACCGTGATTTTGTAAAAGAAGACCTCATGTGTGTTTACTCAGGAGACACAGACGAGGCGATGGACATTATTGAAAACTGCAAAGGGTTTAAGACATGGCTAGGAGTAAGCAACAAGTCTTATCAGCTGTATAAAGACGGAGCTGTGCTCGATAGCCTAAAACAACTTGTGACCGAGCTGGGGTTAGAATATAAACCAGCATAGCAAAGTACAGATAACACACTATAAAGAATATATCCCCTGTGTTATTTCTTTAGTATGTACTAATTGTACTTTAGTAAAATAAGAAAGGATAGTACAGATAATACACTATAAAGAAAGAGAGCTATGTGTTATTCTTTAGGTGGTATTATCTGTACTTTGGTATAGAGAATGAGTAAAAGAATGGTAAGGGTAAAAGATAGCTATCCTGACCGGGAGTTTGTAGGTGTGGAAGCTGTTAACTTGAGGAAGGACGGAGAGTCTGTCTTGTTAGGATTTCCATTAGAATGTTCTATTGGCTGGTATGACAGTGCTTATAGTACCGAGTACCGTTGCTGGTGGATAATAGAGGACAACTTAGAGCCTATAACAACAATCACAAGGAGTAAGTTTAAATGAGTGAAACATACGTAAGGATAAAGGTGGCTACCATCAAGATGTAATGGTAGGTCAGACAGCTGTACTGGTAGAGAAAAGCTCAGGAGCGCTTGGGGATAGGGATTTAATTGGCTTCCCATTGGATAGTCCTTTCGGCTGGTATGATGGGGACATGAGCACAAGTTATAATTTATGGTGCATATCGGAGGAATACCTAGAGCCTGTGCAAGTATTTTCGCACAATAAGTTTAAGTGAGGTATGACATGAAAAGATTTAAAATCGGAGATAGAGTGGTTGTGTTAGATAACTTTAATAGAACAGCTATAGGGAAGGTAGGTATTATAATAGCCAATAGAGACATGGGACATGTAGTAGGCTTCTTCTGTGAAGGTGTGGTGACAAATTATGAGCTGGAGGATTGGTTACATAAATATCAGGGATTAAAAGCTACTTGGTGGTTTAACTCTAGGGAATTAGAGCTTGCTAATAATTATACAAAGACCAAATTTAGATAGGGAGGTAGCTATGACTAGAAGACTTAAAGTAGGTGATAAGATAAGGCTTAAGCCACATACTGAGTTAGGACTAACGGAATATACATGGGGTACTATTATAGTTGATGATAGTGACCCTAATACAGAATATCCATACAGAGTCAAGATTATGACTACTCCTTCTGATGTAAGTATAGACAGTCTTTGGAGTAAGGAAAGTGATGGGTATTCATCATGGGTGGCTAGAAATGAATATGTAGACTCTCAGTTTACTAGCAATAAATTTAAGTGAGGTATAAGATGTTAAAAATTGGAAATAAGGTAGTAGTCACAGAGAGCTGTGATAATGGAATTTCAGTTGGTAAAGTAGGAGAAATCGTTGGTACATGAGCAGGACAATATCTTGTAGGATTTTATGAGGAATTGCCAAAGACAAATGAGACTTTGTTTTATCACAAGCTATATACTAATACGGCTATACAGTCAACTTGGTATATTCCTGCTCATTGTGTTAGGAGTTCTTTATCAAAAAATAAATTTGTGTGAGGTGTGCTATGTTTGAACAAGGACAAATAGTATTAGTTACAAGAGATTGGGAAGATAATAATACAAGAGGAAAACTAGGTAAGATAGTAGACATTTGGGGCTCTGCCTATAAGATTGGCTTCTTTGAGGAACTTAATAAAACTATTGGAGACACGAAGGCTTATCAAGAAAGATATGGTTCAATAAAATCAACTTGGTGGGTAAAGGACTATGCACTTAAGAAAGCTATGACTAAAAATAAATTCAAATAATTTGCAAAAAGGTATTGACTTTATAAAACTAAGGTGTATAATGGAATTATCGGCAGGAGAAAGGAGAGAATATGGAATATATTAAAATACCTGCAAATGCGTTAGACCAAATTGAGAACAAAGCAGAGCTTGTCTTGTTTGGTCTTTATTATAGTCAAATTTCAAGAGGTCAGATGGAGAACTACTTTACACAGGAATATGTGTATGACATTCTCAAAATGAACTCAAGGACTTTCACAGCTGGTATCAAGAGCCTTTATGACAAAGAGCTCCTACGCTGGGGCTGGGGAAGACGAGACGGGGCAGAGTATTGGGCACGAAAAGTTATGCCTGACAAGCTCTATTGGGATATTGAAGAAGCAAACAGCAACTACCTAGCAATGCAGACTTGGTGGGCTGGTAAGCTCAGATTGCCTTATAACGCTCTTGTGTTCCTATCAGCTTTCAACGCTCAGGCTAGACAGGAAGGCAAGCTAGGAGAGGACTACAGCTTTGCACCAGCTAAGCTAGATGAAATCGCCTCTGTGTTTAATATGAGCCGGTCAACACTGACAAACACACTGAGCCTACTAGAAGAGCTTGGTATCCTCACACGGAAACGTGTAGTAGGGCAAGGAGTATCAATCACTGTGAATGGACTATTCTTACAGCAAGAAGCCCCTACAGCACAGCAAACAGCAGAGCTTATCTACAGTATCATGCCTGAGAACAGCCTAATCAAAGAGGCTATCACGTTTGAGAAATCAGACAGCTGGTACTGTGAATATAAGGAGACTCTACACCCCACTAACAAGACCATGGATAGCACTAAGCTACAGCTTGTTAAATCGTGGCTACGCTCCCTAAAACGCTCTTGTAACGACGTTTTCATGGCTTTGGTAGATATTATGCGCCCTTGTGTAAACATGATTACAATACCACTCAGAAGCACACAGGAGAAGCTGGCTCTTGCCGGTGTACCTGATGAGCTCTATAATGATCCTATCCAAGTACAGAATGTTTCACATGAAACATTTAGCACAGAGAGCGACAGTGACGAGCCTGTGACCTCATATATCGGTTGGTTTGAGATTGTCAAGTATCAGGGCAAGAGATATGCTGAAATCCCTGTAGAGGGCACAGAAGGCAACCTACACATGTCTCTGGTAGAAATCCCTGACCTTGTGGAAGACCAAGATGATTATGAAGATTGGTACAGCTATGCAGAACGAGGTGAAAGTGACCTGTGGGTTAAGAAGACAGAAGAACTTGACCGAGAAATGCTAGAAGAAGAACTGAAATATCCTGGAGGTCACGGAAATGCTTTCCGTAGGAAACATGGCTTGCCTGAGATTGACATGTCCTATAACCCTTATGATATTGAGGCTGATGAGGACGCTCAGGCACTTGGGATACATTGGATAGGAGAGGAAAATTGTGACGATTAACATTTTTATTGAGGAGGTACTGGCTAAGAACTTTAGTCCTGATGATGAGGTAAAAGTGGGACTTAATTACAAGTTTACCAACGAAAAAGACCCTAAGAAGCGATTTGCAAGGGACTTTGTGGAAACCTCAATCAGTCTGAAAGCTCTTAAAAAGTATCTGGGCTCACAGAGGAAGAAGGCAGAGCTTTATGTGTGTCCTACACCTATCAAAGGCAAGAAACGCCTTAAGGAGAACGCACAGGAGACTTACCTTGTGTTTATGGATATTGACGGTGCAAGAGTTCCTGAAAAGTATTTCAAGCCTAGCTATATTTGGGAAACTAGCCCTAAAAAGTATCAGGGAGTATGGATTTTAGACAATCCACTAACGCCTGATGAGCATGAAAAGGTGGCTAGGACACTAGTTAAGAAATATGGATTTGACAAGACTAGTTCTGACATTGTACACTACTACCGAGTACCTCAGACAGTCAATCACAAGTATAAAAGTGACTTTAATATCACAGGACTGCAAGGTGAGGGCACTGTGTTCCGCAAGTCAGAGTTCATCAAGCGTCTCAAGAAATTCTTTAAGCAAGCCAAAACAGCTGTGGCTGAGACAGGTGAGATTAAGAAAAGACGCTTTGACCTAAATGAGCTACTTGACAGATATGACCTGACCTCTGTGTTTGATAACAAGGTGGTAGGAACTGACCGGAGTGAGTATTGCTTCCTGATTGAGCAGAAAATGATTAACAAGGGAGCAAGAAAAGAAGAGGTCTACTTTGTACTCCTTAACTCAGACATTGCTATGAGCAAATACAAGACTGAGAAAGCCTTACAGAAAGAAATTCACAGGGTGTTTGCTAAGCTAGAGCCCGATAAGCGACCTAGTGATAGGATGTCATCTTTTGGCAAGGTACACACAGGAGGGGTTACCAAGGCTAACAATGATAAGGTCAAAATCCTAGCCCTCAAAGATATTGAGGAATGGGACGGTAAGGACTTTTGGCTGATTGAAGGTCTTTGGGCTAATCACTCAGTAGGTATCATTGGAGCACCTTCTAAGAGCTTTAAATCGACCCTAACGCTTAATATGGCTGTGTCAGTGGCTACAGGACGAGACTTTGATGGCCACAAGGTTAAGCAGGGTGGAGTTCTCATTGTGCAAGGGGAAAATAACCCTAGCATGGAAAAGGCTAAGCTCAAAACCATGGCAGGCACAGAGGACTTACCTATCTATTACACAGAAGCTCCTGTGTTCTTAGACCGGATACATCATCTAAAGTCCTTTGTTAAGAAGAATGACATTAAGCTACTAATACTAGACCCTATGTACCTACTTTTTGGCTCTGGTGACATTAACAAGCACCAAGATGTGGCTGATAGGCTACGGGCAGTATCAGAGTTTCGTGATGAGACAGGTTGCTCTGTGATTATAGTACATCACACACGTAAGATTGAGCGAGGAGGTAAGGTAGGTACAAGCGACTTATATGGCTCTACTTTTATCGAAGGCTGGTATGAAAGTATGATTACCTTGCAACGTAAAGGAGCTACTACCTCTAAGATGACGACTTATTTCCGTAACTTTAGGTCTGGTGATGTTTATATCCTACAGGTAGATGACCCTAGAGGTGCTAAACTACAGTACCTAAGCGACGAGGAAGCTGATTTTGGTCAGCTAATCAAGAAAGGTCCAGACAAATGATAGTGTATGATTATTATTGTAAGGATTGTGAAAAAGAATATGAAACTATTTTAGACCATGTCCCCTATGAGTGTGAACACTGTGGGGGATATGAACTAACAATTACATGGAGAGCTAGAGCTTTCAACTAATAAAGGAGATAAAAATGAATAAAAAATTTACAGCAAGCATGATTGTTTTAGCAGGGCTATTGATTGCCCCTAATGTACTAGCAAGTGAGGTTGCTAAAGAGGGTACTCAGATTAAGGTCACAGAGCCTGAAATCACTTACAGTTCGAAAGCGGCTGAAACGTATGTAAACAAGGACTTAACATACCACACAGAAATCCCTGATGAGGTAGAGATTAACGAGGGTGATACACTCACCTACACTCTACCTGAGCAGTTACAATGGACTACTACACAGGAATTTGATGTAACTAGTCCTGAGGGTGAAGTAGTAGGACGGGCTGTAGCCTCAAATGACTCACAGAATGTAACTACTACTTTCAACGGGTACTTTAAAGAGCACCCACTTAACAAACAATTTGACATGACACTTTCAACCATGTGGAAGAAAGAAGTAGTCACAGAGCGTGAAAAGTATGACCTCAATTTCAATGGCACTATTGTGAAACAGGCAGAGGTTAAGCCTCAAACACCTGCAAATTCACAGGAAATTGTGGCAAAGTGGGGTTGGCAAGACAAAGATGACCCTTCACTTATCCAGTGGGGAGGACGAGTAAACTTTGTCAAACACCACCTCACAGATGTCAATGTATCTGATACGTGGGACGACAACAACGAGTACGTTGAAGGCTCTATGCGTATCTTTGAGCTCTCATCAGCAGAGCCTTGGGTAGGGATTAGAGAAATTCCTCTATCAGAGGTTAATGTACAGTTCTTTAAGAACGGGTTTAAGTTCAGCTTGCCTGATGTAACTAACATTATCAGCGTTGAATACAAAACACGCTTAAAGAACAAGCTACAAAACCCTGTTAATGTATTGAGCTTTACAGCTATGGGTCAAGAGTACAGCTTTGAACGCGAAATCATTGTTGCTAATGCTACAGGCTCAGCTAAGGGAAAGGTACGTCCATTCACCTATGATGTTCCACCTGCTCCTGTGTATGATATTCCAGAGTTTGAGGGTGGTGTAGTTCCCAATGACCCCCCTGTGTTGGATAAACCAGAGCTTAATATTGATGATATTGAACAAACACCACCAGCACCAATCTTTGAGCTTCCTGAATGGCAAGGTGGGACTACACCGCTTGACCCTCCTACAATGGACAAGCCTGAGTGGAACGGAGGCGTAGTGCCTAACGACCCACCAGTATTAGATATTCCAGAAATTAACATTGATGATGTACCAGTTTTACCTCCTGCCCCTGTGCATGAGTTACCAGAACTGGAAATCCCTGATGTACCTACAGAAGAGCCTAAGACACCTCCTACACAAGGGGAGCTTCCTCCTGCAAGTGCTGAGGTTAAGTCACAGGACAAGAAGGTATTGCCTAAGACAGGTACAACAGACGATTTGAAGTTTTTAGCAATCGGAGTTTTGGTAGGTGTAGTTACCTCTCTGCTGGTAGCACTTAGTAAACGTAAATAGGAGGATAAATGGCTAAGGAATGGAAATACCTATATATTCAGAAGTCATGTGTGAAGTTCTTTGCTAAAAAGAACTATGTAGAGCTTAATTTACCTAACATGGAAAAGGCTACAGTAGCCTATGTGCCTAGAAAGCTTATCAAAAATGTATATGACGCAGGTAATGGGTATTTCCTTAAATTATCCTACCTAGATGAAATGTACTTTAGGGGTTCTGAGGCTGATAGTGGCTACTGGCGTGAGACTTTACTTAGAATGTCTACTGTGAAGAATAGCTTAATACACATGCATAATCATGTGGCAGAATGTATAAGACTTGCCAATGAGGCAGAAGAAAGACGAGGAATGAGATAATGAAGAAATTTATGGCTTGGGTACTAGGAACAGTAATCACTTTACTGTTCTGTGTACCTGCTAGTTTTGCAATGTATATCGCTATGGGAAGCCTGCTTGCTCCTGAGCTGGTTAAAGTAGGTCCTGTGATTGGTATTATCAGCTTCCTATCATCTGTAGTATTCTACTTTGCAGGAGCTATGATGGGCACAGGAGCTTACTATACACTGACAGGACGGTAATATGAAGAAAAGAGATTTAATGGTGCTTGCCAAACGGCTATCAACGGTAGAGCTCTTTTCCTTAGATATTGAAACCACAGGGCTAGATAGGTACAGGGACAAGATAGTCTCTGTGCAAATCAGCTATGACTTTAACGGGAAGGAATATGACCATTTCATCTGGTGGGAACAGTACACTAAAGAAGAATGGCAAGCCTTCCTAAAAGCCATAGCTAAGCTGAACATGGTTACTCATAATGGTAAGTTCGATATTCTGTTCCTATATGTTCACACAGGAGTATTCATGGAGCTTTACATGGATACACAGGTGCTGGCTCATGTCTCTGGTGAGGTAGAGCTTGGCTTGAAGCCTCTTGTGGTAAAATATTTTGGTGATGATTACGATGTAAGCAAGGAAATCAAAGTCTCTGGTAAGCGAGACAGCCTAACTACACTCAAAGGATTTATCACAAAGTATTTCACAGGAGTAGAGCTTGTCATGGAACAGACTACTGAGGAAAATGCCAAGGCTTTCTTGTCAGAACTAAAAACCAAGGCACAGAAGAACGCTTGTAACCTCATTGACAATGAGGACGGAACATTTGATGTAACCAGAAAATGGGTACACAAAGACCGTACAGCAATGAATAAGTTAGCTCAGCAGGTCTATGATGAACTTGAGGGTGATATACTTATCTCAGGAGTGTCCGTAGAAGCCTCTGATAGGCTCTGTAAGGCGTTTGAAAGTCTGGATAGTACAATAATACTAGAGACACTAAAAGACGTGACACAGGGGCTTGTAGAGGCTAATAACAAGAAGCTAGTTGTCTATGGAAAGAAGGACACACGATATACGCTTAAGCTAGTGCCGATATTCAAGAAAATCATCAAGAAATACAAGATGATTAAAGTATATAAGCATGAAATGAGAGCCTACAAGGCTTATGCTATCATTGAGAAACAAGGTATCTACTTAGACCCTAACAGAAGCAAGGTCAGTGAACAGCTAAAGGCTGAGTACACAGAGTACCTTGAAGAGCTCAATGAGGTGGCTGAAATCAACTGGAACTCAACACAGCAGGTAGCCAAGGTCTTTTTTGGTAAGAAGGGCGCTCCTGTGATTATAGATGGGAAAGAAGTCGGTAAATCGCTAGGACTGAAACCAGTGAAGAAGAGTACCTCAGGAAATCCAAGCACAGATGATGAAACTCTTGTGGAGCTATCCGCTGTGAGTGAGGTTGCTAAGAACCTGAGAGAGTACAAGAGATTGACTAAGCTGGATACGTTTATCAAGTCATGGGACGAGATAGCGGTAGACGGGCAAATTCACCCTAGCTTTAATATCACAGCTAGGACAGGAAGGACAACCTGTTCAAACCCGAACCTTAAATATGCTGAGGGCTCGTAAAACCTTGTGAAAACGGTGAACGCTGAGATTGCCAATACCGTGCCAAGCCTCACAGAGGAAGGTGTAACGACTAAGAAACGCTTAATGCGGAGTAACACGAGCGCAAGGATTGGTTATTTAACCAATATGATATAGTCTGAACTTATAGGAAATGAACTATAAGAACTAGGGGATAAAGAGCTCCTAGGGTAACAGGGATTGTCAGCAAGTCCCACAAAATAGCAATGTGCGCGGAATTATCTATGCTAGACCGGGCTACAAGATTATTGAGTGCTTTAGTGGAGACACAGAGGTACTCACAGAGAAGGGTTGGCAGAAACTGCCTGAGTTAGATAAGTCGCTTAAGGTTGCTCAGTATGATATTTCTACACGAACTATTGACTTTGCTAAACCTTTAGAGTATATTCACCACAAGGACAGAGAGACTTATTATTATGAAGATAGGAATACAAGCCTATGTGCTACTAGAGGACATAATATGCTCACACTTTGGGGTGTTCATAAGGACATAAACAAGCTAAGGTTTGATGAAGTGAAGTTCTCAAGAGGAAATGCCTTCATAAATGCAGGGCTGTATGAGAATGGTGCAAAGAATGAAGCTGTATCTAGGTATATTGCTATGTTCAATGCAGATGGTTCACAGAGTCCTGAGGGGCATGTAACTTATTGCTTTACTAAGGAGTGTAAAGTCGAGCGTTGCAGAGTTGTTTTAGATAATCTTGGAGTAGATTATAACTACAGAATATATAAGCGTAAGAGTGGTGTATTAAATCATGTCTTCTATGTAGGTAAATATACAAATCAGTATATTGAAAAGTACACAGGAAGAGATAAGGTCTTGAAGTGGAACTGCTTACACGAACTTGACTTGGAAGCCTTTGTTGATGAGAGTGCCTATTGGGACGGAACAATCAAAAAGGGTGGAGGAGTTCGGGTTACTACTACAAAACTACAAACAGCCGAGGTAATACAAGCTATGTGTACTCTTACTAACAGAAAATGTACTGTTAGGGAAGATAGGTATAACTATGAGAAGACAAAAGGTAAACATTCTATAAATTATTATGTGAATTATACACTTAAGGGTAACGCACCCATAACTTATATGAATGGTGAACAGGTTGATTTTAATAGTGCTACCGTACAAGACGTGTACTGTGTAACAATGCCTAAGGGTACTATGGTTATCCGTAGGGGTAATAAAGTATCTATCCAAGGCAACTGTGACCTGAGCCAGGCTGAGCTTCGAGTAGCCGCTGACTTTTCAGGTGATGAAAACATGATACATGCCTATCAATCTGGAAGTGACTTACATACAAAAACTCAAGAGCTGATGTTTGGAAATCTTGAGGGATTAGACCATGATGAGCTTAAGAGAAAACGTACTCAGGCTAAGTCATGTTTCAGCGGGGATACTGAGATACTAACAGACAAAGGATTTGTACCATTCAATATGTATGACGGAGTAACTAGGGTAGCTCAGTATAATATTGAGTCACAAGAAATTAGTTACACAGAGCCGTTAGACTTTAGAATGATACCTAACCAGAAAATCTGTGTATTTGAAAATGAAAACACCTCACTAAAACTGACACCAAATCATGAGTGTATTATTCAAGTACAGAATACTAGAAAATACATGAAAAAGTTACCTTTTGAGGAGCTGGCAGGTCATGGACAATCTAAGTATGCTTGGGTAAATGCAGGTTATTACAACTATGACAAAGAAAAGTTCATAGATGATAAACTAACAAGGTTTGTTGCTTGTTTTGTTGCAGACGGCAGTTATAGTGCCTCAAAGAACGCTATCAAATTTGGGTTTACAAAGAAACGTAAGATTGATAGGTTTAGATGGATACTACAAGAGTTAGGAGTATCCTGTGAACCTAAAATACAAGGTAAGTTAAAGATAAGCTACTTTACATTAAGTGACTTTAAACTACTAAACCTTGTGAAGAGATACTGTACCGAGGATAAAACTCTCCTTGAGCCTTCTCTCACTGAGCTAAACCCTCTTGTGTACCTTGAGGAAGCCGGTCATTGGGACGGACATACAAACAAGTTTAATCTAATCAGAGTATCCTCAACAAACAAGGAAACTTTAGATAAAATGCAGATAATGGCTATACAATCTGGAGTCCGTGCAAGACTTATCCTAAGAAATGAAGCTTATGACAATGTCAGCACCACTTGGGAACTCTCATATAATCTTGCTAAAAAGCCTCTAAGTAGGTTTGAAAGTAAAGATGTAGATACACGAACTCACCACAATGCAAACTACAATGTTTACTGTGTGACTGTTCCTGAGCACAATATTGTAATCCGTCACAATGGAAAAGTATCAATACAAGGAAACTGCAATTTCGGATTTTTATACGGTATGCAAGCAAAATCGTTCGTAAATTACGCAAAAACCTACGGATTGAACCTCTCACTCAAAGAAGCTGAGGAGTTCCGAAGTAAGTTCTTTGAAGCTTATCCTACCCTACTTATATGGCACAGAAGGAATATTGACTTTGCTAGTAATAAGGGATATGTAGAAGCTCCATCAGGTAGGAAACGCTTCCTAAGAGATATTTGGTCTGATGATTGGGCTAAGAAGTCCTCAGCTGAAAGACAGTCACTAAACTCGGCTGTGCAAGGCTTTGCTAGTGACTGCTGTATCTCAGCTTTAGCGGATATAGTCTTCTCAGATGAGATAGACCACACAAGAGCTAGAGTATTGGGCTCTGTGCATGACGCAATACTTGTAGAAGCTAAAGAGGACTATGCAGAAGAAGCCTCTCAGATAGTAAAAAACCACATGGAGAACCCTTCCTTGTTTAAGCTACATAAGCTCTGTGTTCCAATGGTGGCTGATGTAGAAATCGGCAAGGGCTGGGGTCTTCACTAAGGAGGAATAATGATAGAAGAATACTGTAATAAATGGGGAATACTCCCTGAGTGCCTACACATTGTAGAATGTTTGGAAGGCAATGAGCACTACACCTATGCTGGAGGAAATGTCAATGCCGCTAAGGAAGGCGACTATATCGTGGTCACAGATGACCTGCTCACCTTCTCTGTGCGAAAGGTTACTGATGTGTTCCAGAACAAAGAGGTAGTAAAGGCTATCCTGAATGGAGACCCTGATGTCTACCCTATTGTGCAAAATGTCTCAAGTGGTGTTAAGTGCCTGCTCAGAACAGCTGACAAAGTAGCTGATAATGACAGACTCAACACCATGCTAAAGGAGCGCTTAGGAGTTACTCTCAATGAGGTAAACAAGGCTCTAAAGGAGTTTAAGCATGATAATCTGGGATAAGAATTGCTACACAGAGAAGGAATACCGTGACATTAAGAAACAAAATCGAAAGGCTTTCTTACTAGACCCTGAGGGCTACTGTGAAAAGCAGAAGGAGTTCAATCCTAAGTATGTCCTAGTCACAGACCAGAATACCTACTACATGGATAACTGGGTCAAAGGCACAGGGTATATTAAGAAGGAGCTGGGGGATAATGTAGGACGATATTGGTCAGCCATGGAGGTATTTAACCTCAAACATGCCTTACCTAAGAACTATGTATCTCTTAAGTTCTCTGTGGACGTAGGGGATAATATCCTTGTAAGATATATCTCACATACCTGTATGTTTGAGTGTATGATTAGGGAGACTACCCTGAACTACAAAATTTATTTTGGTGATAAAAAGGAAATTGAGGAGGTGGTACTTTAATGCCTAAGACAAGTATCAAAATGCAAATTGAGCTTCCTAAGGAGCTTTCAGACAACTTACTGACTATCTCAGGGTATTTAGGGATTAAGCGTAACGAGGTAATCGCTGACGCTTTACGTGAATACTCAGAGCGTGTCACACCTAATGCACAGGAGTATGAGCGCAAGCTTTCAGAATACAAAGAAATGCTACAAAAAGAGCTGTTCGGAGTAGAAGCTCCTGTGAAAGATGTTGACGTAATTGAGTCAGATGAAGAAGACTTTGAAAAAGATGATGAAGATGTAGAAAACTTTATGAAGGAGCTTGGACTTAAATGACAGTAAACAAAGACAGCTCAGTAGGTATCACAGAAGACCTGATTACTAATATCATGAACCTCTGTGCTTCTGAGTATCACATGAATATCCTTGTACGGAAATATGAGGATAAGCTCTCATTCTGGTATGCTGATAGTGCAAAGGAAGACCAAGATGAGATTATGAAGGTAGACGAAGCTCTAAGAGAGACTGAGCTACTTTTGAAGGAAACTACAGATAACCGACGTAAGGCAATGAAGCTACTAAAGGAACAGGCTAATGAGGAAGGAAACCCTGACATGTGGTGTCTCCTTAAGCACATGTTCACAGCGGTTATTACCTCCTTTGAGGTATGGCAGGTAGACCTATCCAACCTAAAAGCTAAGTATGGATTTATTGAGCAATCACGAGCAATGAATAAGGTGCTGGCAATGTTCTTAGGCTTCCCTGTGACACCGTGCTCAGCATGCCTTACAGACCAACTAGAACAAGAGGGCAAGTAAATGACTATAGGAGATATTATTGATAAGCTAAGCAAGCATGCTCAGTGTGAGATTGGCTACCTTAGCAAAGATAATACAGTAGTTCCTCATTGTTTCCGCTATGAAGGTTATACAAGCGACTACACAAAAGAGTTCAAGTATCTGGACAAGTGTATTCCTGTGGAACGCCTGACTACACGAAACCATATCATTATGATTTTGGTCAAGGAGGAGGAACTATTTGGCAGTTGAGATTGTAATTAACCCTTATTACTCAACACAAAAGCTATCACGCATAAATGTACTGGCACAGGTGAGAGAGTACAAGAAAACTCTTGATAAGTACGGTGTCAGCTATGAAGTAGTGGAGCTTAATGATGAGCATAAGGAGTTCATGCTAGAGCTTATGGAAGAGGACTATTATAAACTAGTAAGGTTTAAGTTCCCTGTGCCTGACTCTTTTGAGGAACTACTAGAAAAGCCTGAGCTTATGAGAAATGTCATTGTACTTGATATGGATAAGCTAAAAATAGGCTTTGCAAATTCAGATGAAGACCCCTATAGTGTATCAGTATTCAAACCACGCATGCTAAAGCGGTCTATGTTAATGGATAGTTTATCCACAGCGTATTACGATAAAGGAGTATCATGATATCATGAATAGATATAGTATTTCACGGGTAAACACTTACCTAGAAAACCCTTGGAAGCACTGGTGCAAGTATATTGCTAAGTACAAACCAAAAGAGGGTAAAGTCAACACTGTGTACATGGACAGAGGAACTGTTATGCACCGTGTTATGGAGCTCGTAGCTACAGGAACAGACAGTAAGGAAGCATTAAAGCAAGCCTCTGTTGTAGACTTTGCACAGGAAAGTATTGACGGAGGAATTAGAGCCTCTGAGCGTTACTTTGAGCACTTTGGATTTGAAGGATTATTCAAGACTACTGAGGTTGAAAAAGAGATTAATCTTGATATTTCAGAAGAAGTAGGACTTGGCACAGAAGTAGGGTTTATTGGATATGTAGACGCAGTTCGGACTAATGAAGACGGCTCTGTGACCCTAGTTGATTATAAGACCTACAGCACAAAGCCTGCACAGGATAAAATGGTGCTATCATTACAGGCTAATATGTATATGTATGTAATGACTAAGCTTGGTTACAATGTAAGAAACTTTGTGTTTGAGTGTATCAATCCTAAGGAGAAGCTAGTAGGGAGAGCCTACAAGTACCTTGCTATTGATATGCCTTACAGAGAAGCCTTGTGTGATGAGTTCTTTGAACAGTTCTGCATGCTTGTGCGAATGATTGAGCAAAATCCTGAGTTCAAAATGTATAAGTATGGAGACTACATGCCTGACATTTATGATGAGCTGTTCAAGGTATGGCAAGGAATTGTCACAGAGGACTTTGATACATTTGTGGCTGAGAATTTCTTGGAGGAAGAGTGATATGTGGAGAGAACTTCTTGCTGGTGTTGTAGCAGTATTACTAATCCTAGCCTGTACTTGTATAGTTGGCTCAGGAGTATTACTTCTGATTATCTATGTAAAAACACCACTACAACTACTCTTTGTGGGGCTAGGACTTGCTGTGTTTTCACTAGGAATTATTGGAATTTTATTGAGGGATTGATATGTGGAAATACTTATTTGCCGTAGCTCTAGGCTTTATAATCGGAGCACTAGCTTACTCATACCATATTCAAGAGCACACAATGCCTATTGAAGAGGTTGAGCAGAGCTATATCACAAAGGACGCTAGTGTTGAAATAGCACAGAAGGCTTACTTTGAAGGAAAGAAAGACCAGCAGGAAGAAGATTTAGAGCTTCGTTCAGCGGTTCAGGAGGCTAAAAATGGAGGAAATTAGGAATCCTCAGCGTTATACACAGGAAGGCAATAAAATGGAGTGCTGGGACTTCTGGTTACATTATGGACTTAACCCCCTAATTGCCTCAGCTGTGAAGTATGTATGGCGCTATAAGGATAAGAATGGGAAACATGACCTTGATAAGGCTCTTGTGTTCCTTCACAAAGCTAGGGAAGAGGCTGATAGAGTGTTTTACTCTGTGTCCTTTAGAAAGTTCCCTGCATTTGAGGACTATAAGGCTATGACCTATCCTCAGTATTTGATTATTGCTAATTCTGTGCTCACAACTGAGGCAGAAAGTTACCTATTGGGTATTGATAACATGATTACCCTGATTAACAAATTGATTGGAGAAGAATATGACATTTATTAAGAAACACCTTGGAGCTATCGTAAGCGTAGTATTGGCTATTGGAATTGTACTCAACGGAGTAGAACTTCGTGCTACTAAAGCTGAATTTGCTAAGCTAAAGAAAGACACAGAAGCACGTGTGACTAAGATTACAAAAGCCACAGAGAACTACGGTAAGAAGCTAGATGAAGCCCTTGAGGCTAACAACAAGGTGAATAAGAGCCTAGATGAGCTGATTGCTTCCTTGAAGGCTAAATATGTGGATAACAACGGAGGTCAGTAATGGAATACATCATTATTGGAGTAATGTTCCTCATAATGCTGTTGATGTTCTTCTGTGACATTGGTAAGTACAGTGGCTATCCTAAGGAGTCTCTAATCCGTGTGCGCTATAAGGACACAAAATACTCCTTTGGGACACAGGCAGTCAATGGAGACTGTGTAGATATGTATGTACCTCAGGATATTGAGTATAAGGCAGGAGATACCGTCAAGGTTGACTTTGGAGTAGCAATGGAGCTACCTGTGGGCTTTGAGGCTCATGTATATCCTCGCTCAAGTACATTTAAGAACACAGGGCTGTTATTGACTAACTCTGTGGGTATCATTGACAATGACTACAACGGTGATGATGATACTTGGGGAGCTATGTTCTATGCCACACGGGACGGAAAGCTTGAAGCTGGTCAGCGTGTGTGTCAGTTCCGTATCTTTAGAAATCAGCCTGACCTCATTTTCTTACCAGTAAAACACTTAGGTAATGAGAATAGAGGTGGCTATGGCTCGACGGGTAAATAGGAAGTTGCCGTGGGTGAAGTTCCGTGATACTGAAATGGCTTATGGAAGCAGGCTCACCCTCAGGGCTTTCTACAGGTATAACAAAGGGCGTAATAAGATATATGTCTATAAGAAAGACGGATACACGCCTGAATTTATCATTAATAACACAGGACACATTAACTATGATTGGGGAAGAAGTAACCTAAGAGAATATGGTTCAAGTACCATTTTACAATTTTATGTAAAAAATAATGAATTTTTTGTAAAAATTTAGCAAAAGGTATTGACTTACTCCAATCCCTGTGATACACTATATTAGAACTAAACAAAAAGGAGATATTACAATGAAACTTAAATCATTGTCTACGGTACGCCTACACCAAATGACCGTACTTTTCGGAAAATCTGGGAGTGGAAAGACAAGTGTGATTAACTCACTTCCGGGTAAGACACTCATTATTGATACTGACCGAGGTTTAGCCTCTGTGAGTCCTACTGATAATGTTGATGTAGCTGAGTGTTACAACTGGGAAGACATTCTTGAAGCATTTGCAATCGCTAAGACAGGCGATTATGAAAGCATTGCTGTTGACCACTTTACAAATGTCCAAGAAATGTGCTACAAGCATATTATGGAAAAATACAAAGTGGATAAAATGCAAATCCAGCACTATGGAGAAGCTTCTCCATTGCTTAAAGGTCTTGTTGACCAGCTGGTCGGTTTTAGTTATGATGGCAAGAACGTACTTGTACTTGCACAGGAAATGAGCATTAACGTTGAAGAAGACGAAGGAGAAGATGTCCCACGGGTAATCTGTCCTAATGTATCACCAGCTGTTCGCTCTTACTTGCAAGCCTCAGCACGAATTGTAGCGCATACACAGAAGGAAAACAAGAAGACCTTTGAGAATGGCAAGAAGTCCATTGAGGAAGTTTACATTGCTCAGGTAGCAGGAAACCCTATCTTGACTACTAAGGTCACACGCAAGCCGGGAATTGAAATTCCTAACAAGATTAAGAACCCTACATGGGCTAAGCTCACAAAACTTATCACAGGAGAGACTGCTAAAAAGGCTAAACCTGCTAAAGAGGAAGAAGCCCCTGTGACAGAAGAAAAACCAAAACGCAAACGTGCTACTAAGAAATCAGAAGAAAATAATAAATAGGAGATATAATCATGTCAAAAATCAAATTTACAGCAGAAAAGAATGAAGGACTTTCCTTCACATATACAGAGGGAACTTTCACAGTAGTTATCCAAGCCTTTGAATGGGTAGAGCCCTCAGGTAATGGTAAGAAGCCTTATTATAAGGTAACATTCCGTGGAGACTTTGGTACTGATACTAAGACGTATGGCTTCCGTATGTTTGATACAGCCTTTGGTCGCTCAGACTTGTTTGACCTTGCAGAGGCTGTAGGAATTGACCCTAAAGGTGAAATGGACACAGAGGACTTTATTGACCGTTATGTGAATATTACCCTTGAAGAAGGTGAGCCTTACAATGACAAGCCTCAATGGGACGTGGTAGCTATTGAACCTGCTGGTGATGTCGAAGATGACGAAGACGATTATGCAGATGATGATGACGAAGATGATGAGTGGGACGACTAATTCTCACAACGATACATTTATCGAGGAAGTCAATTCATGGTTAGAGAGAGGTAAGGACTCATTTGAGGGAGCACTTAGTCTTACTGATAGTAAGGTTACGCTTAATCCCAGAGAGTTCCCACCTCTCTTTTATCTAAAGGAAAATGTTCAGCGGATACTACACCTATTGGAAGTGTATAAAAATGCTGATACATTTGATAAGCTACTCACTGTGTTCATAAACATATATGTTAAGGACTATGATACGATAATGGAGTATAGCCTTCCGGGGGGATTTTACACCATGGAAGAGGCTTACACACTGGCGCAGAACCTTAGGAATGGAAGTAGGGAAAGCTACTTTGAATTTTCTCTAGGGGCGTTCATGTCAACTATACCCTACCTAGCTGTGGATAAGAGAGTAGGATATTATAGCTTAATCAAAGCTATCAAACCTATCACAGGGTACTCTGGTAGGCACATAGAGCTTGCTAACATGCTATATCTAATGCCTGAGTGTAAGGTATCTATGAGGCTAAGTCCTAACAGGAAGGAACAATTATTCAAGGTATATGATGTGTACGGAAGATTAGAACACAGGAGTGAATTGACAACCTATATATCTAACATTGACTTTAGATGGTGGTGTTATCAAAATAGGAGGGTGTACCCCCCTGTGATTGGTGACTACAAGAAACTTACTATGAAGAAAGAGGATTTTATAATTCCTGAGAGGATAAAAAATGAGAACATTAACCTCCTATACGATAAAACATATAGATGAAATGGGAGACTGTTATCTTGAAGAAACAGTAGAGTCTATCCAAGCTAGAAATGAAAGGCTTCGTGAATGGGCAGGAGGCTATCCTTACTCAACTGTTAAGACAGGAGACATCACTGTGCTTAGTAAAATAAATGGGGAAGAGGTGTGGTTCTATGTCAACAAGGATATTTGATGAAGCCTATGACAAAGAAATATTCGAGTTAAATCGAAATATTCCTGAAAGAGTAATTGCAGAAGATGGTACTCTCTATGACACAGAAGGTAATGAGATTTCCCTTGATGAGGCTATCAAACGGTATGTTGCCCTTGAGCGTGAGGTGAAGGTACTAGCGGCTGTTAAATCTACTAAGAGCAAGCTTCGCACAGAATATAACATCAAGAGAAAGGCGACGCTCCGTAAGGAACAAGACCTGTATTACCGTATCATTGCTGATTTGCAAGAGACAAAGAAACTCTCTAAGGCTGTAGGGCTTGCTAGAAACACCCTTACCACACGCCATGGAAGGAAAAGGAAAAAGCCTACTGTGAAGGAAGCCAAGGCTAGGCTCATGAAGGCTCTTAAGGAGTATGAACGTGCCAAGGACCGTGCACGAGAAGAGCGCCAGAGAAAAAGACAACAAAAAAAGACCAATTAAGGTCTTTTTATTTTTAGCAGTTACAGTCCTTCTTAGGCACTTCTGGGGTCTTCAAGCAGTCTGGAAGCCCTGTGCCTGCAATAGGGTGATACTCAACCTTGATATTATGCACACGGAATGTTCCTGATGAGGTATTGTTTTGGATAACCTCTATCACGATATTTTGTCCCTTAGGTAGCACAATGGTATCTGAGCAAGGCATAGCTCCATCTGTGAGCCCTGTCATTTGCCAGTGGATACCACGTTGCTTAACCATATCAGACTCATCACCGGGCCAACCTTCCCCACTTGTGCGGACTACAAAGGTCATGGTATTATCCACAGCAGGGTTAAGCTCGTTACCATCAGCACACCAGCGGATATAGCAGTGCATGTCTTGGTCAAACGTACCTCGCTTACCATCATCAATACCTCCCTGTGTGTCCCAGCCATATTCTGAGTCTTTATAGAGGTTGATAGCATACCGTGTCATGATAGGCTTGTAGAAGTTCTGCCCTTCTACCCCTGTGTGTCGGTAATACTTAGTTTCATAGCCCTGATTACCTTGAGCTTTCAGGTACTCTGTGATACATTGAAGCAAGTCCCAAATAGCACAGATATTCTGGATAACATGCTCAAATTGGCAGGCAATCTTCTGAAAAGCACGTTTAAAAAAATTCTTATCATAGCAGTCCTGATTTTGGGCTGCACAAGCATACCTTCCGATACCCTCATTGTTCTCTTTCCGTAAAGAGTCACAGTCTGCTGGGTAAATGTCCTCACAGGCGCAATCCTCATACCAGCACTTATCCTTATATTCTTCTTTGTATGAAGCCATTATCTTCCTACCTTTCCTTGAGCTATCCATTTGTTGTCTAAGTAGATACGGTTAGCTCCAAATCCTTCTGTCTTAGCCTTGCTCTGTTCAATAGTCGAGTTTGGAGGAACTTTCCATGTTCCATTAGCATACACTTTCATGTCCTTATTGAGTGTAGTGAATGAGGTAAACTGACCTCCTGCTGACTGTCTGATAGCCCAAGGCTTAATCATCACAGCTGGTGAAATAACTATCTCAGATGGTATAGACCAATTTAAGAGTATCTCAGAGGTTTTGTTCCCTGAAAACCAGCTGTGTTCTAGCTTAGCCACACTAGCAGATGGGTTAGTGGTGTACAGGTTAAGCTCCACAGCCTTGTTAAATGGTCTGTTTACATTCTCATTAAATCCTCCTGTGATAGGGAACTGTTTCTCAATCACAAGCTGGTCAAGAGCTGTGAACTTCATTCTAGCATCAGTACCAGAGGGGTTCACAGGGAGAACCTCATACTTAGCATTTCCTACATAAATCTGTAGGTTGTTAATAATGATTTTGTCTCCCTTGTAACCAAAGCTAGGAATGACTTGGAACTGAACCTCACCCTTACCTACTACAAATTCTCCAGCTCTTTCCTCCCACACAGCGGAAGCATTATCCCAGCCTGAACGTACCTTAAACTCAGAGGCGTTTGTACTCTCTAACTTAAACTTTGTGTTAGCCTTAGCCCATGTTAGGGCTTCTTCCTTTGTGTTGAATGTTGGCATTATTCTACTCCTCCAGCAAGGTCTCCAGCGTTGAGTGTGCTAGATGTTCGGATAGCTCTGTTTCCGTTAGGAGTTCCTCCAAACACGTTGATATTACCTGTAGCAATATGACGGTCAGCCTTGAGGCTACCAGCAAGAATGTCTGTACCAGCAACTTCCCAAGCACCTGAGTCTTTAAGGTCTTGTAGGAGCTTCTTCACAGCTGTCTCTAGGCTATTATACTTAGTTTGTAAGGACCTGAGCTCTGAGCGGTCTGCTTTAGTAGCAATGTCACCGAATGTAACTAGGTCATTAGTATTCAAAGAGAAGGTTGTTCCATTAAGGCTCAGCCCATTTCCTGCATAATACTTAGTATCATTGTCAGCTCTACCCTCTAGGGCAGTAACCTTGGTACTCAGTCCTTGCACAGTTGTATTAAGTCTGTTAATACCTTCTGTGACATCGGTATTGCTTGGTACATCTAGTGAGCTAGCTCCCCAAGAACGAGGTCCTGTACCCTCATAGAAGCACACACCAGCAATCTGTAGCACAGTGTTACTTGGTACGCTACCATTCATTCTCCCTAAGAGAACTCTAGGAGTAAACGGTGCTGTGTCATATACTTGGAAACTGATAGTATAAAGAGCCCAGTTGGCATTTACCTTCACAGTGACATCACCGTCAATGTTAGTATTCATTCCTCCTGTGGAGCTATACACAATGCATACTTTTGCAGGTGAGTACAAGTGATTACCAAAAGTAATCTCACTAGTTGCCTTTGCAAAGAAGCTCACTGTGTACCATGTTCCCGGATTAAGAGGGTAGCCTAGCTGAGCATTAAAGGTATCAGCTGTACCAGCTCCTGTGCCTCTATTCTTTTCACTAATAGCTAGTCCTAGGTAGTTTCCATTAGGAGCTCCATAAGGGTTAGCAGAGCCGTCTCTAGTACCCTTAATGAGGTTATCAGCACCTACAAGCAGTGTACCAGAAGGCTCAGGAATACTATTAGTCACAGGCTTGGTAGTCAGAGTTAGGTAAGTAAATCTCACAGGGAAGGTCTTAATATCAATACCATCAATACGAACATTAAGGGCATTTACTTTAAGGTCTTTCTCAGCAAGTGTCCATGTGTAGGCAATCTCATTACCCTTAGTCTGCATAGATTGTTTACCTGCAAGCCAGCCTACATACCAGTTAGTCGGATTAGCCATGTCATATGCTTCTAAGGCAAGCTGAGCAGTAGCAGGGATAGCTGATGTAGTATTCACATCAAACTTAGCCTTAATATAAAGCTTATCTCCCACAGAGAAGCCTAAGTCTCCTAGTGACTTCTTATCCGTTAAATAATACAGAGGAGCAGAATAATAACCGCTACCTTTGTCACGTTTACCTACCCAGCCGTTACCATGGTACTTGTTGATATAGTTCACAAGAGGAACTTCAACAGCCTTAGTCTCTAACGCTGGAATTTTATCAATGTTAGCCTTCACAGCTGGGTCAAGCTTCACTTCCCAATCCTTAGTGGCAGTCTGTGTGCTTACAATACCCTCTTTACCGATAACTGACACAGTGGCTGTACCTTTAGGAGACTTAAGCTCTCCAATCTGGCGCTCAACGTTCTCTAGGCGCTCATTAGTAGGTACTTTTGTGCTGTCTAGCGTCACAGTGTAGTCATTATTAGTCTTAGAAACAAGGATACCATTGCCGGGCTTCACAGTAGTGATAGTGTCTCTGTCCTCTGTGACTACAGCTGAAATAGTCCCATCTGGTGAGATAGTGATACCCTGACCAGCTTTATAGGCCTTACCATTTCCACCAGAGCCTGTACCATTAAGCTTAATCATAGCGTCCCTAGCACGGTTTAAAATCCATACATCTTGATTACTATCCATGTAAGCATGGTTGCGGTCAGCATAGAATGGGTCGGGCTTCTCAGACTTGACAATTAGCCAAGTACCTTCATCAGGAAGGCAATCTTGGCAGTAGTCTTTTCCGTCATTACATTCACACTCATAGCATTTGTTACAAGTCATTAGTTCGTTTCCTTTCCTCCTGTGCTGTAGTAGTTCACACAGGTTCTAATCATACCCTTACCAAGCAGGCTATCTGTACCCTCTGTGAACTCAGAGGTTGTCTGCTTATTAGGTATCAGGGTGTACCCATTACTATTATACCATATTGTATCTGGTGTAGGAGCACAGAAAGTGCTCTTTTCATGAACAGCTGGTGCAATAGGCTTATTAGTTGTGGTATCAATAAAGGTAGTCACTGTGATATAGTCAAGCCCTTTAGCCTTAGCAATCATAGCCTCTTTACCTACAGGAGGGCACACAGAGCAGGCTGTCTTACACTCTCTAAGAGGAGCTAGGGTACATAAACCACAGTTAAGCTCATTCAGGAAGCCTGTGCTCTCATGAATGTTGATATAAGAAGGCTCAGGAGGTAGTTCTTTCAGCTTAGCCTGATAAGGGGCTACTGGCATTGAACTTATCACAGGAGCTGTATTTAGGTTAAATCCTGATACATTCTTCTTGTAGCTTCCTACAGTAAACCTGATAACATCTACAAATACTCCCCACACAATAGCCTGAGGACCTTCTCCAAGAGGATTTCTTGTGTAGTTACTTAGTCTGCCATTCTGTGCTGATACATAAGAGCCATTGATAGGTACAGTATATGCTGTATCAACAGTGAAATAAGTACCTTGACCTGACTCAGCACCGAAGGGTTGCAGATTTAGGATAGCTGTTTCCCTGTTTGTAGGCTTAACTTCCTTACCATCAGCAGTAAAGAAACGTGTCTCAACAGTAAGTTCAGAGCTATACTGCTCATTGCTACCCTCTGTGTGGATAGTGATTTGCTTATATGGATTAGTGGGTACTCCAATAATCACAGCCTTCTTAGGGTGCTCAGTTGATACAAGAGTAATTCTCATCTTGATAGACGAAATCTCTTTCCCTGCTAAAATAGTAGTTGCATTTGCAAAGTCTACCGTCATTTCCTCACGCTCTTTTAAATAGGTATAGACCAATTCATTTGAGGTAAAGGTAGTAACATCAGGAATAGGATTGACACTTGCAGGCTCTTTAGTATCAGAGCTTAGCTTACGTCCTCTAATTGTCTTAGCCATAACAGCATTAGGAGACATTTGAAGGTACTGACTAGCCACTGCCTGAGGGAAGCCTTCCTTGGTCAAGTTAGCCTGTAAGATAGAGATACGGCTTGTGTATTCTTGCTGGTCTTGTTGGAACTTAGCTAAAGCACCTTTATTATACTCATTAACAAAGGAAGCTTGCTCATCATACTCTCTCTTAAGCTTATTGTTATAAGCAATAGCGTCAGACACAGTAGAGTTAGAAGCAGTGACCAGCTTATTAGCATTTCTCGTAATCTCATTGATACGTCCACACAGAACTCCATTAGCTGTATTAAGAGCCTCTAGGTTCTTTTTATTTGCCTTAATCCGGTCATTGAGTATGTTAGTTAGCCCAAGGGTATGGCACAGTACGTTTATAAAGTTGTTTACAAACATAAATACATTACTAAACCCTTTAGAGCTAAGCTCCCTCATGTCACAGGGCATGCCTGTTTCAAACATAGGAGCTATGGGCTCTAGTAGGTCTTTGTGTAGGGCTTTAACCTTGTCACAGGTATCGTCACAGGTCTTGCCAATTTCTATGCATTTAGGTTTGCAACCATTATCGCACTGACACTCCTTGAACTTGCACTTCATACAAGTTACACAGTCTGCCATTAAAGCTCCTCCTCTGGTAGTGCTTCAAGAGTGGCTACAAGTCCCTCAAAAGAGCTGTCAGCTACCACAATCTTGGTTGTGGCGTACTGGTTATAAAGCTCCAAGATTTTATTCATCTGAGCTTGCAGGTCTTTCATTCCCTGAACCATTTTCTCTTGCTTCTGGTTGATACATTTGTTATTTTCATCAATAACTTTAGTACGTGAGTAGATACAGCAAATATTCTTAATAATCCAGCATAGTTGCAATATCATATTCTTATAGACACAGGAGATACCCCTGAATAGCCTACCTAAGAACTTAGGAATATCACAGGCTAGTAGGGACTCATTCCGCTGTGCCATTAGCTTAATCTTATTATCATTTAGGTCATGTAAAGCATTACATGCGTCTCTTCCCGGAGTGATAGTAGGGCAATCACACAAGGCATACTTTCTTGCCTGACATATGAAGTGCCCACACTTATCTCCACAGGAACTACATTCCTTAACAGTCAAATTCTTTCACCTCACAGCTTCCACAATCAATCTCTACCTTAGGAATATCTGGCACAGGAGGAATATCAATAGGGATTAGGTTATCCCTTGTGAAGTTCACCTCTAGCTGTCCATAGGTAGGGTCATAAAGCCAAGTATCACGAGTAGAAAGTACATGCACAGAGCCTCCAGTAGAGCCTGTGGTCTGTAGTGGTACTGTTCTATTATACTCAATTCTACGGTTAGGGCTTTCATTAAATGAACGGAATGGGTCATAGGCTTTATAGTAAACCTGATTTCCTGCTCCATCAAACACAGCCATAGTAGCTGTAGAAGCCCCTGTCATAGCGCCTGTAGGCTCATATCTCACAGAGGTGATAGTAACTGCCTTTAGGAAAGCCTCTACATACCCTGTGGTTGTATTAAGCCTGAACTCACGCTCTACTGTTCCATTAATGCTACCATTACCAATTACAGCTCCACCTACCATGTTCCACTCAATGGTAAAGTTAGTACCTGATGTGGATACTCGTGTGTAAGTACCTGAGCCTGCTTGTGAACCTCTAGGGAACATATTCATTTGGACTGTCTGGTTAGCAATCTCAATGGACTTCTTCTGTGCGTCGTCTCTGAGCTTCTGAATGAGCCTATTTCGCACGTTATTACCTATGTCATAGTTATTCTTAGCTATCTTAGCTAAACGCTCACAGGAAGCCTGCTGTGCGTTCTGGATACACATTTGCTCTTTGCGTAGATGGTCCGTTTGCTCTCTTAAGCACTGGAATTCTTCACCTACATGACAGAGCTGATTGATAATGTTCTTAGTAACACACCAGAGTCCATAGGCTGAGCGTCTGATAACCTTAGGTAGGTTCACTACATACTTATTTCTAAGCTCATGTACCCCAGCACGTTGGAAACGCTCCTGTGCAATAGCCTTAAGGTCTTCACAGACATCAGGTCCTCTACCAATATTCTCACATTCCTCACACTCATTGCACTTCTTACAAGGACGCTTAGGTCTTGGTCTAAGAGGTCTTGGTGTAGGTGGCACAGGAGGCTCTCCCGGCTTATCAGGTTTGTCAACCCTAGGAGGCTCTTGTGGAGGGTTATTAGGCAAACTAGGCACAGGGAGCTGAGGCTCTAGCACTGGTCTAGGAGGCTCTTTAGGTTCTTCTGGCTTAGGTGGGATTGGGATATGTGGTACTTGGACATCGAGACGGTCCATAGTGAAGTTAATATCCACACTACCTTGAGTAGGCTCATCAATCCATACATCACGAGTCCACAGAATACCTACACGCCCTGATGTAGAGCCTGTAAGCTGAATAGGTGTCTGGCTATTAAGCTCTACACGTCGGTTAATATTCTCACTGAATGGCTGGTAAGGGTCATAAGATTTTGTCCAAATGATTTGGCTGTTAGGGGTGTACACAGTGAAGGTAGCTCCAGCAGAAGCCCATGTATCATTTGGGTTAAATGAATAGTTAGCACTAGTCAAGTTGAAGGCTACAATGTAAGCCTCAATCCTATCTTCCTTACGTACAAAGCGATATTCAACGTTACCACGAAGAACACCATTACCTACTACACGACCTGTATTTACCATGCGCCATTGGATAGTGAACTCATTACCGTTAGTAGTGACACTTGTGTATGCTCCTCCTCCTGTGCTTGAACCAGAAGAAAACATATTCATGCGTGTAGTTCGTTGCACACGGTCTAGGGCTTGTTGTAATGCCTCATTCTCAAGCCTACGTCTACGATCAGGGTCAACAGCCTCGTCATATTCACGCTTCTTCTGGCGATAAACAACAATGTCCTTGTCATACTGAGCCTTATCAGCTGTGTACTGGTCTTGCTTAGCCTTGTTACGCTTAGTCCTCTCAGCGTTTTCTGCTGTAATACGGGTAATCTCAGCCTGAATAGCATTACGCTCCTTAGTATAAGAAGCTAGTTTTTTATCATATTCAGACTTGTTAATTAGGTAGGTTTCATATTTCTCAATGAGCTCTTTGTAACGTGCCAAGGCATTGTTATAAGCAAGTAGCTTACGCTCGTACTCAGCCTTTTCCTCAGGAGTAATACCTCCGTTGTAGTTACACTTCTCATCAATCCATTTACACAGGTCTACCTTATATGCTTCAAGTAATTGCTCACTTTGGGCTAGT
>ERZ772962.59-NODE-59-length-63433-cov-5.600492_pt1 | contig 63433 bp, 51 predicted proteins | sample MGYA00580676_ERZ772962 | MGnify/ENA primary metagenome ERZ772962 (study PRJEB29015, sample SAMEA2738049) | human oral metagenome | biome: human oral; feature: human-associated habitat; material: saliva | place: China | collected 2230 ...
ATTAGTTTTGGTAAAAGTGAGTCACGAAGACTGGTGAGGGTTTGAATTTATTCATTATTTGACACAATCATATTCAGTAGCTCTATAGCGTTTTCTTCAAATTGACTCATTATATTAGTGGGTGGTATTTTTATCTTCAGTTTACCAGTTTCAATTGGGCTTAGGTTCTTCTGGGCTGTGCCTTTCGATATACCGACCATTCGGTCTTTCATTGTTTTTGAACGAAATAGGAAGTACACATAAGCTTGACTCTCATCGCTAACAAGTTTTGCCACGCACTGGTTTAATAAATAATCACGACCCACCACAGCACACACCCTGCCAACATTTCCAGTCAAAGAAAGGATAATATCTCCGCTTTTCAAATGAACATGCTCTGGTGTTTTATCAGGTAGCGGCTCACTTAAATGGTCAGTGCAATCTTTAATAAAACTACCGTCTTGCACATTCTTGATGGTCACCAAACCATACCTACCGTCAATGTCAAAGTATTTACTCTTGAACGCAAACCCAGGATAAATACGTACTACATCAGACACCTCACCGCTTTCCCAGCTATCCACTTCAGAGTTATCAACAAAATAATGACGAAAGAGAGCTTGACCGAGCTGCTCGAGAGTTTCGTTCATGCGGCGATTGAGCTCGATTTTTTCATCAAGACTGCTGAGAATATCGGCAATTTTCTTTTGTTGGTCGAGTGGCGGCAGGTTTACAGATATGTTCTTCACCGTTTTTGAATTTACCGCCGTAGCTATAGACGAAGTTGAACAAAGCGAGCCAAAATTAAAATTTTTTAGATAGTAATACAAATAGTTCTTATCAACTATATCTGGGTCTTTTATAGGTAATTGAGCTATAGCCTCATTGGAACACATGTCATATTCCGTAAAACCAAGTCTCCCAACAGTTAGCTTAAAGCTCATCAAAAGAGTGCCTGCTGGAATAATTGGGATATTAAATTTCTTGATAGCATCCACTGTCAGAAACTCACTCGTTTGGCTGATATATTTGCCCGTATTGCCCATATCTTTAATAGAGACCCACTTCATACCATGAGATTCACTAAACCATTGCGGTTGCTTACGAGGCGGAGTACGGCCAATTTTTATATCACAGATATCGCCCAACGAAACCATCTGCATCATCGCTCATCACTTTCTGCGGAGATAGTTGTATATGAGCCAATGAGAGCAATCGCTTCATGAAAATCTTGTAAGTTTTCACTACTCCGTCGCCTGCCCTCAGGGGTAAAGAGTTTTTTGTATTCGGCTATCAGTGCGTCTACCGCAGCCTCTTCTATCCGCTTTTGTGATAAGCTTGAATGATTCTCGTTGACAAGCCTCTTTGCATATCTAAGAGCACTGTATGAACTAACAGCAAAATCTCTTAGTATACCCTCACCTTTGCCCGATGTAAATTGTTCATATAAACTGTCGTCTTTTATCTTTAATGCAAGAGCCAAAGGCACAAATACGAGCTGTACTGGGTATTGGCTCTCACTCCAGTTGTTATTTCTTGTCAGAAACCGGTTTACTAATTGAAGTGATGAATAGTACGAATTTATTTCACGCATCTCAAGGCCATAGTACTCTATCGCGTCACGCGCAACTCTATTAACTATCATACTGTCATCAGCCCAGTTGAGCACGCTTCTTGCATACTCTCCGATATTCACCTTACGCAAGCCAAACATAAAATCAAAAAATTTATTTAAATAAGCATATCCATCAAAGTCACTTCCGTAATACTTCTTAATTGTATGCGAAAGTTGATTGATGTTTGTCGTAATGATGAACGTTACATCATCACGCATAAAATAATGTTTAACAACCTCTAGCAACTCGACAGCAAAAGATGGACGACAGCGATCAAGCTCATCAATTACAAAAATGAGTCTTTCGGAATCGCCTTTTAGTTTATCAATAAACTCATTTACTGCATCGTGTCGATTCACTTGGTCTTTTACTGCTTTAACAAGATCAGCCTTCCTAGTTTTATTATCAATGTCTATAAAATCATGGGTTAGGTTCTTTAATCCTGCAGATATATTTATCATGCTAACAGCCTTCTTTATCGAGGCCGCATTCAGACTTTCATCATCGTCTGCTATCAGCTTTAGCAACATAGCACTAAGCGCATCGCCAAGATAATCATATTCCCACGCATTGAAATAGAAAGTTTTTTGTTTTTCTCTCAAAAGGTTGATTGCATTCTCGTCAAGAGTATTATGGCCGTAATCTTGAATAGTGCTGTCAGATAGTATGAGTAGCTGTTTTACAAACACAGTCTTGCCGGATCCCCATGCGCCATCAATTGCCAAAACTGTATTTTCTTTCAGTGAATTTAGTAGCTTCACAAGCATTGATAGCTGATTGTTGCGCAAAATCGTGTTATTGCGCAAATGCTCTAGAATATGCTTATCCTCTAACTCTTTCATTTCTCCCCCTCTTCTTTCTTATACAACATTCAATTCATCTTGCAGCCCAGCTTGAACCGCCAGTCTCTCTATTCTACCAACATACACCACCATCTCGCTGTTCGGGTTGTCGCTATTCATCATTTAACTTCTTTCTCTATCTTGGCAAGATTCTCTTTTATCTTTACCTCTAATTCACGGCTCTTCGCAAACTGGCCCTCAAGCTCAGCCGTTAACCGAGCAAATTTCTCGGCAAACGGTTCATCGTCTTCCTCGGCCTCTTCGACACCAACGTAACGGCCAGGCGTCAGCACATAGTCATGCTGCTTGATTTCTTCTAGTTCAGCAACCTTGCAGAAGCCCGGCTGGTCAGTGTAATCCGTGCTGGCGGTTTTGTAGTCATGATATGCCTTCGCTATCCTGGCAATGTCTTCTGCAGTCAGCTCACGGTTGCGGCGGGTTACCATTTTACCCAAATTACGCCCATCGATGAACAGCACTTTGCCGTGACGATTGGCACGATCACGCGACACAAACCACAAGCAGCACGGTATGGCTACGTTAAAGAACAGTTGACTCGGCAGCGTGACGATGGCGTCAACCATATCATCGAGCACCAGCTGCTTGCGGATATCACCTTCGCCGCCAGTTTGACTGCTCATGCTCCCATTTGCCAGCACGAATCCTGCTGTACCACGCGGGCTTAGGTGGTGAATCATATGTTGAATCCAAGCAAAGTTAGCGTTACTCTTTGGCGGCAAGCCATACTTCCAGCGTGGGTCGGCCTGCAAGTGTTCTTGGCCCCAGTCGCTAATGTTAAACGGCGGGTTAGCCAAGATATAATCGGCTTTTAAGTCAGGAAGCTGGTCGTCCATCAGGGTGTTGCCGTGTTTAATATTCGCATCAATGCCGCGAATCGCCATATTCATTTTGGCAAGTCGCCAGGTGGTTTCGTTGAATTCCTGACCATACACTGCAATATCATTAACGCGCCCAGCATGCTCCTTAACAAACTTTTCGCTCCAGACGAACATACCGCCGCTACCGCAACACGGGTCATACACACGCCCACTGTATGGCTCAAGCATTTCTACCAGCAGCTTGACGATGGAGCGCGGCGTGTAGAATTCACCGCCATGCTTACCCTCGCTATCAGCAAACATACCCATAAAATATTCGTAGACTTGACCAAGCAAATCTTTGGAATTAGTAGTATTAAATGTGATATTGGTAAATAAATCGATGAGCTCACCTAGGCGACGCTTATCTAGAGCTTCACGAGCATAATTTTTTGGCAAAACACCTTTCAAACTTGGATTGTCGCGTTCAATTGCCTCCATCGCACGATCGACCACTATACCAATTTCTGGCTGTTTGGCGCTCCCCACCAGGTGCTCCCAACGAGCCTCCTTGGGAATCCAAAAAACATTCTCCGCCAAATACCAATCCCGGTCTTCAGGATCATAATTCTCATCAACCGCCGCCTGATACCGCGCCGAAAACGCATCCGAAACGTATTTTAGAAAAATCAGTCCCAGCACCACATATTTATAATCCGACGAACTGATATTGCCCCGTAATTTATCCGCCGCAGCCCACAACTGCTTTTCAAGTTCCCTCGTATTCATAAGGGAATTATAGCAGATTTATCCGGAATACTGTTCCCCCCACCCCCACAGTCTGCTACAATAAAACCATGTCCGAACCGCGCGGAGTGATTTATGTTATGACCAGTGCCATTGATGGCTTGGTCAAGATTGGCAAGACCAGCACCGACCGCTTCGAGGCGCGTATGCAATACCTCGAGTCCAACGGCTATTCTAATATCACTGGGCTGCAGCGGCTGGTCGCCATTGAGGTAGATAATTACCACAAGAAGGAGCAGCTCCTGCACGAAGTCTTTAGCAAGCACCGCATTGGCCGGAGCGAATTCTTTGCGCTCGATGAGTATCTTATCCAGCGGCTGCTGCTCGCCCTTGATGGCACGCAGATTTACCCCAAGCCAGCTCAATCCACCAGCAAGGCCGATACGTTCGAGGCCGTTACCACCGCGCACCAGCAAGACCAGCGCTTTAGCTTTCATAAAAAGGGTATCCAAAAGGGCGCGAGCATCCACTTTATCAAAGACCCAGCCATCACCGCCATTGTAGCCGGCCCACGCGAGGTATCCTACGGCGGCAAAACCTGGCGTCTCTCTGCCCTCACCCGCCTCATCTACACCCAACGCGGCGAAGTCAACAACTCCGGCGCATACCGCGGCGCCGACCACTGGATGTACGGTGACGTGAAGCTAACGAAGCTGGTGGATAAAATACAGAGCCAATGACACACTCTCGTTAGTTCAGGTGTTGATCTTTGCTGAATCACACTCAATCCCGGCCACAGGGCGCTTAATTAGGTAAGCTCACAATCGAGCTACCAAGCAAAAGATGATCAAGAAAATCTCTCTATTGACATACCCTTTAGTGATTTCATATACTATGAATGAATATAAAAATTTATTCATTCAGAGTATCACAACGAAGGAGGTTACGAGCATTGGACAAGAAGCAAGCATTAAAAACCGCCGCCTATGATGTCTTCTCAAAAAAGGGTTATAAGGAGGCCGGGATCTCAGAAATTGCAAAACGTGCTGGCGTAGCAGTTGGTTCTTTTTACAACTACTACAGCGGCAAGGAGGCTATCTTTCTGGATGTGTACGTTGAGGAGAATAACCGCGTTCGCCAAGCGATGATGGATGACATCGATTGGCAGCAGGATTTGGTTGAACTTGTGAGGCAGATCTTTGAACGGTCACGTAGCCTGGTTTCATCCAATAAAATCCTGGCGGAATGGCATAACCCAGCCATCTCTCGCACGCTGCGCAGCCACTACTCTTCGGGCAAAGGCAAAGCCACCAATACCTTTCATCAGTTCTTAGTCGAAACCTTTACTAATCGCATGGTGGCAGAAGGACATTCAGAGGAAAAGATTCAGGATATTTTACAGGTTTATAATTTGTTTTACTATATGGATGTGCACATCACTGAAGGCGATTTTCCAGGTATCGGTAGGACGCTAGAAGTACTTGCCACTAACTTTGTGAAAGGTATTTTACATAATGAAAAGGGGTAAAAAAATGGTAATCATCGTTATAGCTATTCTTGTGGTTATAGGCCTTGTCGCTTGGGGTGTCATCGCCTACTTAGGGCGGAGTCAAACGTTATCGGTCACATCCATCGAAAACTCTCGCGGCGACCTCCACGTCATTCGCCTGGCAAAGCCTACTAATATGACGTGGAAGGCAGGCTCTTATGCCAAGATTACGCTACCCAGTACGGCATCTGATGGTAAAAAGAATGACTATACGGGTGATCAAACAAGTCGTTGGCTGAGTATTGCCTCCAGCCCCGAGGATAATGAAATCGTCATAGTGACCCACAATAGTGGCAGCCCTTATAAAAAAGCTTTGACGAGCCTACCGGCAGGCAGCAAAGTTGAGATGAGTTGGCTAGACTCTTCTTTGTCAGTTACAGACAGCAATGAGCCACTGGTCTGCTTTGCATCTGATGTCGGTATCTCGGCAATGCGACCAATCGTCAGGCAGTGGGCTGGCAAGCGCCCCATTGTTCTCTACCATTTAGACAAGGGAGTAACGGTCTTTGACAAAGAGCTCTCGGAATTAGCAAATAAAACAGCTAATATCACCTATGAAACCAATGCCAGTCTTTCCCAGAGTCAAGATCACGTTGCACAGGCAATCAATAAATATGGCAATCGAGCTCAGTATCTCTTAGCTGGACAGCCTGACGATGTAAAAGCGATGAAGAAGCTCCTTACAGACAAAGGAATTGATAGCAAGAATGTTAAATCAAGCACTTTTCGTGGGTTGAAGTAGTGGCTGTTATGCGCGCCGCACGGAGCGTCGTATACCTCTACTCGCTCGCTTTACATCACTGCCGGGCACCTGTACAATAAATACCAAGTTATTAGTTAACGCAGGGAGATTATGAACCGACTGTTTGTAGATATGATGCGCTACGGTGCGGTTTCGGTACTAGCACTGGTGGTAGACTTTGGTACCCTGATGCTGCTGGCTAATTGGCTGCAGGTCAATTACCTGGTTGCCGCTACAATTGCCTTTTTGCTCGGGCTGGTTACCAACTACGCCTTGAGCCATAACCGTGTGTTTACCGACCCGAAAATTACCAGTCAAGCTGGTAATTTTGCTGTCTTTGCAACCATCGGTGTGATTGGCCTGCTGGGTAATAATGCAATTCTGTGGCTGGGCCACCAGCAGTTTGGTATGCCGCTGGCAGTCGCAAAGTGTATCGCTGTGGCGGTTGTGTTCTTTTGGAACTTTCTTGCCCGGCGGCAGTTTTTGTACCAAGGCCACAAAACGCATAAATAATAAAGGAGACGTATGACCAAAACCAAAGCAACCACAGCGGCTGCAGGCGCTCAGCGCAAAAAGCCCGGCCGCGCCAAAAAGCAAACTGCCATTATTATAGGTGCCGGCCCAGCAGGCCTCACTGCCGCCTACGAGCTAGCCACCAAAACCGACATCACACCAATTGTGTTTGAAGCTTCGGATGATATTGGTGGTATTAGTAAAACCGTTAACTACAAGGGCAACCGTATCGATATTGGCGGGCACCGTTTCTTTTCGAAGTCCGATACTGTGATGCAGTGGTGGAACCAAATCCTGCCAATTGAGGAAACCCCGGCATCGAAAACCTTCCGCATGAAATACCGCGGCCAAGAAGCCGACCTGCAAGGTGGCCCAGGGCCTGACCCCACCAAAACAGACGACGTTATGCTGGTACGGAGCCGCCTAAGCCGTATTTACTATGGCCGCAAGTTCTACGACTACCCTATTAGCCTGAACAAAACCACCATTAAAAACCTCGGCGCTAAAAAGATTGCCAAAATTGGCATGGGCTACATTGCTACTAAATTCCACAAAGTTGATGAATCAAACCTCGAGGGCTTTTATGTTAACCGTTTTGGCCGCGAGCTCTACAATACCTTCTTTGCAAGCTACACCGAAAAGCTGTGGGGTGTATCGCCAAGCGAAATCGATTCTAGCTGGGGCGCCCAGCGCGTCAAAGGCCTGAGTGTTTCGAAGGTGCTCTTGAACGCCATCAAGCCAAAGAAGAAGGCCGATATCAGCCAAAAGAATGTTGAAACCAGCCTGATTGAATCCTTCCTGTACCCAAAGCTTGGCCCTGGCCACATGTGGGAGACTGTGGCGAAGCGCGTGGAAGAAAAGGGTGGCCAGGTGCACAAAAACCAAGTTATTACCAAAATCCATGCCACTGCCGATGGCACAATTGAGACCGTCGATGTCTATAACTACAAGACCAAGCGCACCAGCAAGGTAAAGGGCGACTACTTCTTCTCGACCATGCCGGTTAATGAGCTGATCGAAGCCTTTGATGGCGTCCGCATTCCGCGTGATGTGCGCCGCGTGGCTAAGGGCCTCCCCTTCCGCGACTTTATCACCGTGGGGATTTTGGCAAAAAAGCTAAAGATCGAGAACCAAACCAACCGCAAAACCAAGGGCAACATTGTACCAGATAACTGGATTTACATTCAGGAGCCAGATGTAAAAGTCTGCCGCTTGCAAATCTTCAACAACTGGAGCCCGTACCTGGTGAAGGATGAAGACAACATCTGGGTTGGCATGGAATATGTTGTGAGCGAAAAGGACGATGTCTGGAAGCTCAGCGACGAAAAGATGGCTCAGTTTGGTATCGACGAGCTGGCTAAGATTGATATCCTTGACCCAAGCGACGTGATTGATACTACAGTTATTAAGCTCAAGAAAACCTACCCAGCCTACTTTGGTACCTACAACGAGTTTGATACCGTGCGTAACTTTACAGATAGCTTCCAAAACCTATTCCTGATTGGGCGCAATGGTCAGCACCGCTACAACAACCAAGACCACTCGATGCTCACAGCTATCGAAGCTGTCAAAAACATCCAAAATGGCGTCACGGATAAAACCAACATCTGGAACGTCAACGTAGAAAAGGAATACCACGAAAGCAAATAGCCTACACCCCGTGGCAACACAAAATACCACCCCTCCATACACAGGGGTGGTATTTTATATAGCCGCAGGTAACCTACTGGGGAATAGCGATAAGGCGGTGGCTGGCGTCATCATACAGGGCTGGTAGCTGGCTTGCCCGCTGGTTGGTAGCCGCGGTGGAAGCCTTTTTATCCACCAGCACATAGCCAAGGCCTTTGCTACGCATGCTGGCAAAATCATCGCCCGAAAGATCGTAGTAGCTGCGCATAGTCGCCTGGTAATTGCGTGGAATAAAAGCACTGTGGCCGTTATACATATAGCGGCCATGGTAGCCAGCCCACAGCATCTGCTCGCGCACGTAGTTTGATTCGCCCGGGCTTACGTCCTGGCTAGCGATAATCACCAATTTATCTACCTGCGGCTGCGTGCGAATGTAGCGGTAGACTGCCGGTATCTGGTAGGTTGCCTGGGCAATGTTCGGGCGCATTGGTACCATATGAATAGGCAGGATATCTGCCGCCAGCAGCAGCACAAGGCTCACGCAGCCTAGCATTCGGTAGCGGCGACTCGCGGCTGATTGCGCCCGCGCCACAACATGCGGTAGTAGCGCCAGCAAGCAGCACAGGGCCATCAGTGGCACCACACTGGCCCGGCCAATTGCGCGGATAAACGATAGCTGCGGCGCTAGTAGTTCTACAAGCAGGTACGGCAGCGGCACCGTGTAGGGCACCTGGGCGGATTTTAGTATATACACATAGGTTTCATTGATTTTAAGGAATGGCCCCAGGGATATAATAACCCCCACCACCGCCATGGCTGCAAAAATATAAGCCAGCGCCCGGGAGCGCACAAACTGTGGCGTGCGCGTGCCATCGCGCCGGGCAGAACGTATATACAACACCACGGCTGTAAGCGCCGCCAGCCACAGCGTGGCCCCATGGTAGGACTGGCTATCTGGGTTGTAGCCATTATGCATTTGCTCGCTTGGTTTATGGCCGGTCAGTTTATAGAATATTTTACCCGTCAACGTATCGCTACTGGGGATAGCGTAATCCTTCAGCGATGATGAATACAGTGTCTTTTCGGTCAAGCTATAGCCAGAGTTATTCTGCTTAGAGCTATCGACATATACTTTGGCTAGTGGCAGCACCGCAATAAATGCTAAGCCTACAACCAACGCAAGCATACCAGTTTGGCGCCAGCTGACCTGCCGCGCTAGGCGTAGGCCAGCTACTAGCGTTACCACCGCTAGCATAGTAAAGGCCATTTGGTACCACGAGGCATAGCACTGGTACAGCAGCACCACAAAGAGTGCCGCCAGCCACCAGCGCCCAGCCCGTTTACTAGCCGCTGCCTGGTATTTGAGGATAGCAAGCACCGCCAGCGGCATGGCAAATATACTAAGGTTCTGCAAATGCCATATGGCCGACATGCGGAAGGGCGCGAATGCAAAGATTAGCCCACACATAATAGCAATCAAGCGACGGCCACCGCTCAGATGCATTGCCAGTAGGTACATACTCAGCCCAAGCAAAAAGGTCATGCTAATGGTGGCGATATTATTAATTGCCACCGGGTTATCCGTCACTAGCCGCAGGGGAAGAAACAGCACGGCAGTCGAGACCTGCGCTTCGGACCACACCAGGGTATGCTGGTGGCCGTAAAAAATATTGCCATCGGTAATATCGTGGCAATTATGGCCCATAAGGCACTGCTGCATGCGGGTGATCGTCCAGGCGTTAAACATCGCGTCACCCCCAGGGCTATAGGTAGTAATGCGCGGCAGCAAGGGCGCAAAGAACAGCAGCGTTGCTGCCAGCACCACACCAGCGCCAAGCCAGTGCCGCCGTATAGCCTGCCCAAGCCAGGCCCACCCTGCCCATCGGCGCATTGCCCAGCCGGCTTGTTGTACGACATTCTTCTTACTCTTCATACGCCCATGGTACCACCTTTTGCCCAGCTGCCAAAGCCCAAACCACCAGGCCTAGTTACAGCAAATTTTTAGTAAACCACGTATACTAGGGGTATGAGCACAATTTTAGTTACCGGCGGTGCTGGCTACATTGGCAGCCACACCCTTATAGAACTACTAGCCAATGGCCACCAGGTTGTCGTGGTGGATAATTTAATCAATGCCAGCCAAGAAGCACTAGCGCGGGTAGAAGCCATCACCGGCAGCAAGATCCCCTTTTACCAGGCTGATGTACGTGACGAAGCGGCGCTGGAGCAGATCTTTACCCAGCATACAATCGATGCCGTCATTCACTTTGCTGGGCTCAAGGCTGTGGGTGAATCAGTCGAACGCCCGCTCGACTACTACCGCACAAACCTTGGCTCAACCCTGCAGTTACTTACAACTATGGAGCACCACGGTGTTCATAAGCTGGTGTTTTCTAGTTCTGCTACGGTATATGGCACGCCCGAGCAGCTACCGCTAACGGAAACCTCCCGCGTGGGTGTTGGTATTACAAACCCATACGGCCATACCAAATACATGCTCGAGCAAATCATCACCGACTACTGCCAGGCCAACCCTAACTTCCAGGCGACGATTCTGCGCTACTTTAACCCCGTCGGCGCACATGAATCTGGCACCATTGGCGAAGACCCGAGCGGTATACCGAATAACCTACTGCCATTTGTGGCCCAGGTGGCCGTTGGCAAGCGCCCCTATGTGGGTGTGTTTGGGGATGATTACGACACGCCTGATGGTACCGGTGTGCGCGATTATATCCACGTTGTGGACCTAGCCCGCGGGCACGTGGCAGCACTCGAGCATATGCAGCCGGGCGCCCATATCTATAATCTTGGCACTGGCCAGGGCACTTCGGTTAAGCAAATTATTGCAGCCTTTAGCGCGGCCTGTGGTAGCGATATCCCCTACCAGGTGCAGCCGCGCCGCGCCGGCGATATTGCTGCTTGCTACGCGGACTGCGGCAAAGCTAAGCGCGAATTCGGCTGGGTGGCAGAGCGCACCATTGCCGATGCCTGCCAGGATGCGTGGCGCTGGCAGTCGCAGAACCCCAATGGGTTTAGCAACCAGGATTAAGGCCGCGCCGGAGGCACAACGGCAACTATACACGCCACCCGTGCCGGGTATATCTGTAGGCAAATGGAAAGCCCACGCTTACTATAAAGCGTGGGCGTTTTGCTCCTTTCTTGGGTTGAGTGATAGTGGCAGGCCCGAACGTCGTGGTAACGACTGGGCCTACCGATGGTAATGCGCGGTCAGCTGGCCGATGCAAGCTCGTCTGCCAGTGCCGCAGGCGAGCGCAAAGCAAATGCAGCCCGGCGTATTTCGCGCCGGCGCGGCGCTCGCGGATCTGGCGCTGGTGCCAGCCGTGCCGTTCCCTCCCGCTGCTGCGCTGCACGCACAAACAACGGGTGAGGCCGATGATGACTCGGGAGCCGCTGCTCAAATGGGCGGCGATGGTACATAATAATACCATGCTCATCCACTACAACGTGCCCATGGCCAGGCCGAAGAGGTGAATAATCACTCCCGGCCCCACCATAGAACAAGTTGATCCGCTTTGTAGTCTCGTCGACTTGTACGGCGAGACTCGGTAGTTCTGATAGTGGTATACCTACCATCAAAACTACCTCACGGTGAGCATAGACTGCCTCCGCATCATCAAGCCTATAGCGTGCTTGTTGAAGCGCACTATAGGCAGAGGCTAGGCTATCATATAACCTGACATCCTTATCCTCTAGCACCTCGCTTGCACGGCGCTGGCTGCGCCGTGCTGCCTTGACCGCTTTGCGGGAATCAACATCCCGCTTTTTGCCACCACCCTTACGGTGGCGGTCGCGGCCATTAAGCCGCTTATTGGCCGCACGTGCGGTTATTTTGGTAGACTGCTGCGATTGGCGAAGAGTTTCCTCCGCCGCTGCCACCGCCGATAAGTGGCTGAGGTATTCCTCAAGCTTGGCGTTGAAGCTATCATTAGCTGACTGGAGTCGGCGTTTGATATCCTCCAGCGTAACCAAGCGCTCGGCTAGAGCAACAGCCTTGGTAGCGTCCATAGTGACCACTTCCTTTATCAATAACCCTATTAAAGAGCCCTACACACGTTGTGTAGTTACCACCTACCATAGCAGAATATAGCGTATGTGGCAAACAGTAGCGGTATGCCAAGCCAGTGCTACGGTGTACGGTTGTGGCGGCCAGCCCGGGCAGCATAGGCATCGCCCCACCACTGCATTTCGTTCAGGACTGGCAGTAGACTTTGGCCCAGTGGCGTTAGGGCGTAATCCACCCGCGGCGGCACCTGGCGGTATACGGTACGCGCTACCAAGCCATCAGCTTCAAGTTCCCGTAGCTGGAGTGTTAGCATGCGCTGGGTAATCCCCGGCACTGCCCGCTGCAAGCTACTAAAGCGCCTGGGCTCCTCGCACAGCTGGGCAAGTATTACCATCTTCCATTTGCCACCAATAATGCGCATAGTTTGCGCTACACCAGTCAGTTGCCTATGGGTGTCTGTTTTGGTGGGTGCCGGTTTGCTATGGTTTTCTTTGGGTGTGTACGTACTGTTTTGTGCCATAGTATAAAAAATGTATGTATAGTATATAAATGTTAGTAATGTATAATATGTAGTGTACACGTTTATTTGCAACAAAGCAACTGTAGTGCAGGCATTACGGTACACAAAAAGCCCCCTCGGCATACCACCAAGGGGGCTTTATAAAACGAACGTGGCTCCCGCGACTGGGCTCGAACCAGTGACCTATTGGTTAACAGCCAACCGCTCTACCACTGAGCTACGCGGGAATACACACCATAGTATATAGGCCCGCGCGCCCAGCGTCAAGACCAAAATAAACTGTAGCCCGCCCTACCCGTGCAGCGCCTACATAGCTATACGCGCCAACCGAAAAGGGTGCAGTCTGTATAGCTGCACCCCTCCCCTCTTATGGCCAGTGTGGCTTAGTTCCTGGCTGGCTTTTGGCTACGTAGCTTATCAAACTCAGCAATAAACTTAGCGGCAGTACTAGCGTTGGAGCTTTTCGAAAGGAAGGTCACCACATAGCGCCCACCCTGGCTGGTAATGACACCAGCTTGGTTATAGGCGCCCTCGGTGCCAGCAATAGCCTCGATATTGTTCTGCCCAACCACGATGCCATCACGCTGCTGCAGGCTACGCATCGCACTCGTGAGCGGCTCTAGCTTTTTGGTTGGTAGCTCCTTTTTCTCGGCTACCTTACGCATAAAGGTTTGGATATCATCCGCCGTGGTGGTAATGTGCTCACCCAGCTGGGTATTGTTCAGGCCAATATCACGCAGACGCTGCTGCACCGTAGCATTACCCACGCCGCTCAGCAGGCCATCAATACATTCTTTATCCTGCTCGGTAATAGCTGTCTTGATACAGTCGGTGTAGGTTTGGCTACCAGCGACCTTATTAGTAGGCTGGATGCTGCCGTTTTCTATACCAACCTGGGCGGTGTAAGCCACCAGAGCGCCCTCGAGCCCACCGGCGGGGATCGCCTCGCCACCGCGGGTAGCAGCTACAACTAATGGCTTGCGGCCCGTCAGTTCTGTGACGGCAATTGCAATATCGCCCTTGTTATCCTCGCTAAATTGCTGCACCAGCGCCTTAAAGCCCTCTTCCGTTGGTGTGTAGCTCCGCTTATACACCACTGTGGGGCCAACCGGCTCTACTGTAGCTACCATGGTACGGGTTTTGCCATCAGCAACATCAGTGGCGCTCTGGGTGGTTTTGGCAATGTTAATCGCCACACCAGTCTTGCCCTCCTGGCGGCTCGTTTCGGTAAAGTCACGTGTGCTCACCGTGGTCGTGCCAGGCTTTTGCTCCGCCCCAGCGAGGCGTGAGCTCTGAATATACTTCTTAACGCGGTCTGGCTCCACCGTAAAGGCTAGGCGCGGCTCGCTTGCCTTTGGGTCATCCGGCTTTGCCTCTGGGGTGACTGTCTTAAAGCTCAGCCACGTTTTGGCCGTATGGGCAGGCACGGTATCCTGCTTATCGTTAGCGGTGATGGGGATATCCTGGGCTAGGGTTTTATTAAGCTTATCTGCAAGCTCCTTGGCAGCGTGGTTGCCGAGCGTGGCTGGCGTTTCCTTCATGGCTGTGCGTATTGTGTAGCCACCGTCCTTGATGGTAGCCTTTTGCACCGCAGCTTTAAACTCGGATAGATTACAGGTACCCCCGGCTACAGCTGGCACAACGCTAAAGCGGTTATCGTCGAGCCGCAGCGTAGCGTCTTTCGGGTTGATTTTACAGTTATTACCTAGGTTCTTGAGTGTGTAGGTATCAAGCGTAGCGGTATCGTACGAATAGAGCGCTGGGCTAGCTTTGATAGTAGACCCAATCCAAAAGCTTGATGTTGGCACCAGGCGCCACCAGACTGAATAGTGGGCGTTCTTAAGCCGCTCTTGGTTATTGACCGATATACCAAGCTCGCGGCCAGTAGGGGTTTTATACGGCACACTGGCATTACCAAAGAACACCTTGGCCTTGGCATTACCATAGGCTTCATCCAGCCGGCTCACCGCTGCGCTGTGTTCCAGGCCACCAAGCGGTACACCATCCACCACCACACCCTGCGGCACGGCATTATACGGCAAAAACACCTGGTACATAATATCGAACACCACCAGGAGCAAGCTAATCACCACAACCGGTGCCCACCAATTGCCTTTCAGCCAATCAACAATCCGGATAGGTAGCGGTGGTGCATCATAGCGGCGCGGGCGTGGCGGGGGCGTCATCGCACCAGGCATGTGCTGGCGTGGTGGCGGTGTGAGTGCTGGCTGGCCGTACGGTGGCTGGTGGGTAGCATAGCCTGGTTGCCCCCCTTCTACCCCTGTTGCGTACGGTGGGTAATTTGCTTGATTATTGTAGTTGTAGTAATCCGGCACACCAGGCTGGGCAGCGGCTGGCCCCGGGGATTGCCACATAGTGGGCTGGGTATCCGGCTGGGGTGGTGGCGTCACCGGGCCATCGGGGTAGGCCATATCGACATTAGGGCGAAAGGAGCCACTTGGCATCGGTGGATGGGTTGGCTCCGGTGGCTGTGTTGCCGGCTGGCGGGTTTGCAGCAGGCTTGGTATGCTGCCTGGCGCTGGTGTAGGGGCCGGGAAGGTTGGCTGGGGCTCCGGCGTGGTTGGTTGATTGGTTGGCTGGGGATTATTATCACTCATAACTATTATGCTTATTTTAGCACTTCACGGGCAGTGGCGTCACTACCCCGTGCTTATTTTAGGCTCAATTACCCTATGCCTACACCGTACTGGTCGCTGCAGCGGGCGCTAGTCTACCGTGTGCTGCAGCCGCCCAGCCAGCCAGTGCACCAGCTAGTAGCCACCAGGTGATTACCACGGTGTCATCCGCCCACACCGGTAGTACCAGGCCAATCGTCAGCAGCCCAGCACCAGCTGCCAGGAGCGCACGGGCCAGCCAGTGGTCGCGGCGCGCCCGCCATAGTAGCAGCAATGCGCCAGCGGTAATTGCCAGCTGCACACCGAGCCCTAACCAGCCAGTTTCGTGGGCCATGTAAAGATATTGGTTTTCGATGATATGCGGTGTGGCACCCGGGCCTAGCGAGGGCGAACCCGTGCTGCCCACACCGACCCCCAGGGGGTGCTGCCCCACAACCTGGGCGGCGTGACGTAAGGAGTCAGCGTGGCCATCATCCGATTTATGCACCGAGCCAGCCCCGGCGTTATTATGGAAAACCACATTCGATATAAACGGCGTCTGCCGCAAGCTGTAGACGACAACCCCGCCCACGCACGCAGTTACAACCAAAACCACCCCCAGCCAGGCAACAAACCGGCGTGGCACATAGCTGGCTGCCAGCACCACACCAGCCACCACAGCTCCCAGCCAGGCGCTGCGTGAATAGCTCCATACCAAGGCCACTAGGCTACCGATCACCACTGCACCCAGGAGCCCCCGCTGCATAGCGCGTAGCCGCCACCAGTGCCGAATCCCATACGCCACAGCCACACATAGCAGCAATACACTATAGGCCCCAAGCGGGTTTGGCCCCCGCAAAAAGCTATTTATACGCACAAAGCTATCGTTTAAATCAACTGTTAAATACGGTGCAATTGTGGCCTTGCTATAGCCAAACTGAGCCAAAAAATCTACCGGTAGCACCGTGACTTGCAGCACCGCAAAGCCCACCGTACAGCCTGCTCCTACCCCTGCCGCGATGAGCAAGCTACGGAGCGCCTGCGGGTGTAGGTACACCAGTGCATAGGCCACCAGCCAGGCAAGGTAGCCCCGTAGGTCTATGACAAGGCCGGCAAACTCACTCCCCGGCGGGTGGTGGTAGACTGCCACAATCACACCATGGAGGAGCGCCAAGGCCATAATACCCCAGCAGATTGGCTGGCGCACAAACTGCCCCCAGGCCCGCCGCTGGGTTATTGCAGCGGCTAGCAGCACAGCAGTGGCCAGTAGCACAAGCTCCTTCCAGGCTTTAGCAAGCGGTGCATAGGCACCCGCGTGCACATCTGCCTGCACCGCTATAAAGCCCTGTAGCACCACACCGGCCAAAACCACCCCTGTCAGGGCGGCACTTATCCGTATTAGCCAGCGCGAATTCATGCTACTAGTGTAGCGTAAAAGATGGTATAATAACAGGCATGTTAGGCCGTAATTCCCAGTACTACAGCTTATTCTTGCTGTTGATTGATTCCCTTACCCTCCTTGCCGCCCTGGTTCTGGCATATGTCATCCGCGTTCAGTATGATGCCCGCCCCCTGGTAGCAGAAGTCTACGCGGTGCAATATATCTTTGGATTGCTGGCAATTATTCCCTTTTGGATTGCCACCTTCTTCTTGCTGGGGCTCTATAGTAGTGAGGTCTACCACCGGCGCCTGCGTGAATGGTCCCGGATTGCGGCTGGCTCACTGATTGGTATTTTGCTGGTACTTGGCTGGGAGTTCCTGACCCAAAACTCGCTCTTCCCCGCCCGCCTGGTGGCTGTGTACGCGCTGATTGGCTCGTTCCTGATGATTCTTGGCGAGCGCGAGCTACTACGGTTTATGCGCAGCCAGTTTTTTAAATACGGCGTGGGCACCAGCCGGGTGCTGATTATTGGCTCTAGCACCACCGTGGCGGATATTGCCCGCAACCTGGCCGATACAAGCAAAAGTGGCTACCACGTTGTGGCTATTGCTGGGCCTAAAAAATCCCTCCCAAGCGAACTACCCGTTCGCTACTACCCCCGGGTCGAAAGTGCCCTAGCCCGGCTTGATGATGACGTGATTGATACTATTATCCAAACCGATTTATACGATAACCACACCCGCAACCAAACCATTCTTTCTGCTGCCCAGTCACGCCATATTAGCTATAATTTTATCCCTGGCGAGCCCGAATTCTACTCCGGTAAAAACACCATCGATGTCTTTTTGGGCTACCCTATGATCTCTGTGAGCCAAACGCCGCTGGTTGGTTGGGGCGAAATCGTTAAGCTTATCTTCGATACCATTATTAGCTTTATTGCCCTGGTACTGCTGAGCCCGCTCTTTATTGTGCTGATTCTACTGCAGAAGATCTTTAACCCTGGGCCGGTGTTTTATGTATCGGAGCGCCTGAGCCGTTTTTCGGAGCCAATCCAGCTGATTAAATTCCGTAGCATGAGCGCTAAATACGGCAAAAAGGACGCCGCCGAGGAATTTGAGGATATGGGCCGGGCCGACCTAGCTGCCGAGTACCGGGCCAACCACAAGGTAGAAAACGACCCCCGTATCACCAAGTTTGGTACCTTTTTGCGCAAGACTTCGCTGGATGAACTGCCGCAGCTGATTAACGTGCTGCGGGGTGATTTAAGCCTAGTTGGGCCGCGCCCAATTCTGCCGCAAGAAGCCAAATTTAGCCGCGGCAAAACTGCCCTGCTCCACAGCGTTAAATCCGGTGTGACTGGCTTGTGGCAGGTATCAGGCCGCAGTAATTTAAGCTTTGATGAGCGTATTGAACTAGAACTCTTCTACGCCCAAAACTGGACCTTTTGGCTGGATATTAAAATCTTATGTAAAACCGTGGCCGTGGTGCTGCGTAAGCAAGGAGCCAAATAATGCCCCGACTAGCCCCGAAAGCGGCCGCCAGTAGCAAACCAACTACCCAGCCAAGCACTCAGTCTGAGCCAAAAATTGCTATTGTTGCCGACTGGCTGACTAATATGGGTGGCGCCGAGGTGGTTGTGCTTGCGCTGGCCAAAGCCTTCCCTGGTGCGCCTATTTATACCAGCACCTACGTGCCGAGCGCTATGCCACGCTTCGGGGCGCTGGATGTGCGCACTACCTACCTGCAGCGTCTGCCGGGGCCGCTTAAAAAACTGCATAAATTCCTGCCAATGCTGCGCGTAAAGGCCTTCCGCCGGCTTGATCTAAGCGAGTACGATGTGATTATTTCTTCTGCTAGCGCCGAAGCAAAGCAAGTACGTACAACCCGGCCGGGGCAAATCCACATTTGCTACTGCCACACGCCAATCCGCTACTTTTGGAGCCACTACCACGAATACAAAGCCGACCCCGGCTTTGGCATGCTTAATCCCCTAGTACGCTTGAGCATGCCCCTGCTCGTGCCACCACTTAAGCGAGCTGATTTTGCTGCTGCCCAGGATGTGGATGTGTTTGTGGCGAATTCACACGAAGTCATGAATCGTATTGCAACACACTACCAGCGCCAGAGTACCGTTATCTTTCCACCGGTTGATACCCAGCGCTTTACACCGCAGCCACAGCGGGGTGATTACTACGTGGCGCTTGGCCGGCAAGTGCCCTATAAACGGATTGACCTTGCCGTTGCCGCCTGCACCAAACTAGGTGTACCGCTACGGGTTTATGGCAACGGTAGCGAGCACGCCAAACTACAGGCTATGGCTGGGCCAACGGTAGAATTCTTTACCGACCGCCATGGCGACGCCAGTGATGAAGCTGTCGCGGCGGCCCTGGCGGGTGCTAAGGGGCTTATCTTCCCAAGCGAGGAAGACTTTGGCATTGTACAAGTAGAAGCCCTGGCTGCAGGCGCGCCAGTTATCGCCTTTGGCAAAGCTGGCACGCTCGATATTGTGCAGGACGGCACAACCGGCATTCTGTTCCACGAGCAAACGGTGGCTGCAGTTATTGACGCCATGCAGCGTGCCGAGCAGCAGCACTTTGACCCTGCCAAGCTACGCCGCAGCACCACCCGCTTTGGTAAAGAAAAGTTCATCACACATATGCGCGAACTAGTGCAGTCGCAGTGGCAGCGCCGCTCACAAGAGTAAAGGATAGCAACTCTCCCCCACCCACCTATTGTGGGGCGCTCAGCCCACTCAGCCACTCACTCACACAATCAGCAAAACCCCCGGCTTAGTAACCGGGGGTTTACTACTCGGTGCTGTAAGGCTGGTTTAGTTGCCAGCTTGAATACGCTTAGCAATGTCGCCGGCTTTGGCGGCAACGTCCTTGCGCGCCACTAGCACACCATCCGGTGTATTCACTACAACGATATTATCAAGGCCAATCACCGCCACTGGCTTGGTTGGCTCTTCGTTGCGGATATAAGCGTTCTCGCTATCGAGCACATAAACACCCTCGCCGCGCACGTAGTTGCCAGCCTGGTCCTTTTCGACCACGTCGTGCAGGTCCTTAAAGTTACCGATATCCATCCAGTCAAAGCTGGCTGATACCATAGCCAGGGCTGGTGTTTTTTCGATCAAGGCAATATCAATCACCTGGTTATCAAAGCCTAGGTAAGTTTGGCAGTAGGCATCGTCGCCGTGCGCGGCAAGGCCAGCCAGCGTTTGGTAATTCGCCATTAGCTCAGGAGCATACTGCTGCATCTGCTGGGTAAAGGTATCCACCGAGCCCACAAAGTAGCCACAGTTCCACAGGTAATTGCCGCTAGCCACATAGGCACGAGCAGTGTCGTAATCTGGCTTTTCTTTAAATGATTTCACGCTGTAGGCATCGGTTGTAATGCTATCGCCACGCTCGATATAGCCAAAGCCAGTCGATGGGAAGGTTGGCTCAATGCCAATCAAAGTAATGGCGTTATGCTGGCTGGAAATACGGCCGGCTGCCTCGAATGAACGCGCAAAACCCTTGACATCACGCACATTGTGGTCGGAGTGAATAAAGGCAATTGGCTCGCTGTGGTCATGGGTGCGGGCAATGTAATCCAGCGCAAAGATAATGCAGTGCGCCGTGCCGCGGCGGCCTGGCTCAATCAAAAAGGCCTCGTCTGGCAATTCTGGCAGCTGGGCGCGCAGAGCATCAGCGTGGCTGGCTTCTGTCACAATGTAAATTTGATCACCCAGCTCACGGGCACGATCGTAGGCTTGCTGCACCATCGTGCGCTCGCTCGTTAGGGCTAAGAGTTGCTTTGGTTGCGTTGAGGTTGAAAGTGGCCACAGGCGCGTACCTGAGCCACCAGCGATAATTACTGTAATCATAATACTGTTATTATACCATACAAGCTGCTATACTATAAGGAGTTACAAACATATGGAGAACCAACACACGTGAGCTTTTTTGACACCGTTATTGTACAACCGATTTTTAACTTGCTCATGGCGCTTTACAGCATTATTCCAGGCGGCGATTTTGGCTTAGCCGTTATTATCTTTACCATTTTGGTACGCCTGGCAATGTGGCCGCTGGTGGTTAAGCAAATGCACCAGGTCAAAGCCATGCGCGCCATGCAGCCAGAACTGAAGAAGATTAAACAGCGCGCCAAAGGTAATCGCCAAATGGAAGGCATGATGACGCTAGAGCTTTACCGCAAGCACAATATTAGCCCCTTCCGCTCGCTCTTTATTGTGCTGATTCAGCTGCCAATCTTCTTTGGCCTATACCGGGTGATTCAAATCTTTAGCCAGCAGCCAGACCAGCTAGGCCACTACACCTACGGCTTTGTTAAATCAATTAACACCGTGGCTCACCTAATTGCCGACCCATCTATCTTTAACCAAAACCTGCTGGGCCTGGTGGATCTTACTAAGCAAGCTATTAGCAGTAGCGGTATTAACCTCCCCCTGTTTATTCTGGTGATTCTGGCTGCCTACCTGCAGTATGTTTCGAGCAAGCAAACCATGCCGCAAGCCGGCACCAAACGCTCGCTGCGCCAGGTTATGGCCGAAGCTGCCGATGGCAAGCAGGCCGACCAATCCGAAATCAATTCCATCGTTATGGGCAAGATGATGATCGTGATGCCGCTCTTTATTGCCCTGATTATGCTTAATCTCCCCGGGGTGATCGCCCTTTTCTCGGCCGTCTCTACCATTGTGGCGGTTGTGCAGCAACACATTTTGCTGCGCCGCCAGGATACTGCTGCCGCTCGCTCTGGGGGTTCTTCATCTGTAACCACTCGCTCAGGTAAGGAGCGCGCCGAGCGTGCAATGCCAGCCCAGGTCGTTGCCGAGGCTCAACCGGCCGCTCGCCAAGCACCAAAGGCCAAAGCTCCCGCTACCAAAGCCAAAAAGGCTCGCAAAAAGAAGCCGAGCAGCAGTAGCAAAACCGTCGTGCGTGTGGTTGCAACATCAACCAAAAAATCAAAAGGGGGGAAGAAACGTTAATGGATAAGCAAGCATCGATTGATTTTGCCGTTAAGGCGGTAGAGGATATTATTTCGTTCTTCGAGGTTAAGCCACAAGTGCAAGCCGTCGTCGAGGATGATGTGATCAATATACAAGTTGGCTCCAGCCAGCTTAATAGCCTGCTGATTGGCCGCGGCGCCGAAACACTGCGCAGCCTACAAACGCTGGTGGCGGCTATGCTCCACAGCCATGACGCGGAACTGGTGCGCCTGAATATCGACATTGCTGACTATAAAAAGCAGCGGGCCGATAAGCTCGCCGCCGAAGCTGAAGGCTGGATTGCGGACGTCGTTGCGCATGGCGAGCCCTACACTGCCCGGCTGAACGCCGCTGACCGGCGCATTGTGCACCGGGTGGCGCAAAACCACAGCGAAGTCACAACTCATTCCGAAGGCGAAGGCAAAAACCGCGTTCTGATTATTAGCCGATCAAATTAGCATAACTAACAGCACTAATACCTAAAGAGCCTACTACCGAATAGTAGGCTCTTTTTGGGTGTGCTCCTTGTACGTAGCCAATGGCCAGGCCTAATACGGCCCCAGCTAGAAACGTCTCTACGCCCGAGGACCCCCCTCGCCCTTTAGGGCAGCTTGGTAGCCAGCCAGCGTTTGCTCTGCCATACGCTGCCATGAATACAGTGCAGTCTGCTTATGCCCGGCCTCGATTAGCTGGCGGCGCAGGTCTGGATCGGTAATCACATCGTTAATAGCGCGGGCCATATCGGCAACGCTATAGGGGTCAAAGTAGTGCGCAGCCTGGCCATAGACCTCTGGCAAGCAGGTGGTATTACTACTGACCACAGGCGCACCATAAAGCATTGCCTCGAGGCCTGGCAAGCCAAAGCCTTCCATCAAGCTCGGGAAAACATACGCAGCCGCATGCTCGTATAGCCAGTCGCGCTGCGCATCGGTCACAAAGCCGGTAAAGGTGATGTTTTTATAGCCACGCTTAGCAAATAGATCTTGATTTTTGCGGGTAGCTGCATTAAGATTCCCGACCAGCAGCAAGCCAAGGTCCGGGTGGCGGGCCAAAAGCTTTTGGTGAGCCTGGGCTAGCCGGGGCAGGTTTTTGTAGTCACTCTGTTGGCCCACATACAGCAAATAGCGCTTATACTGGTGATGGTAGGGTTCGGTCGTACCCACATGGAGTTTGTCGGCTGCTTCGTAGGTTAGGATAGTCTTGCCAACCGCGGCCTTACTATAGGTTTCCAGATCCTGCTGAGTATAGCGACTGGGCACAAAAATACGCGCATTGGTGTGGCAAATAATTTTAAACACCGCCCGGCCCACTAGCTGCTTAGCGTGGTACACCAGCCAGTTTTTATCGGAATTATAGGTTTTTAAAAGACTCAGGTCGTGCACTGTGGTGACATGCTTACCACGGTAGAGCACCGGCTGCTGAGGCATGCAAAAATGGACGAGATCCGGGCCTAACTGATTAAGAAAGCGCAGGAACTTCGTCTGCTCGGCAAAGGAATAGTTGCCGTAATCTGCCACCTGCACCGTAAAATTCGGCTGCGTGGGTGTGTAGTAGTGCTCATCTTTCGCCGGCACCAAAATCGTATAGCGGTTTTGGGTGTCGATCTTCTCTAGGTAGTGCAGCAAACGCTCCACATACCGGCCGGTGGATGAATTAATAATTCGTGCATCTATGGCAATGTGGCTCATTGCGTCGTCTCCTCTTTTGGTGTGCGTTGCTGCGGTACTTGGCTTACCTGCTGCGGAGTAGTTTTAACGGGCCGATCCTGCGGGAAAACCACCTTAGCATAGAGCACATAGTTCCAGCTGAGCGACCCGATTGTGGCCACAAGCTTGGCAAGCAGCGGGCCCCACCAGGTGCCTGCCACCCACGCCGGCGCCACAGCCAGCACCACGGTGATAATGACAGGCTGAATCACCCACAACCCACACAGCGTAACAGCAATAAACAGCGCCATTTGCCGGCCAATATGCGTGCTGCGCGCGGCACTAAAGGTGTAGGTTTTATTAGCAAAAAAGCTAAAGATAAAACTAACACTTGTGGAAATAAAATTAGCCACCAGGCGGTCAAGCCCCAGCTGGGTTAAGCCAAAGAACAAGCCAAAATCAAGCCCGGTATTGACCACACCCACGGCCGCAAAGCGCAGCGCCTGGCTATTTTTTGCTAAAATCTGCCGCATGGTATTCCTCTATAAAGTAATTAGGGCGCTGCTTGGTTTCGGTAAAAATACGGGCGATGTACTCACCAATAACCCCAAGGCTCAGCAGTTGCACACCGCCGAGGAACAGTACCACCGCCATGAGCGAAGCGTAACCATCGCCAGTTGGCACACCAAAGAAAGGCCGCACCAGCAGGTATAGAATATAGCCAAACGCTGCCAGCGACACTACCGCCCCCAGCACGGATGAAAACCGCAAGGGTGCTGTGGTAAAGGAAGTAATGCCATCAATCGCCAAATTAACCAGGTTGCGGTAGTTCCACTTGGTTTCGCCAGCTGCGCGTGGGTCGCGGTCGTAAAGCAGCTCCTTTTTGCGGTAACCTATCAGGCTAAAGAGTGCCTTGGTATTACGCTGGGATTCGCGCAGGCGCGTTAGCGCGTCGATGCAGCGGCGGTCCAGCAAACGGAAGTCGCCCGTGTCGCGCTGGATTGGCACCCGGGTAGATTTTTGCAGCACCTTGTAGTACCACTCGCTGGTCTTCTTCTTAAGCCAGGTTTCGCCCTGGCGGCTGCGGCGGCGGGCGTACACATCATCGTAGCCATCCTCCCACAGGGCAATCATACGTGGAATCAGCTCTGGTGGATCCTGTAGGTCAGCATCAATAATCACCAGGGCGTCCCCGGTAGCATGGTCAAACCCGGCCAGCATGGCAGTTTCCTTACCAAAATTACGAGCTAGATTGACGTAGGCAACGCTGGCGTGTTTGGCGGCCTGCTGCTGAATCAAGCGCAGCGTTTTATCGCGGCTACCATCGTTAACAAATAAAAACTCTAGCTGGTAGCGCGGCAGGGAATCTTGCAATTGGTAGAGACGTTCAAATAACTGAGGAAGCACTGCCTGCTCGTTATAGGCAGGAATCAGGATGGTCACACGGCGTTTCATGGCATTATTATACCACAATTTTACCGTATATTACCGGAGGTGATGATATCAGTGATTGCACTGACGGTTGTAATGCCGCGCTGGGCCAAGTACTGCCGCTTGGCCTGGGCAGATTCTGCCTGTGAGCCCAAGATTGCACCAGCGTGGCCCATTTGCACCCCGGCCGGTGCGCTGGCCCCGGCAATATAGGCCGTGACTGGCTTGGTACCATGCGCCGCAATGTAGTCGGCGGCATCACACTCGGCTGTGCCGCCAATTTCACCAATCATCACAATACTACGAATGCTTTCGTCCCCCATAAACTGCTTTAGGCAATCAACAAAACTAGTGCCGCTAATAGGGTCGCCGCCTATCCCAACAATCACACGCTGGCCCAGCCCCGCCCGGCTTAGCTCTGCCATGGCCTCGTAGGTTAGCGTACCACTGCGGCTCACAATAGCAACGCCACCTGGGGTAGCAATCTGGCCAGGAATAATCCCCAGCAGGCTGCCGCCAGGTACTAGCACGCCGGGGCAATTAGGGCCAATCAGCTGGCTTTTACTACCAGCTAGCTGCTGGCGCACGGCGAGCATATCATGCACCGGGACACCTTCGGTAATACACACAATCAGCGGGATTTCGGCCTCGATTGCCTCGCACATAGCAGCAGCGGCGTGGGCTGGTGGCACAAAGATTACACTGGCATCAGCCTGGCCATGGGTAGCTTCTAGATCACGAATCGTACTATACACCGGCAGGCCGTGCACACTGTGCCCCTGCTTACCAGGCGAGGTACCCGCCACCAGCGGCGTACCATAACCCAGCATGCGCTCGGTGTGAAAGCGCCCATGCCTACCCGTTATACCCTGTACAATCACGCGGGCGGGGTTATAGATAGCAAGGTTACTCATGCGTCGTACTCCTTTGGGCCACCCGAGCCACAGCGGCAATTGCTGCCGGCAGGTGTGGGTACAGCACGAGCCCCTCTGCGGCTAGCAGCTCGCGGGCCTGGGCTGCATTGGTACCCTCGAGCCGCACAAAGAGTGGCGGCAAGCCAGCCATACGCTGCCGCGCCGTGATAATCGCCTGGGCAACCTCATCGCTACGGGTAATACCAGCAAAAATATTAATAACAATCGCCTGCAGGTGTGGGAATTCCATCAGGCGCTGGAAGGCCGCAAGCACCTGCTGACTGGTGGCCCCACCGCCAATATCCAAAAAGTTAGCTGGCTGGAGCTCAGCGGCCTCGACTGCATCAACTGTCGCCATAGCCAGGCCGGCGCCATTGGCAATCGTTGCCACGCTACCGGCGTGGTTCAGTTCTACAAAATTATGGCCCGCCTGCGCCGCGGGCCACTCGGGGTGGCGAAAGCGGGCTGCATCATCCACCACCAGTTTGCAATCAGCCGCTATAAGCGCACCTGTAGCCGTTAGCACCAGTGGGTTGATTTCGAGTAGTGTTGCATCCTGCGCCTGCACCGCGGCTAGTAGTTGCTGTAGCAGCGCTGCAAGCTCGGCCTGTCTGCCTGGTAGGTGGTAGGTGGCCGCTAGTTCATCCGCCAGACTGGTTATCGTATCATCATCAATAGCGCGGCGCAAAAAACTACCCTGAGCCAGCGCCTCTACCTCGACCCCACCCTGGGCATGAGCCAGCATCTCAAGCCGCTGGTTAGCCCGGTCAATCAGAATACTTAGGTAGAATTCACGCTCAATTGGTAGGCGCTCTTCAGCTAGAATTACCTGCGGCAACTGGCCTTTAATTGGCGTTGCCATAATGCGCTGGTACGCCGGCAGCAGCTGGTTAGTATCATCCACCACCTGCACACCACCTGCCTTGCCACGCCCACCGGCTAACACCTGGGATTTGAGCACCGCCGGCAGCGCCACGTGGCGAGCTTCATCGGCCGTATGCACCACCACCCCCTGGGGTATAGCTACACCACAGCGCGCCAGCACACGCTTGGCTTGGTATTCATACATATTCACTCTTATTAGTATACGCTACTGGCTGGATTTGAGCGAATCAGTGGGGCGTAGGCATACACCTTAGCGCTGGGCACGAATATAATGCCATGGCCCGTAGGTATCTACCTGGTAGCGGGCCCGCAGTTGGCTCGCCAACGCCGCGTCACGCGTCACATATAGATTAGTGCGTACATCTGCCGTACCCTGGGTCAAGCGGGCACGTTCGCCAGCCACAAACTGGTCCCGCTCTGGGCGCTTATAATCATGGGCATAGTAACCTTCTGTGAGCGTCATATTACAGGCAATTGCACCCTGCGATACATGTACAAAATCATCGTGGCTGGTGTACTGCTCGAGCGCAACCAAGTGGCGGCGCTGGCAGTAGTGCCTGGTGATATCGTTAGCCTCGCGGCTAGGCTTATAGTGGCTCAAAAACTGCTGGCTCATGAGGTGGCGCTTATTACCCACCTGCTCGCTGGTACGAATATCCACAAACTGCAGCAGTGCAAACGGTGCCAAGCATAGCATAGTTATTAGCCCAACACGCCGCGTGGTTTGGCTGGCAACCATACGAATACATACCGCCAGCACCCCCGTTATAATGAGGTAATAGATTGGCCAGAACATCCGCCCCGAGGAACGGAAAATCAGCCATAACTTCGTGATAGACTGGGGTAGCTGCCAAACCATAAACACATGGCTACCAAACTTAATGGTTGAGCCAAGTGCCACCACATACAGCCCTACCAGCACCAAGCCAGCCAGGCCATGGCGCCAGGTCATGAGCCGTTTCACGCCAGCCCGGCCACGCTGGTTCAGCCACAGCAGCGCAGTAACAAACACAACCGGCAGCAGGGCAAGTACCCCTAGGCCAAGATAGTTGGTTTTTTCGCCACTTTCGGGGGTGTAGCGGGTGTCTGCAAATAGTTGGCGGCCCATAATGCGCGAATAGCCCTTGGGGTCCACTGGTGAAGCCAGGTTCATGCCGTATAGGTCTAGGTCGATTGGGTCAAGATTATGCTTGGTTGGCGTCAGCCCACCAATTGCGCCAAATAGCAGTATTGCCACCACTGGCGGCACCAGGTAGCGCAGGCTCCGGAGCGGGTTCTCTGTACGGTAAGCATAGATACTTGCAATCACATAAAGTGCCAGCACCATTGGGAAGAAATACGGATGAATCAGCACTGCGAGCGACAACAGCCCCGTCCAGGCAGTAATAAAACGCCAGTGCCGCACCGTGCCCGCCTGCTTGGTACGAATCAAAAGGTAAATCCCCAGCAGAATAATCCACTGCGCGGTGAGTGCGGTGTGTGAAAACGAGCGATCAATCAGCATTGGCGCCAGAATAAAGAAGCTAGTGCCAAGCAGGATTACCCCAATATGCCGGCTCAAGCGGCGCATAATCAGTGCCGCTACACCACCCTGCAGCACAAACGAAAGAAACGTAAACGCCCCAAGGTACTGGAACTGGCCAGGCAGAAACCCGGCAAACGGCTTGAGCAGCAGCGCGAACAGCGGGATAGCATCCATAAACACCAGCGGCACGCCCTGGGGGTACGCCAGGCCATCAATCATACCGAGCGGGAATGACCACACCGCCGAGCGGAAGAAATGCCAGCCCATATAGTGCTGGTGCACATCGCCGCCGCGGCTAAAAATCCAAGTTACGTTGGTTGGGTCAATAATACTAGGGCTAAAGAGCGATAGAAAGTACGCCCCGCCAAGCAATGCGCCAAGCAGGAAAATACTAAACGGCGAGCACAGGCACTGACGCGCAGTGTGCCACCATGAACGGTGCTGTTGTTTCATAATGTAGCGTATTATACCATTATTTATGCTATTAAGCCAATTATCTGGGGTAAGTATGGTAAAAAAGACACAAAACTGATATTTAACTTAAAAATACCTGTAATATTTATAAGCTTTATTATATACTGTACATACAAATACTAACCATAAACAAACACCATAACTATGAACATACCACACCACCTTTCCCGCCGCCTTGTATGGGGGGCGGCCGCACTCGGCCTGGTCGTCGCAGCGGGCGCCGGTGCTTACCTGTTGTGGCCACGCAGTCCACAACCAACCCCTACCAACCAACCACCCCACGCCGCTACGCCGGCCCAAAAAGCCAGCGAGCAGCAACACAACGCTACCAGCAAGCAGCAGTTTAACGATAGCGCTGCGCAGCGGGCGGCAGCAGGCCAATCTACAACTGAACAGCCTAAGCCTGCCCCAACCAGCCAGCAAATTGAGCTGCGGGCCGAAACTGCCGGGCAGGCGGTAACAGTCTACACCAAACTAGCCCACGCCAGTAGCGGCACCTGTAACCTGCGTATCCGTAATGGCGAGCGCGAGCAGCAGCAGACTGCCGCCATTATATACCAGCCAGAGTTTTCTTCGTGCGCTGGCTTTAGTGTGCCGATTGCACCCCTTGACCAAGGGCAATGGCAAATTGAGCTAACCGTCACGACCGATGGGGCCACGCTGACAAAAACCATAACTCATAAGGTGGCATAACCATGGCAAGTCTACCCCGTTCCCCCCGCACCACCGCCAGCACCTGGCTGCTACTGATTGCCCTAGGCTTATGGTTTATGCTTGGCTGGCAGCCGCAGCCCAGCCACGCCGCCCGGGCCGAAGATTGGCAAGCCGGTAATATTATGAGCGACGCGGCGTTTACCCACGCTGGCAGTATGAGCGTGGATGAAATTCAGCGCTTTTTAGACCAAAAAATTGGCCATTGTGATGTGTGGGGTACTGGCATTGCCCGTGAGTTTGGCTCGCACAAAACCCGGGCAGAGTACGCCCGCGCCCGCGGCTGGGCTGGGCCACCCTACACCTGCCTGAACCGCTACCATGAAATCCCCAAAACCAGCCCTACTGGTGGCGAGCCAGCCAACAACTACGCTCACCCAGATGCTATCCCCCACGGGGCCAAAAGCGCCGCCTGGATTATAAAGGACGCTGCCGAGCGCTACGGTATTAGCCCCAAAGTGCTGCTGGTCAAAATCGCTACCGAATCATCTGGCCCACTTACCAGCGATAGCTGGCCCTTGTTCAACCAGTACCGCTACGCTATGGGGTCGCACTGCCCAGATAGCGGCCCGGGCGGTAGCGCCAATTGTGATACCCGCTACGCTGGCTTTTCTATCCAAATGTACTCCGCCGCGGAGCTAATGCGGTGGTACATCGATAATATGGATAAACCCTGGTGGAGCTACAAAAAGCCGCAGCAAACCAACCATATTTTATGGAATGTGGTGCAGCGTGGTTGTGGCGGCAGTGATGTCTACATTCACACCAAAGCCACAGCAGCGCTCTATACCTACACGCCGTACCAGCCTAACCAAGCAGCCCTACGGAATATGTACGGCACCGGTGATAACTGTAGCGCCTATGGTAACCGCAATTTTTGGCGCGTGTACTGGGACTGGTTTGGCGATAGCCGCTCGCTTGGGTTTATGCCGCTGGCCCAACCCCGCCTGATGCAAATTACCACCGCTACCTATAAACGCCAGGCCTTTACTGGCCACAACCACACTGGCGATGGCTTGCTGCAGCCTGGCCGCGTGCTCAAAATCACCAGCAAAATCCCCGCGAGCGACGGCTGGTGCCTGCGTACCGCCAGCGATACCCAGGGTAATATCCCCAACTGTATACCAGCAGCCAATATCGGCGAAATTGCCATTACCCCTACCCCGCTCACCACACAGCCCGTACGCACACTAACGCGCAACCTTGCCAAAACCAACCTACGCACAGGCGACCCAGCCGGCGATACAATTGGCGCTGGCCGCATCATTACCTTTAGCCACCAAGTGCGGGTTAATGGTACTGACTACCTCATCAGCCAGGTCGATAGCCAAGCCGGACGCGAGCTTGGTGTGCCGGTAAGTGCGCTGGCAGCAACACCGGAGTACCAGGCAATCACTCCCCGCACCATGGCAGTTACCCATGCAATCAAAAAGCAGCAAGGTGCTACCAATAGCCCTGTTGGCCAGGAGCTACCCGTGCAGCTAACCCGCACCTTTGTGGCGCGGTTTAAGCTTGGCTCCACGTGGTACTACCAGACCGAAGCCGACCACGCCCTGAAGCTTGATTTTGGTATTGCCGAGCAGTACCTTAAGCCGCAGTTTAGCAACTTTAGCCAGCCGCGCTGGATGAGCTTGAGCCGTGATACCCAGGCGGTTAATCCGTTCCTTAACCACAACCTGGCTGATACTCTCAAAGCCGGTGAGCAGCGCTACTTTACCAGTAAAATCGTCATTGGCGATACAACCTATTACCGTACAAAAGAAGATAGCGATGCCGGGCGCAGTATTGCCTGGCCAGCCAAGGATATTGCTGATATTAGCTACCAGCCGTTTGCCCAGCCTCGGCACCTGCGCCTGCGTGCACCTGCCCATAAGGTAGATACCCGCAGCCTTCCCCCGGTTGGCCAGGAGCTACCAGCTGGGCTGACCCGCCGCTTTAGCTCTAAAATATTGGTTAATGGCAGCTGGTACTACCGCACCGAGACGGATGAACACCAGTTTGGTTTGCCCTATGCGCTACCAGCCAGTAGCCTAGAAGAAGTACGCTAAGCACCGCCGCACCCTAGGGCGACTAGCCGCTACCAGGCCAGTACGCCAGGAGTAGCTGATAGCAAAACCCCCGGTTTCACGACCGGGGGTTAGTGCTTATGTGCTATGTGTGTTCGTTATAGCTGGTCAATCGTCTGCTTCATTACCTTGGCGCTGTTCTTCCAGGCAAATTGGTTAGCCCACTTTTTACCCTGCTTAGCTGTGGCAGCACGTTCTTTATCTGACTGAGCAAGGATTTTTGATGCCTGCTCAAAAATGCCGTACCAGTCATCTGCTAGGTATACATTCGGGCCGGTTAGTTCCTTGAGCGAGCTGTTGTTATAGGTAATAACCGGGCAACCAACCTCGAGCGATTCAATCACCGGGATACCAAAGCCCTCAAACTCAGTTGGGAAGACAAACGCAAGGGCGTTCTTATAGAGCCATGCACGTTGCCCATCAGATACAAAGCCCATCAGGTGGATATCTTCGCGGTAGGATGAGCGCTCAATTGCCTGGCGCGCCGACGGACTAAAGATCGTGTCCAGCGTCTGGAAATCATTACCGGCTAGCACCAGGTGCAGGTCGTGGCCGTGGGCACGTAGCTGGTTAAACGCAGCAACCAGCTCATCAATGCGGCGGCGTTCATCCACCCCGCCAATGAAGAAGAGGAAATTACCATTACCCAGGCCAAGCTCGGCATTGAGTGCAACTTCGAGCGGGTCAATCTTGCCAGTACCCTTGGCATCATGGCCCAGGTGCATCACAATTGGCTCAAGGTTGCCGTTTGTAGCAAACTTCTTGGTGGTTTCGGCTGTGTAGTTCGATACGGTAATCACAGCACCAGCGCGCTCCAGCACAGTCGCCAGGCGCTGGCTGTACTTTTTGCGCTTGAGGTGTTTTTTAAAGGCATCGCGGCGGCGCAGGCCAACCTTGCGGCTCACGCTATAATCTGCCAGGTAGGAATGCGGGTACTTATTGCCCAGAATATACGGGATTTGGTCATGAATCACAACCACGTTTTTGTGGTGGCGCGGCACGCCAAGTTCAAAGTCAAACTGAATAAACACATCGCAGTGCTTGCGGATGAGTTTTTCCTGTGCGGGGCTCAGGGCACTATCCAAAATTTTAGCCAGCTTGCCCTGTGGTGGGTGCGGCAGAATAACCGTTTCGTACTCATCCAGCACACCCTTTGCAACTTCGCGGTTATCTTCGTATTGGAACACAACGATTTCGTCATCTTCGCTTAGCAACTGTGCCAGTTCGTAGCTTACGCGGCGCACAACCTCGCCAATACCCCGGAACTGGTGGCCAATTTGTAGGGCCCTAAAATCTATACCAACGCGCTTCATTATTCGGCTACCTCCCTCACGGCTTTAAGTAGTGTAACGGCAGAATTATGCCAGCTGTACGAGCGGGCTTGTTCCATGCCCTTCGCGACCTCCTCGGCACGCTTTTCGGGCGTCCAGGCATCAATCGTGCGGTAGGCTTTGGCAATACTCTTGGGGTCTTCTGGGTTGACCAGCACGCCGGCCTTGCCAGCTACCTCTGGCATAACCGATGCGTTGCTGACGATAGTTGGGGTCTGCACAGCCATCGATTCAATAATTGGCATACCAAAGCCCTCATAAAAGCTCACGTAAGCCGACATTGCAGCACCGCTGTAGAGCGCGGGGCGGTCTTCATCCGACACCCGGCCAAGCAGTACAATAATCTTCAGGCCATCCTGCTTAGCTTGCTTCACTGCCTTTTCGATTTCCTCTTGCTTCCAGGCGCCAGCACCGGCCAGTACCAGGGTGTATTTATCGCGAATCTTTTTGGGGGCTTGGCGCAAGGCTTCAATCAAAGCCATTTGGTTTTTGCGTGGCTCAATATTACCCATCGAGAAGATATACTCACCCGGAATACCATACTTACGCTTAACGCGCTTAATTTCTTCTGGGCTGCGGCGGTAAAATTCCTTTAGGTCTGCTGCGTTTTCGGTCACAATCACGTCGCGATCACGCAGGTTATTGTGGCGCATAATATCCTGCTTCATCGAGTTGGTCACGGTAGCGATTTTGCTGGCACGCTCCACAGAACGGCGCAGCGAAATCGTCATAAATTTACCATTCACGGTATCAACATACTGCGGCACATCAATAAATGATAGATCATGGATGGTGGTAATGGCTAGCGAGCCAGCCAGTTTCCAGGTGTTGTAATCCGGGAAGAAATACACACCTTTACCTAGGTAGCGGTCCATAGCTGGCAGCCAGTCCTTCACCACCAGGCGGCGCATCACACTTAGCGGCAGCGGGATACGCTTGGTTTTGATGTGCTTAAAGTGGTATTTATCAAGCCGGTCCGCCCGCTTGGTCGGCACGGCAATATACACATCCATATCGCGGTATTCATCCGTACCCAGGAGCTGGTCGATTTCTTCCACCAACCCTTGGATATAATGGCCAATACCACTAAAGTGATCGGCGACAAGAGCACTCCCGTCGATGATAAACTTCATATTAGTCCTCCACATACCGCAAGGCACGCCGTGCGATATCGTTGTTAATAATTTTTGTAATCTTAGTATTGTTATACGCTAATTTAACGCATTTGTCCAGCTCCTGGAGCGTTTTTGGTGCCAAGGTTGGGAGTGGCTCCGTCAGCAGGCGGCTGACCATATCCTGCTCGTAGAACTGGCGGATGGTCAAAAAGTTACCAGCCAGCGATGGGAAGGAATCCTGCACCAGGCGCTCAGTCTTATGTGAGCCATACGACACCCCATAGACAGGTGTCCGGGCTACCATCGCCCCAATAAAGCCATGGTAGCGGTTGGTTACCACTAAATCCTGCTGCTGGTATATGGTAATAAGCTGCATGGCATCCGCAAAATCCTGCAGGTACACAGGCGTAACGCCAAACATCGCCCCAAGCTCCTGGCTGAGCTCAATATCCTCGCGGGCCTGGCATACAATGGTCACATCGTAGCGCTCGGCCAGGCGCGGCAAGTGCCGGGATAGGTAGCGGCGGTAGCTGGTGTAGTCACTCGCCAGGTGGCTATCGATCTTTTTGTAATTACTACCCAGCTGCCAATCAGCCAGCGAAAGTGCCAGTTTTGGCCGCTGGCTGGTGGGCTCAGGTGCGTCTGGCGCGGCGTGAGCATCCGGCTCAAGCAGGAAGACCAGATCGCGCGCAGTCACCACCCTGCTGGCCGGGTAACCAAGCTCCTGGGTAATAAACCGGCTATCGTGCTCGCCGCGGGTTGATATCGCCGTTACAAACGGCAGCGTTTGGCGGTACATATCGCGGGCCTCCTGACTAAAGACATGCTGCACACCAATACCCATCATATAAACAGGGATTCGGTCGGCCTGGGCTTCGTTGATGATTTGCAAGTAATTACGCACATTGGCCATATCGTAGTCGTAAATCAGGCCACCGCCGCCAATCACCACAATATCGGCTTGCTCTATAGCGTAGCGGCTGTGCTGCGGGTAGATGGTTACCTGGCTATCTGCCACGTGGGTTTGTAAAAACTGCTGCAGGGCCAGGCCAATTAAATCATCGCCAACATTGCCGTAATGGGCAGCACCAAAAACATTAATCTTGAGGGGCATTGGTTTGGTCTCGTTTTAGGTAATAATGGTAGAGCCGCTGGGCCGCAAACTGCACCGGGTGGGCAAAAATTTGGTTTAGCAGCTTGCTCTGGGCATCATATTTGCGCTCTAGTAAATGGCGCTTATGCTGCAGGCGCAGCAGCTTAGCTGTATCGGCCGTGGCAAAGTGGTAGCTGTGTTCTAACTTAGCGTACTTTTTGGGCAGTAAGGCCGGGGTCAGCCCAAAGCGGGTGGCAAACCTATCAATCGCTGTATCACGCTCGGGTACACCAGCAAAGTGGACAATAAAATACTGGCTGGCCTTTTTGGTGTAATCGGCCGGGCGGGCATTACACACCTGGTAGTCAACAATCTGGGCAAAGCGGCGCTTGTAGCGGCTATCGGTATGGAGCAGGTGCGTGATGACGTCTTGCTCCCCACCAGTGTAGAGGCCGTACGTGGCTGCATCCCAACCCGCTTTAACGGCTGCGCGGTCCTGCTGCAGGCAGTCATCCAAAAACTGGCGGGTTTTAAGTGAATTCTTTAGCAGCATCACACCAGAGTTAACGGCCGTCCACTGGGTGTCGCTATAGCGCGGGCTATTAGCAATCGTTAGGTGCGCCTTCATTGGTAGTGCTTCTGCCAGCGGCTGCTGCAGCTGGGTGAAAAAGGCGTCGTCATCCACCCACAAAACATAATCATATAGCCCAATAAACTTACGGATTTTATGGAGCTTAGCGTAGTACGGGTTCGGTTCATCTTCTACCGCCAGGTCAAAGATATAATCATAGCCATGCATACGGGCATACACCTGGTGGTTAATATACGCCGCGTAGCGCAGCTGGGTGCTATAGCTGATAATGGCGATGCGGGGTGCTGTGGTTTTCATGGCTACTTCACACTCAGGCGCGAACCATCAGCTTGCTTAAAGATAACCGGGTACGGCATCTTTTCGTTCGGGTTGTTGATAATGGCAATATCATCCCAGTTATCAAAAATGGTCGTGTCCTCGTCTAGGCGCACTGTGGTACCAACCGCAAGCGATGCCTCGCCAAACACATTCGGTAGCGTAAAGTTGAGCGTCTTTGGCGCGCCAGGCTTGACTAGCACCTTTTGCTCGAACTGCTTGGTATTAGTACCAGCCAGCACCTTACCCGCCATATCATTCAGGCGCAGGCCAAGCACTACCGGCCCACCAACATCCTTTTGAGCATCAAGTTCAATGCTCACCGTTACGTTCTTGGGGCTCATCTTGGCTTTGACGGTCTTGACATATACATCTTGGTTACCCCAGCGCGACTGGTCCTCGGCCTGGCTATTGTCTTGGTCTGGCGTATCGTTAAAGAGTTTTAGGTACTCATTAGCCGTTTTATTGGCGGTGCCCTCAAAGGCAACTTTACCATCCACAATCAGCACAGCCCGGTCGCAGAATTCACGCACGGCATCCATACTGTGGCTTACAAACACCACGGTTTTATTATGCTTTTTGAGGCTCTTAAAGTAATTGTAGCACTTGCGCTGGAACTCGGCGTCACCGACCGCTAGAACTTCATCCACCAGTAGAATATCCGCCTGTGACTGCGTGGCAACCGAAAACGCCAGGCGCACCTGCATACCGCTCGAATAATTCTTAAGCTTTTGGTCCATAAACTCTTCTAGCTCGGCAAAGGCAACGATCTCGTCGTACTTTGCTTCGATTTCTTTGCGGCTAAAACCAAGCAGCGCACCGTTTAAGAAGACATTTTCGCGGCCGGTCAGATCGGGGTTAAAGCCCACCCCAAGCTCAATAAACGGCACCATCTTACCCTTGGTTGTGACTGAGCCCTTGGTTGGCTGGTAAATATGCGCCAGGATCTTGAGCAGGGTGGATTTACCACTCCCATTCCGGCCCAGAATCCCAAAGAATTCGCCTTCTTTGATATCAAAACTCACCCCACGGAGCGCATGCTGCAGTGTGTAGCCCTTCTGGCGGCGAGCCATATTAACCAAGGTGGATTTAAGAGAGCTGCTCTTTTCTTTCGGGAGTTTAAAATCCTTATACACGCTATCAACCGTAATAGCTGACGGCTTGGTGGATCGGGTTGTTGGTGTGCTCATATTAAATCTCCTCCGCAAAGTGTGGGCTACGGCGTTTAAAATACCAGGCACCCACAATTAGGGTCATAACAACAATTGCATATGGTACCAGGCTTAGCCAGCCACCGTGAATCGTCTGTAGGGTTGGGTACTGCGGACTGACCAGCACATGGCGCACATCCTGAATCGCCTGCGCAACGGGGTTAAGCAGCATAAACTGAGCCAGGCCAGGCTTACGCTCCAGCACCATCGATACGGGGTAAATAACGATCGAGGCATAGAACATCCCCTGCATGATAATTTCCCACACAAAGTTAATATCGCGAAAACGCACAAAGAGCGGGCTGAGGATAAAGGCAAGCCCCAGGCCAAACAGGAAGATTTCTAGAATATAGAGTGGCGTCAGTAGTGCCGACCACGATAGATCCACCCCACTAATTGCCATAAACACCCCAATAATCAGCATATTAAAGCCTAGGTTAATCAGCGCCGATACACTGGTAGATAGCACCACGATATACTTTGGGAAGTTAACCTTGCGCAGCACATCGCCGCGGCCAACTACCGAACCGAGGCCGAGGTTAGTAATTTCGGAAAAGAAATTCCACAGCACAATACCAATCAGCATGCCAACGGCCCAGTTCGGCATACCACCACTAACCTTAAAGACTTCCACAAATACAAAGTACAGAATCACAAATAGGAATAAGGGCTTGAGCAGTGACCACACATAGCCCAGTACCGACCCCTGGTAGCGGAGTTTAAAATCACTCCGTACTAGCTCCTTTAGCAGGATAAGCGAGTAGCGATACTTCTGTACGGCGTTACGAACATTCATAATAATACCTTCCATTATACCATAGCTGGTATGGGTTACTTGATGATGCCGCCTGTTTGCGGCCGGCCCCGAGGGGCCCACCTTACACCACAGGCGCCAGGCGCACTACGCACCTGGCGACCGTTCTTCCTATTCCTACCCTTTTACGTGTGCTTACCTAGCGGCTAAAATCATCCTGGATTCGGATAATGTCGTCCTCGTCCGATAGATGCTCTGGATCGGTATGCTGCCAGATTTCAGCCACAACCGTTGGCGTGCCATCAGCACCGACAAGGCGGTGGCGTTCACCAGCTTCGAACTGCACCAGCTCACCAGCCTGTGCTGCCTGGCGCTCCCCTTCATCATCCGTTTTGCTGCGGTGGTAGTAGCCATCAGTCAGGAAAATCCAGCACTCAGCACGGCGATTATGGCGCTGCCAGCTGAGGCGTAGCTCTGGGTCAACTAGCAGAACCTTTGGCGATAGCGGCGCATCGGGGTTACCCTTTTGGGCATCAGCTAGGCTAATCATTGGGAAGAAATCAGCCACAAACTGGGCCACATCATCGTTATCGAGGCGCACATAGCCACCCCACGGCTTGCTTGTGTTGACTTCGCGCACAGTGTAGCCGCTGGCTTCGAGCGCCGTGACAATCTGTTGTATGGCTGAGTCCTTCTGGTAATCATCAGCCTTGGTAATGATATCTGTAATGGTACGTGGATTCATAATAGCGCTATTATACCACGGATTGATGATTTTTGCATCTTTTAGTTGCCCGGCTACCAAGTGGTAGAGCTGCGTGTGCGGCAGTGTTGCCACCTCGCTAGAAAACACCAGCACGGCAATATCGTGCGGGCCATTCGTCATATACGGCAGGAGCGTGCGTATAATTTCGTAAACCCGGCGCCGAATTCGGTTGCGGCCCGGGGCGCTTTTAAGCACCTTTTTGCTCACCACAACGCTAATGCGCGAATGCCGGCGGTACGGGTTAGGGACGTATTTTATTGAAAGGAGCCGCCCACGTACCATCTGGCCATGCTTATATACATAGCGCAAGCTGCCATGGCCATGAAAGCGGTGCTGCTGAGTAATCATACTCCCCTAGTATACACGAAGTAACTAACACAACCACCCCGGTTGGAGTGGTTGGTAGATGTGTTGCTAAACCGTGAGCCGTGCGCGGCCTTTGGCGCGGCGGCGCTTCAGTACAGCGCGGCCACCCTTGCTGGCAATGCGGGCTCGGAAGCCGTGCGTGCGGGCGCGGTGGCGTTTATGTGGTTGGTGTGTTCGCTTTGGCATATCACCGGCAATTATACCACAGGGGGCCAGTAGGTGCAACGCAGCTATCCACACAAAAAGCATAGGCGCTTGCCTGACGGGCGATTCTATCGTGTGGTTAGTGTAAGTTTTCCCCACTTTTTGCTTAGATTTCCACCATATTACCAGAGGTCGCTGCATACTGTGGAAAACCTGACCCCTGGTGGCTCACATGGGTCGCATCGGATTTATGACTTGTGGAAAACCGGGCTTTTGTATATAGTAGAAGAAGAGGAACATAGTAACTAATCTGGTCAGCCTGTATGGAGGGTATTGTTTGTTGTGTCTACGCATGTATTATGGCAGAGTGTCTTAGGTGAGCTTGAATTAACAATTGCGCATTCCGCGTTTGCGACGTGGTTTAAAAATACCGAGCTTGTGAAAGCAACCGATGAAGAGGTGGTGATTGCGGCAATTAATTCCTTTGCTATTCGCCAGTTCCAGGTGCGCTACGATGCGCAGATTCGCGAAGCACTGAAGAATAATGGTGTCACGGCCACAGCGATTTCGTACATTGTGCGCAAAAACCAAGAATCCAAGCGCACGGTAATTAGCCGCGAAACCACCCAGCAGCCAAGTACACCAGCCCCAGCCAGTGGATTGCCATTGCAAGCTGCATCCCTTACCACCCCGCGCGCCCAGGGCGGCAGCCTTGGTACGCTCAACCCCCGCTATACCTTCGATAACTTTATTGTTGGGAGCAGTAATGACCTCGCCTACACCGCCTGCCAGGCCGTGGCTGCTAACCCGGGCGTTAAGTACAATCCCCTGTTCTTATATGGTGGCGTGGGGCTTGGTAAAACTCACCTGATGCAGGCTGTTGGCAATGCTATTTGTAGCCACAACCCCAAAGCGCGCGTTATGTACGTGACCACCGAAGCCTTTGTAAACGACTTCTTGGAGCATATTCGGTTTAAAAAGCAGGGCTTTAGCCATAAATACCGCAATGTTGACGTGCTGATTGTGGATGATATGCAGTTTATTGCCGGTAAAGAGAAAACCCAGGAGGAATTCTTCCATACCTTTAACGAGCTGCATCAGAACAATAAGCAGATTATCATTAGCTCTGATAAACCACCGCGCAACATCCCTACCCTGACGGAGCGCCTGCGCAGCCGCTTTGAGTGGGGTATGGCGATTGATATCCAAATGCCAGACTTCGAAACCCGCTGCGCAATTGTAGAAGCCAAAGCTGCCCTGAGTGGTGTGGAGCTCGCCCGCCCCACCGTTGAGTACCTGGCGAAACACCTCAAGACGAATGTGCGTGAGCTTGAAGGCGTGCTTAACCAGCTGCTAGCCTACGCCGAAATGCGTGGACTGGAGCCTGATATCACCACCGCCGAGGGCTTGATTGGCGGCAAGCGCGCTGCCCGGCCCCAGCACCTGACCGCTCGCCAAGTAATTGATAAAACCGCCAAGTACTTCCAGCTGACGCCGGCAGATATCTGCAGTGCCAAGCGCGATAAGCACATTGTGGTGCCGCGACAAATCGCTATGTACTTGCTACGTAGCGAGCTACACCTGAGCTACCCCAAAATCGCTGGCGAACTCGGCCGTAAGGATCATACCACCGCAATGCACTCAATCGAAAAAATCGACCGCGCCATCCGCCTGGACTTTGCTATTCGCGAAAACGTTTCAGAAATCCGCGAGCGCCTCTATGCCTAGTGCGCACACCACCCTGTGGAAAGCCTGTGCATGGCTTGTGGCCACGCGGTGGGGTAGCCTGTGGGCGTCCATCCACAACCAGGCCGGCAACTGCCACGTACGCCGCGCGAGCCGGTGGAAAGCAGCCCGTTTCTCCCCACCCGCTCCACCACTCACTCGCATAGATTCCCACAGGCACTGCCGCCACCCCTACCCCTGGCCGGGGACGGATTTACCCACATTCTCCACACCACCTACTATTACCACCACTAAATAAAAGAAAGGATATATAATAGTATTATGGAACTTTCGGTACGGCAAGAAAATTTAGCAAAAGCCCTCAGTGCAGTGGGGCGGGTAGCCACGGGGCGCACCGAGCTGCCCATCCTGCATAATATCCTGCTGCGCACGGATGGCTCGCGCCTATTGGTGGCAGCTATGAACATGGAGCTTGCATCGCAGCAGTATATTGGCGCTAAAATTACCCACCCTGGTGGCATTACCGTGCCGGCCCGGCTCGTGACGGATTTTGTTACCAGTGTGCCTAAGGGCCATATGATGCTCCGCGTGAGTCATGATCACTTACATATTGAGGCTGGTGGCTATAGCTCAACCATCAACGGCGTGACGGCAGATGATTTCCCGGAGCTCCCAAGTGTTGATGAAGCGGCTGCTATTAGCTACACGCTGGCGCCACAGGATTTTAAACAAGCCGTGCAGCAGACTATTATTACCACCAGTAGCGATGGTACGCGGCCGGTGCTAACTGGGGTGTATTGGCACACCGAGGGCGACCACCTATACCTTGCAGGGACCGACGGTTACCGCTTGGCTCAGCGCCGCCTGGTTGCCACCACAAGCCAGGTGGCGGCTATTATCCCAACCAGTTCGCTGCAAGAAGTCCTGCGCACTATGACTGATAGCACGGCCCAGGTGGATGTACTGTTCGATGGTATGCAGGTGCGGTTTACGGTTGATGAAGCCCAAATTACCAGCCAGTTGGTGGATGGCGCCTTCCCGCCCTACCAGCAGTTGATGCCCACCGAGCCAGGTACCCATGCCACGATTGCCACCGATGAATTTAGCCGGATTGTGAAGGTAGCGGGCCTGTTTGCACGTGATTCGGGCGGTAGCGTAACAGTTACACTTGATGAAGACGCCCAGACGGTATCGCTCCACTCAGTTGCCAGTGAGCTCGGCGAAAATACCTCGACTACGCAGGCAGAGGTCGTCGGTAGTGGCGTGGTAACGCTTAATTCACGCTACCTGGCAGAGGCACTGAATGTGATTGATGCGCCAGCGGTACGCTTTAGCTTTAGTGGCAAGCTGGCGCCAACTCTTTTGACGGCCGACACCCAGGATATTGATTACAAGCATATTATTATGCCGCTGAAAAGCTAATGGCCAACACCGAGCTTTCTGTGCAGTATGGGCGCTCGCACACCCAGGCGCGCTACCATTTTAGTAACCACGTGACGGCCATCTTAGGCCCCAATGGGAGCGGCAAAACAACCCTGCTAGAGGCTATTCATATAGCCCTACGTGGCACCTCGTTCCGTGGTAGTGATAGCGAATTCTTACAGCGCGGCGCCGACTGGTGGCGCGTGGATTTACGCCGCCCGAATGATGTGCGCTCGGTCACCTACCAGCCTAATCTACCAGCCCGCAAAAAGCGCTTTATTATTAATAACGCGACCCACTACCGGCTGCCACTGGCTAAAAAATACCCGGTGGTGGTGTTTGTGCCAGATGACCTGCGGGTACTGCATGGTTCACCGGCCCGGCGCCGGGCGTTTATCGATACGATTATTGCCCAGTCAAACCCAAGCTACCCACCCCTACTGCGCCGCTATGAACGGGCACTGAAGCAGCGCAATAATCTACTCAAGCAACCCCCGACCACTTACGACGACGTGTTTATATGGGACGTCGCCCTGGCGGAGTACGGCGCAGCAATTGCCCACGCCCGCGCGCACCAGCTGGCGCAGATGAATACCGCACTTGGCCCTACCTACCGCAGTATTGCCGGGCGGGATGATGACGTTACTATACACTACGATGCCCCAGCCCATACCAGTAAGCAAGCGCTGATGAACCAGCTGCATGCCCAGTTTACGCGTGATAAACTGCTTGGCTACACCACAATTGGCCCGCACCGGCACGATATGGCCTGTGATTTTAATGGCGCCCCGGCCCGGGCAGTTGCCTCGCGCGGGGAGGTGCGCAGTATTATTCTCGCGCTTAAGTTTATTGAGGTTGATACCGCCACGCAAGCAACCGGTCAGCCCCCGGTGATTTTGCTTGATGATGTGTTTGCCGAGCTCGATGAAAGCCGCCAGCAGCGCCTGGCCGAAAAGTGCCAGCACGGCCAAATGTTTATTACTAGTACCACGGGGTATGGGGCGCTTGCGGCCGAGGCAGTTATTCAGCTTGCAGATTAAAGGGTGCCTGGGGTGATGTCGCCTAGGCTTTAATGGTCGGCCCTACTGGGGCGGGATGGGCTGCCCACGGTTGATGGCCGTAATGACATCGGCTGGTATATCGCGCAGCAGTGGCGCAGAAAGTAGCGGTTGTGGCGGTATGGTGCGCACCTGCCACTGACCACTCCGTTTGGTCAGCAGAATACGCAGGCTATCGCGCTGGTCGCTATGAGGGCCATGGTACGTAAGCGTGGCGCCATAAATAGTACCGTCCTTATACAGCTGGCCGTGCGTAATGGTATACAGATTATGCAGCTGTGGGTACTGCTGGTTGATAGCCTGACTAATAGCCGCCTGCTCACGCTCAAGCAGGCTTGCCAGGTGGGTAGTGTTGTAATAAATTGTGATTGGTATCTGTTCGCGGTCGTGGGTAATGGTAAGCGGGCGCTGCTCGGCCTGGGCGGTTGGGCCGCTCATGATAGCGGTGTAATTCCCCTTCTTGAGCTGCACTGGCGTACCTGGCTGCATGGGTATTATCTGCCCCGACGTGCTCCGCAGCTGCACGCTGCCAAGCGAGCCATCAAACTGTAAACTCACCATACTAAAGCTGGTGGCGTAGTTGATCAGCCACGTGCCACCACCGAGCACAAGCAGCGCACCAAGTGTAAGCATCATGCGCATTGGGGTAAACCACTGGCGCCACTTACTCATGACGGCCCCCCTCCCCCGCTAGCGGGTTGGTGTAGTTAGTAAACTCTACGACGTAATCACTCGGGTTAATACCGGCCCGGTAGAGGGCCTGAACTGCCGCCGCCCGGTAGCGCGCCGAGGTGCCTTCGATGGTAATCACCATGCCATGGCTAGCCGAGTAGCGGTAGCCTATGGTGTAGTATGGGTCTTTGATGGGGAGCTTGGCGGCGGCTGGGTACTGACGGGCGTAGGTGGTATTAAACTCCTTGGCGGCGTCAGCACTGCGGCGCTCCAGCTGGTGGTACTGGCGCTGATTGCGCTGGGCTTCTTGCTGGGCGCTGGGTGATTGTGGCGCCAGGCCAACATAGAGTGTACGCGGGCTACTACTGGCAATAATCACCTGCTGCTGGTAGGTGCTGTAGCCGGGGCGTTCCACCTGCACAGTATATTCGCCTGGGGTTAGGTGGGCCGTGCCGTGGCTCGGTAAGCGGTTGCCTTTGCCTGGCCCAGCGCTAATATGCACCGTGGCGTTACCGGGCACCACGGCAATGTTGAGCGGGTAGGTGCCAGCCGGGCCAATATTCTGTAATACATTGTAAAGAACCACGGCCGCAATGATGACACCACCAAGCACGGCCCCGCCGATAAGGCACGCCCGGCGGTGGCGATAGATAAAACTATAGAGAGCGTGGCTATACTGTATCATTTCTTCTTCCTATACCAATTATACCCTGGTTGGTTCGGGCTCTGGTGTGGGTCAGCCATCGGTGCGCGCTCATCCCACGAGGCCGAGGCGATTTTAGCCTGGAACCCGTCTACCTCCCCCACGTATATAAAGGTGTGCGCCCCGTTAATTGCTATATCGCCAGGCTGTAGCTCGGCTGCATTAATGCTGGCGCTACTGCCAATATGCTGCCAGTTAGCACGCATCCATTCCTCTTGCGTCGTAGTGTTGCCGCCGCGGCCATCGTAGTTAAAGCCGCTATCGTGCTTGCTATTGCGGATGAGGAGCGTGGTAAAACCACCGCAGTCGATCCCCGGTGGAATGCGGCCGCCATCACCCTTACTACCAATGTAGAGCCCCTGGGCCTGGGCCTCGCTGACCGCCTTGGTATAGGCAGGCTGGGCTTCGACCGTCATACCCTTCCACTGGGGCCAGGCGTAGGCCTTGAGCGTTTCGGTGAGATTACCGCCGGCAAAGTCGTTCTGCTTACAGCCAGATTTTGGATTGGTGCGGCTATTGGTGGCTGATTTTGGCCCCTGCAGCGAGCCTTCGGGCTGGTTCATGTTGGCATCGGCTTCGGCACCGGCTAGGGCTGGTGCGTCTTTATATTTATCGAACACTTTTTTAGCGTTACCACCGCGCACCGAGCGCACTGCACCGGCGCTATCGGCCGAAACCTCGTAGCCATCATGCACAATAACCGCCGCTTCGACCGGGTCATTCGTGGCGCGCAGTTTGTTAAGCGTCCCAACCCAGCCACCGTTGAGCTCTTGCCAAACGTACTCCAGCTGTACACTCATATCGGTGACGGGCTTACCCATTTGCCCGGCTAGTTTCACCAGGGGGTCTTGCCGCGGGGTAAAGGTCCATTGCACCAAGCCAAAGCCTTTGCCATTCTGTGGTTTGTAATCTGGCCCGGCAGTAGCGCCGCCTTCGATAATATCTGGCTTAAGGCCGGATTCTTGCATCATATTACCAACGATACCGCTGGCTTGGGCTAGGCTCAGGCCCTTTCGCATTAGGAAGTTGAGGATCTTTTCGGTGTTGTCGTTGCCAGCTAGCTGGACTGCGCTAATGTTGTCGTTATTAATACATTCATCCTGGTAGTGGTCGATATTATTCTGACTAAAGAAGAGTGGGTCGCGAATAGCCGCCGCCTGCAGGGGCGTGAGAATACTGCCAGCAACCAGTACAAGCAGCAGCCCTGTATATATAATACGTTTACTATACATCACCACCTCCTTGGTTATTGGTTGCGGGTTGTGCGCCTTCGGTGCGGCCCACAAGCGGCTTGGGGTCAATGGCTGTGCCGCCGGCCATTTGCCGGTGCCCACCGCGCCAGATTTCAAAATGCAGGTGCGGGCCGGTACTCTGCCCGGCGTTGCCAATCGCACCGATCTCTTGCCCAGCCTTAACCTCATCACCTTGCTTTACCAGCACGCCATCGTTATACATATGCCCGTAAACGCTATCGTAGCGCTGGCCATCCACCTCGTGCTGAATCACAATCCAGTTGCCAAAGCCGCTGGCCGGGCCGGCCGCAATCACCTTGCCGTCGCGGGTGGCAAAGATTGGCTTACCCTCGGCCCCGCCAGGTTGGGCAAAATCTGCTCCGTTATGGGGCTGGCCACCGCGCATACCAAAGCCACTGGTAATAATCGCTTCTGGCGTGGTGGGGTAGGCCCAGCCATCGCTATTAACATGTCCGGTTTGGCCGGTACCATGGGCCGATTCGCTGCCACCCTTCAGCCCTGGCGCGTCGCCGTCTTGCACTTTGGCCCACTCGTTTACCATATGGAATTTTGCGTAGTGCCAGTTTTGCTCGTAGTGGGCTTTATCCATACATCCTGGGGTATCTTCGTGCTCGCCAATACACTGCTCGACGTATTTTTTATAATTCCAATCCTGGCCGTTGTCTTTAGGGGCGCCGCTTTCATCGCTGGGGTCGATTTCGTCCCGGGCTACCATCCAGTAGGTGGCGTCCTCTGGGCTGAGATCCATGGCGGGCTTTGGTAGGCCGTATACGAGCTCACCACTTGGGTCAACCGCAACGCCCATTTCCTGGTAAAAGGAATCACCATTACCATGCTGGTAGCGTTCGGGTTTAATCTGCAAAGATACCGCCTGGGCTGGTAGTGGCGAAAGCCGCCCGGCCGCAGTTGGTAATAGCCCAGCTAGATGAGCCAGGGTATGGGCACCACTGCTACGCATACCCAGCCAGTGCGGCAGTAGTGTTTGGGCCAGCGAGCCGGCAAAGGAGTGTGGGTTATACATAGCAAAGGGTGTTTTGGCGGCCTCGGCCCGTTCGTAGTCCTGGTAAGCAAGCTCAACCTTGCGATTGGTATTTTGGTACTCAACCATCTCGTGTGGTGGTAGTGGCATCATACCGCGGGCTTTGGCTTGCTCATTCATGAGGACAGATGAGCCAATTGCCACGGCATCCATCAGGTCGGTGCCCTTTAGGTCTGGGCTGGTGACCTGCCCGGCAATCATATCAGCCAGCTGTGCTGTCAGGAGAGGTAATGCCATATCAATCAGCATACTACCGCCCATCACCGCTACGGTGCTCACCCCCACGGTTGCAACGCCAGCCGCAATGCCCAGCACCAGGGCGCTCCCCTGCACGGCCGGGTTTTGCAGCATTTTGCAGGTTTGCTTGAGCTCCTGGTGTGTGCGGGCCCCGGTGGCTTGCTTAATACTGGTTAGCACACTACCGAGGCGACCATTCAGTGCCCCACTGGCCAAAAAGCGTTGGTTGCTGAGGGTTAGGCGCGGCTTTTCTTGCAGGGCCGAGAGTTTATAAAAGGCGGCATCCATACCGGACTTGCCTTTATTCGGGTTATCGATCATCGGCATACTGCCACCCGGGCTGGTGCTAGCAAGCTTGGCTTCATCCACCACTTTACTGCGCATATCAACATGCGTGTATTTATTGCCGTAGTATTCTACCTTTTCTGGGCTAAGGCCTTCGGCTTTGAGCTCGCTGGCTGGTTCAAGCAGCATGGCGGTAGCAAAACGGGCCAGCTCCGTGCGGCGCAGAATCTTTACCCCGGCTTCCACCGCCCGGGCTGTGCTGTAAACCGTACAGGCAGTATCGGCCACGCCAGTAATTTTTACACCACGTGCAATACTCCCAGCTAGCTTGCCCGCGCTGGGCGAGCTTTTGATACGGGCTTCGGTTTGTTTGATTTTATCATACTCTGCCTGTGTAATACGGTTGCCGGCTTCATCGGTGTATTCACCGGTTGGTTTGCCATCTTCATCGGTCACGGCTTTTAGATTAGCGCTAGCTAGGGAGTTCTTTATATTAACATTCTTCTTGATATCTTCATCAAACTCCTTTGGGTTCTTGCCGAACAACTTTTTTGTGTAGCTAGTTTTTATCCAGCTGAGCGCCTTGTAGGCCGGGCCATCGTGGAAGGATAAAAAGCGCGGATTGCTGGCCTTGACCATAGCGTGGTTAAAGCCACGGTTGGTGCGGATGGCCCGCTCCAGCTGCTCTGGGCTAGTGACCTCTACCCTGCCCTTTTCGCCCTGGTAGCTGAGCTTTTCGATCCGGCCGCGGCTTTCGGCTTGGCCACTGCTTGTTTTAGCAAAACTAACATCGATGCCGGCTTTTTTAAAGCTGGTGCGCATGGCGTTCATATTGACCGTGCGGAACTTTTCGAGCACTTTGATATCGCTGCTGGTTGTGGATTTACTTAGCTTTAGTTTCCACAGTTGGTGGTTGGTGCGGTTGACGGCAGCGTGCTGTACGTTGAGGTCCTTCACAAAATCCTCGGCCGATTTGATAAGAAAGAGCCCAGGCGCCATATTTACCCCCACAAGCACAAACATAATGATAATGGTTGCTAGCACCGCCGCAATTGGGCCAAGGCCTTTCTTTTTGAGCTGCTGGCTAAGGTGACGCAGGAGTAATTTGCCCGGGGCGCCAACTGGCGCAGCGCTGGCGGCTTTCAGTGCGGTACTACCAAGCCCGTGGCCCAGGCTGCCGCTCCGTGTATAGGCGGCGCGGCCCTGGCGTGTGCCAAAGGCTGCCTGCTCGCCATCGCTGGCTTGCTCTTCTTGCGCGCGCACAAAACCAGCGCTCCGAGCGGGCGCTGGGTGGTTGCCGAGTCGTCTATCCGGTGCCTTCTGGCGCGGCTCTCCCTGTAACCTGGCCATAATCCCTATACTATACCATGGACGCTGTTTGTACACCAGGCTTGCCCCTGTTCGGGCGTCTTCTGCTGGCTATACGTGCAAGCTATTCGGTTGTGCCGTAGCTTGGCTGGCTAGGTTCGGAGGTGCGGGCGTTGATAACGTTAATAGCCGTCAGCACCGCCATAGGGATGCCCGGGTACTCAGTTTGGCTGATCGTCAGGTAGGGCTTAGCGGCAATGCGCCACTCACCGGATTGCTGGTGCAATACAATCCGCAAGCTATCGCGCTTATCGGAGTGAATATCACCCCGCCAGCGTAGCACCGCGCCGTACCAGGTGCCGTTATCGTACACGCCTTCTTGGGCAATGTTAAACTGGTCAAGCAGATCCGGGTAGCTGGTGCGTATGGCTTGGTAGATACGGCTACGGTTGGCTTCGAGTATCGCTTGCAGCTCGGCTTCGGTGCGGTCGTAGGTAAAGCTTACTTGGGAGGGTTGGTCACTAAGGTCTATCTGGCGGGTTACCTTTTTGTAACCGCTTTGTACGTATTCGGCAATGTAGCGCCCCTTCTTAAGCCGGATAGGCTGGTTTATAACCACATTATCGACGCGCCCCGTCTTGCTGGTGCCATCTTCTGCTGCGTAGTAGAGGGTAATGTAGCGCGTTCGTGCCGCCGGGGCCACCAGGGTTAGATCCTGGAAGGAATTAATATACAGCCAGCCAAACCCCAGGCCAATCAGCACGAGCGATATAGCCACGTAGCCGAGTATTAGTTTTGCAAGCCGGTTCATTGCTGAGCCTCCTTGAGTGGTGACTGGTAGTTAGTAAAGGTGATCTTGTAGCGCGATGGGTCAATCCCAAGTGAAATCAGTTTTTTAATAGCATTTTCGCGGTAGCGGGGGGATTCGGTGCGTACGGTAATGGTAAAATCACTGCCATCCTTGCTAATATAGCCAATCTTAAAGTACGGGTCGGTAAAGGGTAGCTTGGTAATAGCCGGGTTCTTTTCGCGGAAGTTATTGCTGTACTCGGTGGAGGCCCGGACGCTGGCACGCTCCAGCACACCCAGATCGGCATCACTAAAGGCCTTCATATTAGGCTTTGCTGGCTTGAGCGGTGTAATAACCTTTGCCCATAAGCCCTGCTTAACGGTAATTTTGACCTGCTGCGTGATGTAATCTGGGTGGCTTACTGTTACGCTATACTGGCCGGATGGCAGGTAGTTGGTATAGCCATTACGCAGCACTTTGCCGTTGCTCGCGGTGATAGTGGCGCCCTTTGGTAGCACCTGCACCACAACAGGCTGCTCGCCAGGGCCGGCTGTAGGTGGTAGATTGTAGATATAGAGAGCCACACCCCCGACGATAAGCCCGGCGCCCAGGCAGGCTAGTGCGATTTTATGCCAGCGTTTGAGTTTGATTGCTTCCATTAGACACGCTCCCCTTTCTTGCGGTACCAGGTAAAGCCGGTTTCGGTTAAGGTATCACCGCCTGCAGCTGGCGCACGACTATCTTGTGAAGCCGAGGCAATATCGCTGTCGAAACCTTCTACTTTCCCAACATAGATAAAGGTGTGGACGGCATTAATGGCTACATCACCCGGTTGCATCTGGCTGGCATCCATAGGGCTATGGCCATCGTTGAGTTTTTCCCAGTTCTTGTCCATCCACTCTTGCTGCTTGATGGTGTTGCCTGCCCCACCGCTAATTTGCCCACCATAGTTAAAGCCCTTATCCCAGCCACTATCGATAATAAGGCTGGTGGTAAAGCCGCCACAGTCGATGCCGGGGTGGTCGCCACCGCCAATATAGCGGCCGTTTTTGCCAGCACCATTAATCACTTTATCGCGGTAGGTGTCGGTTGGTGTTAGATTACCCTCTTGGACCGGTTTGGGGTGGGCGTAGCCAAGTAGCGTTGCCTCGAACCCGCCGCTACTGCTATTGCTGGCGTTTTGCATACATTCATCGTTTTTGTTCTGCTTTTTGCTGTTATTAACCACATCTTTCGTCTCGCCGGTGGTTTGGTCGCTGGTAGCAGTACCGACTGGCGGGGCGTCTTTATACTTATCGTAAATAGCTTTGGCGGCACCACCGCGCACCGAGCGCACCTTGCCGGCGTTATCGGCCGAAACCTCGTAGGTATCGTGGATCAGCACCGCGGCTTCAACCGGGTCGTCAATCCCCTTTAGCGGGTCGAGTGTACGGCCCTTCCAGTTGCCATTGAGCTCCTGCCAAACGTATTCCAGCTGCACGCCAATATCAGTGACAGGTTTGCCCATTTCATCCGCCAGTTTTACCAGTGGAGCCTGGCGGGCGGTGAAGGTCCACTGCACTAGGCCAAAGCCCTTACCGTTCTGTGGTACGTAGTCCGGCCCAGCGGTGGCGCCACCTTCAATAATATCCGGCCGCAGGCCGGATTCCTGCTGCATATTGCCGATGAAGCCACTGGCTTGGGCCAGGGTGAGACCCTTTTGCATAAAGAAATTAAGAATCTTTTCGGCGTTATCGTTACCGGCTAATATGACGGATTCGGTGCCAGCTTTTTTGGCGCCACCGCTACATTTAGCAAGGCGGTTATACCAGGTGATATCGTTGCTCATATAGTAGTTGACGGTGCGGTCAAACTTGGCCGTGGCTTCGTCCTTTTTTTCGGTGGCGTAAGCTGCGTCGCCCAGCAGCAACCCGGCAATCATTAGGATAATCCCCGCCCGGCGCAGTATGGTCCGAACCTGCATTACTCCTGCTCCTTAAACTGGTTGAGGGGCGCGTCTTTACTGGCGGCTTCACCGTGGTAATCCTTACTACAGCCAAGGTTGTTGTTAAAGCCAGGCGGTATCTCCATAAAGCGGAGTGGGTTCATAGTTTTTTCGGTATTGGATACGATTGGGTCGCGGCTGACACCGATATCAAGGTGCACTGCGTAGGCACCATCCACAGCCGAGCCACTACCACCACTACCGCCTTCTTTGGCGATAGCTTGGCCTTTGTTAACCTTGTCCCCTACCTTTACATTGATGGCCGACAGGTGTGAGTAACGGGTGTAGAGATTATCGGCGTGCTTAATAACCACAGTGCGCCCAAAGCCGCTGTAAGGCGGGCTACTATTGTGCTCAGTGGCGATGACTTCGCCGCCATCCACCGCCAGGATATTGGTACCAGTTGAGCCGGTGGCAATATCGAGCGCATAGTGGTTGCGGCCATCAAAGTTTGGCCGTAGGCCGTAGCAGCTCGATAGCGTACCACTCTGGGCTTCGACCGGCCAGCCGAATTGCCCGGTGGATTCACCGCCGCCCTGCGAGCCACTACCACTGCTGCTATCATCATCGTCCTCGCTCTCTTCGGCGTTGATATCATCATCGACTGCCTTGCTGAGGGTATAGGTATTAAAGTAACTGAGCTCCTTCTTGGCTTCGGCTGGTGACATATTCGGCACGCCATGGGCACAGGCGCGGCCAGTGTACCATTCGATTTCGGCGATGTGCTCGACATCAAGGTACTGTATAATCTCCTTTAGCTTACCAACACCAAATGGGCTAAACGCGCCATTCAAGACTTTACTCATCGTGTCTTTATACCAGCCGGTAAAACCAGAGCCCCTTTCTTCTTCTCGGATCTGGTCGATTAGGGGGTTAATGTGGCCAGAAGACTCAGCCCAATCACCAAGCGGCACTTCGCGGTTGGCGCAGTATTTAAGGTAATTGCCATAGCGCACGCCAGCAACCGTGGCCTCCTTGCCCTTGTTCTTTGGCTCGCCGGTTTCTTCGTCGATATATTGCTTATCGATCATAAAATCAAGCACTTCGTTCATATCACGCTCAACGTCCTCTTTGTGGAGGGCGTGGCGCACACCGCAGCCAACATCTGGATCGATGCCAACGGTTTTGGTCAGGTTATAGTCATCACACTTTTTATAGCGGTTGGGTTTGAAGTCGGCGTAGGCCTGGCTAAAGGCAGCGTGGGCCTGTGGCACCGCCAGGCTACTGGCCACGCTATGGACGGATAGCGTACTGGTAACGCGGGCTAGGAAGGATGGCTTTTTGGACCACATAAGCCCCCGGAATTGGTAGGCCAGTGCACCCAGGAAGGCGTAGCGGTTATTAATATCCCATGGTGTCTTGCGGGCATCGGCAATATCGGCGGCCAGGTACTGGTTGCGGATATCATTGCGGTAGGCTTGGTACTGCTTCAGATCATCCACGGTAGCTGGGCGCATACCGTAGCCAGACGATTTGGCACTTAATATACCCGAGGCACCAGCAAAGATAGCATTACCAGCATCGGCATCGGTGGTACCGGCGTTGAGTGGTAAGGCAGTGGCTTTGGTAATGAGTTTTTCAACCTCGTGCTCGGCGTAGCGGGTGCCAAGCTCACTCAGGGCATAGCCAAATACAATCTGCCCCGCACACACGGCAATACCCACACCGGTGGCTGATTCTGCTACACATGAGCCAACCGAGGCCAGCATCAGGGCAGCTTGGGTTTGTGGGTCGTTAATGCCAGATTTCTCTACCCCGATACAAATAGCCCGGAACGCCATACGCCCAGCCGAGGCAGCATCCATACCAGTGGCCTTTTCCATGGCAAAGCCCAGGATTTTATTCAACCAATCTTCAACCTTACCAAAGATATTGGTAAAATCAGTAATAGTTTTGGGCTTTAGCATAAAGGCTTCTTCGCGCTCGGTGAGCTTGGGTGCGTCGCCTTCGTTGGCTAGCTTAACGCCCACGGAATCGCCAGCATTGGTAGGGCTATTGCCGCTAGAGAGTATAGAGCCCACCATTGTAAAGTCCTTCTCTTTGCCCTCGCTGGACTGGAAGAGACTACCGGATGTCAGGAAATTGACGGCGTAGGGCGTAAGCGTCTTAACACGATCCGAATTAACGGTTTGGATAACCGTGTGGACACTATCGCTCAGTGGGCAGACCTGGGCAATGGCTTGCAGGAAGAAGAGCCCTTTCACACCATTGGTAAACGAATCGCGCATACCATTTAACTTGCCGGATGAATCCTTGGCTCTCCCTTGGGCTTCGCGGAACTTGCCCTTAATGGTTTCGACCCGCTTTTTAAACGGATGCTTGGTGGACTCTTCGTTAACGAGCTTGCCATCCTTATCGCGAATACCGGCGTCTTCCTCGGCACCGATTGATTTATTAAGCTCCTTTTGGTTCTCTACCTTATCGTCCTTATTTAGGTTCCAACGGTGGAAGTTGCGCACCCCCACACGCTTGGCGGCTTTTTTCATGGTGTTACCAAAGAAGGACGCCACGCGGTTATTGTAGGCATTGCGCAGGCTATTGCGAATACCAACGTCGTGCGGGTTACCGGACCTAAATAGCTTGACGACATCCTGCGGGCTGCGTGCCTCGTAGGTGTGCTGGACAGTCTTGCCGCCTTCGGTTACAGCAACGGTTTTGCTAATGCCATTAAGCTTGTAGCGCTTGCGAATTTTGCCGACATCATCGGTGTCTACCTTAAACCCTGCTGCCTCAAGCCGCTTCTTTTGGCGCTCGCTAATAGTAGCAAATTTACAGCGCAGGTTGATTTTTTCGCCACAAACGCCCTTGGTTTTAATTGTGCCAGCTACCGTGCCGCGGCCGAAAAACTTACCGGCATACATGCGGGTGCCGCGCTCTTGGATTGCTTCGGCGGCGTCGTGCAGGTCATTGGTTAGCAGCTGGGTAAGCTGCATTGGTAGGCTCATAAAGGTGCCGAAAAACAGAATAGCCACCACAATAGCCGCCAGAATAACCCCCACAAAGGGCCCGGCTAGGTTGCTACCATATTTATAGGCAGCTGCGGCTGCTTTGCCTTTGACGCCACCAGTTTTGGCTAGCTTTTCGGCCGTTTTATCGGCGGCCTTTTTGCCAACGTTATTCGCCCAGGAGCCCCCGCCCCCACCAGCTTCTTGGCCAGCAGCACCAGCCCGGCCGGCTGTGGCCCCGGCTTCTTCATTAGCAGCACTAGCCTCGGCGTTATGCAAGCTTTTGCTTAACGGGTTTAAGGCTTGATCATAATACGCGTCCGCTGGGTTGGCACCGGTATCTTGCTCTTGGTCTGGTCTGTCGTCAAGCAGTGTGGCCACAGGCTTTGCTTACTCCTATTCGTATGGGCTCCGTTGGTTTGAGGCGTTCTGGCGCAGTTGCTCTACCGGCGTGGTGGATACCAGCTTGGTTTCGGTATCACTGGCAATCACCTGAATATGCACGTGGTTTTGGCCAGCAAAGAACAAGCCCTGCCCCACCGGGAAGTTAGAAAGGCGCTTCTTTTCTTCTTCGGTTAGCTTGAACACATCACTCAGTACATCCACCGCACTGGTCGACTGCTTAAGCAGCAGCTGCATAGATGAGTTAGCCACAATGGCGCGACCCATCTTACTCCCCATAAAGTCTTCCACGTCCTGCGTAATGGTCGTAATACCCAGGTAGTATTTACGGGCGCGCTTCGCCAGGCTAAAGAGGAAGTTGGCTGAGTCCTGGTACTTCATGAGCTGCCAGGCCTCGTCCACAATCAGCATGCGCTTTTTGCGGTGCGAGCGGGTAATGTTCCAGATGTGGCTCATCACGATATAGGTAGCCACCGGGCGTAGTTCATCCTCGAGGTCGCGAATATTAAACACCACCATGCTGTTATTAATATCGATATTACTCTGCTGGCTAAAAATACCAGCAAAGGTACCGGTGGTAAACTTGCGCAGGCGCTGGGCCAGGCTTGGGCCGGTGCCACCCATGTGCACCAGGGTATCGTAAAGGTCGCTCATAGTTGGTGGGCGGCTGGTGTGGGTTAATGGGTCGCTGGTAATACCAACGCGGGCGTAGGTATCGATCAAGGCTTGGTCTAGGTCGGCCTCTTCGACTGGGCTGAGGGTTACATTGGTGTTGGTAGCGGTGGCACCACCAAGCATCAGGCGCAGCAGGCCGTGCAGTGTCACCAGGTTGGCACGCAGGGCATCGGCGGCGTCTTCGGTATCGACCACCTTCGGCAGGTCAAAGGGGTTAATGCGCACGTCAGAGCTCAGGCTCAAGCGAATATAGCTACCACCAACGGCATTGCTGAGCTTTTGGTACTCGTTTTCGGGGTCGATAATGATCACTTCCGAGCCGGTCATCATACTGCGGATTGCCTCGAGCTTGACGGTGAAGGATTTACCAGCACCAGACTTCGCGAATACCACCATGTTGGCATTTTCGAGGCTAAAGCGGTCAAAGATCACCAGGCCATTATTGTGCATATTAATGCCGTACAGAATACCCTTTTCTTGGGTTAGGTCGGCACTGGTGAATGGGAAGGAGGTCGAAATTGCGCCGGTGTTCATATTGCGCCGAATTTGCAGTTGGTCCATTAGCTGAGGTACGGTACTATTAAGACCCTGCTCCTGCTGGCTACTGGCTACCTTACTAAATACCAGCTGCTGGCCAAAGAGCGTTTCTACCTTGTTCTGGATAAAGGTTAGGTCATCCAAACTATTGGCATACAGGGTGATATAGAGCCCGTAGCGGAAGAACTTTTGGCTACCGGTTTGTAGTTCGTCGCGCAGCTCTTCGGCGTCCATCAGGGCAGATTCAAGCCCTGGGTCACGCGTGCGGCCCTTTTCTTGGTTAATGCTCATGCTGGCTTCGAGCTGGGTCACCTTCTTTTTAAGGTTTTCCATCACAATTTGGGTGTCCACCGGGTACAGGAACATGCTCACATCAAGCACTTCATCCATATTGATAATATTACTGAGCCAGCCGGTGTAAATTTGGCGTGGGTAGCCATACACGTACAGGGTGCGGCCATATTTGGTGCCCAGGCGGAAGTGGTCAGTGTGGAATTCTAGGCTGCTTGGGGCGATAAGATCGCGCAGGGTGTTAACGCCCTTTAGAAAGGCAGCCTCAACTTCGGCAGCTTCGCGGGCGCGCTGCTGGGCGGCAATATCCATTGCTTTGCGGTTCTTGGCCATTACAAAGTTCCTCCTGTTGTCATGGTAGGCCGTGGCGGTTTGCCCTCGCCCTTTTTAACATAGCTAAAGGTATTTTGTTCAAAGTTACTGAGCGGCTCGCGCACAGCAGTATCGGGGTTGTAGTAGTTGTAGTAGAGCTTACCAAGCTCGCGGCTATTAAGCTGGGCGCAGTGCACACCAATTTGCAACAAACCACTGGTAACGGAATCAACCCGGTTTTTAATCTCGTCCTTGGCCTTTTGGTAGCTGAGTTTATCGATCTTGGTCATCGATTGCCCCCCACCAAACAGGCGCTGGAAGAAGCCCTTGCCGCTATCTTTAATATTGCTCAAATCCCCCACGATTGAGTACGGAATCACCACGTAGAAAGTTTTATCCATAATGTTGGCTTCTTCCGACAGAATATCGATAAAGTCAATGTAGTCATCCATCAGCACGCCCAGTAGCATGTTATCCTGCGTTTTGCGGATATTGGTCAGGCGCTCCAGGTAGGGGCCAATATCAACCTTTTGCGAGCGAATGAGAATCTGCACCGGGTGGGTCAGCGAGTTGATGAAGTTCTGGTAGGTAAGCTCCACACCTTCGCGCTCGCGGGAGCTCATCAGGTCAAAGTTGATGGATTTACAGGCAATCACCGCGCGGAAGCTGCCGTCGGACATAATCATCATATTATCGCGGATTTCCGAAAACAGCAGGCTGTTCTGGGTGGTGTTCTTGGGCCGTGGTGGCTGGCTAGCTGGTGGCGGTGTGCCCTGGGGCTTGGCGCCGGCTGGGGCCTGCTGCGGCTGCTGTGGTGGCATTGGGCGGCCGCCGGGGCGTGGCTGTGGGCCGGTGTAGCCGTAGCCTTGCTGCGGGTGGGGCCCGGTGGTCGGTGGCTGAACCCCCTGGCGCATGGCAGGGTTGTAGCTGGGCTGCGGCTGCTGTGGTGGGTAAGACGCACCACGTTGCTGCGGGTTATTTGGGTATTGCTGCGGTTGTTGTGGTTGCATGCGTACTCCTTACAGTTACTTTATGGTGATTGATGTGCTTGATGATGGGGGCTCGGTGCTGCTGGGTGGTTTGGGCGAGTCTGGCGGTGTATTGTGCTTGATTTCGAGCCGGTGGGCTTCACGCGCTAGGCTGGCTACAGAAAGGTCGGTGCCTTCGCTGGTAAGCTTAACGATTTCTGGCGAGGGCTTGCTGTGCTGCGGCCGGGGGCGGAGGTCGACCTCCTCTTCCTCACCAAGTGGTACTGGGCCAAGCGTTAGGCTAGCGTAGAGTTCATCCAGGGCTTGCTTGCCGGCTCCACGGTAGGGGTCACCAAAGGGATTCGGGGCTTGAGTTGGTGCTGGGGTGGCCGTTGGGGTAGGTGCCGGTGTTGGGGTGGGAATATGTGGTGGCAAGCTTGGTGGCGGTGTGCTTGGCTGGGCCGGCATGGTTGGCATAGGGATAGGCTGCGGCGTGGTTGGTGCTGGGGTAGCCTGGCTGGCCTTATTTGGCTTAGCTGGTGGCGCTACTTTTGGCTTGGTAGGGCTAAGGCTAATAGTTTGCTTGGCTGGGGCCGCCGTTGGGGTTAATGTAACCGGCGGTTTGCTAACTGCTGGTAGCTGAGGCTTTGCCTGCTGAGCAGCCGGGGCTTGGGACGTCTGCGGCAATGGGCTAGCTGGCGGCGTGTGCGGGGTTTGGGGTGGTGTGTGAGGCGGCGCGGTTGTTTGGGCCTGCTGCATAGCGCGGTAGGCCGAGGCTTGGGTTTGCTGCTGCTGCTCAGAAATCAGTCGGTCAAAATTCTGGGTTGCAGCGTTCGACTCACCAAGCATATCGCTGGCGGTATCGGCTTCGGCGTATAGGTCGCTACTAAGGTTGCCACTAGTGGCAGGCTGGCCACCACGGATCGCCCAACCGCGTGAATCCACAATTGTGGTGAGGTAATCCAGCCGGCTACCGGCTTCCTCGGCAGAGATATTCTTGGTCCGCTCTGGCTCAACTTCCTTTGGGGCGGTAATTTCTACCAGCGAGGTAATCCCATCTGGCTGCCACATACGGCGGCGCGGCTTAATAAAGTGGAACGACACAATCGCCATCAGGTAGGTTTCCATTGGTTGATCCTTTTTAAGTGGCAGAGCCAGCACCAAAAAGAGAATAACCATTGGTGCCGGGATAAGTGCCAGTGGGAGCAAGACTTGGGCTAATGCCCAGCCGATCGCTATACCCATAGCGGCAATAATCAGGTAGATGAATTGGCGCATGCTGAACGGCCCAAGGAGCTTATCCTCTGCCTCAACATCCTGCGGAACTTTGTAAACTGCCATATATACTATTTTACCACCTTTAGGCTAATTTGGTTATGATTAAATGCCGGTTAAGAATTACGTTTTGAGCCGGAGCTGACTGGAGTTTTAGCTGGAGCGCTTGCCACATTAGTAGCCGAGGTATTTTCGCCAAGACGCTTGGTTGCGCCCAGTGCGACCCTAACCTCAACAGGCACGCGGCTAACAAAGCGCGGATCCTCAAGCAATTCCTTGGCGCGCCCTGGTGTGATACCACCGTTGGAGGCCACTTTGGCAAGCACGCCCTTCTTTTGCCCCGCTAGGTCGCTGGCAGCCATATTGCTCCAGATTTCTGGGTTTTTGAGCTCCTGTTCATACGATGTACCACTGGTTGCTGCTGTAAACAGTGCCATGTCTTTGCCCTTCATATCTGGATGGTAGCGCAAGAAATCCTTAGAGAAGTCTTTTTGAGCATCTTCATCCATGTATGACCATGCAGTATCGTAGGCTTTACCAATTTGAGCAGTAGCACCAGCTTCCTTTAGCTGATCAAGGGCAGCAATAGTCATAGCTTGGTCGTGGTCGATCATAGCTTGGGTGAGACGCTCCTGAAGCTTTGGAACGCCATCATCAGAGATTTGCTGCTTAGCGAGTTTGATACGCTCATCAATCGATTGAGCCTTACCAATTGCCATAGCACGTTTGCGCTTAGCTTCATTCTCGGGGCCAGTACCACCAGCCAATGCCACCAACCCTTCACCAGCCCGAGAGTTAGTATTTAATTGGTCAAAGAAGCGTGCCGAACGGTCCTGCTCACTGAGCTTGCTGCGTAGACCATAGGCAGAAATTGCATCGTATTTTTCGGCCTCCTCGGCGTGGGTGGCAGCGTAGTCATCATCCATAGCCGTGAGGGCTAGCTGGCTAAGCTGCTGGGTACGGCCACGGCGGCGGCGGCGCTGGTCCATACCGGTCAGGCCGGTAAACTTACCTACCCTACCCACAAAGGCACTCTGGCGGCCGCTGCCATCTTGCCCAGCGGTCAGGTTGTCTTTGGCCTGGCCCAGGCGCTCGGCACGGTTGCGCTTAGCCCAGCCCAGGGCACCACTGCCTTGAGCTTCTAGGTTGCCACCTAGGCGCCCGGCAATACTATTGGCCGTCTTAAGCAGCCGGTAGCTGAATATAAGCGGTGCTACCTGTATAAATAGTGCAAATAGGCCCATGATCATCTTCATGCTGGCATCCATACTAGCGGTTTCGGTGGAGCTAGCAATAATACCGCTTGCAACGCCACCCATCCCCCACAGTAGCGAGAACATTGGGTAAAAGGCCAGCAGGGTTATCAGCGTATCGCGCCATTTATCAAAGTATTTATTAGTATTTGGTAAGAGGTAGAGTGCCATGGCAATTGGCGAGACGGCAATGAGGATGTAAATAAGTGCCATGCGAGCTGCTAGAATCACCACAGCGGTAAAGGCGGCAATCACACCGCCAATCAGCACCGGCAGCAGGATCGCAATAGCTAAGCCACCATTGGCCATCAGGGCGGCACCAGCCACAGCCGCACCACCAACTGCAGCGGTGCCGCTCAAAATACCGGTAACAATCCCAACCCAGCTACTCATTTTATCGGCGTTATTACCACTGCCGCTGTTGCTGGCATTCGGCAGGCTATGTAGCAGCTGGTACACACCATGCCCTAGTAGGTTTGAAATATCGACCATACCGGCACATATATAGTAGCTAAGATTGATAAGCACAGCGGCCACAATCAGGCGCGGCAACATACGCTTAACACCGTAGTTGCTAATACCGGTGCTGGTAATTTGTGAATAGAGGATAAATAAGAACAGAATTACAAAAACAATATTGGCAATATTACGGAACTGCGACCAAACCTTGAATAGATTATCGTCACTGGTATTGCCAAGCGCCAAGGGCGGCACGACCACACCCTGCACCATAAAATGATACAAGTGGTCCATAGTGCCTGCCATAAAGCGTGCTACCGGGCACACAAACCAGCCCACACCCTGTACGGCGCAGCTATCGGTGGTGTCGCCATCGCTGGTAGATTGGGCCTCGTCAATCACATCCGAGAGAGATTTTTCGCGCAGGTCTTGTGGGGCTTGGTCGGCGTGGTCAGCTAGGTACTGGGCGGCATCGCTACACTTGCCCTTCCAAGCGTCGGCGTTGCCACGGCCGGCCCGCACGTTAAATTCGGTGTCCTTTTTATTCTCGAGCTTGAATAGCTTTTCTTTCAGCTCACCACCGTCCCATACTTTGGTAATAATCCTATCTTCATCACTACCTTTGGAGCGGTTTTCTTTGGTGACGTCTTCTGAGCTACTGGCCTTACATAATTCAAAGAAGGTATAGTGGTTTAAGGCGTAGTAGTCCTGGTCGTTAAGATTGAGTGCACCACCTTGCTTGTCGAAGGCGGCATCAAACATGTTGGAATCTTTGCCGGTTGATTTTGGTGCCTTAAAATCACCATTACCATTCACACAGTCACTACCATTAGCGCGCGTATAGCCAGCTGCACAGACAAATTCACGGCGTTGCTTGGCTTCCTTCAGGCCATATAGCTCGGACATGCCATCAAGCAGCCATCGGTCGTTACAATTGGCTTTGCCTTTATCGTCACCCGAGCCAAGGATCTTACCAGCTGTAACACCAGAGTTTTTGGCATTCTTACCAAAGTATTCGCCGCCATCAATCTCAACATCACTAATAGTAACGTCTTTTGATTTAGAGCGGGCACCACCAGTGTAGGTATTATACTGTTGGTCGGCATGGGGCTTAAAGTGCTTATCCGCACACTGGCTAAATACATTGCGGTAGCTTTCTGCCTTGAGACGGTCCAGCGAGGACTTTTTGCTAAAGTCTTCGACCGCGTAGGTGGTTGCTTGGGTAAAGAACCCAGCTACGACTAGCACAGCACCGGCAAATAAAAGGCAACGCCGCAGCAGCGGGCGCCGTCGCATAGGGGCAAGGCGTTGCAGTATCATACGTACCTACTATACAACACCGACACTGCTTATGGCAACCGGCATGTGGGGTGGTTTCGCCCATGGCAGTGCGCTGCGTGCCTGGGTGTAGCTGCTAGGCTTGTAGTGGGCTTGTGCCGCAAAGAGAATCCCCTAGGCTTGGTACCACTGGCGGTGGTGTAGCCTAGGGAGGTTCTAACGGCTTTAGCACTCAATTGGACCGATTTCTACCTCAGGGCCAACTTGGGGGCCATCAATATATTCAGTATACAGAGTGAGCTGTACACTGAAGAGGTCGTCTGTCGGTACCACCATAAGTTCGGGTAGCGCGGACTCCGAATATCCCACTAAAGGTGGGGATTCAAGTGGGCCTTCAATTGTAGCCGTATCCGCACCGTATCTAACGCTCAGAACCGCCCTTCCGTCTTGGTAGGAGCGGATGGCTACAGGAACCACCGCCTGCTTTGTCTCGGTTATACATAGGGTTGTGAACTCTGCCTCATAGAGTGCAGTATCACCCCCTTGTGTAATATGATAACCATATAGAGACGTCTTCGCAGAGGGATCATCTACATTTTTTGGAATATAGTAATGATCCATAAATGATATATTAGGATCTTTTGGTATCGGATGCGGCTTCTCCCCTGTGAGCATATGAGGCTCTGTAGTTTGAGAAGTTTCATCTCCATCCGCACAGGCGGCAAGAGTGAACGCCACCATTGCTACCATTACCACCATGGCGATAGCGGTAAGGATGTAACGGCGGTGTGTTAGTTGAGTGGACATCTTTGTCCACCCCCTTTCTGTAGGTACGAAAGTGAGACTCCAGCGGGTGCTGGTCACTTTAATCTATTAAAACACAGCCTGTACAAAAAGTAAATAAAATTGCAAAAATATACTGCTTGTGATTTGCCGTCAATTGGTTATGGCTACGCTGCCCCTCCCCCAAGCAAATACCCCTGGGTGGACCAGGGGTATTCGTCGTAACGGCGGGCGAACGGTGCCTAGGTAAAGCGGGCGCGGATACCTTCTGCCATAATGGTGCGTGTATTGACCCACACACCGTTGTTTTCGGTTGGGACGGTTTTCTTAAGGTCCCATACATTTTGCGAGCTGTCCTTTGCCTCGCCATCCTTGGTGAATGGGCTGACGTCGTCCGGTACAACGTATTCAAATATATGCAGTAGCTCCGTTTGGTCGGTCGAATATTCACCAACATGGTTGCGGGCATAGGCTTCTTGGTCCTTCAGGTAGCCTTGCGGGTATTTTG